>ERZ791621.1189-NODE-1189-length-10950-cov-3.2302_pt1 | contig 10950 bp, 9 predicted proteins | sample MGYA00510270_ERZ791621 | MGnify/ENA primary metagenome ERZ791621 (study PRJEB30046, sample SAMN00715189) | human gut metagenome | study: EMG produced TPA metagenomics assembly of the A metagenome-wide association study of gut microbiota in type 2...
GTATCTTTGTAGCGTCTTTATAAAACTAGTTTACAGAATGGATGCAAAAAAAATCTTGTTTATAGCCCAAGAAATCACTCCCTACCTTCCCGAATCCGAGATTGCGACAATATGTAGAAATTTGCCGCAAGGAATTCAGGAGCGTGGTCGCGAAATCAGGACATTCATGCCAAAATTCGGAAATATCAACGAGCGCCGCAATCAGTTGCACGAGGTTATCCGTCTGTCTGGTATGAATCTTATTATTGACGACACGGACCATCCTCTGATCATTAAGGTAGCATCCATTCAATCGGCCCGGATGCAGGTTTACTTTATTGACAACGAGGATTTCTTCCAACGGAAATCCACGGTCAGCGATGAGAATGGAAATGAGTATGAAGATAATGACGATCGTTCGATCTTCTATGTACGCGGAGTATTGGAAACCGTAAAAAAATTGCGTTGGATTCCTGATGTAATCCATTGCCATGGCTGGATGTCAGCGTTAACGGCTCTTTACATCAAGAGAATGTATGCCGATGACCCGTGCCTGCGTAATGCGAAAATCGTTTATTCGATCTACAACGATGACTTCAAGAACCCGCTAAACAAAGATTTCGCGACAAAACTGAAGGCGGACGGAGCCAAAGAAGCTGACTTGAAGTTAATCAAGGCAGATACAAGTTTTGTGGGCCTAACCAAATTAGCGATTGATTTCGCTGATGGTGTAATCCAAGGTAGCGAGACGATCAATCAAGAAGTCCTTGATTATATCTCTGCCAAGAAAGATACTCCTTTCCTTCCCTATCAGTCACCGGAAACTTATATGGACGAGTTCAATAAGTTCTACGACGTGGTATTGGATTCTAACACGAAATAATAAATGTAGTAATGAAAATCAAGCTTTTAATACTTGGACTTGGCCTTGGTGCTAGCATTTTGGCCGGGTGTAATGATGATTTTAGTTCGATAGGAACAAGTATTCAGCCAGGCGACGATACAATTGCGGTATATATGGACACGTTCCAGATACAAGCACACTACGGTGCAATTAGATTCTATTTACGCAAGGTCTACTAGCGCCCAGTTGGGTGAACTCTACGATCCGCTGTATGGTAACCTTGTATCGGATTATATGTGCCAATTCTATTGTCCGAGTGATTTTCAATTTAAGCATACACCTTATGAGGGAAAAATTGATTCGGTGGAATTCAATATATATTATAATGGTTCCAATAAAAACGGTGTATGGGTAGGAGACTCCTTGGCGCCTATGCGTGCGGAGATCTTTAAAATTACAAGTCCGTTACAAAAGAATTTTTATACAAATATTGACCCTAAGCAATATTGCAATATGCAAGAGTCAATGGGTGCTCAAGCTTATACAGCTTATAACACAAGTATATCCGACTCCCTTAGAAACTCTGATGGTTACAGCCCTCATGTAAGCATTAAAATGCCTACTGAGTTCGGACAAAAATTTTATGATGAAACGATTAATAATCCGGGTACATTCAAGAATCAAGAAACTTTCAATGAGTTTTTCCCGGGGCTTTATGTAACAACTACCTTCGGTAGTGGTAATATATTGTCCGTGGCTAGCTCTGTCCTTAAGATATATTATAATTATGCGGTTAAAAGCACAGCAGGAAAAGACTCTTTAATAACCACGTGGGAAGCTTTCTCCGTCACTAAAGAGGTCATTCAGCTAAGTCGTTTCAAAAATACGGATATGAGTCAATTGCTACAACCGAACGACAGCTATGCATTTTTTAAGACTCCTGCCGGCGTTTGTACACGCATCGTTCTTCCGACACAGGAAATTACTCCGATCATGGAAAAACGTATCGTGAATAATTTACCACTAGAGTTAAAAGCGATGCCGCAAGAAGATTGGCAATATGCGCTGGCTCCTCCTCCTTATTTATTGATCTTGCCGGAGGATTCTGTAAAGAGTTTCTTTGAGGGTAGTCAAATTGACAATAATGTAACCTCGTTTCTATCCAAGGCTTACGATGCGACTACTCGTACGTACTCATTCCCGAATCTTGCCAATTTATTAAAATATCAGATGGAGAATAATCCGGACAAAGATTTGAGTTTACTTCTTATCCCTGTTCAACGGACAACGACCACAGGTAACAGTTACGGTCAAAGTACAGTTGTTACAACAGCCATCACGAATTATCTAGCTCCCTCAGGTGTAAAGATACGAAAGGATGAAGAGGTGATGAAAATTGGTATTACATCATGTAAATATGTCAGATAGCAAAGAATCTATATAATAAAAAAAGCGAGATGAAAAACATCTCGCTTTTTTTATATCCGTATCTCTAAGGCAAAAAATAACGGGTCCCTAAAAGGACCCGTCACTCTCCAAAAATAGTCTAGTCAAATCAATTAACGACTTATTTCTTCGCCGCCTTCTTTTTTAATTTATCTAATTCTTTCTGTAGACTCTCGATTTCCTCTCCTTGATTCTTAATCGTAGAAAGCAATGAATTCAATTCCTCATTCTCTATATTCTCCGGGAATTCCGCATTTACACGAACAATGAAATCGGAAAGAACATTCATATAGTTATTAAATGCATCATACGGATTATCGTAAGGGCTAAAGCCACCTTGTCCCATATGCTTTGTACTCATATAATAGAAATGGTCACTGCTCTGCAGATAGTACCAGTCCTGACGGATACGACGAGTCTGAGACAAACGAACACGTTCACCGATCTCATTAATCTTACGGAACGCTTCCTGCTGCAATACATTTCCTAACCAAGAACTACAATCTCTCTCCTCATCTACCCAAGAGATCGGATAAGGAACGGAGATAGAGTCTACCGGCTTGATCAATGTAAATACTTCCGATGGAGTAGAGAAGCTAATCCCCTTATCCGCAGCAAAACGAGGCAAAGCCTTGAAGAACTCAAAAATACCGGTTGAAGCTGGATGCAAAGATCCCAGCACCTCATAATTCATAAACAAATTAATGATTTGCTCTGAATCCGGAGTAGCAGCGATCCATGACATATACTTATCGGCTGTCAAAGGATACTCATTCCAACTATAATCACTGAAACGGTTCGATAAATCCTCGCTGAAACGGTCATTCTTCAATAATAAACTCAACTTCGGAGCTACGCAAGAAGAATACATATAGTTCGGACTCTTCCAACCTAAGATATGCTTAGCACCCTCCGTCAACATCCCCTTATAGCCCATCTCAGAAACCATAGCGGAAATATCATCCGAGTAAATCAACTCCGTATTACGGAACACTTTCGGTTTAACCCCGAATAAAGTCTTGATCTTATCTTCTTGTTTCTTTACTTGATGCTTGAACTCCTCCGGATCTCCCAAGGAAGAAAGAGAATGAGCATAAGTCTCAGACAAGAATTCCACATTCCCCGTAGCCGCCAATTCCTTAAAGCTATCGATCACTTCCGGAGTATAAATCTCCATCTGCTCCAACGCTACGCCGGAAATAGAGAACGCTACCTTAAACTTACCACCACTGGTCTTAATCATCTCCAAAATAGTCCGGTTAGCCGGCAAGTAACATTGTTCAGCTATACGATGGATAATCTCCTCATTCTGGAAATCATCGTAATAGTAATGGTCGTTACCTATATCGAAGAAGCGATATCTTTTTAAACGGAACGGCTGATGTATTTGAAAATAAAAGCAGATCGTTTTCATAATATTGTTTGTTTTATTTTTGTCTTGTCGTTAATTTATTTGTTACCTATCACATTGTCGTAAATACGACGAACCTTTTGTCCGGCATATTCCCATTTGATATTATCCACCTCTTTCTTACCTTCCACTTTCAAGAACTCATGCATGGCAGGATAAGTAATAATTGAATACATGGCATCCGCTAACGCCTCAATATCCCAATAATCCACCTTAATCGCATAATCCAAGATCTCGGCGCAACCGGATTGTTTAGAAATGATAGAGGGTACACCACATTGCATGGCTTCCAACGGAGAGATACCAAAAGGCTCAGAAACCGAAGGCATCACATATACGTCACTGGCTTTCAACACCTCATAGACCTGCTTGCCCTTCATAAATCCGGTAAAGTGGAAACGATCTGAAATATTACGTGCTGCGGCCAAACGAATCATTTGATCCATCATATCACCACTACCAGCCATCACGAAACGTGCATAAGGAGCCTTAGCCAAAACCTTTGCGGCAGCCTCAACGAAATATTCCGGCCCTTTCTGCATCGTGATACGACCTAAGAATGTAATAACCTTATCCTTTACACCCTTTTTATCTGGGATCGCTAAAATCTCAGGACTTAAAGGCTCTACGGCGTTATGTACGGTCGTTACCTTAGCGGGATCTTGATGATATTTCTCGATCACCGTCTGACGAGTCAAATTACTCACCGTTATGATATGATCTGCATTGTCCATACCATTCTTCTCAATCGCATAGACATCCGGATTCACATTACCACGGCTACGATCATAATCCGTAGCATGAACATGGATTACCAAAGGCTTACCACTCACATTTTTAGCGTGAATACCCGCCGGATAAGTCAACCAGTCGTGCGCATGGATGATATCATACTCTTCCGTACGAGCGATTACTCCCGCAACGATCGAATAGTTATTGATCTCTTCCAGAAGATTATCCGGATAACGTCCGGAAAACTCAAGGCACCCTAAATCAGTCACATGACGATAACTGAAATCCGCATAAATATGATCCCTGTACTTATAATACTGGTCAGCGTTCATTCCCGCTTTGGAAACCCGTTGCTGCACATATTCACGGTCAACATCCTTCCAAACAATCGGAACTTGGTTGACACCCACTATCTTTAGAAAGCTCTGGTCTTCATCGCCCCAGGGCTTCGGTATACAAAAAGTAATATCCATATCGGGCTGCATTGCCATGCCTCGTGTCAAACCGAAACTGGCCGTTCCTAAACCGCCCAAGATATGAGGAGGAAATTCCCATCCAAACATTAATGCTTTCATAATGGTACTTAGTTTTATTCGGCGTTATACTTCTTCAACAAATCCACAACACGGAGGATAGCCGCAACATTCATCGCAAAAGAGACAGCTCCACGTCCGGTAAACGGTGGGTTACCATCAAACAATTCCGGGATCGTCCCGATACAGTGTAATGACATCTCCTCCTCCAAGCTTATCAACATACGTTCAGCAAAAGCAACGCCACTCTTTCCCTTGGTGATAAGCCAAATCTCGTTCATATTGCGGCCCCACATAATACGGGCGATATCCTTCGCTCTTCGGACTCAAGGAACGCAAGCCCTTCGGGGTAAGCAACTCTTTCGTCACGATATCCACTACGGCACGTTTCTGCATCCTCGTCAATGGGGAATAAGGCAATGCCACAGCGAAAATCATATTAGGCCGTACGCTCCAATCTACCGTAGAACCATTCACGGAATCGAACAAATAATTATACCCGTTCACAAAGGTTTCCGGGAACGATTTATCCATCGACTTGATAATCGGATCAATACCCTCGACAGGTACTCCCCCCATCAATTCTGTATAGAAACAAAGAGCATTATACCAAAGAGCGTTAAATTCCACTATATAACCAGAACGAGTTACAACAGGTTTTCCGTTTACGGTAGAATTCATCCAAGTAATCGCCTTATCTTTTCCATTAGCGAAAAGTAAACCATTCTCCATCAATTTCATATCGGGATGTTTCTGGTCCCGTATATAATCGATAACTTCTTTCACGAAATCGCCATATAGCTCACGTGCCTTTTCAACGCCCTCATGCTTAGCATACTGTTGGATCGCCCAGATCGCCCATAAAAAGACATCCGGATGCTCGATCTCACGAATCACCGCATCGAAACGCCCATTCTCCATATACGCCCGCATCGCCGGCATCGCCGTATGCATGATCTTCTCAAAACGAACCGGATCATCGATAGACAACGTACTACCCGGAAGAGCTACGAACAAATCTCTCGCACGTACTTTAAACCATGGATAGCCCGCTAATAGATAAGCGTCGTCTTCCTTGGGACGAAAATAAAATTGCTGAGCGGAATTCTTCAAGCAATTGAAGAAGCTAGTACGAGGTGTACGAGCTACGACCTCATTCTCATACAGTGCCTTCAAGCGGGTAGTTGCCACTGCACTATCGCCAGCGCTGAAAATAATAGTCTCCCCTTTTTTGATAGGGACCTCGAAATATCCGGGAACATACAAATCCTCCTGATAAGGATATCCCCTCTCTTGTTCTTTCGGATACTCGATGCCATTGTACCAATACGGCTCATACACAAATTTAACTTTCTTGTTAAATTGCATATACAGTTCCGGATAACCGGGATACATACATGTCTTGATTCCGTTTGTGACTTCCTCGTAAGATTGGTTCACGTTACCATTGGCTTGCGTTAAGTTCTTCACGCTACGGAAAGCGAGGAAAGGACGGAAACGTAAGGTCGTAGCGGAATGAGCATCTTCCAACGTATACTTAATCATGATACGATTCTCGTACATGGAAAACACTTTCTCTTTCGAGAAGATCACACCTCCTACACGGTAAAGCGTACGAGGTACTGTCTCTGAGCTATACTCGCGGATGTACTTATGTCCCTTGGGACTGAAATTATCGCCTGCATATTTATGCAACCCAAGATTAAATTCGGCACCATGTTGAATTACCGTCTCATCAAAAGAAGATAGTAACACATGGTTGTCATCATCAATCGCAGGCACAGGCATAACGAGTAGTCCGTGGTATTTCCTGGTATTACAATCAACAACAGTAGTGCAGTGATAGGCTCCCAAACGGTTGGTTCGAAGCACCTCACGAGTCAGCGACTCTTCCAGGTTTATCATTACTGTTTTGTCAAATTTAAGATAACTCATATGTGTATTTGGGTTTTAAGTTACTTTCTTTAATATCAAAATGAAATTATTTTCGTTTCTGAGAATCAAAAGTATTATTTAATAACTAAAAAAACAAACTGTCTTTTATATTTATTTAGAAAAAAAGGCATCCTTCTTCTACGATAAACTTATAGATCAAGGCTTTAAAAAGAAAGGTGCTCTAAAGGAGTGTTTTCAAACATATAAATTTTTGTTAAATCAATCCTATTATCATATTCATCAAAGCTCAAAATCAAGGTACAGCCCCCCGAAAACAAGCCTCGGTTTAGTCATAGGAAATGTTCTATTTTTCATTTTAAATCAATCTGAATATAAAAACAGATGCCTATAATGTTCCTGTGATTAAAATGCCTACCTTTGCGGAAATTTTCAAACAATTTTTAATATGAGGAAGTTATTATATAATGTAGTAATTTTATTAAGCGCAATTCAAATGACACACGCAGCAAATAACCCTTTCTTCGGGAAGTTTAAAACACCGTTCGAGACCCCTCCTTTCGATAAGATCAAGATCGAGCATTATGAGCCCGCTTTCGACGAAGGAATCAAGCAAATGGAAAAAGAGGTGCAAGAGATCGCCAATAACCCGCAACCGGCTACTTTCGAGAATACGGTAGTAGCTCTGGAACGTAGCGGCAAATTATTAGAAACAGTCTCTTCTGTTTTTTTTAATGTATTAGGGGCAGAGGCTAACGACGAAATGATGGAAATCTCGCAACGTGTCTCCCCGAAGTTATCCCAGACATCCAATAACATCTTCTTAAATGAGAAGCTACTTGCTCGGGTCAAATCAATCTATGATAAAAAAGAACAATTGAACCTTTCTACCGAGGATGCTAAATTGCTGGAAGACCTTTACGAGTCGTTTAAAGCGAATGGGGCTACGTTAAATAAAGATGACAAGGAAAAATACCGCAAGCTAAGTATGGACCTAAGCATGTTAACCTTGCAGTTCGATCAAAACGCCTTGAAAGATAAAAACCGATTCGAATTACTAATAACGGACGAGAACGAACTATCCGGCTTACCCGAAAGTGCTCGTGACGCAGCGGCCATGTTAGCCAAAAGTAAAGATAAAAATGGATGGTTATTCAATCTCTCGGCTCCGAGTTACATTCCATTTATGCGTTATTCCGACAAGCGTGATTTGCGAGAAAAAATGTATCGTGAATACATGAGCGTAGGAAATAAAGGGGATGAGTTCGACAATAAGGACATTATCAAAAAGATCGTTAATATCCGCCTAGAGATCGCCCAGTTGATGGGATTCAAGAATTACGCCGAATATGCGCTGGAACACACGATGGCTAAAAACTCAGCGAACGTATACAAATTATTGAATCAGTTACTCGAAGCTTATAAACCGATAGCGATCAACGAATACAATGCAGTAGAAGGATTCGCATTAGGTACAGAGAAAGAGAATATCACCGTTATGCCTTGGGACTGGAGTTATTATTCCGAGAAGTTACGGGATATCCGCTTCAAGGTAAACGACGAGATGACTCGCCCTTATTTCGAGTTAAGCAACGTAAAGAAAGGCGTATTCGGATTAGCTACCCAGCTCTACGGTATCACCTTTAAGGAAAACAAGAAAATCCCGGTTTATCATCCGGAAGTAGACGCTTATGAGGTATACGATGCCGATGGTAAGTTCCTTGCTATCCTTTATACGGATTTCTTCCCTCGTGACGGAAAACAATCCGGCGCTTGGATGAACAATATCAAGGCTCAATACAAAGATAAAGACGGAAAAGATAGCCGTCCTCAGATCGTTATCGTGATGAACTTTACCCGTCCGACAGACACGAAGCCCTCTTTGTTAAGTTTCGACGAGGTGAACACGCTCTTGCATGAGTTCGGGCACTCCTTGCACGGCATGCTAGCGCAAGGAACCTATTCCAGCCTTTCGGGAACCAGCGTTTATCGTGATTTCGTAGAATTACCTTCCCAGATCATGGAGAACTGGTTGACTGAAAAAGAGTTCTTAGATCAGATCGCCGTTCATTACCAGACCGGAGAGAAAATCCCGCAAGAGATGATACAAAGCTTGGTAAACGCCTCTAACTTCAACGCCGGCTACCTTTGCTGCCGCCAATTAAGCTTTGGCTTGCTGGATATGGCATGGCATACGTTGGAGCAACCTTTCGACGGTGACGTAGCGGCATTCGAGAAAAAAGCTTGGGCTCCGACGGTAATCGTACCGGAAGTACCGGAAGCCTTGATGGGCACAAGCTTCGGACATATCTTCTCCGGAGGATACGCGGCAGGCTATTACGGATATAAATGGGCCGAGGTATTAGACGCCGACGCTTTCTCCGTTTTCAAATCGAAAGGAATCTTCAACAAGGAGGTCGCGAAATCTTTCCGTGACAATATCTTATCCAAAGGTGGTACAGAAGATCCCGCCGTGTTATACAAGCGTTTCCGTGGACAAGAGCCTACGATAGACGCCTTATTAATCCGTAATGGTATTAAGAAGTAATAATTTACCGGGCTTATCGCCCGGTAAATCTAAATAATCACTACCTTTGTGTCTGGATTAAAAGACAAAAGAGTAAACAAATGTGCGAGAAAACAGAAAAACAGCACGAATTAGATAAACGTTACCTGCGAATGGCCGCTATCTGGGCCGAGAATTCGTACTGTAAACGACGCCAAGTGGGCGCATTATTAGTAAAAGATAAAATGATCATATCCGACGGATACAATGGAACACCCGCCGGTTTTGAAAATGTTTGCGAAGACGAGAACAATGTCACCAAGCCCATGCCATCACAAAAGTGGCAGCCTCATCGAACAGCAGTAAAGGAGCGACCATTTATGTGACCTCCTCCCCTTGCATTGAATGCGCAAAATTAATCATACAATCCGGGATCAAGCGAGTGGTCTATTCCGAGAATTATCGCATAGCGGACGGCTGCGAATTATTGAAGCGTGCCGGTATCATAGTAGATTATATAGATTTGAACGAATAAATAAAACGTTTTTATGGATAAAAACAAAAGACTGACCGTATGGCTCCCGGTTATCATCGCGGCTAGTATCGCTTTAGGTATCTTTATTGGGAACCATTATTTATCTATCAGTCAAGGAAAAAAACGGTCCTACTCCAGCGGTAACAAGATAAATGCCATCTTGGACATTATCGACGAGCAATATGTTGACACGGTTAGCATGTCTAAGCTGGTAGAGAGTACGATCCCGAAAATATTCAGTGAATTAGACCCTCACTCCGTATATATCCCCGCCGAAGACGCTTCCGTGGTGAATGAGGAGCTGGAAGGTTCTTTCAGTGGTATTGGCGTATCATTTAATATGCAAACCGATACGATCCTAGTGATCAGCGTAATTAGCGGTGGTCCCGCAGAGAAAGCAGGTTTACTGCCCTTCGACCGGATCATCTCGATCAATGATTCTATTTTCTCCGGTAAGAAAAAGAACCAAGGAGAGATCATGAAGACACTCCGGGGCGCAAAGAACAGTACGGTGAAACTAGGCGTACAGCGAGGAAATTCTCCTGAGTTGCTCTATTTTGACGTAACCCGTGGAGATGTCCCTGTTAATTCGGTCGATGTTTCTTTCGAAGCGGCTAAAGGTATAGGTTACATCAAGGTTAGCAAATTCGCCCGGAATACTTATAATGAGTTCATCACGGCGATCGCCAAGCTGAAACAAGCGGGCTGTACCTCTTTCGTGATCGACTTACGGGGTAATACCGGCGGATATATGGATGCCGCTATTAATATGATTAACGAGTTTATGCCGGAAGGACGCTTGATCGTCTACACGGAAGGTAAGTCGTTCCCTCGTTCCGACGTATATGCGAACGGAACCGGAACTTGTAAAGACGCCCCGATCGTAGTATTGACCGATGAGATCTCGGCTTCCGCCAGTGAGATATTCTCCGGAGCGATCCAAGATAACGACCGTGGTACGATTATCGGACGAAGAACGTATGGCAAGGGTCTGGTACAAACTCAAATGTCATTGAGCGACGGTTCAGAGATGCGATTGACCATCGCCCGTTATTACACGCCGTCCGGTCG
>ERZ791621.1192-NODE-1192-length-10942-cov-2.58143_pt1 | contig 10942 bp, 9 predicted proteins | sample MGYA00510270_ERZ791621 | MGnify/ENA primary metagenome ERZ791621 (study PRJEB30046, sample SAMN00715189) | human gut metagenome | study: EMG produced TPA metagenomics assembly of the A metagenome-wide association study of gut microbiota in type 2...
TTGGAAGCCAATAATTTATCAATCAAGACCAGAGAAGGGGCTTCGCGCATATCGTCGGTTTCCGGCTTGAAGGCCAAGCCCCACATAGCGATCCGTTTGCCTTTCAGATCGCCTTTGAAATAATCGTCCAACTTGCGGAACAAGATGGATTTCTGCTCTTCGTTGACCGCCTCGACCGCTTCTAGGATACGCATCCGGTAACCGTTCGACTTGGCTGTTTTGATCAACGCTTTTATATCTTTTGGGAAACAGGAACCTCCATAGCCGATACCGGCATACAGGAAACGGTTACCGATACGGGCATCCGAGCCGATCCCCTTACGCACCATATTCACATCAGCACCGACAATCTCACACAGGTTCGCAATATCGTTCATAAAGCTGATACGGGTAGCCAGCATGGCATTGGCCGCATATTTCGTCATCTCGGCGGATGGGACATCCATAAAAATCACACGGAAGTTGTTCAACAGGAACGGACGGTACAGACGGGTCATCAGCTCCTTTGCACGTTCGGATTCGACACCGACGACCACACGATCCGGACTCATAAAATCCTTGATGGCCGCACCCTCCTTCAGAAATTCAGGGTTCGAAGCAACATCGAACTCAAGCGGCAAACCCCGTTTATCCAGTTCTTCCTGGATCGTCTCACGGACTTTACGGGCCGTACCTACCGGAACGGTGCTCTTCGTCACGACAAGGAGATGTTTGGTCATGTTGCGACCGACGGTACGGGCTACTTCGAGCACATACTTCAGGTCGGCACTACCGTCTTCGTCGGGCGGAGTACCTACAGCGCTGAAGAGGACTTCGACCTCATTCAGGCATTCTGTCAAATCGGTTGTGAAATGGAGACGGCCGGCTTGCTGGTTGCGGTGAACCATCTCTTCAAGGCCGGGTTCGTAGATAGGGATGATACCTTGTTTCAGGTTTGTGATCTTTTCGGCATTTACGTCAACGCAGAAAACTTCGGTTCCCATTTCTGCAAAACAAGTACCGGTGACAAGTCCCACATAACCTGTCCCGACGATAGCTATTTTCATGATTTTATAATCAAATAAAAGTTACGATTAAGTACCTCCAAACAAGAGTTTCAAGCACACAAAGGCTCGTCACTCCCATACAGGAAACAACGAAAACGCCACAAAGATAAGAAATTGGAATCATTACACACCTTAAAATCGAGTTATTTGTACAAAAGGACAATACAGAGATAAAAGCACAATCCCTTTCATTCCATCGACAAACCATTACGATCCGTTTCAATTCCGATGCAAAATAGACGCCAAAGATTTTATGGGCTCAAGGAGAGAAAACATTTTCTTCTTGCCAACCGGCACTAAAAATGAATTAATTGTGTAAATTTGCCGTTCAAACTAAATGACCGATGAGCGTAGTAATTAAAGAAGTTACCAGTAAGAAGGAACTCAAAAAGTTCGTAAAGTTCAATATCGAATTATATAAAGGCAACCCGTATCATGTGCCCGGCCTGATCGAAGAAGAGATGGTGACGTTGGATAAAAAGAAGAATCCGGCGTTCGAAGTGTGTGATGCCATCTACTTTTTAGCATATAAAGACGGGAAGGTTGTGGGACGTATCGCAGGGATGATCAACCGCCGGAGCAATGAGACGTGGAATCAGAAACATGCACGCTTCGGGTTTGTCGACTTTATCGACGATATTGAAGTAGTGGATGCTTTGTTCGGTGCCGTAGAGAAATGGGCGAAAGAGCAAGGCATGGACGCGCTGCACGGGCCGATGGGTTTTACTGATATGGACCACGAAGGAATGCTGATCGAAGGGTTCGACCAGATCGGAACGATGGCGACCATCTACAATTATCCTTACTATCCGAAGCAAATGGAACGTATGGGATATATGAAAGACCAGGACTGGCATGAGTTCAAGATCTATATACCGGACGGAGTGCCGGAAAAACATCTGCGTATCGGTGAGATCGTAAAGAAGAAATACGGACTGAAGGTTATGAAGTTTAAGAACGCGAAATCGATCATGCCGTACGCGCAGAAGGTGTTCCGGACATTGAACGAGTCGTACGCGCCGTTATACGGCTTCGCACGTCTGACTCAAAAGCAGATCGACTACTACATCAATATGTACATTCCGATGCTTCGCTATGACCTGGTGACGCTTATCGTCCGTGAGGAAGACGACGAAGTGGTCGGTTTCGGAATCTCGCTTCCCAACCTGTCCAAGGCTATGCAGAAAGCGAAAGGGCATCTTTTCCCGTTCGGTTGGATTTATCTGCTGAAGGCTTTGAAGAGCAAGCCGAAAGTGATCGACCTCTACCTGACGGGTGTCTTGCCGGAATATCAAAGCAAAGGCGTGAACGCATTGCTGTTCAACGACCTGATACCTGTTTACAAGAGTGTCGGAGCTATTTATGCGGAAAGCAATCCGGAACTGGAAACAAACAATGCCGTACAGGCACAGTGGGATTACTTCAAACGCGAGCATCACAAAACAAGAAGAGCATACATTAAACAGTTGAAAGGGAAGAGTTGAAAGGGGAAAGTGATTCTTTATTCTTTTATTCCCAGTCTTTCAATTTTCAACTTTCAATTTTCAACTTTCAATTTTCAAAATGGACGAACTAAATTCAACAATGCAACAGCCGACAGCGTACAACGATGACGATATCAAGACGCTTGACTGGATGGAACATATCCGTCGCCGTCCCGGTATGTATATCGGGAAATTAGGAGACGGTAGTTATGCCGATGACGGTATTTATGTATTGCTGAAAGAGGTGCTGGATAACTCCATCGACGAATATATGATGGGTTACGGTAAAACCATAGAAGTGACCGTCGAAGAAGGCACCGTCTCCGTACGCGACTATGGCCGCGGCGTTCCGCTGGGCAAGGTGGTCGATGTCTCCAGCAAGATGAATACCGGAGCAAAGTACGATAGCAAGGCTTTCAAAAAGTCGGTCGGATTGAACGGAGTCGGAATCAAAGCCGTAAATGCGTTGAGCAGCTATTTCCTGATCACCAGTTACCGGGACGGCGAATGCAAGCGGGTAGAATACAACAAGGCAGTCATCACGGAGGAAACCCCGATCTGCCCGACGGAGGAGGCAAACGGGACGCTCACCTATTTCATCCCAGACAAAGAGATATTCAAGGATTACCAGTATAAAGACGAATATATCGAGAGTCTGCTGAAGAATTACGTGTTCCTCAACTCCGGACTGACGATTGTCTTCAACGGCAAGAAGTTCCATTCACGCAACGGCCTTGTGGACCTGCTGAACGAGAACATGACGACAGAGCCTTTATATCCGATCGTCCACCTGAAGGGAGAAGATATAGAAGTGGTCATTACCCACAGTAACCAGTACGGAGAAGAATATTACTCGTTCGTCAACGGGCAACATACAACACAGGGAGGTACGCACCTTTCCGCCTTCCGCGAAGCGTTGGGACGTGTCATAAAGGAATATTACAACAAGAACTTCGAATACTCGGACATTCGCGCCGGCGTAGTAGCAGCCATCAGCATCAAGGTGGAAGAACCGGTGTTCGAAAGCCAGACAAAGACCAAGTTAGGCTCGAAAGACATGGGACCGGACGGACCTTCGGTCGGCAAGTTTGTCGGGGACTTCATCAAGAAGGAATTGGACAACTACCTGCACAAGAACGCAGAGACATCGGACGCCCTGCTGCGTAAGATCCAGGAATCGGAAAAAGAACGCAAAGCGATCGCCGGTGTGACCAAGCTGGCCCGCGAACGGGCAAAGAAGGCCAACCTGCACAACAAGAAACTGCGCGACTGTCGTATCCACCTAAACGACACGAAAGGCGACAATCTGGAAGACAGCTGCATCTTCATTACCGAGGGAGACTCGGCAAGCGGTTCTATTACGAAAAGCCGCGATCCGAACCTGCAAGCGGTTTTCAGCCTTCGCGGCAAACCGTTAAACAGTTTCGGACTGACGAAGAAGATCGTATACGAAAACGAAGAATTCAATTTGCTACAGGCTGCATTGAACATAGAGGATGGATTGGAAGGCTTACGTTACAATAAGGTGATCATTGCGACCGATGCCGATGTGGACGGTATGCATATCCGCCTACTGCTGATCACCTTCTTCCTCCAGTTTTTCCCGGATCTGATCAAGCGGAACCATGTCTATATCCTGCAAACACCACTGTTCCGTGTACGCAACAAGCAGAAGACCTGGTATTGCTACAGCGAAGAAGAGCGTGTGAACGCAATCGCTGCCGCCGGAAAAAACGCCGAGATCACCCGGTTCAAAGGTTTGGGAGAGATCTCACCGGATGAGTTCAAGCATTTTATCGGAAAGGATATCCGCCTGGACCCGGTAACCATGAAGAAAGAGGACCTTGTGAAAGATATGCTGGAGTTCTATATGGGCAAGAATACGATGGAACGACAGAACTTTATCATAGATAACTTAGTTGTAGAAGAAGACGTTATCAATTGATAATTGACAATAAATTGAGAATATGGATAATACGATAAAAACAGGGGGGGGACAGGAATCGACCGATAATTGTCAATTGTCAATTGCCAGTTGTCCATTAAAAAGGATCGCTCTTTTCCCCGGAACGTTCGATCCTTTCACGATCGGGCACGAATCGCTGGTAAGCCGAGGACTCGAACTGGTGGACGAGATCATCATTTCGATCGGTATCAACGACACGAAACGAACCTATTTCTCACTGGAGAAACGGCTGGAGGCGATCCAAGAGCTCTACAAGGACGAACCGCGCGTACGGGTCATGTCGTATGACTCCCTGACAGTCGATTTCGCCCAACAGATGAATGCCGGGTTTATCCTGCGCGGTATGCGTACGGTGAACGATTTCGAATATGAAAAGAGCATAGCCGATGTGAACCGCAAGCTGAGCGGGATCGAGACATTTATTCTTTTTACGGAACCGGAACATACGCATATCAGCTCCAGCATCGTGCGGGAGTTACTGCGTTACGGCAAAGATATTTCCCAGTTTGTGCCGAAAGGGACAAACCTTTATTAAAAAATAAAAACAATGAAACGAATTTTACTTCCACTCCTTATATTGAGTGTGTTTGCCGCCTCGATGTCGGCACAGCGCGGTAACAACATAGATGCCCGCAAGCTCCAGTTGGCCCTGTATGCCATCTCCAACCTATATGTAGACTCTACAAGCGAAACGAAGTTGGTGGAGGACGCCATCGTCGGCATGCTGGAAAAGCTGGACCCTCACTCTACCTATACGGACCCGGAAGAGACGAAAGAGATGACGGAACCGTTGCAAGGTAACTTCGACGGGATCGGCATCCAGTTCAATATGCTGACGGATACTTTATACGTGATCCAGGTAATTCCCGGCGGGCCTTCGGAAAAGGTCGGCCTGATGGCTGGCGACCGCATCATCATGGTGGACGACACGCTGATTGCCGGCGTCAAGATGAAGAATACGGATGTGATGAAACGCCTGCGCGGTCCGAAGAATACGGAAGTGCGGGTAAAGGTCCTGCGCGGCGGAGTGCCCGACCTGATCGAGTTCAAGATCACACGTGGAAAGATTCCGGTATACAGCCTGGATGCCGCTTACATGGCGGATAAGACTACCGGATACATCAAGCTGAACCGCTTTGCCGCTTCGTCGGCCGACGAATTCCGGGAAGCACTGGAGAAACTGAAGAAACAGGGAATGAAGAACCTGATCCTCGACTTGCAGGGGAACGGCGGGGGATATCTGAATATCGCGATCGACCTGGCCGACGAGTTCTTAGGCAAGGACAAGCTGATCGTTTATACCGAAGGAAACAAACAACCGCGCGAGGAAGCCAAGTCATCGGCCCGCGGAGGGTTTGAAGAAGGACGTTTGGTCGTGCTGGTAGACGAAACATCCGCATCCGCCAGTGAAATCCTTTCCGGTGCGGTGCAGGATTGGGACCGTGGCGTGGTCGTAGGCCGCCGTACGTTCGGAAAAGGGCTGGTACAGAAACCGATCCCGATGCCTGGCTCAATGATCCGCCTGACGGTTGCCCGCTATTATACGCCTACAGGCCGTTCTATCCAGAAACCGTATGTCAACGGCAACCAGGAGCAATACAACCATGACTTGATCGACCGCTACAACCGGGGCGAACTGATGAGCGCGGATAGCATCCATTTCCCCGATTCGATGAAGTACAATACGCTGGAGACGAAACGCATCGTTTATGGCGGCGGTATCATGCCGGATGTCTTTATCCCGGTCGACACCTCGCGCTACACGGATTATCACCGCAGCGTCGTGGCTGCCGGCCTGGTGAACCGCATCGCCATGAATTATTTGGACCGTCATCGTGCCGAACTGAACAAGAAATATCCGAAGTTCGCCCAATACAAGCAGAACTTCAACGTGACAGATGACATAATGCAAGAACTGGTCACACTGGCTAAAGACGACAAGATCGAGTTCAACGAAGAGCAATACAACCGTTCCAAGCCGCTCATCATGCTCCAAATCAAGGCGCTTATCGCACGCGACCTGTATGATATGGCCGAATACTTCCAGGTCATCAACGACGACAACGAAAGCTTCCAGGAAGCCTTGCGCCTCATCAACGACGAACAGCGGTACAAAAAAGAATTGGGACGGTAAACCTATTATCGATAATACTTCCTATATTTGTATTCATCAACGAAAAGAAAGGAACACAAAAGATGGACACAACGATGAAAACGATAGAACTTACTTTGCCGGATTCGGAATTGTCTTTCATTAAGACAATAGCGAAGAAATTCGGATGGACTCTGACAACCAAACACACAAAAACTCAGAAAAGTCTTGATGAAGGCATTGCCGATATCAAAGCCGGGCGTGTTCGCGAAGTTTCTACGGATGAATTAAAACAAATGATGGGATTATGAGTTCATACACGATCCTAATCACTAAACGATTTGAAAAGGACTTGGAAATATGTAAGAAGAGGGGACTAAAACTTAGCCTCCTCTATACTGTAATAGAGCAACTCAAATTGAACGGGACATTACCAAAACAATATCGTGCCCACAAACTAAGTGGTAATTATGCTAACTATTGGGATGCCATATTAAAGGCGATTGGTTATTAATATGGGAGCAAAACGATGATGAACTCATTTTGATATTAACCTCAACCGGAACACATTCAGATTTATTCTAAAGGATTATGTACTGGACACTTTTTCTGACATTCGTCAAAATAGGGACTTTCACTATCGGAGGTGGGTATGCAATGCTGCCCCTGATACAGCGGGAAGTGGTAGATAAAGGATGGCTTTCGAAGGAAGATTTCATCGACCTCTTCTCCGTAGCCCAGTCCTTGCCCGGCATTTTCGCCGTGAACATCTCTATTTTTGTAGGATATAAACTGAAAAAAGTGCCGGGTGGTATTGTTTGCGCTTTGGGAAGCATCCTTCCCTCCTTCTTCATCATTCTGGCTATCGCGCTGTTCTTTACACACGTGCAGGACAACGTATGGGTAGAGAAGGCGTTCAAAGGATTGCGTCCGGCGGTCGTCGCCCTGATTGCCGTGCCTTGCCTGACAACGGCACGTTCGATCAAGATGAGTTACAAAGAGCTGGTTATCCCTATCGCTGCCGCACTGCTGATCTGGCAGGGAGGGTTGTCTCCTGTGTGGATTATTCTGGCAGCTATCATAGGAGGACTTGTTTACGGACTGAAAATAAAGAAAGACTGATATGATCTGGTTGCAATTATTCTATGTATATCTGAAAATCGGGATATTCGGTTTCGGTGGCGGCTATGCGATGCTCTCCCTGATACAGGCAGACGTGGTGGACCGCTACGGATGGATTTCGTCACAGGAATTTACGGATATCGTCGCCATCTCGCAGATGACCCCCGGGCCGATCGGGATCAACAGCGCCACCTACATCGGATATACAGCCATCCACAATGCCGGCTATTCGCCCGCGATGGCCGTATTAGGCTCCTGCCTGACGACATTTGCCGTCTGCCTGCCCTCTTTCCTGCTAGTGCTGGCCATCTCATACGCCTTTGCCAAATTCAGGAACAACAAATATGTAGCAGCCGCGTTCTACGGCCTCCGTCCGGCTACGGTCGGCCTGATTGCGGCAGCGGCTTTGCTATTGATGAATAGCGAGAACTTCATCGACTATAAAAGTTTCCTGATCTTCGGGGCTGCGTTCATCCTCACCTGGAAGTTCAAGATCAACCCGATCCTGATGATTATCCTGGCAGGAATCGCCGGGATAGTTCTCTATTGGTAAATTTTACCGCAAAAGTCAAGACTTTCGTAACAAGAAGTCAGGACCTTCAGAGTAAAAAACCTGGACTTCCACAATCAATATTCAGGGCTTTCTCTCAAAAAACACCCTTATTTCAAGTCAGGCTTTCATCGATAGAAAGTCCTTCTTTGTCGAGGAAACGCTCCTCTTTTTCTAATCTGATTGTGTAGGCTTTCATCCTGTTGTAGTTTTGCTTTCGAAAAAAGGTAAAAAGATTGTCAGGTTACAAAACGAAAGCATCATGAAACAGATTTCTTCCCTACTCCTCTCCTGCCTGCTTCTCCTGCCCACCGGGATGAATGCGGAGGAAGACACACCCAAACAATGGACGCTTCGCGATTGTATCGATTACGCCCTGGAGCATAACATCACCATACAGCGGAACCGCATCAGCGCCGAGAGTGCCCAAGAAGACGTAAAGACAGCCAAGGCGGATTTCCTGCCTTCCTTGAGCGGGAACATCAGCCAGCGCGTCGTCAACCGCCCGAACAGTGCAAGAGGCACCATCATCAGCGGCGATAACATCACGACAAGCGAAAGCAAAACCTCGTACAACGGCAGCTACGGCATCGACGCCAACTGGACCGTGTATAACGGCAGCAAACGGGTGAACACCGTCAAGCAACAGAAGCTGAACAACCGCATCGCCGAACTGAATGTGGACGAAAGCGAAAACTCGATCGAGGAAAGTATCACCCAACTGTATGTACAGATCCTCTACTCGGCCGAAGCTGTCAAAGTAAACGAATCGACACTTGAAGTAAGCCGGAAAGAGTTTGAACGGGGACAGGAATTGTTCAACGTCGGCAGTATCGCCTCAAGCGATCTCGCCCAACTGGAAGCGCAGGTCAGCAGCGACAACTACCAGCTGGTGACCTCCCAGGCTACCCTGCAGGATTATAAGTTGCAATTGAAACAGCTTCTCGAACTGGACGGGGACATCGAAATGGACCTCTACCTGCCGCAACTGAGCGACAGCAACGTCCTGATCCCGCTTCCCGAAAAAGACGATGTCTACAACACCGCCCTCAGCCTGCGTCCCGAAATAGAAGCAGGAAAGCTGAACGTGGAGAGCTCGGACCTGAGCATCAAGATGGCACGTGCAGGATATCTCCCGACCTTAAACCTCAGCGCAGGCATCGGAAGCACGAATGCCAACGGCAGCGACTTCAGCTTCAGCGAACAGGTCAAGCAGAACTGGAACAACTCGCTGGGACTGACCCTCAGCATCCCCATCTTCGACAAGCGGCAGACGAAAAGCTCCATCAACAAGGCCAAGCTGCAAAAGCAGACCAGCCAGCTGGACCTGCTGGACAACAAGAAGACACTCTACAAAACTATCGAAAACCTCTGGCTGGCCGCCAACAGCGCACAACAGCAATACGTGGCAGCTTCACAGAAGTTGAAGAGCACGGAAACCAGCTACTCTCTCGTCAGCGAACAATTCAACGTCGGCATGAAAAATACAGTAGAATTGCTCACGGAAAAAAATAACCTGTTAAGCGCACAACAGGAAACGCTCCAGGCCAAATACACGGCCATACTGAACGCAGGCTTGTTGCGCTTCTACCAAGGAGAAGAAATCAATTTATTCTGAAACATGACATTAGGGGTGAACCGCTAATGAATATATTCACTCTCTTTTTGTTTCGGAGGATGTGTCAAAATCTCCTTATCTCCGCGCCTGACGCAGGAACAAGGCACTTTTGGCACACCTCCCTTGCAAAAGGAATCGACATCCGGAAAGAAATAAAAACAGATAAAGATATGAACAAGAAGAAACTAATTATCGGTATAGTAGGCGTATTGGTCGTGGCCGGAGGCATCTGGTTCTTCACAGGCAAAACGTCGAAAGGCGGTATCCGGCTCGAAACCGCCAAAGTGGGCCGCAGTTCCATTTCGAACACGGTAACAGCAACCGGAACAGTCGAGCCGGTAACGGAAGTCGAAGTCGGCACGCAGGTGTCCGGTATCATCGACAAGTTGTATGCAGACTATAACGACGTGGTCAAAGCAGGGCAGTTGATCGCCGAAATGGACAAGGTCAACCTGAAAGCCGAACTCGCATCCGCCGAGGCACAGCTGGCAAGCAGCAAAAGCGAATTCGAGTACCAACAGAAGAATTACGCCCGCAACAAGATCCTCTTCGAAAAAAAGCTGATCAGCGACTCGGACTATGAAACGTCCACATACAACTATGAGAAAGCAAAAGCCGCCTACGAACAAAACCAAGCGGCAATGGTCAAAGTGAACCGCAACCTCGAATATGCGACGATCACCAGCCCGATCGACGGTGTCGTGATCAACCGCGCAGTTGAAGAAGGACAGACCGTGGCCGCCGGCTTCGAGACTCCGACCCTGTTCACCATCGCGGCAGACCTGACCAAGATGCAGGTGATAGCCGACGTGGATGAAGCCGACATAGGTAATGTAGAAAATGGGCAACGTGTATCCTTCACCGTCGACGCCTACCCGAACGACGTATTCGAAGGTACGGTCATGCAAATCCGCCTCGGCGACAGCGAAAGCACCAGCAGCTCTTCTTCCACCTCGACCTCGACGGTCGTTACCTACGAAGTGGTGATATCGGCCGATAATCCCGACCTTAAATTGAAGCCGCGCCTGACAGCCAACGTGACGATCTTCACGCTGGAACCCGAT
>ERZ791621.1198-NODE-1198-length-10913-cov-2.56051_pt1 | contig 10913 bp, 6 predicted proteins | sample MGYA00510270_ERZ791621 | MGnify/ENA primary metagenome ERZ791621 (study PRJEB30046, sample SAMN00715189) | human gut metagenome | study: EMG produced TPA metagenomics assembly of the A metagenome-wide association study of gut microbiota in type 2...
GCTTACAATCCTTCGGGAACTTTATATGTGATCGATGAATTGTACGAAATAGATGAGGAACTTAAAGAGGTATTAGATTATTATAAACGTAATCCGGATGTTTCTTTGAAATTGGGATTAAGTTTTTTACGTTGGCATTAATGGTTGTATAAAATAAGTTTTGTATGAAAAGAATTTTTATAGTAATTGTTCTTTTGACAGTTATATCCAATTATTCTATGGCTACTACCGAAGACAATTTGCATTGGTTCAAAGATGCAAAATTCGGTTTGTTTATACATTGGGGATTATATTCTCAGACAGCCGGTGAATGGAAAGGCCATCCAACCGAAGGTGGCGAACACTTTATGCTTTATGAGCGTATTCCGTTAAAAGAATATGCAACAATAGCCAAAGATTTTAATCCGGTAAAATTTGATGCGAAGAAATGGGTACGGGCTGCCAAGCACGCAGGAATGAAATATTTGGTATATACGACTAAACATCATGACGGATTTGCCATGTATAATTCAGCTTGCAGTGATTATAACATAGTGAAGTGTACTCCTTTTGCCAAAGATCCTTTAAAAGAACTGGCGGAAGTTTGCAAAAAAGAGGGAATCAAGCTGGGACTTTATTATTCATTAGGACGTGATTGGGAAGATCCGGATGTTCCTACTAACTGGCCTGTAAAAGCAGGCCGCAGCAATACTTGGGATTATCCGGATGAAGATAGCAAGCAGTTACCGGCTTATATTGAACGCAAAGTAAAACCACAATTAAAAGAGTTACTTACGAATTACGGTGAAATAGCAGTTATCTGGTTCGATACGCCTGAACTGGTTACCAGGCAACAGAGTAAGGAATTACGTGAATTGATTCATTCGTTGCAACCGGGGTGTTTAATCAATAGTCGCATTGGGAACGGATTAGGAGACTATTCAATTATCGAACAGAAACTTTCTAACAGCATAAATAACAAACCTTGGGAGGCTTGCCTGACGATGGGTAAGAACTGGGGGTACAATCGTTATGATACTGTTTATAAAAAGCCGGATATATTAATCAGAAATTTTGTAGACATTGTTAGTAAAGGTGGAAATTTATTGTTGAATGTGGGACCAGACCAAGCAGGATGTTTTCCGGAGCAAACGGATATAATATTGAAAACTTTTCATAAGTGGCTGAAGAGTAATGGCGAGGCTATTTATGGAACAACTCCCTGGCGTATCTTTGGAGAAGATTTTACGGTAAATAGAGTAGAAGATACTGAACAGAAACCTTTTCACGATGCAGTATATGATGGAACTCCTAAAGATATTGTACCTGATGTCCGCTTCACCATGAGAGGTAAAAGTGTATATATTATCGTACGTCATGTTACTAAAGCTTCTTATACATTGCGTTCCTTTTCTTCGGAAAAGGATAAAATCAGGAAAGTTACATTATTGGAGAATCATAAGAAGGTAGACTGGGAATTGGATGATGACGGGTTAAAAATAAGTAATATACATCGTTCTACTAAAGACTCTTTTCCTGTTTATGTGCTAAAAGTAGAATATTTCTGATACTTATAAAATTGAGAGTAAAGGTTGTGAATTTCTATAAAATTTGCAACCTTTTTTATTATATCTGACATAAGTGAAGAAAACCTTTGTTAGAATCGTAAAGGCAGGATTATAGATTGATTCGCCTATAAAAATGTTGTTTATGTCCAGTATTTTTTCGAATATTGCAAATTGTTAGTATATTTAAGCGATTAATTTGTGATTAACAGAACAACACCAAATAAAAAATAATATGAAGTTACGTCATTTATTACTGTTGTTTATTTCTTTTTTCTTTGTTTTGCCATTATATGCTGAATATTTCAAACATATTGGTTTGTCGGAAGGTTTAACACAGCCCTCTGTGATGGCTATTTATCAGGATAGGTTGGGCAGAATGTGGTTTGGAACAAAGGAAGGAATAAGCCAATATGATGGAAACCGTGTAAGAATATTCAAAGGCTGGATAAAATCTGTAGGTGAAGAACCACCGGTCTGGTTGGGCAATGAAGTTTCGTTTATCGTTGGTGACAGCTTGGATAATCTATATTTCTTAATTGATAAGAATTTAATCAAATATGACATACAAACAGAGAAATTCTCCCGACTCACGAATGAAAGTATTATCACCGCGCTTACTTCGTCCGAAGGACAAGTGTGGTATATGAAACATGATTCTTTATTTTGTTTGAAAGCAGATAAAGAACCAACTTTTGTATTAAAAACGAATATCACTTCACGTATTTGTTGCCTGACCATGATGGACGATCAGATTGGTATCGGGACATATAACGGAGTTTATTTGATTGATCGCCGTACATATCAGCAAAAGCAACTATTGGAAGGGGTGGAGATTTATCGCATATTTGAAAGTTCTCAAAAAGAGCTATGGATTGGTACCCGCATGCATGGATTATATCGAATGAACGACAAACAACAATTGTCGAAAGTTCCTTATTTGCCGGGAACTTCGGAAGGTATCAGTAGCGAACAGATTCGTGATTTTGTAGAAGATAACGAGGGAAATATATGGTTCGGTACTTTTGACGGACTTCATCGCTACAGTATTGGTAACAAACAGTATTCTCTCATTCAAATTCCCCAATATGTGGGCGGGCTGAATCATCCCTCTATCTTTGCATTGTATAAAGATGTTGCCGGAACTATCTGGGTAGGTAGTTACTATGGAGGAGTTAATTATTTCAGCCCTCAACATGATACTTTTGTACATTATGACTATGGGAGAAAGATAAACTCATATTATTCTTATATCGGAGAAATTGTTATTGATAAGAATGAGCATTTATGGCTTAGTACAGATGGGGGCGGTATCACTTGTGTAGATAAGAAATGGAATACTCTTCAGCAGTTTACAGCCGGTGGAAAAAACTCTATTTCTCATAATAATGTGAAAAGTATTTGTTATGATGAAAAGAAGAATTGTCTGTATATAGGAACCTATTTGGGTGGTTTGTCACGTTATGACTTGAATACAGGTCGTTTTTATAATTATTGGAAAGAAGAGAGTCACTCTTCCGATATGCCTGATGAAATTGTTTATCATGTGAAGATATGGAAAGATCAAATATATATATCTGCCCATAATGGCTTTTTTCGGTTGGATACTCAGACACAGAAATTCCATAGGATCAACATTCCTTTTGCATTTTATGAGCATTTCGATATTGATGCGGAAGGTAATTTGTATATGGTGGGTTGGAAAAATGTTTTGTGTACTCATGTAGAACATCCCGAGTCTATAGTCTATGTTCCATTGGCAGAAGGAGATAGTAAAGCAACTCCTACCCGTGTGCTTGCCACCTCCGATGGTGTCTATATCGGTACGTTAGGAATGGGGCTCTTTTTTTATGATAGGCAGACGCGTAACATGGCTCATTATACTTCCCGAAACAATCAGTTGCCGGGTGATTTCTGCTATAATCTTTGCCGGACCCAGGATGGAAAGATTCTGATAACAGGTGATAAGGGAGTCACCTGCTTTGTTCCTTCCGAGGGCACTTTCACAACGATTGATTTGATGAGAAACTTTCCCTCGACTCATATTATCAACGGATGTGGAATTTTGGTATCCGGAGAGGGAAGTATTTACATTGGAGATACAAAAGGAGTAACCGTATTCTCAGAAAATGAGTTTAACAAAACCGGTACTGCTAATGAGAATTCTAACTTTTACTTTTCAGAACTTTGGGTCGATAATAAGACGATTATTCCGGGAGATGATACAGGGATATTGTCTCAGTCGCTCCCGTACACTCGTGAACTTAAACTTAATTATGATCAGAATAATCTGATTATTCATTTTGCTTTGTCCGATTACGGACAACAATTATCGGAAAAATGGTTTCAATATAAGCTTGAAGGTTTGGACAAGAATTGGATTAAGACTAAACAGACGGAATTGTATTACACTAATCTGGATCCGGGAAAATATACGTTGCATGTGGCTTCGATAAATGAAAAGAGCGGGCAAAGTTTGGAGGAAATAACGATGCAGCTTGTCATTGCCTCTCCGTGGTATGATACGTGGTGGGCATGGATAATCTATGTGACAGCTTTCATTGCGTGCGTTTTCTATTATGTATATAGTAAAATAGCAAAACGCACATTGGCTCTTTCTTTGGAAAAGGAACGTTTTGAGAAACAACAGATAAAGCAGCTTAACCAGGAAAAACTAGTTTTCTTTACAAATGTGAGCCATGAGTTCCGAACACCTCTAACTCTGATTATCAGTCATATTGATATCCTATTACAAAAATATTCATTGAATCCTTCTATATACAATCAGATAACGAAGATTAGGAAAAATGCGCAACAAATGAATAAGTTGATCTCTGAGTTGCTTGAATTCAGGAAATTGGAACAGAATTATGGAACGATACAAATAAAGCAACAGGATATAATTGTATTTTTGAAGGAAATCTATCTTTCTTTTGTCGATTATGCACAGCAAAGGAATATAAATTATGAATTCAAATTACCGGAATTGTCTGTCTTATGTTGGTTTGAACCGCAATTAATGGAGAAAGTATTCTTCAATCTTTTGTCCAATGCCTTTAAGTATACCTCCGACAAAGGGAATATTATTCTGTCGGGAGAGATAACGAATAGTGATATAAAAATTAATATAACGGATACCGGTATCGGTATTTCTGAACAAGATAAAGATAAAATATTTGCACGATTCTTTCAGGCTGACAATCAAGAAAAGAAAGGAAGCCTGTTTAGCGGAACCGGTATCGGATTGGCATTGACCAGAACAATTGTGGAAAAACATCATGGAGAGATAACAGTGAAAAGTGTTGTTGGTGAAGGTAGTACATTTACAGTGCGGCTGCCCCGCCGGAAAGATGTATTCCTGAACGATAAGAATGTACAATTTTATACTCAGGATTCTGAAAGTGATATTATCCCCGATTCAATGCCTGTATTTGTAGATGAGGGGAATTCGCCCATAGAACTTATTGAGACTAAAGATACGGAAAACAAGACTCATACGGTGCTTCTTGTGGAAGACAATGATGAGTTGCTCCAAGTGCTGAAAGAGCTTTTCGAGCCTTTCTATAAGATCATTTGTGCCCATGACGGGAAAGAAGGACTCAGTCAGATTTATGAGAACTCTCCTGATTTAGTTATCAGTGACGTCATGATGCCTGAGATGACCGGGACAGAAATGTGTCTGCAGATTAAGAATAATATAGATTTATGTCATATACCTGTAATTCTGTTGACTGCACTCAACTCTACCGAGCAGAACATTGAGGGACTCAGCCGTGGTGCCGATGATTATATCACGAAACCCTTTCATGCACAGTTGTTACTGGCACGTGCCAATAACCTGATACGCAGCCGCTTGCTGATGCAACATCAATTTGATAAGAAACCGATGTCCGAGATTGATTTGGCCAGCATAAATCCTTTGGACAAAGATCTGTTGAAACGGGCTTCACAGGTGATTGAGCAACATATTGACGATACGGAATTTGATATTCCGGCTCTTTGTAAAGAAGTAGGTGTCGGTCGGTCATTGCTTTATACTAAGTTCAAAGCATTAACCGGCATGACACCCAATAACTTCTTGCTAAATTATCGCCTGAAGCACGCAGCCACTTTATTGAAGCAATACCCTGATCTTCCCATTGCAGAGGTTAGTGACCGTAGTGGGTTCAATGCGCCCGTATATTTCAGCCGTTGCTTCAAAAACCAGTTCGGATGACCACCTCAGAATTACCGGAAAGAAAAGAAACAGGCAGACTGATTCAGGACTGTTTCTTTTTTCCGAAACAATTCGTTCTGCTATTATTCACAGGACGAATGGTGAAGTCCGGCTGAGTACCTTTGGAGTAAATGATTACTTCTTCGCCTTTCTGTAAATCTATTTTGTACATAGATTCGGATAAAGCTGTGGCCTCAAATTGGCGTTTTCCTTTGAAGACAGGTGAAGATATGTCAGTCACTACAATGCAAGGTTCGCCTGCAAGGCTTTTGATAGTGATAAACTCAGTCTTACCGTTTTTCCGGCTGGCAGTGATAAGAAAAGCACCTTCAGCACGGAAGTCTTTATAAGCAATGTCTTTCCAACTGTCGGGAACGGCAGGGAAGATGCGCAGCTTTCCTCCCCAACTTTGAAGCAACATATCATGGATAGACTGGGCGGCAGATAATGGTGTTTCTATGACCGGGCCCGATTCACGATAAAGTGTATTGACAGATAAGAATTTAGTAAACAACTTGTCAAGGTATGTAAGCGCTTCATTGCCTTTACCCAAAGCGGATGATATAGAGGATGCTCCCGTACATGAATATCCCTGATGTGCCCCGGATTTGCCTTGCCAATAGAGGAGTGATTTCTCTATGAGGTCGTATTCTTCGGGATTTTCCTTATTGATAAGATATAGAGGATAGGCAGCCAATAGATGCGAATAATGGCGGTGCGAGAAAGCATAAGGAACATCCCGTCCTATCATAAGCCCGTTGGCCGGGTCTGTGGGGAACGGTGTAAGTTCCTCCAAAGTCGTTCTCCAACGCGGGATAAGCGGATCGTCTATGTTCAGCCGGCCGGTAATCTCAAGTAATGTCCGGCAACCCCAAGATAATAATGCCAGGTCGAAGTTACAATCTTCCGCACTGCCATATTCCGGAGAATATGTTTGGGGCAGATGTATCTTGCCGTCTTTTCCTTTGTAGGTAAAGTGCAGGTAGTAGTTGATAGCTTGTTTAAGTACAGGAAAGAGTTTGTTGCGTAATAGCTCGTCATCCATTTTGTGGCGATAAATCAACCATAAGCTATGGCATGCCCAAGGCAAAAGCCCGACTTCCGCTGCTTTGTCCACACCGGGGATTCCGATTTCGCCGGATTCGCATACCAGATTTGACGAGCGTCCTATTGCCAATGCGTCTTTGCGATAGGCTTCCGGTACGTTTTTCTTAAGGTTTTCTATATTGTTGTAAATAGCATTCTCCAGAGAGGCTGCCAAATCGAGATGATTGGATGCATTGAGTGCCCAATAGGTCAGTTGTACGTTCAAGTTCCACCATGCATTGGGCCATGGAGTGACGGTCAGCCATGGGCCGGTGTTGTCTATTAGTGCACGGTCGCCGCGCGTGGCACTGGCAAGCTTATACATCTGTATCCAATAGAAATTCTCTTTCATACCATCCGGTAACGTAAGGAAACTGCTCGGATAGTAATGATTCCACCAGGTACGGTGTTGTTTCTGTAATTTTCCGGTTCCTGTTGCTAATGCCTTATCCAAAATTTGAGCGGCATCCTTTTCGGCCGTGGCTTCGGGATACGAATGAGTTACGGTAATCCAGTATGTGCGTTCATTTTTTTTAGTTCGGGTTTCTTTCCATGCAACGGCTGTTTCACCTCCTGCCCGCAATTTCTGAACGGATACTTCCGGTTTTACCTCCGGTGCCGGGTTAAGAGAGTAGTCTTCAGGCACCTTTATCCATTTTCCTTCTCCTTTTGCATAAAGATATCGCGGGCTTTGGGCGGAGGCAGGTATCCATTCCCAACGGAAGTTTTTCTCTCCATCGGTGGCGTTAGTCTGAACCAGCATTACCATATCATTGGCGTGTACATAGGCGTGCAGACGGATGATTCCTTTTGTGGTGGTTTTTTTGTTTCGGCATTCCAGATGTCAAGATGCATCGTTCCATTTACGATTGTACCTTCAGGATGTAAGGCGAAGTGCCCGGTGAGCAGTCGGGGAATGGCAAATAAGTCCGATCCCGCTTTGTGGTCGTGTACCGAGCAGTTGCCGGTTTCAAACCGGATATAGTTCTGTCCCGGTTCCTTATAAATCATAAGTCCCAACATACCGTTGCCCATATAAGCCGATTCATACCAGTATTCGGGCAGTATTTCCCAGATCAAATCTTGTTTTTGCATGAAAGCAGGCCAGTCTATATCCGTTTTTACTTTTTCTGTTCGGGCGGATGCGGATGTATATCCTGTTACTGACAGACAAAGGCATAAAATAAAAAAGCGTATTTTAATGTTCTTCATGATGTTGTATGATTATTATGTCGCAGGCAAAGATGAAAATTATATCTGTATTAATCAATATTTTCCCCGTTGATTTGGATGATTTGGAAAATAGATGCAACTATTGAGGACAATTTAGTCAGATAAGATAAAAATAAATGGTGCTATTTTGCCATACATTAATATCTTAATTAGATGATAGAAAAAATACTTATATTTGTGTTCTCATTATTTTATACAATTATATGTATTCGGTCATTCAGAAAAGGAAATTATTCATTTATAATAAAGAATCTATATCATGAAATTGAAAAACTCTATTCTTGCAGGATGTACTGCTCTTGTGGTAGCCACATCTTGCACCCAAAGAGCTGTCGAGAAACAAACATGGGTTGAAAAAGCTATTGAAAACGCACACGCTCAAATTGGATTGGAAATTGATACTATTGAAAGTAGCGGCAGATTTCTGAATCCGGTGACGCTCAATAATAAGGGTGGTGTCTATTATTGCGGATACGCTGACTGGCGGAGCGGCTTTTTCCCCGGCAGTGTATGGTATTTGTATGAACTGACAGGCGACACTGCTTTGCTTCCGCTTGCCCAGAAATATACCGAGGCTATTAGCGAAGCACAAAATCTTACTTGGCATCACGATATTGGTTTTATCATTAATTGCAGCTTTGGCAATGGCTTGCGCCTGATTGATAAACCCGGTTATAAGGAGGTAATGATCCAAGCAGCAAAATCTCTTTGTACCCGTTTTCGTGAAAAGCCTCAAGTGATTCAAAGCTGGGATGTGAAAGGAAATAGCTGGCAGTCGAAACGGGGCTGGGAATGTCCTGTGATTATAGACAACATGATGAATCTTGAATTGTTGTTTGAAGCAACCAAACTTTCCGGTGATTCTACTTTCTATAACGTAGCGGTGATGCACGCAGACCGTACATTGAAAGAGCAATTCCGCCCGGACGGAAGCTGTTATCACGTTATTGATTACAGTATTGAGGACGGAACCGTACGTCATCGCCAGACTGCTCAAGGCTATTCCGATGAATCTGTTTGGTCTAGAGGACAAGCATGGGCGATCTATGGATATACCGTATGTTATAGAGAAACAAAGAATCGTACTTACCTTGACCAGGCAATCAAGACTTTCGAATTTATGAAAAATCTTAAGAATATGCCGGAGGACCTTGTTCCATATTGGGATATGGACGCGCCCGATGTTCCTGCCGCCCCGCGAGATGCTTCTTCGGCTTCTGTCATAGCATCCGCCTTATATGAGATGAGTACTTATGACCTGCCGGACGCTGCTTCTTACCGGGCGTATGCCGACAAAATAATGGAGTCGCTTGCATCAGAGAGCTATACTGCCAAATTGGGAGAAAACGGACGGTTTATCCTGATGCACAGTGTAGGTAGTATTCCTCATAACAGCGAAGTGGATGTTCCGTTGAACTATGCGGATTATTATTATCTGGAAGCTTTGAAACGTAAAACGGATATTGAAAAAACTGCCATTTAAAAAGAATGATTATGAAAATGAGAATTGTTTTATTAGCTCTTATTTCTTTTTGTTTCCTGAGTGTAAATGCCGCTGATAAGAAAAAGAATCAACCGGTGAACGACAGAACACAGTGGGTTGACTTATGTTATAAAATAGCGCAACCCGTTTTGGAGAATATGAGTAAAGGCGAGTTGCAAAAGAATATGCAACTGGAGTTGAGTCCTACGTGGGACGGAAGAGACAAGCGGGTGGCTTATATGGAAGCATTCGGTCGGCTCATGGCAGGCATTTCTCCCTGGCTGGAGCTGCCTGATGATGATACGGCAGAAGGAAAGCAACGCAAGCAAATACGTGAGTGGGCTTTGAAGGCTTATCAAAATGCTGTTGACCCGCAGAGTCCGGATTATTTGCTGTGGAAAGGACATCAGCAGCTTTTGGTAGATGCCGCTTATCTTGCGGAAAGTTTCATCCGTGCTCCTAAGGCCACTTGGGGACAGTTGGATGATACGACAAAAGAACGTTATATTGAATGTTTTAAGAAGGTGCGTGTCATCCGTCCTGCCTATAATAACTGGTTACTGTTTCGTGACATGGTAGAGGCTTTCTTGCTTTCCGTCGGTGAAGAACCTGACGGTTATGCCTTGACTACCGGCCTTAATAAAATAAATGAATGGTATCTTAGTGATGGATGGTATTCCGACGGAGCGGAATTTTCGTTGGATTATTATAATTCTTTCGTTATTCATCCCATGTATGTCGAGATACTGGAAACGTGCAGCAAGAACCGTTTTCCTACCCCAATCAGTTATAAGCTGGCAATCAGTCGTATGCAACGTTTTAATACCTTCATCGAACGTCTTATTTCTCCGGAAGGTACCTTCCCGGCTTTCGGGCGTTCCGTAGTCTATCGTATGGGAGCATTCCAATCGTTGGCATTGGCTGCCTGGAAATATGGCCTTCCTGAAGGACTGACTAACGGACAAGTCCGGAGTGCATTAAGTGCAGTGATGAGAAATATGTTTTCAGTAGATGGAAATTTTGATGATAAAGGATTCCTGGCACTTGGTTTTGCGGGACATCAGCCGGATTTGGCCAACTATTATACTAATAATGGTAGCTTGTATATGACTTCACTCGTTTTCTTGCCTTTGGGTCTTCCTGCCGATCATCCTTTTTGGAGTGATCCGGCCGAGGAATGGACATCTCAAAAGGCATGGGCGGGAAAAGCTTTTCCAATTGCTGGACACCAGTCATTAAAGAAGTGATGTTTCCCCCGTCATTATCCGTTCAACGCGGGTAATGACACATCCTTCTAAAAAATAGATAGTTTAATGGCTTGAAACACTAAATATCCAAAAAAAGGGCCACT
>ERZ791621.1201-NODE-1201-length-10902-cov-2.02286_pt1 | contig 10902 bp, 10 predicted proteins | sample MGYA00510270_ERZ791621 | MGnify/ENA primary metagenome ERZ791621 (study PRJEB30046, sample SAMN00715189) | human gut metagenome | study: EMG produced TPA metagenomics assembly of the A metagenome-wide association study of gut microbiota in type 2...
TTGAACAAATTAAGGTAGCCGACGGACAGGTACTGCAACTGAGACAAGAGGACATCCAGCAACGGGGACACGCCATCGAATGCCGCATCTGTGCGGAAGATACGGAAATGAACTTCATGCCCAGCCCGGGTGTCATCAAGCAAATCACAGAACCCAACGGTATCGGAGTACGCATCGACAGCTATGTATACGAAGGATACGAGATTCCGATTTATTACGATCCGATGATCGGCAAACTGATCGTGTGGGCCACCACACGGGAATATGCCATCGAACGCTTGCGCCGCGTGCTTCACGAATATAAGTTGACGGGCGTAAAGAACAACATCAGTTACCTGCGCGCCATCATGGATACACCCGACTTTGTGGAAGGACACTATGACACAGGCTTCATCGCCAAAAACGGTGAAGTGCTTCAGCAATGCATCACGCGCACCAGCGAGCGTGCGGAAAACATTGCGCTGATTGCCGCCTACATGGACTACCTGATGAACCTGGAAGAAAACAACAGCGGACTGGCAGCGGATAACCGCCCGATCAGCAAGTGGAAAGAATTTGGATTGCACAAAGGGGTATTAAGAATATAAAAGTATGGAAATACATATAGGAAATCGCGTGGCCGAAATAGAATTGGTCAGCAAGGAAGACAACAAAGTGGTTCTCACCATCGACGGAAAAACCTTCGAAGCGGACGTTGTCATGGCAGAGAACAGGAATTGCAACATCCTGATGGACGGACGCAGCTCCAACGCCCAACTGATTCGCAAAGAGAACGGAAAGAGCTACAAAGTGAATACACACTACAGCAGCTTCAATGTCGAGATTATAGACAGCCAGGCGAAATACCTGCGCATGCGCAAGAAAGGTGAAGAGGAGCAGAACGACCGTATCACTTCGCCCATGCCGGGCAAGGTGGTGAAAATCCCCGTCAGTGTGGGACAAGAGATGAAGGCCGGAGAAACGGTCATCGTCATCGAAGCCATGAAGATGCAGAGCAACTACAAGGTGACTTCGGACTGCCGGATTAAAGAGATTTTGGTGCAGGAGGGCGATAACATTGCCGGAGAGCAGACGCTGATAACGTTAGAATAAAATTAAAGCAAGAATAACAATGGAAGATATAAATAAAGCTTATGCCACGTTCGCCGAACGTGACCGCATCGCTTCTCTGGGTGGAGGCGCAGCCAAGATTGATATACAGCACGAAAGCGGAAAAATGACCGCCCGCGAACGCATCGACATGTTGCTGGATAAGGGTACATTTGTAGAGCTGGACAAGCTGATGGTACACCGTTGCACCAACTACGGCATGGACCGGAACAAGATTCCGGGAGACGGCGTCGTGTCGGGTTACGGAAAGATCGACGGACGGCAAGTATTTGTCTATGCCTATGACTTCACCGTTTACGGCGGGTCGCTATCGGCATCGAATGCCAAGAAGATAGTCAAGGTGCAGCAACTGGCTTTAAAGAACGGTGCTCCGATCATTGCACTGAACGATTCGGGCGGTGCACGTATCCAGGAGGGAATCGAAAGCTTGTCGGGTTACGCTGACATCTTCTACCAGAATACGATGGCAAGCGGGGTGATTCCCCAGATCTCGGCCATTCTGGGTCCTTGTGCCGGAGGAGCCTGCTACTCACCAGCACTAATCCGCACTGACGGATTTCATCTTTATGGTGAAAGAGAAAAGCCACATGTTCGTTACCGGGCCGGACGTCGTGAAAACGGTGATCCACGAAGAAGTCAGCAAAGAAGAGCTGGGCGGCGCCATGACACACAGCAGCAAGAGCGGTGTGACACACTTCATGGCCAACACCGAAGAAGAGCTGTTGATGTCGATCCGCGAGCTCCTCTCATTCCTTCCGCAAAACAACATGGACGAGGCACGCAAGCAGAATTGCACCGACGACGTCAACCGTGAAGACGCCTCACTGAACAGCATTGTCCCTGCCGACCCCAACGTACCGTATGACATGAAGGAGATCATCGAAAGAGTAGTCGATGGAGGCTATTTCTTTGAGGTGATGCAGAACTTTGCCAAGAACATTATTATCGGTTTTGCACGCATGGGCGGACGCTCGGTAGGCATCGTAGCTAACCAACCGGCTTATCTGGCCGGAGTGCTCGACATCGACGCCAGCGATAAAGCAAGCCGCTTCATCCGCTTCTGCGACTGCTTCAACATTCCGCTGATTACATTCGAAGACGTACCGGGTTTCCTGCCGGGGTACACCCAAGAGAACAACGGCATCATCCGCCACGGAGCCAAAATTGTGTATGCTTTTGCTGAAGCAACAGTACCCAAGTTGACCGTAATCACCCGGAAGGCTTACGGCGGTGCTTACATCGTAATGAACTCCAAACAGACGGGAGCAGACGTGAACTTTGCCTATCCGAGTGCAGAGATCGCTGTAATGGGTGCCGAAGGTGCGGTGAACATTCTGTTCCGCAAGGCGGACGCAGAGACGAAAGCCCAAGAGCTGAATGCCTACAAAGAGAAGTTTGCCACCCCCTATCAGGCTGCCGAACTGGGATTCATTGACGAAATCATCCTGCCGAAGCAGACCCGCAAACGCCTGATACAGGCATTGGAGATGACAGAGAACAAGATGCAGACCAATCCGCCCAAGAAGCACGGAAACATGCCACTTTAAACAGCTGGCGGATGGAGTAATCATAAGAGAGAGGAGGGTGAATACCAGTTTCAAACCTCCTCTCTCTCTTTTTAACCTGACTACTTTAAAAAAACGCTTTCACTTATCGCTGCCGCATCTCGTTTACAAATTCATCCGTTGTATACACCTTTTCCGCCAACAACGTGAAGTTGATAAACGCTGCCGTATCGGCATCCATCCCCGGAAGCTTGGCAGAAGCCGTAGCATCAAACACCACCGCTGCCTCAAATCCCCGTTCCTGCAACTCGCGCAAATGGGATTCTGCACAGAGATTGCCGGACATGCCGCACACCACTACTTTATTGACCCCGCGCTTACGGAGTTGCAGAATCAGATCATTGTTTTCCGGACCGTAAAGTTTGTGCGGAGCTGTAACGATGATATTCGTGCCTTCGTTGATATAAGGCTTGTAGAGATCCAGCCAGTCGGCACCCGAACCTTCAAATCCCTCACCGGTCAGTTGTCCCCGGCGCTCAAACATACCCGTGTCATGCATCAGTTTCTCGATAGGCCCCTCAAAAAGCCATTGGTGATCGTGTTTGTAATAATAGTGTGGAGAGATGAATACCAGCATACCTTTCGCTGCCGCTACCTCAAAGATGCGGCGGAGGTTCTCTACCGTACCGTTCTTCTGTATATTCTCTCCAAAAGCTCCCCAACCTAAACCGTTCTCACTCAGGAAATCGTTTTGTGGGTCTGTCATTACAATCGCTGTATGTTCGTCAATAACGAACGGGGTATTGATACCTTCCATAATCTTTTTCTGTTTTTAGATGTTTATATTCTTTTTCAACCCGGGTGCTGCCGTATCGGCAGGCACCCGCTTTTTTTGTTGGCCACCCCGGGGGCTGCCGTATCGGCAGCCTCCGTTTTTTTCGACTTTGCAAAGGTCGGTATTCGGTACGGTACGGGAAATGGCCATTCAACCGGATAATTTGGCAATTCTTCCCGATTACACAAAAGCATCTATTTTCATCCCAGAAAGGGACCGGTATAGGAAGGAAGCCGGAGCAGGAACACCTATTTATATATAAAACACTTATGTTATAAACCATTAGACAGTAACTCCCGAGAGTTCTTTTTTGTATTCGGGAATAATTGCCTATTCAATATGTGATATCGCTATTTCCCGTGAACTAAAAGCCGCCTATCTTTGCAACATCAGATTGAGACAACTAAAAGAAGACCCAAAACGTTATGAAAAAGAATTTATTAATTTTAGTCGCACTGCTGACATCGGCAACGATATCGGCACAGAACGGAGGAACCATTATGAAGAAGTATGAGAACCAACTACCGCAAGCCGGCAGAGGAAACGTGCATGTTGCCTACCAAGGCAAAGCCATCGACCAAATGATTTACGATTTTATGGAAGAACAGGGAATACAGGGCATGACACTTGCCATCGTACAGGCACCTTATATTCCGCGTGTAGCAGGCTACGGAGTGACGGACCTTGAAAAAGGAAACCTTGCCGCTGCCAAGACTCTTTGGCCCATCGGTCCCATCTCACAAGGATATGCAGCCGTGGCAGTGATGCAGCTCTACGAAAAAGGAAAACTAGACCTGAACGACCCGATCGGCAAGTACCTGAAAGATATACCCGAAAACTGGAAACCGATCAGTATCCTTCAGTTGATGCAACACAGTTCGGGCATTGCGGACTATCGTAATGAAAAGGGATTCGATGTATCGGCCGATTATCGCCCGGAACAACTGATCGAAACGGTAGCCGCCATTCCGCTCGCCTTCGAACCGGGGACAGACGTGAAACAGAGCGCCACAAACTTTCTGCTACTGACTTCTATCATCGAAAAGACCGGCAAGATGCCGTATCACGACTTTGTGAAAAAGTATCAGATCGACTACCTGGGACTGAAACAGACATTCTTCGGCGAAGACCTGGCGAAAGTAAAACAGGAGGACGTGACCCTCACCAACAACGTGCATCAGACATTCAAAAAAGATAAAGACTACATCAATCCCTCGGAAACGACTACCGGATATGTGGAAAAAGAGGGTCGCCTTGTCTCCGCACCGGCTGTCAGCCCGACGGCACTGAAAGGATTCTCCGACATCTGGGCATCAGCCGAGAATGTGAGCCACTGGGACATCGGACTGGCGGGAAGTGCATTGATCGAAAAGCCCGAAAACCGTGACATGGTGTACAAGCCAACCCGGCTGGCCAACGGCAAGGTAGTACCTGCCATGGCAGGATGGCAGTTCTATAACCACAACGGCCTGATGGACATCAAAGGCAACGTATCGGGCCATTCGGCTTTCCTGAGTCGATTTACGGACGCCTCGGAACTAGTGTGCGTTACCCTACTGGCCAATAAAGAGGGGGTAGACCTGACAAATCTGGGACGCCGTATCGCAGCCGCTTTCGACAGTGATAAGATGGGTACGGGAGCCAACGACAACCTGCTCTATACTTATGAAAGCCAGTTCAGCGTGCCCGAAACCATGACGCGCATCGAGCAGACCCTCCACACGATGGGCGTTCCCGTCTTTGCCAAGTTCGATCACGGGAAAAACGCCGAAGAAGTGGGATTACAACTCCGCCCCAACCAGGTCATCGTTTTCGGTTCACCGAAAGTTGGCACAAAACTGATGCAGGACAACCCGAGTATCTCGATCGAACTGCCGCTGAAGATCTCCGTTTGGGAGGACAAGAACGGAAGCGTATGGGCCACGTTCCCACAGATGAGGACGATGGCGGCCGAATACGGGCTGGAAGCCGAACCGGTAATCGGAAAGATGCAAGAACTACTGGAGAAAATCGTAATTAAAGGGGCAAGCGTATACTAACTTCCTACTGTAGGGATAAACGCTTTTCCTGCAGAAAATTATTTATAAAATATTTGGAAGAAACACACGGGAAAAGTCACAAGCGGCTATAGAACAACGCAGCATGACTTCTCCCGTATTTTTTTACTGTACCCAGGCATGCAAAACAGGTTTCATTCTTTTGAGTAGGTTTGTTTATCCGAAAAGATAATATTTTTGTCTTCCGGGAACAATCGTTGAGAAATAAAACAACCGACATTTTGCGTTCAGTGAACATCTGATACGGAACAGGCGGACTGAAACGGACCTCCGGAGGGTATGTACCCCACCTGGAATCCACATCAGTCCGCCTGTTCTACATTTATCTGTATATCCGTATTCTTAACTCGCTATTGCGAGAAACGGAATGACCGTTATTATCCTTTTTCTTTCAGGATCACATCGTGTGCACCACCCTCTACGATACTTGTGGATGAAACCAGCGTGATCTTGGCATTTTGTTGCAAATCGGGAATGGTAACAGCACCGCAACTGCACATCGTAGCCTTGATCTTACTCAGAGTGGCCGCCAGGTTGTCTTTCATCTTGCCGGCATAAGGCACGTAACTGTCTACACCTTCTTCAAACTTAAGCGATTCAGTTCCACCCATATCGTAACGTTGCCAGTTCTGGGCACGATTTGAACCTTCGCCCCAATACTCTTTCACGTAGTTGTTCTTGATGCAGAGCTTCTTGGTAGGCGATTCGTCAAAACGTGCGAAATAACGACCCATCATCAGGAAATCGGCTCCCATGGCAAGGGCAAGCACCATGTGATAGTCGTGCACCAATCCGCCATCACTACAAATAGGTACATAAATACCCGTCCGTGCCTGATATTCGTCGCGGGCACGAGCCACATCTTGCAGGGCAGTCGCCTGTCCACGTCCGATACCTTTCTGCTCACGGGTGATACAGATAGATCCACCTCCGATACCCACCTTCACAAAGTCGGCACCAGCCTCTGCCAGATAGAGGAAACCTTCTTTATCTACCACATTGCCGGCACCTACCAGCACTTTATCTCCATATTGTTGCTTGATCCATTGCAGGGTCTCATACTGCCATTCCGAATAACCATCCGAAGAATCGATACAGAGCACATCTACTCCGGCTTCTACCAAGGCAGGGACACGCTCCTGATAGTCACGGGTATTGATACCGGCACCTACCAACAATTTCTTGTCGGGACTCGACACCTCGTTCGGATTCTCCTTGTGGCTGTCGTAGTCCTTGCGGAAAACAAAGTAAGCCAGACGTCCTTCTTTATCGATAATAGGAAGTGTATTGAGTTTATGATCCCAGATAATCTGGTTGGCCTCGCTCAGTGTCAATCCCACTTCACCCACAATCAGCTTCTCAAAAGGAGTCATGAAGTCTTTGATCTTTTTATCCAGCGGGTCTCTGGAGATACGATAGTCACGGCTGGTTACCAATCCCAGAAGATGTCCGTTTGGCGAACCGTCATCCGTTATTCCGATAGTAGAGTGACCGGTCTGGCGCAACAGGCGGAGTACGTCTTCCAACGTATGTTCCGGCGTCAGATTCGAATCACTGGTCACAAAACCGGCTTTAAATTTCTTCACTTTCCGCACCATTTCCGCCTGACTGGCGATGGGTTGCGAACCGAAGATAAACGAGAGTCCTCCGTTACGCGCCAACTCGATGGCCAGTTCGGGACCGGAAACCGATTGCATGATTGCCGAAACGAAAGGGATGTTCAATTCGATTGCTGCTTGTGTGCCTGCCGCATGTTTCACCAGCGGAGTGCGCAAAGAGACATTGGAGGGTACACACTGTTTGGTGGTAAGACCGGGAATAAGTAGATATTCACCGAAAGTTCTTGAAACTTCTTCTACGTAAACTGCCATAAGATAAGTTATTTTTTGGCATGCAAAATTACATCTTTCTTTTTAATATGTGACTGGGGAAGGGAGATTTTTTCAATAATCCTCTCAAAAGCTTGTTTTTAATCACATCGGGGCAATAAAGAGGAGACTCACTCCTGAAAGCACACCGTTTAAACCACCTTCTTACAATATCACATTCTCCTGATGTCTGTCCATCCAACTACGGATATTATTGAACACAATCTTTATATCAATCTATTTTTAAAAGTTCCTTGAATCCTTCTACCGACTTATTCGGTTCAAACTCTATCACCCGATAGTCTGCCACAGCATTAAAAGGGTCCTCACCGATTATCTTTTCTACTTCTGCACGGCTCTGAGCACGGCAAAGAATAACTCCCCCCGTCCGGGGCACCTGCGGCCCGGAAGCAAGAAAGATTCCGGCAGCATAATACTTATCCAGATAGCAACAGTGTGCTTCCAGCAATTCGATCACCTTTTCGATAGGTGCTTTATAAGTCAATATTAATACGAACATGGCCCGATTTATTTTAGTTCTCCCGCAAAGGTAACACAAATCGGCCTACGTTAGGCTTTTCTTATAAATTTAATCTGAATCCGGAATATTTCTTTTAAATTAACAGGAAACAACACTACTTGGCAAACACTTTCATACCTCCGGTGTTATACATCAACATACAAAAAACAACCGCCTATGTCACAAGAAATGAAAGCATTCCCAGGAATGAAAGCTTCACAGAAACTCAACTTCAACCATTCCGAAGTTATTATCAACAGCGCACCGGACCGGAAGGTTATCTTGGAATCGACTCTGTTAGAGCAGTCATTCGTGGAAAAAGGATGTGGGGAAACCACTCCGCATGCTTGGAAAACAACATCGAAAGAGTCTCTGAAAAGACCCGTGTTTAACGAGATATGGTACACATAATGCCAGCTTGACCTGACAGAAACCTTATCCTGCCAATTCCGCCCTGTACTCCATCGGCGAAACCCCTTCGTGTCGCTTAAAATACCTACCCAGATACGACTGGTCGGGAAAATTCAGCCGGTCTGCTATCTCCTGAATACTGAGATCGGTCGATTGGAGGAGTACCTTTATTTCAAGTGCCGTAAAATCATCAATCACTTTTTTGGCCGAATGACCTGTCAGCGAACGACAGATGCTCGTCAGGTACTTAGTAGAAATACAGAGTTTGCCTGCATAGAAAACGACATCCCGTTGCGAACAGCAATATTCGTGCACCAGAGCAACGAACTTATGAAAAAGTTCGTTCGGACGACTGCCGCCCTCAATCTCTTTATGGGTGAAAAGGCGGTGTACTTTGTCGTATACATCAAGCAGGAAACTTTGCAGGTGATTGCGCGCTATCTGGTTGCGGAAACGATGATCGGTATCGGCATAAATAGCAGACGTAGCATGCAGGAGACCGTTTATGGGGCGGTAAATTCGGAAGGAAGTGTATAACAGGGCTTCTCTTTTATAAAATGAAAAAAGGAGGGTTCAAAACGGATACAAGCCTCACGAAACATTTCAATATGTGAAGCGAAAAAGGAGACCCGAAAATCATCGCTCTTCTCATCAAGGCTGATAACAGCACCCGGAAGGAGTACAACCTGGGTATTTACCGTTATCTCGTATTTCTTCAGATCGATGGCCATTGTACCACGGCCGGCACGGCAATAAAGGATAATGGCACAATTGAGTTTATGCAAACGGTTGTAAAAGGGAGAAAAATCATCGGTCCCTGCCACAAACGGCTGGTCGAGCGTGAGGGTAAGCGGGTTTCTTTTTTCCATATCATGTTCTTTATTTTGCCTACAAAAATAGGTCTTTTTAGTGAATTAGCCCGCATACTGTTCCGATAATGAACAATACTGGGGCGGGTATGAAAAGCAGTCGACAGTGAAAACGCTCTACCTTTGCCACGACAAAATTAAATAGGAATTATGATTGAAAAGGTTAGTAAAGTAAAGCAGGCTATATTATTCGCCTGCTGTTTGGCCGCCACCGGATGCAAGCAAGCACCGCAGGCAACTGTAGAATCGGGATACAAAGTAATAACCCTTGCGCCTACCGACCGGACGCTATCGAGTACGTACTCGGCAACAATACGCGGACGCCAAGACATCGAAATCTATCCGCAAGTGAGCGGTACACTGACACAGGTGTGTGTCAGCGAAGGAGAACGGGTAAAACGGGGACAGTCGTTGTTCATCATCGACCAAGTGCCTTACGAAGCTGCCCTGCAGACAGCATTGGCAAACGTGGAAGCAGCCAAAGCCTCACTGGCTACAGCACAACTGACGTATGACAGCAAACAGGAATTATATAAGCAGAATGTGGTTTCGGCCTTCGACCTGAGTACGGCCAAAAACTCTCTTTTGGCAGCACAAGCGCAATTGGCACAGATGAAGGCTCAGGAGGTGAACGCCCGGAACAACTTATCGTACACATTGGTAAAAAGTCCGGCGGACGGAGTGGTGGGAACACTGCCCTATCGGGTAGGAACGTTGGTGAGTGCCAGTCTGCCTGAACCGCTGACTACCGTTTCGGACAACTCGGACATGTACGTCTACTTCTCGATGACGGAAAACCAACTCTTAGGACTGATCCGACGCTACGGATCGAAGGAAGAAGCACTGAAACAAATGCCGGAAATCGGCCTCCAACTGAATGACCGATCGGACTATCCGCAACAAGGACGAATCGAGACAATCAGCGGAGTGATAGACCGGAACACCGGAACAGTCAGCCTGCGGGCAGTATTTCCCAACCGGGAAGGATTGTTGCACAGCGGCGGCGCGGGCAATGTGATTGTGGCGACAGAAAAAGCGGGTGCATTGGTCATTCCGCAAGCCGCCACATTTGAGGTACAGGATAAAGTATTTGCATATAAGGTTGTGGACGGAAAAGCGCAATCCGCTCCGGTACAAGTGACACGTGTGAACGGCGGGCAGGAGTACATTGTGGAGAGCGGTTTGCAGCCCGGCGACGTGATTGTGGCAGAAGGTGTAGGATTGCTTCGCGAAGGAACAGAGATAAAAACAATAAATGGTGAATGATGAACCGAACTGCCACAGCCGCCCATCCAAGTAAGCCGGCTTTTAATATCCACTTATTAAACGTATTACTAACAAGAATATTATGAATTTACGAACTTTCATTGAACGGCCTGTCCTATCGGCTGTTATATCCATAACCATTGTCGTGGTCGGGATTATCGGATTGTTTACGCTACCCGTAGAACAATATCCGGACATTGCCCCGCCCACCATCATGGTGAGCACCAGTTACTTCGGTGCCAGCGCAGAAACTCTGCAAAAGAGTGTTATCGCACCACTCGAAGAGGCCATCAACGGTGTGGAAGACATGACCTACATGACCTCCAGCGCTACCAATGCCGGAACAGTCTCTATCACCGTCTACTTTAAACAGGGGACTGACCCGGACATGGCGGCGGTGAATGTACAGAACCGAGTTTCCAAAGCTACCGGACAGCTCCCCTCGGAGGTAAACCAAGTAG
>ERZ791621.1204-NODE-1204-length-10886-cov-6.86372_pt1 | contig 10886 bp, 8 predicted proteins | sample MGYA00510270_ERZ791621 | MGnify/ENA primary metagenome ERZ791621 (study PRJEB30046, sample SAMN00715189) | human gut metagenome | study: EMG produced TPA metagenomics assembly of the A metagenome-wide association study of gut microbiota in type 2...
GCGCGTCGAAATCGCTGGTGCTTTTCTGGTTCTCTTTTGGCACGCAAAAGAGAACTTAGCCCCGCGTAACCACGCTCTCCCCCCGCGCCACCAGCGCGCAATGTCGTTTCCCTTTTTCGCACGCCCCGTTTTGCATCAGCTATTACGCTTTCGATTTATTCGCCGCCAGAGCAATGCTCAGCTGTGCCACATCCGACGGCGACACGCCGGGAATGCGTCCCGCCTGCCCCAAGTTTTTCGGGCGGATGCGGTCCAGCTTCTCGCGGGCTTCCAATGTCAGGCCAGTGAGCTCTGTGTAAGAGAAATCCTCCGGGATGAGGGTCTTCTCGTGGCGGGCCACCTCGTGTATCATCCGGTCCTGCCGGGCAATGTAACCCGCGTACTTGATTTCAGTTTCCAGACGCTCAGCCAACATGGGCGTGATGCCCTCACCCCAGCCGATCATGCCCGCGATGAGCGGATAGTCGATCTCCGGCCGGCGCAGCAACTCTTCGGCAATGCCGCCCTCTGCGGCCGGGGCGAGGCCCGCCGCTTCCATCGCGGCGCGCAGGTCCGCCGTGCGCAGATGGGCGTCATGCAGACGGCGGCGCTCTGCGTCCAGCACAGCCTGCGTCTGCTGGTACTTTGTCCAGCGGTCATCCTGCACGAGGCCATATTCCCTGCCGATGGGCGTCAACCGGGTGTCGGCGTTGTCCTGACGGAGGGTCAGACGGTACTCGCTGCGGCTGGTCATCATCCGGTAGGGGTCCATGACGCCCTTGGTCACAAGGTCATCGACCAGTGTGCCGAGATAGCTCGACTGCCTGGGCAGGATGAGCTGGCTTTCGCCCAATGCGTTCCGGGCAGCGTTCAGACCGGCCAGCAGGCCCTGCGCGGCGGCTTCCTCGTAGCCCGAGGTGCCGTTGAACTGTCCCGCACCGTAGAGGCCCCGCACCACCTTGCTTTCCAGCGTGGCTTCGAGGCTGGTGGGGTCTACGCAGTCGTACTCGATGGCGTAGGCCGGGCGCATGATCTCAATATTCTCGAAGCCCTTGATGCTCCGGTAGAATGCATTCTGCACATCTTCCGGCAGACTGCTGGACGCACCCTGCAGATACATTTCCTCGGTGTTCTCGCCGCAAGGCTCCACGAAGATGGGATGCCGGTCCTTCCCTGCAAACCGCACTACCTTGTCCTCGATCGACGGGCAGTAGCGCGGGCCGACGCCCTCGATCATGCCGCCGTAGAGCGGGCTGCGCTGGATGTTGTCCAGAATGATCCGGTGCGTCTCCGGGTTGGTGTAGGCGATCCAGCATTCCACCTTGTTGTGCATGGGCGCATCGGTCAGGAAGCTGAAGGGCTGCAGCTCATGGTCCGGGTCGCCGGGCTGGCATTCCAGCTGAGAGAAATCAATGCTGCGCCGGTGGACACGGGCCGGGGTGCCGGTCTTGAACCGGCGCAGCGGCAGGCCCGCCGCCTTCAGGCTCTCGGTCAGGGCATTGGCGGCGTGCATTCCGTCCGGGCCGGAGGCATACCACGCATCGCCCACAAAGATCTTGCCGCCGAGGTTGGTGCCCGTGGCGATGACCACACATTTGGCCCCATACTCGCCGTTCAGCTGGGTCACAACCCCCTTCACATGGCCGTCCTCCACCTCGATGGAGACGACCTCTGCCTGATGGATGGCCAGACCCGGCGTCAATTCCAGCGCATGTTTCATATATTCGTGGTAGCGCTTGCGGTCGGTCTGGACGCGCAGCGCATGGACCGCCGGGCCCTTGCCCTTGTTCAGCATCCGGCTCTGCAGATAGGTGGCGTCCGCCGCCAGGCCCATCACGCCGCCAAGAGCGTCCAATTCACGTACCAGCGTTCCTTTTGCGGTCCCACCAATGCTGGGATTGCAGGGCATATTGCCGATGGCATCCAGGCTCATGGTGAACACCGCCGTCTTTGCGCCCAGCGTTGCAGCCGCATGGGCCGCTTCAATGCCCGCATGGCCTGCGCCGATCACAATGACGTCATAATCTCCTAAATGGTTCATTTTTACTTTCCCACACAAAATCGTTCAAATACTTCGTTGATGACCGCTTCCGACGCATTTTCGCCGGTCAGGTCACACAGGGCATCCAGTGCATCGTCCACGCAGACCGATACGGCATCCAGCCCGAACCCGCCCGCTGCGGCCTCCAGCGCACCGGCGACCGCTTCCCGCGCACGGGTGGCGGCGGCAAGCTGCCGCTGCCCCGAAAGGCTGGCAGCGTGGGGGTCGATCTGGTTCGTGCCCAGCAGCCGCGCCACCGCCGAGGCGATGAGCTTCCGTGCCCCCTCCTCCTGGCAGCAGACCGGCAGCACCATCGCGAAATAGGGAGCGATGACTTCCGCGTCGAACCGGGTCGGCTTGTCCTCCTTGTTGATGAGGGCAATGGCCGGGCGGCCCGCACACTTCCGGGCCAGCGCAAGGTCCTCCCGCGTCAGCGGCTCCGAACCGTCAAAGACGGCCAGCACCAGCCCGGCCTCGTCCAGTTTCTTCCAGCTGCGGCGGATGCCCTCGGCCTCGATGACGTCTTCGGTATCCCGCAGTCCGGCGGTGTCGAAGAGGTTCAGCCGGATGTCGCCCAGCCGGACGGCCTGTTCCACCACATCGCGGGTCGTACCCGCCACCGGGGTCACAATGGCCCGGTCGAACCCGGCCAGCAGGTTCAGCAGGGTGGATTTTCCCGCATTGGGTCGGCCCACGATGGCGCAGTCCACACCTTCGCGCAGAACGGCCCCGGCATCGTAGTTCCGGATGAGGACATCCAGCTCGTCCTTCACGCTGCCCAGCACAGTTTGCAGATGGTGCTCATCCAGCTCCGGCACATCTTCCTCCGGGAAATCCACCCACGCGGCCAGATGGGCCTGCAAGCTGGTCAGGGCCTCCTTTTCGGCGGCGATCTTTCTGGCCAGCGCCCCGCCCAGCGAAGCATTGGCCAGCGCGGCCCCCTGTTTGCCATCCGCAGACACCAGATCCATGACGGCCTCGGCCTGGGTCAGGCTGAGCTTGCCGTTCAGGAAGGCACGGCGGGTGTACTCGCCCGGCGCAGCAGGCGCAGCCCCGGCCTCGATGCAGCTTTCCACCAGCCGCCGGGCCACAGCGCTGCCGCCGTGGCAGCTCAGCTCCACCACGTCCTCGCCGGTGTAGCTGTGGGGTGCCCGGAAAAAGAGGGCGACCCCCTCATCGAAGGCGTCCTCCCCTTCCAGAAATGTTCCGAACAGGGCGGTGTAGCCTTTGGCCCCAGCCACGGTCCGGTCCGGGTTCGCGGGGCGGAACACCCGCGCCGCCACGGCGTAACTCTCTGGCCCCGAAAGGCGCACTACGGCAATGCCGCCCGCCCCCGGTGCTGTTGCAATGGCTGCAATGGTCGAATCCTGCATCTGTGTCCCCTCCCGCTGCTTTGAATCAAAATTTATTGTACCACGAACCGACGAAAAAGGGAAGTTTTTCTTCGCAGGCTGGTTTTTCACCATATTTCAAAACTGTGTTGAAAATATCATCTATCTTTGTTTCTCCTGAATCAATTCTACTGCTGTGTCCACCAAGCGAACTACTCCTTTTGCCTGTTCTGGCGTCAGCTGTCCCAAAATATCAGAGAGATGCTGTAATTCTGCCGTATTTTTTTCCTGCATCGAATCCTCCGCGAACAATTCTGCCAGGCTGACGCCAAGACCTACGCTAATTTTTTCGATCGTATAAATCGTCGGGCACCTCATTCCTCGTTCCACATGTCCCAAAAATGCTGCATTCATCTCGCACTTCAGCGCCAGCTCCTCAAGACTCAGCCCGCGTTGTTTCCGCAAAGCACGCACTTTTTGGCCGATTCGTGCAGCAAGTTCACTGCGCTCTATCTCCGAATTTTTCACGAACAGTACCTCCACATGTACAATGAGAGTCTTTTTTACTTCTTATAGCGTACTGAGTGAAAATTTTTGTCTCAATCGGCGATGCGTAGTGTTTTTACTATCAATTGATATTGATTTCAGGTCTAGAACCTGCTACAATCAGCGTAGGGACCCTTTATTTTATTTCTTTTTCAGGAGGTATTGCAATGATTCGAAAAGAGATTTCTCGGCGCACTTTTCTTGCAGCACTGCCTGCGGCGGCATTGGTACTGGCCGGGTGCAGCAACGGAAAAAAAGGAGGGACCAGCGAAAGCACTCTTATAAGCAGAAACGAGACCGCCAGCGCCAGCAAAGTCGACACAGCAGCGCCTTCAATCGCCAGCCGGAAAGTTCTTCTCGTCAATTATCCTTCCCACTCCACATTGAAACTACTTAACCCGGATGGAACGGAAATTTGCTCGTTAGAAGGCTGTGATTTTTCGGTTCCTGTATGTAAAGATGGCAAATTTCCTATTCGAAAAAAAGAAAAGTTTGGGTATGCTGATATTGACGGAAATCTCCTGCTGAAGCCTGTCTACGATTATCCTCCCTCTTATGTGGATGGTTTTTTTACTGCTGTAAAAAATGGGATGACAGGTTATGCCGATGCGGATGGAGCATTTTTCCTGTCTCCACAGTACTGTGATGCCGGTGTTTTCTCGCACGGCCTCGCTCCTGTAAAGCAGGACGATCTTTGGGGTTTCATTGATCGAAGCGGCGAATTTGTAATTCCGCCACAGTTTGAATCCAAGCCAAGTTCTTTCTCAGCGAATTTTGCCAGCTGTTCCATCAACAAACAATCCGGCATCATCGACCAGAATGGAAACTGGATTGCTTCCAACTTCACCCCTTTCTATTCTACGCTTCCATTTTATGATGGCTATGTCGTTGCTCTTTCGACCGAATCCAAACAATTCTGTTATGTCGATACGTCCGGCAAAGTGAGCATTGATGGCCCCTTTTCCGCTGCGGGCGATTTCTGCGAAGAAAGAGCCGTTGTGGAAGAAGATAATGCGTTTGGTTTCATCGACACCAACGGAAACTACATTTTCAAACCGCAGGCCGATGTCATAGCCAACTACCACGATGGCTTTGCCTTTGTCCGAACTCCTGATTTTACCGGATTCCTCGACAAAAAAGGAAAAAAAGCAATCTCCTTCCAGGACGCTGTTGATACGTTTTCTTACATCGAGAGCGATCTGTTCTCCCGGCGTCAAGTCGCATTCCTGCGTTTTGAAAACGGATATGCCTTTGTTCCATTCGAAAATGCTTCCTCCAAACTCTTCGATACCAAAGGAAAGGTTGTTTTTGATTTTTCCGATATCGAAAAAAAGTATGGTTCGGTCCGCTATGCTTACAAGGGCGACGAATCGTTTGCTATTACGAGCAATGATGAGGGCCGCAATCTGATTGATTTCAATGGAAATGTTCTTTCTTCTTTGGGATTCTGTGACTTCATTGCCATTCTGGACCCCAGCGAAGAGCACGTTCATCTCGTCTTATGCTGATTTCAGTATTTTGTAAATCTTGAGGAGGTCTATTTTATGCACGAGAATAAGTTTTCGCGAAGGATGTTCCTAGCCAGTATCCCAGCAGCGGCGGCCACGCTGGCACTAACCGGGTGCGGCAAAAACAAAACAAGCCGTTCCACAGCATCTTCTCTCAGTAGCAAAATAATCCTTATGGATAACGGCGCATTTGATACTTTACGATTGTTAAAAAGTGATGGAACGCAACTTGGTTACCCCGAAGGCTGTGATTTTCCATCCCTCATCCGAACTTGTATTGATGGAAAGATCCCTGTCCGAAAAAATAACAAATTCGGTTATATCGATATCGAGGGAAATATCCTATTGGAACCTGTCTATGATTCTGTTCCGACCTATACAGATGGCGTTTTTACCATTGAGCAGGATGAACGGATTGGCTATGCAGATGCAGACGGAAGCATCTTTCTCCCGCCACAATATAAACACGCCGGTATTTTCTCACATGGCCTCGCCCCCGTGGCGTGTGGCGAGTACTGGGGTTTTATTGACCGAAGCGGCGAGTTTGTTATCCAACCTCAATTCATATGCGAACCTGAAGCCTTCTCTGAAAATTTTGCTTTCTGCCGCTCAAATAATAGAGACTCCGGTATTATTGACCGGGAAGGAAATTGGAAAGCGACTAATTTCAGTTCGTATACAAATCCCTTTCAGTTTTACGATGGCTACGCCCTGGCACTCTCCCATGAATCGGAACCAATGTGTTATGTCGATTCCTCCGGCGAATTATGCTTCGGAAAGTCCTTTTCCCATGCCAGCAGCTTCTCGGAGGAACGAGCCATTGTCATAGAAACGGACGATTCCGATCTTATGGGATTCATCGATACCAGTGGAAACTATATTTTGACCCCGCAGGCCGATATCTCTTGCCCCTTCCATGAAGGCCTTGCATTCATCCACTCCACTGCTTTTACCGGTTTTATCGACAAGAACGGCCAACAGGTCTTTTCTATCAAAGCGCCCATTAACTATTCTTTCTACTCTCGAACAGAAGTTTTTATTCAGCCATCCTATGGTTTTTTACGAGTCGAAGATGGCTGTGTTTTCGTTCCGTTCGAGAATGATTCCTCCAAATTGTTGGATACCAAAGGAAAAGTTGTTTTTGATTTTGCTAAAATCGAAAAGGAATACGGCACCGTTCTCTATGCCCATGGCGGAAAAGAAAAATTTGCAATTACGAAGAAAAACGAAAACTATCACTTTATCGATTTCAAAGGAAAAACCATTGCAGACCCTCGTCTTTGATTTTCTATCTCTATCATTGATTCAAACGATAATTGCCTTTATACCGTCTAACGCTGATTCCAGCATTATAAATCTTGAGGAGGTCTATCTTATGCAAAAGAAGTATTCCCGCCGCACATTCCTCGCCGCCAGCGCCGCCGCCGCGCTCCTGCTCACTGGATGCTCCGGTTCTCCGGAAGATCCGGCCCCCAGCATTCCTGACAGTGCCACTCCATCGCCTGAACCGGAACCCGATGATTCTATAGAAAAACCTGCGGATTCCAACACCGAAACCATCAAGGATATCGTCTGGATTATTCAGCCGAACAACGACGGCTCCGGAACAGCCTATATCACTGGATATGAAAAAAGCGGCCCTCAACCGCGTGGACAAGTCATCATTCCGGATACTTACTACGGTTATACCATTACCGGCATCGGAACGCAGGTCTTCAGCCAGAACAAAGATATCACGATGGTCACACTTCCCGAAACAGTAGAATCCATCAGCCGCTCGTTTGAAGGCTGTTCCAACTTGACCTACATCAATCTTCCCTCTTCCCTGAAAGAAATTGGAAGTTACGCATTCTGTGACGATGAAAAGCTATCTGGTGTTGTCTTTCCGGAGGGGCTGAAAATCATTGGACCGAACGCCTTTGCTGGAACCGGTCTGACTGAGGTGATCCTCCCCAGCACGATTGAACATGTGGACAATGGAGCTTTCCGTTCCTGTGAAAAGCTGGAACGAGTTGAGGTGAAAGGAGGTCCCTTCTTCAGCGGTTCCACGTTTACACACTGTCCCAACCTAGTCTCCATCAAACTTTCCACCGGCACCAAAATTCTTCCGGCGGATTTTGCCTCTGACTGTGAAAAACTTACAGACGTATCGCTTCCCAATGATTTGGAAACCATTCGTTCCGCTTTCAAAGGATGTTCTTCTCTGGCACATATCCTCCTCCCCTCTTCCATCATCGAAATGACAAATGATGTCTTTTGCAATTGTACTTCTCTCCGTAGTGTTGCTCTTCCCGACAATCCGAAATTCTATATCATCAACGGCGGCACGTTCGGAGGCTGTACCTCTCTCAGCCGTGTTTATATTCCAAAATCGATTTGCTATATCAATGCCTATGCGTTCAACGATTGTTCTGCGCTTCGTTCTGTGTGTTATGGCGGAACGGAGACAGAGTGGCATAAAATCAATCTAAGCGCTGATCATAACAGCTGTCTCCTCGCTGCTTCCCGCTCCTACTCTGTCTCGCATAACGCTTTCTTAGCCCAGCAATAACACCTAAACTGAAACTGCCATCTCCGAAAGGGTAAACACTCAAAGGAGATGGCAGTTTTTGTTTGGCATATCTGTCCACTGATACAGTAGTATTCCATTTTGTCTCCATACATCTGTTTTTATCGGATGAAACAGTTCTCCCCTGTTTAGTGAACCCTCCTGCTGATAATTCTGTTTTTCTTCGCAGGCGGCCTGTGTGCAAAACAAAAGCTGCCCCTCCCCGGCAGTTTTCCACCAGAAAGGGGCAGCATGGTTCAAAACTCAGCGATCAGATCTCGATCTTGCCGAAGCTGAAATCGGCGAAATCATCCACGCGCTCGGTGCGCTTGGGTGCTACGGGTGCTGCATCCTCCGCGTCGCGGGGCGCATAGGTGCGCTCCGGCACACTGGAGCCGCGGCCGCCGCGGCTGCCCGCCGGGCGGGGGCCGCCGCGGGGGGCCCCGCGCGTTGATAGCCGCCGCTGCGGCCATTGCCGTTGCGGTCACGGCCGCCGCGGGGTCCGCGGGGACGTGCATTTGCGCTTTCAGCCACAGCGTTGGGGTCGGTGGAGTAGATGACCACACGGCGGTCACGGCCCTCGCCCTTGCTCTCGCTGCGGACGCCCTCCATCTTGCCGATGGCAGAGTGGATGATGCGGCGCTCGTAGGGGTTCATGGGCTCCATGGCAAAGCTGCGGCCGGTGCGGCGCACCTTGGCACCGATGCGCTGTGCCAGTGCGGTCAGGTCGCTCTCGCGCTTGTCGCGGTAGCCGGCCACGTCGAGGCCCAGCTTGATGTAGTCGCCCTCGAGGCGGTTTGCCACGAGGCTTGCCAGATAGGACAGGCTCTCCATCGTCTCGCCGCGGCGGCCGATGAGGGCACCCATCTTCTCGCCGTCCAGACGGATGATGGTAGCCTCACCCTTCTGCACAGCGCTGAACTTGACGTCCTGTACGCCCATCTTCTCGATGACTTCCTGCAGGTAGTCCACAGCGGCCTTGACCTTGGCGTTTTCCTCGATGTTGATAGGGACTTCCACCTCTTCGCTCTCTGCGGCGGGAGCAGCCTGCTCTTCGGCAGGGGCAGCTTCCTCAGCGGGAGCAGCAGGCTCTTCCACAGCAGCGGGAACTTCAGGGGCAGTCTCTTCGACGACAGGCTCAGCCGCCACAGGAGCAGCCTTCTCCTCCACAACGGGAGTGGGCTCTTCAACGGGGGCAGCAGGAGCTGCCACAGGCTCGTCCGGCAGCTCGACGCTGACGCGGACCTTGGCGGGAGTGAGCTTCAGGCCCAGAAAACCGGTCTTCTGGGGCATTTCCAGCACTTCGTAGCTGACGTTGATGTCGTCCTTTTCCACGCCCAGCAGAGCGCAGGCGTTGGTGCGTGCTTCATCGACCGTCTTGCCGGTCGCTTCCTGCGTACGGATCATAACCGTCAATCCTCCTTTTTGTTCTGCAGCTCGCTCAGCGGGACAGTACGCTCGTCCTTGTAGCGCTCAGCATCCTGCTGGCGGGCATACTCGAGGCGGCGCTTGTTCATCTCGCTGGCGGAGATGTTCTTTTCCACGACCTCACCGGTCTTCTCGTCCTTGACCTTGATGGTGGTGCTCTTCACGCCGCGCTTCTCTTCCTTCTTGCGGGAAGCCATCTCGGCCTTGACCTGCTCCTTCATCTTCTCGGGGTCATAGATCTTGCGCATGACCTGGGTCTGGACGGTCATCACGATGTTGGAAATGACGTAGTACAGAGAGAATGCGCAGGGAACGGTAAAGCAGAAGAAGACGTACATCAGAGGCATCATATACATGGTCAGCTTCATGCTGCCCTGCATCTCCTGGCCGGAGGCCTTCATGCTGATGTGGGTGGAGATGAACATGGTGACGACAGCCAGAATGGGGAAGATCAGCAGGGGCAGGTTGTCTGCTGCCAGACTGTACTGCGGCACACGGGTCAGATCGATGCCGAAGAAGTCCATGTGCTGGCCGAACTCAGTGATGGTGTTCAGCTGGTCTGCGGTGAACACAGAGGTGATGGTGGACTCACCGGCCAGCACCTGTGCGATGATATTGGTGTCGCGGGTCACCTGAGTGAAGCTGATGCCCAGAGCGGTCATGGCATCGCCTGCGGCGGTGATGGCGTCGGCGCCGATGTGGAAGATGCGCTGCAGCGGGCGGTACACGACCTCGATGACGCCGAACATGACGAGGAAGTTGACCAGCATGGGCATACAGCCGGCGGTGGGCTTATAGCCGTACTCCTGCTGGAGCTTGAGCAGCTCTTCCTGCTGCTTTTCGGGCTTGTCCTTGTACTTTTTCTGGATGTCGGCGATCATCGGCTGGAAAGCGGACATCTTGGCCATGCTCTTCTGCTGGTTGAGCTGCAGAGGGATGCTGAGCAGGCGGATGACGATGGTGAAGATGATGATGTCCCAGCCGTAGTTCGGGATGAGGTTATAGATCCACTCCATCACATAGCCGAGAGGTACACCGAGGATGTACAAAATATTCATGTCTCTGTCCATTCTGCCCCGCCTGTGGTGCGGGACGGTTATTTTTATCGTAGGACACGCCGCCCACAGTTCAGCACGTCACAAGAAGCAATTATAATAGCTTTTCCTCTCAGCCTCCCCTCGCCAGGGGAGGTGGCACGGCAAAGCCGTGACGGAGAGGTCTTTCCCGCTTCAGCGCTCTTCCAAAGAGCATCGACGAAGAGGTTTTCCACTTATTTTTCGTGTCTTGTGGAAAACAGAGCCGAGGCCGAGAGATACCGGGCCGGATTTTTCCAGCGGCCCTTTTCCGGTACGGGGTCGTAGCCCCAGCGGCCCAGCGGATTGCACCGGGCGATGCGCCACACCGTCAGCAGCAGCCCTTTGACGCAGCCGTGGGTGCGGATGGCCTCGATGCCGTACTGGCTGCAGGAGGGCGAAAAGCGGCAGTTGCGCCCACCCCCCCGGCCG
>ERZ791621.1209-NODE-1209-length-10855-cov-3.14787_pt1 | contig 10855 bp, 19 predicted proteins | sample MGYA00510270_ERZ791621 | MGnify/ENA primary metagenome ERZ791621 (study PRJEB30046, sample SAMN00715189) | human gut metagenome | study: EMG produced TPA metagenomics assembly of the A metagenome-wide association study of gut microbiota in type 2...
TGTCGCTCTCGACAATCTCGGCTATGTCCTTCCACCGCTGACGGAGGGTCCCTTTTCGTTGGGCATTGAGCTGTCTGCACACGCCGAGGGTTGAGCCAAGCTTGGCGTTGTACGTCTCGACGATCTTTTGCAAAGGAACTGAAGGCGCACGTTTCGGAGCGTCAGATTCGCCATCAAGCGAAAGCGACGGCGAATCGGACGAGAATCTTTCGTCAGAAAGATTCTTATTAATATCCTGTTCCTGCTCCTGTTCCTGTTCCTGGATTCGGGATGGTTGCGGATTGCCATTGCGAATGGCATCCTGAATGGCATCCATAATGTCTTTTGGAATACCTTCTCTCGAGCCCTCAGGAAGCCTGTCAATCAAGTGTTTCAAGCGAATTAATGCTTGATCTCTGAGATCACATTCAGGAACCAAATCCAACAATCCAGCCCACGATTTAGCTCCATTCACTCCATTGGGTGGGTTGTACTTCAGGAAGTTCGGAAGGAACATCAGACCAGCCCTTTCGTCAACCATCAGCATTCCCTTTTGGCATAGCGTCTGAATGGCATTCGACATGGCATCCGATTGCCATCCAAGATCGAACGCCAATGACACTGACCTTGATCGGATGAAGCCAAGTTGGTTGGTATCCGGATGAGTCAGCAAAAGCAAAAAGGCCAGCTTGGCATTGTCGTCAAGCTCTCTGAATTTGCGATCGTTCCAGATGCGAACGTCTATTTTTCTGTACCGTGCCATAGCGAGCCTCGCGATCAGCACAGACCTTCGAAGAGTTTCCAGTCAATGTCGGGGCGCAACTCCCAGCGCGTAATCCGACCGTTAGTAACGGTCTCGATCTTTGCAGCCAAGGCAACACCTGGATGCCTTTCCTTGCTCGAAATCAGATTCGTCAGGTATGTGCGCTTGATGCCGCACCGAGTGGCAATGGCTCGCCGTTCAGCAGGTTTGAGCGATTTGAAAAAAGCCGTAGCGTGTTCATTCATGGATGTCAACACCTTGTAAGTGTTCGAAAATCACACTGCATGATACACTGTTTTGGTGTTACGACGCAACCCCAAACAACACTTTAGAGGTGATGATTTTGGTTAACATGCTGTATATCATTGGAGAAAACCATGCTCGATATACCTGCAATACGAAGAGAAAACCTGCAGAAGATTCGGGATAAAAGCTACGCTTCAAATGCAGAACTGGCGCGCGCAATCGGTCGTTCGTCATCCCAAGTCAATGACATGCTTTCGGGCACGAAATCTTTTGGCCCCAAAATCGCCCGTTCTATCGAGGAAAAACTGAAGCTTCCACGCGGTTATCTCGATGAGCCGCATGAACTCGAGAAAGTGCCGATGCGTTTCGGCAAAAAAATCCCCATTATCTCCTTCGTTCAGGCTGGAGACTTTACTAACGCAGGGGACGACTCCTTTGATGAATGGATTGATGTGCCGGAAGACATGCCCGACGGCTCTTACGGCCTGAAAATCCGAGGCAAATCAATGGAACCCGCCTTCTACCAAGGGGAAATCGTTGTTATTGATCCAACTCTGTCAGCGAACCCTGGCGACTTTGTCGTGGCCAGAATTGCCAACTCATCAGAAAACGAAGCAACCATAAAGCAATATGCCGTCACAGGCATTGACCGAAATGGAGTGGAAACGTTCGAGTTGCGCCCTCTGAACCCGCTATTCCCGACCTTCTCATCCAAAGAACACGACATTGATCTTCTCGGTGTTGTCGTTGAGAAGCGAATCAAGATGAGATAGGGGGGAGTCATGCGAAAATCCAATGGGGAGAGCTCGCTAGTAACAACCGAAGAAGCCAAGGAAATTACGGCCGAACACAGAACCTGCCGAGACGTCTCTTGGGAGATGTCTCGTTCGACAAGAGGTGACCACACTGAACAAACTTTTACCTGTTACGGTGCGCCTGAAGATGAATTCGGAATGACGACCAAAGGATTGCTCGTCGAAGGTACCTACACGTTTGGCATGAAAACAAAACGCGAAAAGATCACGCTAACGCTTTGGCAGAATGACAAAGCAACTCGATCCAGAGACAGAGTTGTTCAGCTTGAATCTAGACGACCGCTAAACAAGAAAGGTAAACAATCTGACCTAAACTGGCCACACATTCACTTTGGCAAAGAACGTACCGCTATCGATGAATCTGAACTTGGAGCGACAGTCGATGTCGCTCGTGCCGCTAAAATGTTCGGAGAAAAATCAAACATCTCATTTGATCCTGAACTGCAGGATCCATATAAATTGATGCTGTTGCCATGAGCATTTCAATCGAAAACTTAGGTTTTGGCCTTTACCCCGAAGAAACTCGAGATGGTTCAGAACTTTTTGCCCTAGACTCTCCTTTCAGAATGCTGAACGGGGCCCCGTTTGACGTGTTCGTCGAAAAAATTGGCCCTTCATTTCACATCTTTGATGATGGCCTCACCATGCACGAGATCGTCTCCTGCGGCATCGACATGTCAAGTCATTACAGATGGGCTGCTCTTCGTAAGATTGCTAGCATGAGAAATGTCAATCTGAGCCGTTCTGGCGTTTTTGAGATTTACACATCATTCACAAACGCGGAGACGGCTGTGGCAAATTACCTACGCACGATGTTTGCCATTGATGACTGGCTGGCGGAGCACGCTTTCGAAAGTAGAGCCAACCAAAGTCTCGTAGAAGAATCAAAGAAACTTTTCAAGCGTTGGTGGCCAACAAAAGAACTGGTCGATAGACCAAAGATTGCAGGCATTTCTGGGATGCAGCTGGAGTTTGACTTTAAGATTGACGACAGATACGTGGATGCGATTACCCCTACAGCTAACGCCAGCGCAGGGTTTTTACGGAAAGTTCTTGCCATTCCAGAAAGCATTCGTAACTCTGTGGAAACCATCGCTGTTATCGATGACCGCTTATCAAAAGAGGCAGCCAACAGAGAAAAAAATATTCTGGCAGGCCATGCCAACATCATCTTGATCTCTCGGCTTGAAAAAAACGCGATGCAGTCCGACATAATCGCCTAAAAACATCTGCCACTCTCAAATTAACCGCCCTTCGGGGGGGGGGGGTCGGCCCTAATTTTTGATTCAAATCAAAGAACAACCATTTTTGTCACTTTATTGGTGTTTTCTTGGTGTTGTATTTTGGTGTCGTTTGTGGTGTAATTTGCAACACCAAATAAACACTGAAAGAGAACACCATGCTCCGCACTCCCTCAATCGACACCTTCGGCCTCGCACAGTCCGCCAGGGACATGAGATCTGCTGCTGAGATCCAGGCCAAGTTCCGCAACGACGTTGATGAGCTGATCTACAAGAGCCTCGAAAGTGCCAAGGGTCGCGCCCGGATCATCCTTGCCGACTACTTCGCGGACTTCCTGGAAGACGCCTTCGGTGCCTACGACGACGCCGACACGATTCGAAGCGAAGAGCGCGTTGCCGTCCGGGATGCTCAGACCGACGAGGAAGAAGAGGAGGCGGTTCGCCGTCACCCTTGGTAAGGAGAAGAACAAATGACAAATCCCAGCCTTCTCCGAGGTTCCGGCGGCCGAATGATCGCCAAAGGCATCCTCTGCCAGCTCTACTGCCGGCAAACCAAAACCATCGACATCAGCGTCACGAACCTCGACGGCCTCAAGGTCTGGCTCATGGACATCCCGTTTGTGGACTTCTGCATCGGCATCCAAAACCTCAAGGCCAACACCGAGTGCTCAATCAACACGGTCATGTGCAAGTTCGTTGCCGAGTGGTCAGTCACAGACTGCGGCCTCGTGCTCGCCTACAAGGGCGGAGAGATTAGCTTGTCTTCGGGTCGTGCCGGGGCTCTGGCCTTGGTCGAGTACGCCGAGGAGTTCATCGCTGAAGTGAAGGAGCAAATCGATGCGCAAGCTGCTTGACTGGATGTTCACCGCTGACGAGCACGGCGATGCGCCCATCGGTCTGATCGTGGCCGTCGTCACCTTCCTGATCTGTATGTACGCAATCGCCTGTATGCCAGGCCACTAACCCAACCAGAAGGCGCGCCCTTCTGTCTGCCGCTCCGTATCGAGTTATCTCCTGCTCGATCCGTAAGACCTTGAACCTCGGGGCGGCAGACAAAAGGACGCAACTCAATAAAAGAGACGACGAGGTGGTGGAAGTCCACCGGACGCTATGAAGCTCTTTGGCAAGAGTGGAGCCGAGCGCGGCACGGGTCCGTAGTCAACCGAGACACCGTTAGCGGGGGTGCAGCCGCCCCGTCAGGCCAAGGCCTTTTCGAAAGAGAAGGCCCACGTGAGGCCGTTCCAATTCTGTAGAAATCTACGGGATTAGAGCGGGTTGACGTGGTTATTTTTGCGCTTTGTCTATGATGGAAACCATATCCTGTACGGGTACCTCGAAAACATTTGTGAATGTGTGGAGAGGCACGGAACCGACTTCTTGCCTGGATGACTGATGTACTCCCGCAATGCAATTGACCACATGATCCACATCGAGCTTCTTCCGATTGCGATACAACCTGAACGCTTTCCAGAGAGAAACTAACGTACAAATCACGAGACCGATAACAACTATCGCGTGCCACACGGAGGCAGGAATTTTTAAGGCATCGGTAAACTCTTTCGTGGTTACCAGCGTCAACAACAGAGACAGTGCAGATGCTGTGCTTCCGCAAAAAACAGAGAAATCCTTAATCGCCAACTCAAAGTCTCTGACGTGACGGTAAATAGTATCGGAGCTGACGTAAATGAACCATGGAATATTTCTGGTCACGGGCAATTCCCGTCTTTCAGCCCCTGAGTCAATGTAGTCAGCCATTTAGCTCTCCGGCTTCAGAACGGTCGATGGGACTTCTGATGTTGCCTCGAAAACGCCAATAGCATGTTGACTGACATGACCGCACCTGGTGCAAATCACCGAGACGCTGGGAATTGACGGGCCTCCAATTTGGAATTCATTCAACGACCTCTGAATCGGAATCGTTGTATATCCCTCGGCAATAGCAAACTGATTATTGCCACACATCGGGCATCGCGTATTTCCAAGGATTCGCTTCAACTTCTCAGAGGCTTCGTAAAACTCTTTTGTCGGCATGCTCGCTCCTATCGAGTGTGTTGACTGGCGGAGCCGTACTCCTAATACGGCTCTGCCACCTATTTTCCCACAGCCTCGCACCTGCGGGGCTTTTTCTTTTGGAGCCATACATGAAAGAGGCTTACTTCGATCCGGCCCTGCAGAAACACAAAGAGCGCCAGGCACTGATCCACAAATGGCAGGCGCGCCGGGCGTTCTTGAAAAAACACGGCCAATTGATCGCGCTCAGCATCATCGGCTTCGGTTCGTCCATCGCTTTGGTGGTCTGGAAGATCTTTTGACAAATGCCTCCCCGATCGGAGGCTCTTTTTTTAGGAGTACCTATGACCTACGCAGTTATCGATCCCGCATCCGTCGGCCGCGCCGCACGCGACATGACTCGTCTCTCAAAGGAAATCGTCGAACTCACCATTGAGGCCGCCAACGGACTGGCTGCCCCCGAGGACGGTGTCCGCATCGAGCATGCCGCCTTGCAGTTCAAGGACCTTGCCGACCGTTCGGCAGTCTATGTGAAGGCTGTCCTGAAGCAGGCCGAGGAGAAAGCCAAGGCCACCGCCGAAAAGAAAGTAGCGGAAGACGCTAAGAAGCAGTCGGAAGAAGAAAAGAAACCTGCCGAAGAGGAAAAGAAGTAATCTCTGATCATCAGAGAAATACTTGAGGAGTTTCGATGAGACAAAACTGGAATCTGTTGCAGGAACTGATGACGGCCATTGAGGAAGAGCGTCTGCCCTCTTTCGAGAAAGAGGCTCTCGACGATGCCCGATGGCTCGAAGATCAGTTCGTTCCGGACAACCTAGCCGGCGACCAAAAGGCAGCCCTTCGCTTCGTGATCGACGGGCATCTCAAGATTCTTCTCGAGATCGGCGCGATTGACGGCGTGTCTTTCATCCCAGCTCTCGGAAGTGCCAAGGTAGCACTGCTTTCCGCACCTCGGCTGACCGCTCACGGGCACGAGCTGCTCAACGCGCTCAAGCAGCCGAAGCTCTGGAATGCCATAAAGACCTGCGCCATCCAGACCGGACTGGGGCTCACAGCGGAAACGCTCAAAGCAATCATTCCGAAGGCCATTCAGTCTCTCCTCTAACCCCTTTCCTTTCTCTCAGCAAAGCCCGCCGTCGTGCGGGCTTTTTTTTGTGGAGTCACTCATGTCAGGTAAAGAACTTTTGCCAGCACCAACCAATTTCGAAGAGGCCATGAAAATGGCCGACATCATGTCCGGATCTCAGTTGATCCCGAAAAATTTTCAGGGCCGTCCGCAGGATGTCGTCGTGGCCATGATGTGGAGTCACACGCTTGGCATCCCGACAGTGCAAGGTCTCCAGTACATCGCCGTCATCAACGGCAAGCCCAGCATGTACGGCGACGGCCTTCTGGCAGTGGCCATGGCAAGCGGCCAGATGGCCGACTTCAAGGAAACCTTCGTAGGCGGCAACACAGAAGACGACCTCACCGCTATCTGTACGGTCAAACGCAAAGGGCTCGAGTCACCGATCATCGGGCAGTTCAGCGTGGCCGACGCAAAGCGAGCCGGACTATGGGGGAAAATGGGCTCCTGGAAGCAATACCCCAAGCGCATGCTCAAGATGCGCGCCCGAGCCTTTGCTCTGCGCGATGCCTTCCCGGACGTGCTTTCAGGTATGTCCTCCGGCGAAGAGCAGGAAGACATCATTATCGGCGAGCACGCCGAGCAGTCGAACCCGCCTGCCGCGGACGAAAAGTCCACACGCAAGATGCCGCGCCGCAAAAAGGCTGCCGCCGCGGACGAGACAACTGTCGTCGATGCCGAAGTGGCACAAACTGAACCGCAGGTACCACAAGACGAGCCCGCAGAACCCGCCGCACAGAAAGACCCAGTCCAGGACAACTCACAAGAGTTTGACAAGGTACTTGAGCAACTTCACCAAGCTCGAACCAGACAAGACCTGATGCAGATCTGGGTCTCAATGCCCACTGATATGCAGTCGAATCCTGCAATCCGAGATGCCTTCCAGCGACGCCAAGCCGACATCAGTCTGGCCGCAGCCGAAGGAGCCGACCAATGAGTTCCATCATCATCCCCGGTCACGTAGTTCGGCCTGAGTTTGATGATGCCAAGCACCTATACACCGTGGGCGGGGTTCGGGGACCGAGTGTGTCCCGCATCCTCCGCCCACTCACGACCGCAGTCTATGGCGAGATCGATCGAGAAACTCTGCGCAGGGCTGCGGACTTCGGCACCGCCGTCCACGCCTGCACCGAGCTGCTTGATCTGGACGAACTCGATGAAGACTCAGTTATCCCGGAGTGGACTCCTTACCTGGATGCCTACAAGCGATGGAAAGCGGCGACCCGCCCGGAAATCTTTCACATTGAGGATCGTCTTGGTTGCTCCAAGTACGCAGGGACGCTGGACCGCATCTGCCGCATAAATGGTGAGCTGTGGGTCATCGACATCAAGACCACCTCAAGCATCCATCCGCACGTCGGCGTGCAGCTTGCCGCATACGTCGCCTTGGCCGAAGGCTACTACGGAGGAACCTACCGCCGTGCTGCCCTTCAGCTTCGCGGCGACGGCTCCTTCAAAGTCACCGAATTCTCGTCTTGGAATGACGAAACCTGTTTCAACGCCCTTCTGGGCATCTATCACTGGCAAACGCAATGACAACCACCAACGTAACCATCCAAGTCCCCGAACAGAATCAGCTTCTGAGCGAGGCCGCGGCGGCGCAGAACACCGCCTCTTTGATCATCATTCAGAACGAGTCTGATCTGCAGTTCGCCACCGAGCAGATGAATTCCATGAGCAAGCGCGTCAAAGAGCTGGACACGCTGCGCAAGAGCATCACGGCTCCTCTTGATCAGGCTAAGAAGAACGTGATGGCGCTTTTCAAGCCGGTCACCGAGAGCTACCAGACAGCCATTGGACAGATCAAAAAGGAAATCGGCGGATACATCGCGCAAAAAGAGCGTGAAGCCGCCGAAGCACGCCGTAAGGCAGAGCTGGAGGCTGAGGCAGAACGCAAAGCGCTCGAAGAAAAGGCCAAAGAAGCAGAAACGCCAGAGCAGGCAGAAGCGCTGCAGGAAGCCGCAGCCCTCGTAACCGCTGAACCCGTTGCGAAAATCGAAAAAACCAAAGGTTTGAGCACCACAAAGGTTTGGAAAGCAAAGGTCACAGACGAGCTGGCTTTCCTCGTTTATGTAGCAACGCATCCCGAACTTGCACAGTGCGTCGAGATCAATGTCCATGCCATCGAGAGATTTGTCACTGCAACCGGCGGCACGATCACCATTCCGGGCATTGAGCTCACGCAAGAAATTCGTGTCTCCTCGCGAAGCTAATGCAACATAGTGAAGGTGTGGAAACAAAAAAGACTAACTTACATCGCGAAACGAGTATCCAAAACAAACCGTCTACCAACTAATACGCATCCTTAGGATCTCTTTCCACAAAAAATAGCCATGACTTACAGGAAATAATCTAGAGAAAACAAGACATTTTTAGCAATTTTTGGTACTTTTTGGTAGCTTTTGGTAGCAGCAGCTGTGCTAGCATTCTGCTGTGTCGGTTTAGGTCTGCCGTATTGGCGCAACGTTAGCCCATCATCTCCTCGTGACCATATGCCCTCTCAGGATGTATCCAGAGGACATACATAAAATGTTGTTTTATTAACATCACACTTAGTTGATATTTTGGACTTGTTTTATATTCATATCAACAATGAATTATGTGTGGTTTTCCACATTTTATTACCCCAAAATAAGGGATATCGTTTTTAGTTCAAATGAACCACTCAAGAACTTCTTACAGGAACCTCAGGATGACACAGAGTAAAACTACTGCTCAAGCTCTCCTAGAGGAATATTGGGATTTTACAATCCCGATCTCCCCAGAAGAGTTTGCAAAAAAATTAGGACTTAAGATTGATCTATCCAATGACATGGGCACTAAATCAGGTTGCTTAGACGCTGAACACAGAATTATCCATGTAAATGCAACGGATTCTGAAGAACGTCAACGTTTTACCATAGCTCATGAGTTAGGACATTTTTGTTTAGGGCATGGAAGCTCTCTCAGAGATACAACAAAAGCAAATTGGTATGCCGTAAATCCAGAGCACGAGAAAGAAGCAAACCAATTTGCAGCCGATCTTTTAATGCCTGCCATTGCCATTAAAGCGATGGTCGAAAGAAAGAACGTAAAAGACCCTGTTATTTTACGTGAAGCATTTGGAGTTTCTTCTCAAGCTTTGTACTATCGCCTTAAAAATTTAGGGTACTTTCTATGAGACCTGAAAAATACGATATAAAATCGGAAGTTAAAGACATTGAAAACAAGACTTTTAACTCTGATGACGAAAGGTCAGAGATCTCGTTTAAAATATCCGATTTAAAGCTCAAGCAAGAGCTAGTAGAGCTTGAGTTAGAAGGTGTTCTTCTAGAGCAAGAACGCGAGCGACTCAAAAGACTACGCAAAAACTCAAATCGTCGCCCCTTTATTTTTTGGCCACTATTTTGCGTGATTATTCTGTTTTACGGTGGCTTTTTCTTCATGATCCTAGGTGGACCTGCTGTTGGAATTTGCAACACTTCACTAAGCGATTCTGCCGCTCGCTTGTACGCAGTGGAGATTTTTCTATTGGGTGTAATCCCTACAGTTTTGATTGCACTTTTAATGAAAGCTGTCTTTTCGGCAACAGAGAAAAAAGAAGACAAAGTCACAGAGATCAAGTTCTCAGATTCATTTCCAATTAAAACAATCGCCGAAAACCTTACGAAATGATGATCAAAATGAGGGCTGTTGTGTTCGTCTTTTTTAACCCGCCTTCACTCATCACAAATAAGTTCATCAAAAAAAAACGCAATATTAATTAAATTAGTTAACAGTTCGCCATCAGCACAAAGCCTCCTTTGGGAGGCTTTTTTATTGGGGACAAATCATGAGACAACGTGCAATCATCTTCGATATCGACGGCACACTTGCCGACAACAGTCACCGCCAGCACTTCATTCAGCAAGAGCCCAAGGACTGGCAAGGTTTTTTCGATGCGATGAGCGAAGACAAACCAATTGAAGAAACATGCTTTCTTTGCAGTTCATTGGCAGCTCTCCTATCGATGGGAGTCTTCGGTCAGTACACAATTGTGTTTTGTTCCGGTCGCCCTGACAGTCACAGACAGCAAACCATTGAATGGATCAACAAACACATCTTTTTCGGAGAGCATCGGATTTTCATGCGAAAAGCCGGCGACCATCGCCCAGACGAAAAGGTGAAAGAAGAGCTCTTGGGGCAGATGCGTGAAGATGGCCTTGAGCCCTTCATGGTTTTCGACGACCGAAAGCGAGTCGTTGAGATGTGGCGCCGCAATGGCCTTCGATGCCTCCAAGTAGCGCCAGGTGATTTCTAACCAAACAAAAGATCAGTCAGCCGCCTCCAGGCGGCTTTTTTTTCATCATGGCAACCAACAAAAAACCTCGCAAGCAATATCACAAGCGTTGGCGAACGCAAAAACTGATTTGCGATCCCAAGGAGATTGCATTGATAAAAGAGACTTTCAGCGACGTCGAGCTCGCTGTCGAGATGAAGCTTCCTCGAGGACTAATGTCGATGCAGGACGTGCAGGAGCTGCGAGACATGCTCAACCTCTCAACGGTGCTCATGTTCCACGGCTACGGCATCGAGCCGTCTTACTGCCAGGAGACATACGGCGTCGCCTGGCGCCGCATGCAGGATGCTTTCCACACGTACTACAAGCGGGCCTGCGACAAAGGCATCTTCACAGCTACTGGCGACGAGCTAAAAA
>ERZ791621.1217-NODE-1217-length-10794-cov-5.68926_pt1 | contig 10794 bp, 8 predicted proteins | sample MGYA00510270_ERZ791621 | MGnify/ENA primary metagenome ERZ791621 (study PRJEB30046, sample SAMN00715189) | human gut metagenome | study: EMG produced TPA metagenomics assembly of the A metagenome-wide association study of gut microbiota in type 2...
TTGTACGGGAAACGGATCCCGCAGCCGTAAGCTGCGTATCCAAGTGTTGCCAGTGACTCCATAAAGCAGGCTGCAAGACGTCCGAGTCCGCCATTTCCAAGTGCCGGATCCGGCTCCTGATCCTCGATCTCATCTAAGTTCAGACCGATCTCCTCAAGTGCCTCTTTGACCTCTTTGTACATTTTTAAATTGATCATGTTGTTGCCAAGCGCACGACCCATTAAAAACTCCATGGACATGTAGTAAACCATCTTTGGATCCTGTTTGTCAAACGCTTTCTGTGTGGCAAGCCAGTCATCAATAATGACATCTTTTACCGTGTAGGAAACTGCCTGAAAAATCTCCTGCTGTGACGCCTCATCTAACGTTTTGCGGTAAAGATTCTTTACATTTTCTTTTACATCCTCAATAAACGCTTCTTTGTTGAAAACATTTTCCTTCATCTAGTTTTCTCCTTTTTTGACTCCAAGCAATACTTTTTCCCCATTGATGTTCCATTCCTTGCAGTAAATTCCGTTTTCTCCGGAGTCAAAAGAATCAGCTTCTGCTACAACTTCAGTACCTAAAACATCACCCATGATGTCATTTTCGTACTTATTAAAGATGTCGGCTACTTTTTCATCTGCATGATAGTAAATGGAAATTTTATCCATAACCTCAAATCCGGCTTCCTTACGCATGGTCTGGATCTTGCTGATCAGCTCACGGACAAATCCTTCCTCTACCAGTTCAAGTGTCAGGTTCGTATCAAGCACAACTGTTACCGTATTATCTCCTTCCGTCACATAACCTTCCATCTGTGTCATCGTGATCAGAAGGTCTTCCTCGGAAAGTTTTACATCATCACTGACAGAAGGCAGCGCAAGCACGCCGTTTGCCTTTAATTCTGCCATTGCCTTATTTCCGTCTAACTCTGCAAGTGCTTTCTGGATCTGTCCTAAGAACTTGCCATATTTCGGTCCGACAGTACGAAGCTGTGGTTTGAAAGTATAGCTTGTATATGCACTGACATCCTCTGTGAAGTTTACTTTCTTCACATTTAACTCATCCTCGATGATCTCCACAAAATATTCTGGCAGTACATTCGGTGCTTTGACATACATATTTCCGATTGGCTGACGATTCTTGATATTTGCAGAGTTACGGCACGCACGACCCATAACAACGATCTTTAAGACCTCATCCATATTTTTCTCTAAATCTTTGTCGATCCAGCTTTCATTGACTGCCGGGAAATCGCACAGATGGATACTCTCCGGTGCCTCTGTATTGATGGAACGCACCAGATTCTGATAAATCTCCTCTGTCATGAATGGGATCATAGGAGCTGCTGCCTTACAGATCTCAACAAGTGCAGTATAAAGTGTCATGTAAGCATTGATCTTATCCTGCTCCATGCCCTTTGCCCAGAAACGGTCACGGCTTCTTCTGACATACCAGTTACTCATGTCATCCACGAACTCATCGAGTACCTTTGCTGCCTCCGGGATGCGGTAATTTGCAAGGTTCTCATCTGTTCCTTTGATCGCAGAATTCAGTTTGGATAACAGCCATTTATCCATAACGGATAATTTCTCATAATCTAAAGTATATTTCGTCGCATCAAACTGGTCAATATTTGCATACAGTACAAAAAATGCATAAGTATTCCACAGAGTACCCATGAATTTGCGCTGTCCTTCCTGTACCAGCTTACCGCTGAAACGTTTCGGGATCCACGGTGCACTGCTTGTATAGAAATACCAGCGGATCGCATCTGCGCCATAAGTCTCTAATGCATCAAACGGATCTACTGCATTTCCTTTGGACTTACTCATCTTCTGTCCGTTCTCATCCTGTACATGGCCAAGAACGATAACGTTCTCGTAAGGCGCTTTGTTAAATAACAGTGTAGATTCTGCCATCAGGGAGTAGAACCATCCTCTTGTCTGGTCAACTGCCTCAGAGATAAACTTCGCCGGGAACTGTTTTTCAAATACATCTTTGTTCTCAAATGGATAGTGATGCTGTGCAAATGGCATTGCTCCGGAATCGAACCAGCAGTCGATTACTTCCGGTACACGATGCATTTCTTTTCCACAATCCGGACATTTGAATGTAACTGCATCGATATACGGACGATGAAGTTCTACTTTGGCATCATTTGGATTACCGCTTCTCTCCGCGAGTTCTGCGCGGCTTCCGATACACTCCTGATGACCACACTCACACTCCCATACCGGAAGTGGTGTTCCCCAGTAACGGTTACGGGAAATACCCCAGTCCTGGATATTCTCAAGCCAGTCACCAAAACGTCCTTTTCCAATGGACTCCGGAATCCAGTTTACGGTGTTATTGTTGCGGATCAGGTCATCTTTGACTGCAGTCATCTTGATGAACCAGGATTCTCTTGCGTAGTAGATCAGTGGTGTGTCGCATCTCCAGCAGTGTGGATATTCATGTTCAAACTTCGGCGCATCAAATAATAATCCTTTTTCATCGAGATCTTTTAATACCATAGGATCGGCTTTCTTTACAAAAATACCGGCATATGGTGTTTCTTTTGTAAGCTCACCTTTTCCATCTACAAGCTGTACAAATGGAAGGTCATATTTTCTTCCGACAGCGGCATCATCTTCACCGAATGCAGGTGCGATATGAACGATACCGGTACCATCTGTCATGGTTACATAGGTATCACATACGATGTAATGCGCTTTTTTGTGCTGTTTTTCGATGATCTCTTTTGCACAGTCAAATAAAGGCTCATACTCTTTGTACTCTAAATCGCTTCCCTTGTAAGTCTCTAATACCTCATATGCCTTTGTTCCCTCTGCTGCATCCTTATCAAGCAGTTTGCCAAGAACCGTGTCAAGCAGTGCTTCTGCCATATAATAGGTATATCCGTCAACCGCTTTTACTTTGCAGTAAGTCTCTTCCGGGTTCACACAGAGTGCGACGTTAGACGGCAGTGTCCAAGGAGTTGTTGTCCATGCAAGGAAATATGCATCCTCTCCGATTACTTTAAAACGTGCAACTGCAGAGCGCTCTTTGACCGTCTTATATCCCTGCGCAACTTCCTGGGAAGATAACGGTGTACCACAGCGCGGGCAGTAAGGAACGATCTTGAATCCTTTATATAAAAGGTTTTTATTCCAGATTTCTTTTAATGCCCACCACTCGGACTCAATAAAATTGTCATCGTAAGTAACATATGGATTGTCCATATCAGCCCAGAAACCAACGGTCTTTGAGAAATCTTCCCACATTCCTTTGTATTTCCATACGGATTCCTTACATTTTTTGATGAAAGGCTCCATACCGTATTCTTCGATCTGCTCTTTTCCATTTAAACCAAGGAGTTTTTCTACCTCAAGTTCTACCGGGAGTCCGTGTGTATCCCAGCCGGCTTTACGCGGAACGAATTTTCCTTTCATGGTCTGGTATCTCGGGATCATATCTTTGATCGTACGGGTCTCCACATGTCCGATGTGCGGTTTGCCGTTTGCAGTTGGCGGTCCGTCATAAAAGGTGTACGTCTCTCCTTCCTTGCGGTGTTCCATGCTCTTTTTAAAGATGTCGTTGTCATTCCAGAACTTTTCGATCTGTTTTTCTCTGTCTACGAAATTCAGATTCGCATCAACTTTCTTATACATTGTTAACCTCCATTGATTTAATAAAGAGTCGCTCGCGACTCTTTCGCGCCCGAGCGGTGCTGTTTACAGCAAACTTCTTCTCCGCGAAGTGCGCATCCCGCCCAGAGGGCTTTTTAATTCATAGGACGTAATTTCCTATGAATTAAAAAAACCCTCGTCCTGTATATAGGACGAGGGCTTAATTACTTCGTGATACCACCTGATATACAAATGTACACGGAACTAATAAACTCCGGATACACGTTCCCTGTAACGCAGGAAATGCGTCAGCGCTTACTCTGTCACGGAAAATCCCAGTAGTGATCTGCCTTGACCATTTCAGACTGCGGCTTGGAAGTGATTTTCATTCAGCAGATACTCGCACCGGTTTCCACCTGCTCCGGCTCTCTGTTGCTTTTCCTGATGAACTACTGTCTTCGTCATTGCCTTTTACCAAAAATCTAGTCTTTAGTATAGACTCGGAAAGTGAGAATGTCAAGAGGGCTTCATGCTTTTCACAGAGCACGTTTTTTCACATCTGCGATCACGTTTAAAAACCGCTCCTTCATCTGTGCCTCTAACAGTTTTACATCCATGTCGCTACCCGTACACGGTACAAATCCTCCAGCCATCGATGCGTGGCCGCCGCCATTGCCAATTCCTTTCAGTGCCTCCGCCACAATCTTTCCTGCATCGAGCATACTCTTTTCACTGCGCACGGAAAGTTTGATCCCGTCTGACTTTCTCGAATACACAACGGAAAATGACACTTCTTTTAAAGCAAGCATGAAATCGGATATATTTGCGATCACCGGACAATCTTTCCCTGTATTACAGAAGCTGATATCATCATAAACCTCAATGCTTGAAATGGCGCTGGAATATGCCATCAGGTCATCAAAACAAAGATTACTGTTTTCTAACATATGAATGACCTCATAATCACATTCATCAAACATCCGGTAGAGCATCTCAATATCAAGTTTTGATACCCCACGGCTCAAATTGTTGGTGTCGATCCTTATACCGTATGTCAGAGTCGTCGCAATCCTGCGATCCATCGGGATCTCATTCTCAAAGAAATACTGCGCTACGATCGTTGCACAGGCACCCACCCCCGGACGGATGTCCTTAAACCGGTATGAAAACTTTTCATTTTCGGGATGATGGTCAATGCAGATGATCTCATCCCCCGTAATATCTATGATATTGGAGTTGCCTTTCTGTGCATCTACAAGGATCACTTCATCTTCTTCCGTCAGGATCGCTCCAAGATCTTCCACATTCAGAAGCTCAATGTTCATCAGTTCCCGCAGTTTATCTGTGCTGTAACGGTCGATTTTTCCTTTGTAACAGATCGTCGAAGTAATACCATTGTGCTTTAATAACTCCTGTATGCCAAGCGCACTTGCGATCGCATCCGGATCCGGGAAATTATGTGTCTGGATATATACGTGTTTTCGGTTGATCTGTTTTAACAATTCTTCTAGCTTTGTCATACTGTACTATTTCCTTTACCACTCATCCGTAATCTTTTTGACAGCATTATTTTTCATAAACATGATTCAGTCCCTGTTCTTCTCTGCAAAATATTTTTCTGCCACCTTTTTTGTCACAAGTTCTGAAAATGCCAGAATCTTATGCTGTGCTTCCGGAACACTTCCAAAACCATATGCAGCATGTATAAATCCGACTCCCGCCTTTTTGCTTGCCTCATAATCTCCCTGGATATCACCCACATAGACCGCTTCGTCTAAATGATTCCGGTCTGCCAGAAGTCTGATATTATCACCTTTCTGTAAAAGATTATTGCCATAACATTCAATATCTGAAAAATAATCCCAGAAATGATAGTGATCTAAAAATGCCTCAATGTAACCTTTCTGACAATTACTTACAATATAGAGTTCATAGTTCTTTTTTAATTCTTTGAAAGTATCCTCAAGATCCGGGTAAAGCACACCGCCGTGCTCTCTTAAATAATCATTTTCTATCCTGCAGCACTCTGCTAAAAGAGATTCCTGCTCTGCTTCGGAAAGTTCCGGGAATAACAGCTTTGCGATCACATCCATGGTTTTTCCCATAACGCCCTTGATATCTGCTTCCGTGAGTACCTTATTTATCCTTCCATCCTGACGGATCGCTTCGTTCCAGGATTCTGCCACATTGGCTGCGGAATCCCAGAGTGTACCGTCCATGTCAAAAATAATTCCCTGTTTTTTCATAGCAATCTCCATTCCTGTCTGTGAAAAATCCGATCTTTCAATCTGATCTGCGTTTTAACTGCAAATTAATTTACCGGTCTTATTTTTCCATTAAATGATCTAAATTATATATGTCGGCATATTTTTTTTCAAAATAACGCACCAGCGGCTCTGCTGATACTTCTTTGCCGCACACATTTGCGATCACTTCTTTCGGTGTACGTGTACTGCCATACCAGTGAATTTTTTTGTTCAGCCATTTTGTGATCTGTAAAATTCTGCCATCTTTTAAGATCTCATCTACCGGTCCTAATTCTTTTTCAAGCTCCTCTAAATACATTCCATCATAGATGCTTCCCAAAAGATAACTTGGAAAATAACCGAATGAGCCGTCTGACCAGTGCATATCCTGCAAGATTCCCTCTGCATCATTCGCCGGGGTGATATCTAAGTATTCTTTCATTTTCTGATTCCACAATTCCGGCAGATTCTCAACCGGAATATTCTCACGGAAGATTGCCTTTTCCATTTCATAGCGCAATATAATATGGAAGCAATAGGTCACCTCATCTGCCTCGGTACGGATGAAGCTGTTTCTGACATGATTGATCTCATGATAAAATTCATCCAGCGAAATCTCCTTCATCTGCGGCATCAGTTCCTGTACTTTCCCATAAACCGGAATCCAGAAGTTCTTATTGCGACCTAAAATATTCTCATAAAAACGGGACTGGCTTTCATGAACGCCCATGTAATGACAGCTTCCGGCTACCGTATTGTCATATTCCGGATTGACATTCTGTTCAAAGATCGCATGACCACCCTCATGAATTGCAGAAAACATTGCTGAGATCGGATCATGCTCGTAATAATGATTGGTCACACGGACATCTTTTGATGAAAAATTCAGTGTGAATGGGTGCTCTGTCTCTCCCACTGAACCGGCATCTTTGGAAAATCCAATGTAGGAAAGTAAAAGATCCTGTACTTTTCTCTGGTCATCCGGATCAAAATAAGCATGGAACTTTGTATCGTCCGGCTGTTTTGCGGCAAGTATTTTTTTCACAAGCGGAATCAGTGCTTCCTTTAGTTCACCAAACAGACGATCAATCGTTGCAGAATCCATTCCCTCTTCATATTTATCTAACAATACATCATAAACTTCTTTGCCCGGATCCGTATAACCTGCCATTTCTCTGGTAAGTGCAATCATTTTCTCCAGATGCGGTGCAAAAATGGAAAAATCAGATGCATTTTTTGCATCTTCCCATGCATTTCCTGACTCTGCCTGCTCACGCACCATCACTTCATAGCGGTCTTTTGGAATCCGTCTGTCTTTTTCCATATCACGCTGCATGCGTGTCACGATAAACTTCATCTTATCCGATAACTGTTCAAATTCTTCCGGCTTCTTTAATTTTTCCAACATTCCATAAAGTTCATCCGAAGTAGACATCGCAAAACTTTCCGTTGAAAAATAGGTCAGCGCATCAATATGTCCTGCCTGTCCCAGTTTTGGTGCACATGTTTTCATGTCCCAGTACAAAAGTGTATTAATATGTTCATATTTTTTCATTTTATCGAGATACTGCTCGAATTCTTCTAATGTTTTACTCATGTAGTCCTCCATTTTCAGAACGATGCCATTTCCACATACGGCATGCCGTTCTTTCTGTTCCATATTAACACAGGACATGTGACCTGTCACTTATTTTTAGTATAACCAAAAAACACCACAGACATGTCATTGTGCATGTCCATGGTGTTTTTTCAATCGTGATCAGACAATATTGTTTATTTTACCTCTACTGTCCAGCCGTATTTATCAGGCAGTTTGCCCCACTGGATTCCGGTTAAGGTATCATATAATTTCTGTGTCAGCTCTCCGATCTTGAAATCGTTGATTGTTACAACATCATCTTTGTAGCGGAGTTCTCCGACAGGAGAGATAACTGCTGCGGTACCTGTTCCAAATACTTCCTCAAGTGTGCCGTCATGTCCTGCTTTCATCAGGTCATCTACAGCAAGTCTTGTCTCGTTTACTTTGTAACCCCAGTCTCTTAACAGATGGATCATGGAATCTCTTGTTACACCCGGAAGAACAGTTCCCTCAATCGGTGCTGTGTAGATCTCGCCAGCGATCTTGAACATGATGTTCATGGTTCCAACTTCCTCTACATATTTACGATGCTCGCCGTCTAACCAGAGTACCTGGGAATATCCCATTTTCTCTGCTTTGACCTGTCCTAAAATGGAACCTGCGTAGTTACCACCGCATTTTGTAAATCCGGTACCACCTTTTACGGCACGAACCAGCTCGTCCTCGACTAAGATCTTAACCGGGTTGATTCCCTCTGCATAATATGCGCCAACCGGGCAGCAGATAATCATAAACTTATAAGCAGATGCCATATGTACACCAAGTGCGGCTTCTGTTGCAAACATAAATGGACGGATGTAAAGAGATGTCTCAGGTTCTGACGGAACCCAGTCCTCTTCAACTTTTACCAGCGCTTTTACTGCTTCCACAAACATATCAACCGGGAACTCCGGCATGCAGAGTCTTGCATTGGAATTGATCATTCTCTTTGCGTTCATCTCCGGACGGAATAACTGGATCTTACCCTCTGCGGTACGGTATGCTTTCATACCCTCAAATGTTTCCTGTGCATAATGTAAAGTTACACATGCAGGATCCATGGTGATCGGTCCTTCCGGAACGATTCTTGCATCTTTCCATCCATCTTCTTTTGTCCAGTCCATAACAAACATATAGTCTGTCATATATTTTCCGAATCCAAGATGTTTCTGATCCGGTTTCTCCTTTAAATGTTCTCTTTTTTCAAATCTGATATCCATAACATATGCCTCCGACTCTCTATCGTTTTTTTCTGACCATCATTATGATACTTTCTTTTTTGAGTGTCAAGATTATTCCAAAGGCTTATATTCGCTATCACTTAAATTCATAATATTGTTTATTATTCATAAGCATGCGTTATACTATTTGTAATCGAAATAAGGCACCTGATAAATGATGGCTCACACTCAGTTCTGCCCTGCGATTACTTTTTTTAAAGGAATCCAGATAATAAATGCCAGCACACTTCCGATTACTGCTGTGATAAGCTGTGTCACTGAAAATGTTGTCTGGAACACTGCCATCTTTGGAACCATCGCTTCCGGAAGCAGTGAAGGAATCAAAATCCGTGCGATCACAATTCCCATAAATAATGCTTTTACAATACTGCCAGCCGCCATACCTGCGATCAGACCTGCATTGCCTTTGATTTTCTTTGCAAGCAGACTAACAGCTACCACGAGAATCATATTTCCGATCATAACACATGGGATGATCGCCGGAATTGCTGACATGACAGGACTTCCCGTGATCAGAAATGAAGTAACCGGTGTGATCACTGAGAGAATGATCCCGCATGCCATTCCTGCACCTAATGCGGCAATGATAAGACATGCATTAATGATCGGTCCCGTGATATAGACGCTTGTGTTTTTAAAGAACTGGCTCACGATACAGATTGCCAGTAAGACTGCTGTTGTTGTAATTTGTTTCGTTGTGATTTTCATAAATCCTCTGCTCCTTTTTCCTGTGTAATTTTCGCAACCATCATAGTACAACACTTATAAAAAGTCAATTTTTGAACAGCCCTATTTTTCTCTTGTCAATTAAATCAGGGAATTTTATAATAAAACCAACATATAAATATTTTGTGCACTGATAAAGGAGATTACGCTATGCATACATTTCAGTCTATAACAGCAGATATGATAGAATTCGATCCATTTACAAAGATTGGCAAAGAATGGGCTCTGCTCACCGCAGGTTCTAAGGATAAAGCAAACACCATGACCATAAGCTGGGGCGGTGTCGGTGTCTTATGGGGTAAAAACGTCGCTTTCGTATTTGTCCGTGATTCCAGATACACCAAGGAACTAATCGATAAAAACGAATTTTTTTCCTTAAGTTTCCTGTCTGAAAAATACCGTGACGCATTAAATTACTGTGGAAGCCACTCCGGCCGTGATGAAGAAGACAAAATCTCTGCTGCCGGATTAACACTTACTTCCCGTCACAGTATTCCATTCATCGACGAGGGAAATATGGTCCTGTTATGTGAGAAAATGTCTGCGACAAGATTGACGGAAGATTCTTTCCTGATGCCGGAAATCGCAAAAAAATGGTACACAGATCATGACATGCACACAATGTATATTGCGGAGATCATTGATATTCTGGCAAGATAATCCTGAACACCTTGCTTTTTCCAAAAATCAATGCTACAATATTTTTTGAATTTTGTTCTAAAAAGTAAATATATGGAGGATTATTTATGAGCCCAGTTACTATCGTATTACTGGTTATCTTAGCCGTCTTAATCATCGGACTTGTTGTCCTTTATTTTCTCGGGAAGAAAGCACAGAAAAAGAAAGCCGAACAGGATGAACAGCTTGCAGCCGCCGCACAGACCGTATCCATGCTGATCATAGATAAGAAGCGAATGCGTATTACCGAATCTGGTCTTCCACAGGTTGTGATCGACCAGACACCAAAGATGATGCGCCGTACCAAACTTCCGATCGTAAAAGCAAAGGTTGGACCAAAAGTAATGTCTTTGATCGCAGATGAATCCGTGTTTGATTACATACCGATCAAGAAAGAAGTAAAAGCTACCGTAAGTGGTATTTATATCACAAAGGTTACCGGTGTACGCGGACCTCTTGAGAAACCGGAAGGTAAAAAGAGCTGGAGAACCAAATTAAAAGAAAAAGCTGTCCGTGCAAATAAGGAGCTCGAAAAAGAAAAAACTGAACTTGAAAAAGAGAAAAGCAAGAAAAGGAAAAAATAAATGATAAAACCTGAAAATACCGCAGATGTGAAGATCGCATTTGCGGTATTTTTGAGCCTGTGAAAAAATCTCTGTAAATTCAACACTATAAAGGTCTTCTATGATAAA
>ERZ791621.1222-NODE-1222-length-10774-cov-2.42784_pt1 | contig 10774 bp, 10 predicted proteins | sample MGYA00510270_ERZ791621 | MGnify/ENA primary metagenome ERZ791621 (study PRJEB30046, sample SAMN00715189) | human gut metagenome | study: EMG produced TPA metagenomics assembly of the A metagenome-wide association study of gut microbiota in type 2...
ACATTTGACTCGATGAATGCCATGACCGAAGCCCGTGAATTTGCTATAGCCAACCGTACTCCGGTTATAGTACATGCCAATTGCGTACGTATCGGTTCGCACTCCAACTCTGATAAGCATACTCTCTATCGCGACGAGAATGAGTTGGCATACGTGAAGGAAGCCGATCCGCTAATGAAGTTCCGTCGGATGCTGTTGCGCTACAAGCGCCTGACCGAAGAGGACCTCCAACAGATAGAAGCTGCCGCCAAGAAAGAACTGGCTGCCGCCAATCGTAAAGCGTTGGCTGCACCCGATCCGATTCCGGAGAGCATTTACGACTTTGTCCTTCCCGAACCGTATATTCCTCAAAAGTATAAAGACGGACTTCCGAGGCCTGTCGAAGGTGAGAAGAGTTTCATGGTGAACGCCATTAATGAAACGCTCAAAGAGGAGTTTCGCCGCAATCCTGATACCTTTATCTGGGGACAAGACGTGGCCAATAAAGATAAAGGAGGCGTATTCAATGTCACCAAGGGGATGCAACAGGAGTTTGGTGATGCCCGTGTGTTCAGTGCTCCGATAGCCGAAGATTATATTGTGGGAACGGCTAACGGAATGTGCCGTTTCGATCCTAAAATACATGTGGTTATTGAAGGCGCTGAGTTTGCCGATTACTTCTGGCCTGCTGTCGAACAGTACGTTGAGTGTACACACGAGTATTGGCGTAGCAACGGTAAGTTTACTCCCAATATTACACTTCGCCTTGCTTCGGGTGGATACATTGGCGGTGGATTGTATCATTCGCAGAACCTTGAAGGGGCTCTTACGACTTTACCCGGTGCCCGTATTGTTTGTCCATCGTTTGCCGACGATGCTGCCGGGCTGCTCCGCACCAGTATGCGTTCCAAGGGATTCACTCTTTATCTGGAGCCCAAAGCGCTTTACAACTCAGTAGAGGCTGCTGCCGTTGTGCCCGAAGAGTTTGAAGTTCCCTTTGGTAAGGCCCGTATCCGCTGCGAAGGAACCGATCTGACTATAATTACTTATGGCAATACTACCCATTTTTGTCTGGATGTTGCCGAACGTCTTGCCCGGGAAGGGGTGGGGAGTGTCGAAGTTATCGATCTCCGTTCGCTGATTCCGTTGGATAAAGAAGCGATTTTTGCTTCCGTACGGAAAACCGGTAAAGTGATGGTGGTGCATGAAGACAAAGTCTTCTCCGGATTCGGTGCCGAAATTGCAGCGCAGATTGCCGGGGAAATGTTCCGTTACCTGGATGCCCCGGTACAACGTGTGGGCTCCACCTTTACTCCGGTAGGTTTCAATCCGGTATTGGAACGGGCTATCCTGCCGAATGATGAAAAGATATATAAAGCAGCCAAAGAGTTGCTGGAGTTCTAATTAAAAAAACGATCAATCATGAAAAAGATAGGAATATTCTATGCTGCCAAAGCCGATAAAACCTCTTGGGTGGCTGAAAAGATTCAAAAAGAATTTGGTGCTTCTGCCGAGTCTGTAGCTATCGAAAATGCCTGGCAGAATGATTTTGAAGCCTATGATAATTTCATAGTCGGTGCTTCCACCTGGTTCGATGGCGAACTGCCTACTTATTGGGACGAGCTTCTGCCCGAACTCCGCACCTTGCAGTTGAAAGGGAAGAAAGTGGCTATCTTCGGGCTTGGCGATCAGGTGAAGTATCCCGAAAACTTTGCCGATGGTGTCGGACTGCTTGCCGAAGTCTTTGAGAATGATGGAGCTACGCTTGTCGGTTTTACTTCTATAGACGGATATAGTTTCGAGCGTTCCCGGGCTCTGAAAGGTGATAAATGGTGTGGATTGGTCATTGACATCGAAAATCAGTCGGAAATGACTGATAAGCGAATAAAAGACTGGTGTAGGCAGGTGAAAAAGGAATTTGAAGTTTGATCCGGTCATACCGCAGAGTAGCACAGGACTGACTGTTATGTCGTTCGTGTGTTACTCTATGGCAGGCCCGTGTGTGTTAAAGTACGAACTTTACTGCTGCCCATCGGTTTTTCTCTTGATGGTGTACGAAGGTGAGTCCGTGCTTTTCTGCTTCCCGGCGGATAGCCGGAATATCATCGATATAGAATCCGCTCATAAATAACTCCGATCCCGGATGCATGCATGCTACATACTGCTTCATATCGTTCAGTAAGATATTGCGGTTGATATTGGCTATTACTACATCGAATGGCCCTTTCCCTTGCAATGCCGAAGCATCCCCCTGCGAGACGGCAATATCTGTCACTCCGTTCAGTTCGATGTTCTCTATCGAGTTGCGTACACACCATTCGTCGATATCGATGGCTGTGCAAGGCTTAGCTCCCCGCATCCGTGCGAGAATAGCCAGTATTGAAGTTCCGCAGCCCATATCCAGCAGCGACTTGCCGGTCAGTTCGCTATCCAACAATTCTCCGATAATCAGGCTTGTCGTTTCATGGTGTCCTGTTCCGAATGCCATCTGCGGATTGATCAGGATATCATATTCTGCCTTAGGCACGTCCTGATGAAATGTGCTATGAATCACACAACGGTCTCCGATCACAATCGGTTGGAAGAAATTTTTTTCCCATTCTTCGTTCCAGTCCTTGTCTTCGGCCTCGGCAAACGTATAAGAAATTTCCGTATCCGGCACAGGAAAATTTGCCAGCTCTGTTTTCAATGTCTCTTCGTTGTAAAGTGATTGCTGAATATAAGCGGTCAGTCCGCCTTCCCGTTCGACAAAACTCTCGAATCCGGCTTCGCCCAACACGGCAGCAAGCACATCATTCACCGTTTCGGTGCAAGGATGTGTATCAAAAGTGAACTCAAAGTACTTCATAGGTGTTTTTATTTGCAAAAGTACGATTTAAAGGGATAGAAACAAAGTAAACATTGTTTTTATCGGGTTGAGATTTGTTAAGTTAAAGAACAGGCTATTATGCAGTGAGCGCAGATAGTCCAATTGCCTCAAGAAGTAGGTCTTAGCGAGTCAGAACATATATACGATACTTCTCTGTACGTTCCTGCCAATATCTGCGATATCAGGCAGCATTATTCTGGCCCATTTTACAACCTAGCGATTAATCGCTGTATCAGATTAGAACGATAACAGAAGAAATGAATAAGGCGACTGAATAAGTCGTCTTTAACACTATAGCTTCCCATGTATGTGTGGCGCGTCCAATATGTCGTAATTTCTAATAATGGCAATAACTGGTTCAGAAAGAAATACTATCTTTGGTCATGTAGAAGCAAACTTTGTTATTTAACTGAAGTGTAAGTCTCCGGGTCGAAAGTCTCGGAGTTTTTTTGTGTATTTATTCCCCAAAGTGTGTGTTTATTCCCCAAACTTTTTTATTGTCTTGATCATAACTTGTTGTTTTATAGTTGATTTATACTCTTTGGACATTTTGGCATGCCCTTTGCTTTTTATTTAGCATAAAAGTTGTTTTAATTATTCACACCAAAAAAATTACGATTATGAAAAAGGTATTAGTAGCATTAGCAATGATTATGGGATTAGGAACATCAGTAGCGTTTGCCAGTGTATCGGGTGACACTTTAGCAGTAGAACAAACTCTGCAAACTCCTCAGGACGAATTTACACAAATAGCCGCAAAGGAACTTCCTGCTGCTGTTATCAATGCATTGGCCAAAGATTATGAAGGTGCTTCGATAAAGGAGGCTTTCGTTTCGGAAAGAGAAACCGGTAAGGTATATAAAGTGATTGTGACTGTAATCAAGGAAGATCAATCTACGGAAGATGTAACTGTTCTTTTGAATGAGAAAGGTGAGATAGTGAAAGAATAAAGCGATTAAATGAGAGGCTTTCATTTACACTCTACTTTCTATAGCCCTGATTTTTAAAGATCAGGGCTGATTATTCTCGCAATTATAATCAAAGTTTTTTTTAATCAGAAGAATCTTCCGGGATTGTTTTACATTTCCACGAATCAGTAGTCTTATGATAAGCCTATACGTTGTGAAACGGAGGTTCAATCTCTTTTTAATCTTGAACGTAGTAAGAGGTAAACACAGGCCTCTTTAGGGGGAGGACAATATATGTGTTGTTATGTCTTCTTTTGTCAGTTCTCCCGGATATAAGGTTTAATTGTAATTTGTTGACGTTTCCCCGCTTCTTATCACTAAGAAGTGGGGATTTGTTTCATCTGGAAGATTTTAGAGAATGTATTTTTACTCCTTGCTCTTTATTATATAGTATTTAGCTTTAGATCTCTGTTTTATGTATAAATACCTAAGAGTAGGTATTGGCGATTTACCATCCTTTACTTGTCTTTATAAAATATATGATTTAAGTCTTTTTTATTAATGAATTTAATCTCTTTCTTTTTTTTCGGATGTTCTGATGATATAGGGGAGTCCAACAAAAGTCTTTGCAGATAAGCTCTCCAATGGAAAAAACTTTTCATGTTGTAATGATATTGTCGGTGACTGGTTGTTTTTGGCTAAGTTTTTGGATTCAGTATTCCTCATATGAAGATCTGCTAGTTTTCTTTAAACTTACTGATTTTTAGGGCTTTTTGTAAAAGCAGTAAACTGATAATCTGTTGTCTAATAATGTATTTGACTTTTATCATTTGCTGAAAAACAAATCATAAATGAACTTTTTGATCCAAGTTTTTGTTATTTAAAATAAATTTTCAATAATTGATACTATGAAGTCTAATCGACATTTATTTTATTTTTCATTTAGATTTTGTTATTTCTATTCATCTATCAAACCACCATAAAAATCTATATTATCTATATCTTACAATATAGAGACGAAAATAAAAATCTAAACTATAACTTACATAAATCATTAGAATGAACAAAAATACTATTCTATATGCAATATTGGCAATGCTGTACTTTATGTTATTTTCTTGCTCCCAAGAAGAGTTGATTCTGCCAGACCCGACACCTCTGGATGCCTATAAAAGACAGAGTACTCAACTGGGTATTGACAGAGAAAAAATCAATATTAATACAGAAGATGCTAGTATAGTCGCAGAAATATTCAATAGAAAAAATCATCATTTAACAAGGAATTCGTTAAATGAACCTACCAAACGGATAAAAGAAATCTTTACTTTATATAATAATGGAAAACCGATGATGTATATTATCAATTATCAAGATCAAAAAGGTTACACCATTATTAGTGCAACTAAAAAATACTATCCTGTAATCGCATACTCCGATGTGGGCTCTTTTTCTCTGCAAGAGTCTTATAACGATGGTTCCTCCATTCTATTAGATGAGTATAAGAAAATTATGCAATATAACGAAATACAGCCAGATAGTATCATAGATAAATATAGGAAAAAATGGGTTGAATTTGAAAATTTAAAAACAGAAAAGCTAAGTGATGTTTCTACAAGATCCTTAAGTGATTATGCAATGTCCATTAAAAAAGAGGAGCAAAAAAAGATCTGGACTAACAAGGGTTATGAATGCCATGACTTGGGCGCAATCCGAAATTTTCTTTCTAAGGAAAGGGCTGATGGATACATCAGAGACATCTGTAATCATACGGATCAAAACTATAACTGTGAGAAAGTAAACCTACTGTTAATAAAAAAATATCCAATAAAAACGATTGGACCATTACTAAAAACGAGTTGGCATCAACGCTCTCCCTTTAATGTAGATGCCCCCAATAAGTTGGCTGGTTGCGTACCAATTGCAATTGCGCAGATAGCCAAATATTATGAATGGCCCGTTACATATAGTTGGACACATATTCCATTGAGATGTAATACGAATATGGAAGATGATGAATTTTTCAAAAAGTTTATCAAAGACATTCGTAGTTTCTCAAAAGTAACCTACAAAGATAAAGCCACGGGAGCTACGATGGGCAACGCTGTAAAAGCATTCAAAAAATTGAATTATTCTGCAACACTAATGGACTACAAAAGAAGTGAGACAATTCAAGAAATACAAAACAACAGACCTGTTTTTATGGGAGGAGACAGAAAAGCAATTTTTTTTGATATAATCACTAAAGGTCATGCATGGGTATGCGATGGTTATGAAGTACGCCAGACACAATATGCATCATTAGTTTGGGGAAGTAAATTCAATATACCCGATATGGAAGAACCTGATTATTTTTTCACCAATGGTACCTATGATACCTCTGAATTTCTTCATATGAATTGGGGATGGGGTGAAAATGGGGGAAATGGATGGTATATTTTTGACAACATATATAATAGAACTCATGATGTCAGCTATCATTTAAATAGAGAAATTATTAAAGTGTCACCTAATAAATAACAACATTATGAAAAAATTATTATTATCTGTATTATCAATCTTTATGATTGCCTGCCACCAACCAGATACTCCACCATATTCATACAGTATGAATATAGATATGCAAATCATCTCTTCTTTGGAGACTACCTATCCTCTTGATAACTTAGAAACAGTTATTATTAACTCTAGATTAGAACTCGCTTCGTCAAGTTATCGAATAAAGACCTTGATCAGTTCTAATGACTTACAAGAGAGTTGGCTTGAACGTCCAATCGTTATGCTGGGAAGAGAAGGACATAGATATTTGTCTTTACCAATAACTTTTAATGAAGAGAAAGATAGATATAATGTGAAAATTGAATTTTATTGTCCAGAAATTTTTAAAGACGATAAATACCACACAATAAATATCGTTTATTCGATTGTTAAAGGGAAGTATTTATATAATTTAGAATCTTTTACATTAGATTCATATGCAGGAGAAATAGAGAATCAGGGAGAGAATAATGCTCCTATTATTGTATTCTCTATCAACACAGCCGAAAAAAAAGAGTAAACAAGGTCTTATAAAGAATAAGGCGACTGAATTAGTCGCCTTTAACACTATAGCTTCTTCCCATGTATGACGTGTCTAATATGTTAAAGACGATCTTTTTGGTGCCGGTTTTTCGTTACCCGAAGTGACAGTAATCGGTAGACGTCCTACATCTTCTGAAGACCCGTTTAAATGGCCTTTTGGGGATATGCCTTCTGAATCTCCGAAAGCCCTTCCCGGACTTGATGACTTTTTTTCTCCTCAAGGAGGCGGTTCATCTTCGTTATCTTCGCCACAGCAATCAGGCTCTTTGCCTAAACCTGAAGAAGTCATTAAGGATGCAACTGTAAAAAAGGCTTTGGAAGAAGCCTGGAGTGATATGCTTAAGCGTTCCACAAAAGATCAGAGGCAAGAGGTCGGTTTCTGGATTTATTATGATCCGGTGAAAAAGCAATATTATATAGGTAAGAAACGATATGGTATAGCAGTGAAGAATGACGGAAAAGCAAGAGGGAATATAAGCCTTGGAGACAAATCCCCTTCTGTAAATGGTGTGCCTGCCACAGCAAAGGTGGTTGCTTCTTTTCATACACACACTCCAATGACTGAAATAAAAGGCATGAAAAGAAAAGTAGGTCCATCTAAAGAAGATAAAGGGAATGCTGATAAAAATAGGATTCCAATCATTGTTTATGATTACATTGGTACAAAAGATCCTCGAACAAATGATTATTATGTTATTGGTGGACATAAAGTAAGTGACCCCAAAAAAATGTATATTTACCAACCTAAGAAATAACTAAGTTAATATGTATATGAAAACTTTATTTTTAAAACGATTGATGTTTATTTTTCTTCTTTTTGTAGCATGTTATTCAAGCGCTCAGTCTCTGAGGTCCTTGCCCTTTCAAAAAAGAGACAGTACATTGATTCGGATTGCAAAGGAAACGTTGAAGAAGAAAGCGCCTGAGTATTTAATTGAAAATGGTGCCCCGATTATTTCGAAGCACCGGGTTCGCTATTTGACTCCAGCAGAAGAAAAAGAAGTGCCTGAATTTAGTACGTTTTATGGGGCCAAGTCAGAACAAGTCTATTATATTGTCGAATTTCCTCAAGATGAATCAATAGAATCTTTTGATGCTGGATTTGTAGCCCAAGTTTACATTTGGGAAGATACCTCAAGACCTTTTTCTATTGCTTTAGGAAATAGTCTGATTATGGATTTGAAGTAGGAAGTTAAGTTTAATATCAATTGCCCTAACTCTTTGGAGATGAGGCAAATTCTTATGTGCCTATGATCGCTATTCGGCCGCGTTGTATCACTCTGCAATTGATCGGTTTTATCAAATTAGTGCGGAGAATAAAGGCACCGTTTTGAAGCGATGCCTTATACAACCTTCCACGCTCAACAACGCACACTCAACTACACAGTAGAGGCTGTATATAATGTATTACTGACTAATTAGAAATAAGTTCGGTACCGGCATAAAAAAAGTGAGGGGAACCACCCCCTCACTAAAGTCAAACCAAAATAATTCGAATTATGTCCGTATTATCTTGATTCTGCAAATATACAGTATTTGATCAGTTGTGTGCAAGTCAACGTATTAGCATATTCTATTTTCATGCAACGTTCATAATACATATCGTATATTTTCTTTAATCGTGCATTTAATATGTCCTTATCAGGTCTTTTTACTACTTTCCCGTTTTTGAATTCATTCTCAGCATCTATTATGATGTTAGTTGGTATATATCTGGTTGCTAAGTTGTGGGATACGGCAATCCGTACTTTGTGTTTGCCGTTCAACATTTTTTTTGTCGACACTATAGTTATGAATAGATTAGCCATAATTTCTTTGTAATTAGATTATTTTTGTTTTTGTTTTATTGCTACGGCAATGTAACGGCAATAAAACAGCAATAAAATAGCGTCAAAAGTGACGTTTTTAACTTTCTAATACAGGTACTAATGAAAATAAATATAGTTTAATTATGTTTATAAGTGGTTGATAATCAATTAATAGAAAGGGCTTCTAAATCCTCCTCTGAGGTAGAAGCCCTTCAACACAAAAACTAAACTAGACTTAACTAAACTATTCTATTCTTGGAAGTTTCACAACTTCCGTTCTGTTTGTTACAAAGATAGATATTTTTTGTTTATGTATAAATAATAATCGACAAATACTCACATTTTACCGATAAATCAGCTACAAATCCTTTCAACTTCGCTCATCGAGGAATGTTTGGAAAGTCTGCTTGTAGCTATCGCTGACGGGGATATAGGTCTTATCAAATACGATACGCCCGCGGTCGATGATGCGTATTTTGTCTTTCTGGACGATGAAAGAACGATGTACACGCATAAAGCGGGCGGGGGGAAGCAACTCTTCCATGGACTTCATGCTCATAAGTGACAAAATGGGTTTGGGGGCATCTTCGGTGTAGATTTTGATGTAATCCTTCAAACCCTCTATATATAATATCTTTTTGAGTTCTACCTGCACCAGTTTATAGTCACTTTTGACAAAAATACTGTCTACTTCTTCGGGCTTCTGGACCATTCGAACCATTGCAACGCCTTGTTGGCTGCCTGCAGGAAGTCAACATACGAGATGGGTTTGAGTAGGTAGTCGAGTGCGTTGACCCGGTATCCGTCGATGGCATATTGACCGAAAGCAGTAGTGAACACAATACGGGTACGAGGGGCTACCATTTTAGAGAATTCCAGACCGTTGAGTTCCGGCATCTGAATGTCAAGGAACAACAGGTCGATCTGGTTCCCGGGAAGTTCTTTCATGGCCTGTACGGCACTGGAATACTTTCCCGCCAGGTCGAGAAAAGGTGTTTTGTTGACATAACTCTCCAGCAGACTGAGTGCCAGAGGTTCGTCGTCGACTATGGCGCAACGTAATTTCACGGCTATGGATGATTAAATATTAATAATTTCGATATATATTCTTTGCCATCCGGGGAGATGGCTTTATCCCATTGATAACGTCCGGGATAAGAGAGTTCGAGGCGCTTCCTTACCTGTTCGAGCCCGATACCCGATCCGCTTTTATCCGTGTTGGTTTTGGGATGATAACTATTGCGTATCTCACACCGGATCTCCTCTTTGTTTTCAGAGATGAGGATGTGGATGAAACTCAGTTCGGTGGGGGAGATGCCGTGTTTAAAGGCATTCTCTATCAGTGAGATGAAGATCAGTGGAGCAATCTCCGTCCGGCTGTCCGGCTGTATGTCGAATTGTGTAATGACCTCTACATTTCCCGAAAGACGGATACGCATCAGTTCGATGTAGTTGCGAATGAAGTCTACCTCTTTACAAAGGGGTACATAGTTCTGCTGATTGTCATAGAGCACATAGCGTAGCAACTTGCTGAGCTCCTGCACGGCCTGCTGCGCCTTGTCGCTGTCAAAGGCGATGAGTGCATAAATATTATTCAGCGTGTTGAGCAGGAAATGCGGGTTAAGTTGGTTTCGCAAGTTCTTCAACTCTGCTTCGGTGCGACTTTTCTCCGCTTCACGACGGGCGGCTTCAGCTTGTCCCCAACGGGCACTCATGCGGATGGCCGCACTCAGTCCGATGGTGAAGATGAGGCTTAGAATGTCTCTTACGAAAAAAATCCATCCGGGAGGCATGTGCGGTTTTTTAAGAGTGGGAGCCGGGGCATTCAGGCTTTGCCAGATATGCAGCAGCAGTCCGATGAGGCAGACCAATAAGATGTTGTAGATGATGTATTTATTCTTCTGTTCCCGGAAGAGGAGATGAGGAACGAGGAGGAAATAGTTTAAATAGAATACGGTGACAAAAGAGAGGGGTACGGCAGAATGACGCAGATAGGCATGCCAATTGATACTGTCTCCTGTACGATCGATGAAGAAGAACGGGAAACCGAACACAATCCCCCAACTGATGATGTGTATCAGGATTTCCAGAGGACGGCGGGCTGATGTCAGAGATTGTTTCATGGGAACAAA
>ERZ791621.1235-NODE-1235-length-10708-cov-2.38008_pt1 | contig 10708 bp, 6 predicted proteins | sample MGYA00510270_ERZ791621 | MGnify/ENA primary metagenome ERZ791621 (study PRJEB30046, sample SAMN00715189) | human gut metagenome | study: EMG produced TPA metagenomics assembly of the A metagenome-wide association study of gut microbiota in type 2...
CGCCGGTTCTATCGGCTACCACCCCGCTAAGAAAGGCTATTAGTAAGCCGCTTAAGTGTGTGAGTACTGTTTGGATGGTAAAGTCGGTTCCTTCACATCCTTTGCGTACACAATCCATAGAAGTGGTATACACTACAATAGTTGCCATTCCATAGGCACTCCATAGCAGGACGATCCCTAAACAAAGCATTGAAAATGAAGGGACTGTCCATGAAATACACATAAAATAGAGTGTAGTAAGCAGGATGAATATTGCAAATAGTATTCTGGAATGATATCGCCCGATTTTACGAACCAGCAATCCGGCCAGGAAAGATGATGCGAAAGCAGCTCCGGTACCTCCGATACCTATCATAATGCCTATCTCTTTCATTGAATAACCCAAATCGACCAGATAAGAGCGTAACACCGATAAAATTCCGATAATACTGGCATAATATAGTAATAGGAATCCTATTTGTTTCCAGATGTTACGACGGGCAAAGAACCAGATAAAATCAGTGAATTGTGCCCGTTTCGAAGGTTCTTTGGGTATTATTTTCATATGTTTGTTTTTCAATAACGGAATAATTGCCAATAGTACAAAAATGCATAAGCATGGTATCACCACATGCCAGCCATAGTGCTGAAGAACGAGGAGTAATATACCTGTTCCTATCAATGTGCCTCCGAAGCTACCCATTGATTGCATGCTGTTGACCAAACTTTTATCCGACTTACCAAAGGAGAGCACTGCAAGTGTGTCTGTAGCTATATCTTGTGTAGCTGAGGCTATCAATGATAGAAATACTAATCCAATGATAAGGTAGAGATCTGTTTGGATATCGAGCAGGCCTACCATCAGGATCAGTAATGCATATACGATTTCGGATGTAATGATACAGCGTTTATAGTCTTTTAGGGTGATACAATGCCGGTCGACAAGCGGTGCCCAAAGAAACTTCAATATCCAGGGGAGTTTGATGAGTTGTAATAAGGCGATGGAAGAAAGAGAGTAATCGGCTTGCCTCATTAGTACTTGTATGGCTGTAGAGAAGAAACTCATCGGGATGGCTTGTGCAATGTATAAGCAAAAAAATGTACTGAGGTTCAGTGCTTTCCGGGAAAGCGGTGAAAGCTTGTTTATACGCATGTGATTCATATCGTTTGATTAGAGACTGATGCTGACTGATGTACCTAAGGTAATGGGTTTTCCCTTTTGAGCATAGGCTTTACTGGTTACGAAGTAGTAGCTCAGGTAGTCGGTATTTGTGAGATTCTTGCTCCAGGCTTCCCATGTAAAGCATCCTTTGTTTATGCTAATTCTTAGATTGACCAATGCATACGGGCTTTGTTTGGCTTGGTTATCTTCATACCAATAAATGGGACCTGTTACCGATACGCCGGCGTTGAGGGTAAGGCGGTCGATCCAGGAACAGATGTCATAAAATGAATATCCGGTTGTCAAAGAGAAAGTGTGGCGGGGAACCATAGGCAGATAGTTACCTTCATAATCTTTTAGGATACCGCGTTCTTCTTTTTGATAGTGAACAAATCGTGCATCTGTATATCCATAATTCATATACATCATCCATGATTTCGTCGGACGAGCTTGAAAACTGGCTTCGATGCCTTTATTACGAGAGCGACCGGCATTTCGGATTACGTTACCTACAGTTGGAATAGTATTGGTTATCTGCTGATTGCGCCAATCTATATAGAACAGGCTCAAATCAGCTGATAGCCGATTGTTCAGGAATGATAGTTTGGTACCTATTTCGTAATTCCAGTTATATTCGGGGGAATAAAGGTAGTCGTCATTGTTGAGGAAAGAGACATTGAATCCTCCGGCTTTATATCCTTTGGATACGGAGGCATAGAACAATTGATTGTGAGAAGAAAGGTACTGCATACTGAACCTAGGAGTAAACTGCCCGAAGTGAAGCGATCGGTTGAATTGTTCAAGCGATTTTGTTTCCCCATTTCCATTTAATGGCTGCTGTACTTTGGAAAAATCGCATCGGGCGTGTTCATAATCGTAACGTAACCCTACAGAACAAGACAGTCCTTGCAACAGATCGAGTGTAGATTGATGATAAAATGCGATCCCTTGTGTGGGAATTCCACTATTAGTAAGGTGTCGGGTGGTATCTGTAAAACGACTAAGGTCAACTTTCCTGTTTATGGTCTGTCGGAAAACAAACGCACCCGTTATCCAATGATAGCGGCTCTTATTGACCGATTTAACCGTAAATTCCTGGCAATACATATGTTGCCGTATCTTATTTTGACCATAGAATATATTGCGAGGCGAGAAATCTTGATCGATTCCCATCTTGTCCTGTATATATTGATAGGATGTTTGGCTGTTGAAGCTGATATGGGGGCCGTTATACCGTATGTTGATTCCGGAGGTTAGCAGATTTCGTCGGTATAATCCTTCATTGTTGTAGTTTACGGCTTCTGTTGTTCCCTTGTCGGCATTATACAATCCGTATGGATATCCTCCTTGATTGGAATATTCGTAGGAGGTTATGAAGCGGGTAGTCCAATGGGCTGCGGGTTTCCATGTGAGCCCGATTCGTCCGGCTCCGTTATCAAGTTTATCTGCCTTTTTATGGGTATGCAAATTGGTAAAAAAGCCATCATTGTGATGATAATTACCGCTAAAGGATAAACCTAACTGCTCGTTCACCTTTGTATAGTTCGAAGCTATTAATCGCATATCATTGTAACTGCCATATCCCAACCGGAAATACGTACCTTGATAATCGAGGGGCGAATGGGTATATACATTGATGGTTCCACCAATAGAATTACGTCCGTAGAGTGTGCCTTGCGGTCCGCGAAGTACTTCTATACTACTTATATCCGACAAGTCAATATCGAAAGCGGACGTTTCAAAATAGGGAATGCCATCTACGTAAAAGCCTACTGATGGAGCATCCTTTTTGGCCCCTATCCCCCGAATATAAACCGGAGAATTCTGCTTGGACCCATAATCGGGCATATAGAAATTAGGAAGTAAGGAACTTAAGTCTTTAGCTCCCGATATTTTATTCTCTTTCAGGAAACGATTATCTAAGGTAGAGATAGAAAGTGGCTCACGATTAGGTGTGTTTTGTTTAAAAGCTACTATTGTAACTTCATCCAGATTGATACGCTTAACCTGTATTGTATCGGGCTCATTGGCCGAGACTATCGTAGAGAAAGGTAGGAGGAAAAATAATCTTTTTATCATATTTTAGGGTTTGCGGCAAAGGTAGGGCATGTCCCTAGAGTTGGCAATCCTCATTTCTTAGGATTTTATCTGCCAGGCTTGGCTTCTTGGGTATTAACGTTCGGGACTGACGTGCATATACAGTTTTTGTCGTTTCGTGGTAAGTAGAGGTTGGTAACTGATTTATACTGTTCTTTTGCGGAGTCTTTTATTTGACTTTTTTCGAAGCGGTCTGTGTCTATTTGATATGTAACCGGCTGCAGGGACTCGTATTCTGAAATTGTCTGATACATATAAATAGTATTCTTCTTTATGTAAATATATGTGTTTGTGGGGCATTACCTTTGCATCGAAAAGTACGTACTTGTCAAACGCAGTTCTGAATATGATTTTTTTTGGACTTATAGATGTGTTCTAGACTGTTGTTTGTATAATTCTTTTGTGTAATTTATTGATATAACAAAATGAACAATGCTAAATTATTACATTTAATGGTTTACATCTTAACCATTATTTTAGGGCAGTCTTGTACAGAAGTGGATATTACGATGCCCAAAGGACCGAAAGGTGATAGAGGAATGTCAGCTTATGAATTTTGGAAAGAGAATGTAGAGAATGGAGTGATTTCTTGGCCTAAGAAAGAGACTGAAATAACTGATTTTTTTAAGTATTTAAAAGGTAAGGACGGTCTGGATGGAAAAAGTGCTTTTGAACTGTGGAAGGAAGAAGTAGCTACTGGTGCTCTGGATAATCCTCACCGCCCGGGAAGTATGTGGCCTGTATCCCAGAATAATCTTAGAGATTTTTGGTATTATCTGACAGGAGCGAGTGGCGAGAATGGGCAAACACCTCATATTGGTAATAATATGAATTGGTGGATTGGCAATAAGGATACCGGAATACGTGCTCAGGGTAGGGATGGACAGAATGGAGAAGATGCTGTTCCACCGGTAGTTACGATCGGGGATAATGGTAATTGGTTGATTGATGGAGTAGATACAGGAAAACCTTCCAGAGGTGAAGAAGGAGTTGCAGGAACAACACCTACTGTTACAATTGGAGAAAATGGAAATTGGGTAATCAATGGAAAAGATACCGGAAAGGCTGCGATAGGTAAAGATGGAAGATCGCCAGAGGTAATAATCGGTACCAATGGGAACTGGTATATTAATGGGAAAGATACCGGTATTCGTGCATATGGTAAAGATGGCATTAACGGTAAAGATGGTGCCAATGGTAAGGATGGTATTAACGGTAAGGACGGGGCTGCTGGAAAAGACGGCGCTAACGGTAAAGATGGTGCTAATGGGAAAAGTGCCTATGAATTGTGGGTAGAGAGTGTTGAGGCGGGTTGTAACAATACTGGCCCTAAAGTGAAAAATCCTCATAATCCATCTTTGGATTGGGATTGTGGTAAAACAACTTTAAGTGATTTTTGGGAGTTTTTGAGAGGTGCGGATGGTAAAGATGGTGCGGACGGTAAGGATGGAAAACCCGGTGTTCCGGGAAAACCGGGTGCTGAAGTTACTATTATCAAAGGAGTACCTAACGTGATTGCACTTTATTCACAACAAGAATTTGGAGAGTATGTTCGTACAACCGATGGAGGAGTAGCTTATCGTGTGTATGACGAATCTGGCAATAAGGCTCCGAAGGCTGTGGTTAAGGGAATTCCCGGTTTGGATCCGGCTAAAACTTATACAGCTAATGAAGAGGGAGAATTTATTATTCCGAAAGAAGATCTTCCTCAAATTGACGATATAGATGCCCGATGGGGGAAAGTTAAGGAGGTAACTATTAATAATGTGACAAAGGAATCTGCAGAAAACACTTATGTCCCTAACAGAATGCAGATTAGAATGATTTATATTGGTACCTCTCCATATCTTGATTATGAACATAACCTGCAGTTTAGAGTAGAGAGAAAGACAGATCCTGGTGCGGAATGGAAAACATTGCCCAGCTATTTGCCTAATGTCAATGCCGGATTTACGGCATATCAGGTTACAAATCCGGAAGACCCGACATCTCTTGATAAAACGAAAAAAATAGAAAGTACTACACCTAATATGAGTAGTACATCAATGTCTATTAATCCTAATAGATATGTTAAAGAGAACCCTGCCGGTATAAAAAATGGAATAACTGACTTTTGGGATGGAAAAGACAACTATTTCTCGATAGTAAAAGATACCCCTTATTATGGAGAAACGATTTATTGGAATGGAGTATGTAAGATGGCACCTTATCAGATACCTCCTACACTTAAAACTCTAGCCTTAACAAAGGCATCTGCTGAAAGTGGAGATGATGTATTCTTGAATAAAGCCCAGGGGGAATTTGACTTTTCGACTATTGATTTTAATATCATATGTAAACGTGAATTGGTAAAAACAGTAAAACCGAACGGCATAGATTACATTGAACCTGAATTTTATGCTCCGGAAGAGGCGAAGGAACTTCTACTCTGTTATGTTAAGTTTACTTATACCTCTCCATTGGGGGTACAAACAGCCACAAGCGAACTTAATAAGTCGAGTTACAAGAAACCTGAGTATGCTGCCCTTAGCCCGTACTTGGGAGCTACAATCTATTCGGTAGGAGCGAGTAGCGCTTTTATCTACTCTAACAATGTGTCTTTAGGAGTTCTCAAGAAGAAAGCAGATAACGGTACGTATTATGTTGAGAATACATATAAAGATATGCCTGAAATTAGTGTAACCTATAAAGAAAAATAGAATAATATGAATTTCAATGAAATAAAAAATAGACTTCTTATAGGAGCATTGGCCATCACTGTTTTTCCCTTTTATGTTCATGCTCAAAACGATAAGATGGAAGGACAAACAGCACATAGAACCAAAGCCTGGGAAATAGGGGTAGGTGGAGCTCTTATCAACTGAGACAGAGTGACTTTCTCGGATTTTCGTCAGGTCGATGGGAACTATCTGTATCGAATGAATATCGATCATCTTTTTGGCGGTATCCAACTCTATGCAGCTCGTGAATTGAATCCTTGGTTTTATCTTGATTTGCAGGGGACATTGGGACTGGCAAGAAAACAAGTTGAAACAGGCGGGCGTAAGTTTGATTTCATGTATATGGCCGGTCCGGGACTTCAATTCCGGTTAACCCCATTGTTTAAATCAAAATATGTAGAACCTTATTTACGCGTAGGTGTTAACTACCTCCATCATGATTTTTATGCAATTAATGCAGGAAAGTTTGAAAATGATCCTATAGGAGAAGCAGAATGGACATCATCCAATCCTTGGAACAAAGAGAAAATAGGATCTAAACAATCCTATTTCCCCTTATCCTTCGGAGCCGGAGTACAAGCTTGGCTTAACGATCATTGGGGAGTAGGATTACAGGGAGAATACATCATGCCTGTCGATAAAAAACAAACGCGTTTTGTTCAGGCTTCGATGCGTATTATGTTCCGTTTGGGTGGAAGTACAAAACGTCCTATGCCGGTTGTGCAATATATAGACCGTCCGGTTGATAGGATTGTAGAACGAATTGTTGAAAAGAGAATTGAAGTGCCGGCTGTGGTGGAAAGTCATGTTTGTGATTTATTCGATAACATTCATTTTGCGTTTGATAAGGATGTGATTACTTCCGAATCTGAAATCACTTTGGATAAGATTGCAGATCTGTTGAAAAGTTATCCGGATAACAATTTCTTGATAACCGGGTATACAGATGCAAGAGGAAGCGACAATTATAACATAGATTTGTCGAAACGCCGCGCTAAAGCTGTGTATAGACCATTGCTGAAACGACAAGTACCTCAACATATGTTGAAATGGCGCGGAGTCGGATATCATGCTAGTTCGGTGCCGGCTTCAGGTCCGGATAAAGTCAGGATGGGTGATCGAAAGGTGTCCATTGAGAGAGTGACGAATTCAGATTATTGGGGTTGGTTAACGAATGAAGAATAATGTATTACATTAATTTTGTATAAAACATAAAGGCGGCAAGAACAATTCTGTTTTTGTTGCCTTTTTTGTTCCGTTGTTTTGATATAGAATGAAATGATTTGAAGAAATAATAGAATGTTGAAGGATTAATCATCATCTGGCCTAAAACTAACTAGCTCTTAGAACTTTATGAAAAAGAAATGCTAAAGAAGATTATCTTATGAATAATTATAGACATAATTGGCGAATTTATGTAAAAGGTTATTGTATGATAAGTAATCTCTAATAGCTTAATTTTATATATTAAATAAAATGATGTTATGAAATTACTTTATTTTAAAGAACATCTGTCATGCATAAACTATCAAATAAATGTTAATACAGGTTTTGTTTATTATAATTTAGAGAAAGATAGTGTAAGTAAAATAGATAATAGTGCTTCTCCTTGTATTCTTTTCCTTCTTGATGGAGAGGTGTCTATTGATAGTGGTGAGTATCAGAATGTACATATTGAGAAAGATAAAATGGTTCTTATTCCGCAACATGTAGATAATAAAATTGAAGTTATATATGATGCAAAATGTCTTTTACTATTTTGGAATAAAGACATAAGGGTGTGTGACAAAGTATATATGAACTCTCTTTCTTCTTATAAGGAAAGAAAAAAAGAGATGTGTGTGCTTCCTATAAGAGATCCTTTGCAAGCTGTTTTAAACTCCATTGTCGCATATTTATATGCTAAGATGCAGTGTAAACATATGCATCTTATCAAACAACAAGAAGTTTTGTTGGTTTTGAGAGGATATTATACGAAGAAAGAATTATTTACTTTTTTTTCTTCTATATTGGGGAATACAGGGCATTTTGAAGATTTTGTAATGAATAATTATAGGAAAGTAAAGAGTGTAAAGGAATTTGCCGGTTTGTATTGTACTTCTGAGCGCTCTTTTAATCGTAAGTTCCAAAATTGTTTTAAAGAAAGTCCTTATCAATGGATGCAAAAAAAGAAGGCGGAGTTGATCAGAGAAAAAATAAGTGAGTCGGATACTCCTTTTCAAGAGATCGCAATGGATTTTGATTTCAATTCGCAAGCTCATTTCACTTCTTACTGTAAGAGATTATTTGGAATGACTCCCAGCAAATTGAGAACAGAAAGTAAGAAGGTTGCTCCTGATTTGGAGTACTGATATACGTATTTATAGCGAAGAATCATATAAAGGCCGGATTAGGGGGGTATCCTATTCCGGCTTTTTGTCTTGGCAATGCTTTGTTATACAGTTAATTGGGGCTATTGGGCTTTCGTTGGGAGGCTTGCTAACTCTGATCCTTCATTTTTTTGTTCCATCTGATGATGCTCTTAATTGCTTTGAGTTTTTAGTGCTTTGCATCCATTCGACAATATTAATACCTGAAAGTAGAAAAGTTTCTGTATAAACAAGAGTGCAGTTAAGAACTTTACTGAGAGAAATGGTACAAGATTTATCTCTGTAGTGAGCCATCCGTCATCCTGTTTTTTAAGTGATAAAAGCCGTTTTTGAACTGTAAGTTCAATTTTATGTGATCCGTTGCAACATACAAATATTACTTAATTGGCTATTATCCTACTGCCAGGGTAACACTATAAATTGGATGCCATATAATGCTTATACTCTTTATATAAGCAAGTGCTTTTATGCAATATTAATATAACTTTTGATTTATACAAATACCTAAATATAGTGATTGTGGGTTAATTTTAGTGTCTTTATCTTTGCCGCCGTAAATAAACAAACAACTAAACCAGATTTAAGGAATACAGTTTCTATAACCCTAAAAACATTAGAGTTTTGCTTTCCTTTTTTTCCTATCCATGCAGGCACTACAACTTTTCAAAAAGAGTCGATATGGGTGTTAAGTAAGCAGGTAATACCGCTATCCGTAGCTTGATTTCTGTAAAGCGCATCTCTTGTGGAGGTAAATCGAATAGAAGCCCCCTGACAATGTTACAATTATATTAATATGACAAATAGAAAACCTTTATTTATCATCCTCTTTTCTTTGGGATATTCAGGAATATACTCACAGGAACAGCAGGTGAAGAAAGACTCTGTCTACCAATTGCAAGAGATAGTGGTATCGTCCCAACAGATACTTGGGAGTAAGTTTAAAGCAAGAAACCGCACAGGATCGGCATATTATATTTCGCCAGAGGAAATTCGCAGGTTGGGATATACGGATATTAATCGTATGTTGAAGGCCGTTCCCGGAGTTAATATGTATGAAGAAGACGGTTTCGGTCTTCGCCCGAACATTAGTTTGAGAGGAACGAAAGCCGAGCGAAGTGAACGCATCTCGATTATGGAGGACGGTGTATTGGCGGCACCGGCTCCTTATTCCGCTCCGGCAGCTTATTATTTCCCCAATGTAGCCCGGATGGAGGCCATCGAAGTGCTGAAAGGAAGTAGCCAGGTACAATATGGTCCGTTCACTACGGGAGGAGCTATTAATTTGGTATCGACTCCTATTCCGAACAGTTTTTCCGGTAAAGCGAACATTTCTTACGGAAGCAAAAATACGTTTAAGTCGCATACATCTGTCGGAAGCAGTTGGAAGCATTTCGGGTATATGGTAGAATATTTGCGTTATCAGTCAGATGGTTTTAAGAAATACGAAGATCATGCTGCCAAAGGATTTAAAAGAAATGATATTATAGCTAAAATAAGGGTTAAAACGGATCATGTAAAAGGAGTGAATCATGCTTTGGAACTGAAATTCGGATACGCAGACGAAAATTCGGATGAAACGTATGTGGGACTCTCTGCAGATGATTTTAAGAAGACTCCTTTTCTCAGGTATGCAGGTTCGCAAATGGATAAACTTAAGACCGATCATCGGCAGTGGGTAGCAACTTATCTGCTGACTTTTTCCAACAAGTTGAAAATAACGACCAACGCCTATTACAACTATTTCCACCGAAATTGGTACAAACTGAATGATGTGCGCGCAGGAATCACTTCAAAAGAGAAGAGATCCATCGCCGATGTACTTGTGGATCCGGAAACGAATATCCGTTACTTCGACATTTTGACGGGGAAAACAGATCGGGAAGAGGAAGCACTGTTGGTAAGAGCCAATAACAGAACTTACCGTTCCAGAGGTATACAAACCAGGGCCGAATACCGTTTCAACCTGAACGAGTTTTTCTTCGATCTGGAGTTCGGACTTCGTTATCATGCCGATGAGGAAGATCGTTTTCAGTGGGATGATTCTTACTCCATGAAAAATAAGAAAATGGTACTGTTTATGGAGGGTATTCATGGTACGAATGCTAACCGTGTTACTTCTGCCAACGCGTTAGCCGGTTACCTGCTTGCTAAATTAAGATATGACGCGTGGACTGTCACTGCCGGGCTGCGATATGAGGATGTAGACTTACTGAAAAAAGACTATACGAAAGAAGATTTGGCACGGTCGGGTAAGGTACGTATTGAAACTCCGAATCATGCGCGTGTACTGATTCCGGGGGTAGGATTACATTATCAATTGATGCCGGCTGCTTCTGTTTTCTTCGGGATTCATAAAGGCTTTGCCCCTCCAAGCGCGGATA
>ERZ791621.1257-NODE-1257-length-10534-cov-1.76305_pt1 | contig 10534 bp, 6 predicted proteins | sample MGYA00510270_ERZ791621 | MGnify/ENA primary metagenome ERZ791621 (study PRJEB30046, sample SAMN00715189) | human gut metagenome | study: EMG produced TPA metagenomics assembly of the A metagenome-wide association study of gut microbiota in type 2...
TACTAACAATTCCCGGAACTCCTCTTACACCTCCGGATGGAATAAATACAAGCTCATATTTTGGTGCAATTAACTTTTTCTGAATTAAAATATTCTTAATTGCATTAAAATATATTTGATCCGATGGTCCTTCTACAATAATTGGCTGACAGCCTTGCAATAATATATCCGACACACTCAATCCCATGGCTGCATGCACAGCATAAATCGACTTTTCGTTTAATGTATCCGCACCTTGTCTTAAATCGCTTGAACAAACCGTAAATCCTCCTTTATCAACATAAACCACTCTACATCTATCAATATTACTTGTATCAATAATAAATGGTGAGTGGGTTGTATTAATAATTTGATTATTTTCTGATAATCCCACAAAAAATTGAGCTAAATCTTTTTGCGCCAATGGATGCAAAGTTAAGCCAGCCTCATCTAATAATAAAATTGCGTCTTTATGATTTTCCTGGCTTTCAACCAAAAAAATAAGATAAAAGCTCAAAAACCATTGAAGACCTGTACTTCTTAATTCAAGTCCAACCTCATCTTTCCGTACTTCATCTGATACCCAAATTCTAAAATAATCACCATCAGCTTCAAATCTAAACCTATATTCTCCCTGCTTCCACCAGTCTGCAAACTTTGTTGTTAGATTCCTTGATGCTGATTGTAACAAAATACTTCTTTCTTCTTTATCATTTTCAGCCTTTTCTATTTCTTTCAAAGTTGGATTTGAGCTTATACTATTATTCCTTTTTATTGCAGTCATTTTGGGATCTTGCCCTAATTCTAATATCTCCTCTGGATTTAAGTTTACAAATTCGAAAAGGACTTTTAAAGTTCTTACTTGCTCCTCATTGATTTCTATTCCTTGTATTTGCTGACCATTAAGCCACTTTATAACATTTGGCAAATAAATCTTGGAAGATAAGTTTCCATAATTTGAATAGTATACAAACTTAGGAATTTTTTCTAAAATCAAATCCATAAGTTCTTGATTATTTTCTTCATTTTCTAATTCCTCTTTCGATTCTATTTCTTCTATCTCTTGTTCCGTCTCCTTTTCAGCACATATCATCACCTCAGGATCCCCATCTGGAAAATCAATTTCATATCTTCCATCATAAAAGCGAGACACTATCACCCTCATTCCTTCTTCGCATTTATACCCTGTATTTTTTGATATTACTTCAGCACAATCCTTTTCCATTTCAAATTCTGCACTTATAAACTTTACTTCATTTTTTCTGTTTCTTAGTGTGCTTAATTCTGAAACAGGCATATCATGCAAAATGTCTATCTCTCCACCTCTGGCAGGATTGAGTTTCCACAAAGCTAATAACAAATTTGATTTTCCAGACTCATTTACACCAACTAAAGTTGTAACATCATCGCAATCTATCCAACCACTATTTTTCACAGATCTAAAATTCATCACACAATATCTTACCAACTTCATAATTCTTCCTCCGTATGTATTATTACATAAAACATTTTTTCTGTTCCTCCGGCAAATACTTCACCAGTTCCTCTACCAACTCATACACCTTCGTTCCAGGTGCTATCTCCGCCGGTGTTTTTCCCTCTCCGTTTTTAATAATCCGTTTCGCATACCGAATTGCCAGCTTCGGATTTCCACCATTCATCAGCGTCTCAAATATGTTATCCATATTCTTCTCATACTTCCCAATTCCAAGTTCTTGAAATTTCTCATTCATAAACTTCTTATACTCGGATCTGTGATTATTCGCTGTGTAATATGCAAAATGTAACATGAACCAGAATTCGATACACTCGTTACTCCACGCCGCATGATACTGAATATCCGGATTCTTTTGATTTAATACTTCTGCCCGCTGGACTACTCCATTGACATCACTGGATGGAAAGCTGTCTTTATCATAGACACACCATATCTGCCCTTTCGTAATCTTATTTTCACGTACATACTCTTCAGCCTTTCCGATTACCCGCATCGTCTCAGCCTGGCAGCCTTCAATTTCAATCAAAACCATATCTCGATAAATGGGATTATCTTCAATATACCGTTTGAATCCTTGAAAATATTTAGGTTCCGTTGCTTGTCCCTCGCAGAAAATGTAGTAGCGGAATTCTTTCTTCTCCAGATATTCCTGCCGACGTTTCTTCTTCCAGTTGTCTTTCTCTTTTCTGCCTCTTTTAGCCATTCACCGTCCCCCAATCTATAATCTTTCTGAGGTATGGATCTGCACCATATTTCCCTTCCAGATACTGTTTATCGAACTTGGCATCCTTTCGTATAGATTCACCTTTCTTATTTTTAAATTCTACAAGAGAATATAATTTTGAGTTCTGACGGTTTCCTTTTGCTACAAACCAGATTTCATCTCTTCTGAATACTTCACTGTTCATAGTAGACAGATCATGTGATGTAAAAATCAACTGTGCACCCTTTTTATTTTTTTCCATATTACTGAAAGTCATAATAAGGTATTTAAGTAATACCGGATGTATCTTTGCATCCAATTCATCAATCACAAGTGTCGTTCCTCTCAATAAACTTTTTGCAATAAATGGGAGCAATCCAAATAATTTCTTTGTTCCACTGGATTCATCAAATAAATTCAATTCTGCTTCATATTCATCTACTACGTGTTTTGTAAATACTTCGATCCGGTCATTCTCCTTTTCTTCTACACGGAAATCTACAATATCCAAATCCATCTCCTGAATCATCTGAAGCATCAGTCTTTTTACATCCTCTGACTTAGAAATAGCCATTCGTAATTCCTGCATAGGATTTCCATAATTCAGGAAATCAATCTCTTCATCAAACCAGTCAAGCACATCCTGTACCACTTCATTTTTGCTGTAAGTAATTCCAAGATACGATAACAACGGCAATGTATCGGATAATTCATCACTGGTTTTCAATCTTGCAAATGCACCTTTCAAAGTAATTTCATCTTCATCTCGTTCAAAAAGTGCTGATTTCCGCCCTGTTTCTAATTTTATACGATCCAGCCTTTCGTATTCGATTACTTCTTTTTTTACAGTTAATTCATAACGATACTCTGCCATTGTTGTTCTAAAAAACAGTTCAAATTCTGTTGGCTCATTTCTTGTTCCCTCATCAAAAGCAAATGGCTCTATCACAAGCTTTTTCATTTTCATCGCGATCTCTTCGTTATTACTTGTCGCATATAATGGCCTCAGTATTTTCGTTACCAGACTATGCAATGCTTCAAGGACATTAGATTTTCCTCCACCATTTGGTCCGTATACAGCAGATACCGGTAAATATAATTCCTCATCTACATCTTTTATAATTCTGTCTTCATGCTCAGAAATGACGGCAGCCTGCATGTCAAATGTTACCTCATCTCGTATACTCTTAAAATTTTTCACTGTAAATTGGCATAACATCTTATTTACCTCCATTAGTCCAAACTTCTTGCCTATATCCTTATTATATTCCGTTTTTTTGTTTTGGCAATAGTTTTATGAGATAAAATCTCATATTTTATATTATAATTTACATTTCAGCAATTTTCGACAAAATTATACACCTTAGACTTCATGTTAATGACTTTCTATCCATTCCTCATTTATCCGCTTTATTCCGATTCACATTCATTTACTTCCACCTGCACCATATTCTCCTGCAATATTTTCTCCACCTTCTCAGTATTCGCTTCTATCATCACTTTCAATATGTAATCGGCGGTCACTTCCACCGGATTTGGATTATGAAATCGATAGTTCAGTTTTCTTTTCGCCACGGTGAAGTTTCCACCTCCTCCCTGCTCACTCTTTGTCCATTACTATGAAAATTTCTTTTGAAATAGTCCTAGATTTTCAGAATGTTTTTCATAGTCTGCATATTGTCATTTTCCATGGCTTCTCGTCTGCTGACTCCATCAATCTTTACCGGAATACATCTCTCCAGAATTCTGTCATAAATTCTTTTCTTGCATTCTGATTTAGCTGTAATTCCAGCAAAAATTTTGGAAATTGATAATACTGTATCTGCCACTCCTGCTCATCCATGTACAAATATTTCATTTGTTTCTTCCTCACCTTCTCAATATTTGAGGAAATATATTTTTGAATTTAATATCCACCAAAATTTATCCCTCTATATATACAAAGGGAGAGGGCATAAAATACAGCCCCCTCATCAAAATTTTTTTATTTTTTTCATAATTTCATTACTGAACATCCCAAAATTCCCCATAATCTTAAAGATAAACAGAGAACCAATTAAGATACTATCGTCCCTAGTGAATTTCGCTCTTTGTTAATTCTTTCTTCTTTTTAATCTGAATTTTTATGCAAGAGCAAGCTCCACCTATGTTTAACAAGTTTATTTTTGATGAATGTTTTATTTTCATCCTCTTGATTCAATTTCATCTTCATCTAATTAGCTTCCATCAAAGATTTCCGCACCATTTACATAATATTTTCTTTCAAAATTTTAAAAAAGCACCCGGCTTCTGCCAGATGCTCTGTAAAAAAATATTTAATTTTTACATGCTTACATTTTCAATGCAGCTAATATAATATTCTTAATTTTCGAATATTATCTACGATTATTACGATACGGTATTACCCGGGTGGATCTTGCTCTTCTCTTTTAATATCAATATAATTCTATTTTTCGATAATCTATGACAGTGCTACAGTTAAATGATATACTAATCCTAGTTTATAAATTCGGAGGTATATTATGTCGAATATTCAGATAACAGAAAATGAATCAGGAAAATATTCTCCTGACTGGTTTTATAATGAAGCTCAAATACCAGAATGTATTTCTCTTGCTCATAAAGCTGATGAATTACGAGAAAATTTTATAAATCTTTTTGGGGTAGCGAAACTGAAATCTCTTTCAGGAAGAGAACTATTAACTTCTTTATTCTATAACGATGAAGGAAATAAAACTAATCTCTGCTATATGCTGGAAATGGATAAAAATCTCCACTTGTTTGGAGGTATTTCAGGTGGATCTGCCTATAAGTTTGGGTTATTTTATCATAAAAAAACTCAAAACTGGACCTCTGGTTCTCCATTAAAACCGGTTTTACTTACTGAAGATGAAGCAATACTTAAAGCCAAAGAAATACGTGATGATCTGGTAAAAGGTGCCGAAATAATATCATCTTTTGGTTCTTTAGAATCTTTGTCAGATTATGAACGCCTTTATAAACAACTAGAACATATTTCTGGAATTAATACTGTATGGAGAATGAAATATTATCACCTGTTGTTTCCTACCTTACTTGCCCCTTTTTACGGTCAAGATATACAACTGAAAGTATTACATTTTCTAAATCAAAAACCTAGTGATATTCCTTTTATTCGCATGGGACAAATTGCTCTATTTATCCAAAAATGTAACATCCCAGGCATAGTGTTCGGACATATTTACGGAAAGAATGTAGCAGACTTGAAGGATTCTGACCACTCTAATACTAATGTTCTTTCTGACGAAAAACATAAAAAGCACTACTGGATGTATACTGTCTCCGATGATAACAGTTGGAATGAATGTTACCAAAAAGGATTTATGGTTTTGGGCATGGATGACATCGGTGATTATTCTCAATATCCTTCTAAGGAAGCACTTCGTCAAGAACTGATAACTGTATATGACAACAGTACATCCCGCAAAAATCAGGCTTTAATGGCATGGAATTTTGCAAATACAGTAGCCGTTAATGATGTGATTTTTGCAAAACGCAGTAATACACTTGTTGGTAAGGGTATTGTTACAGGCGGTTATGTTTTTGATGCTCTTCGTCAGGAATACAAAAATGTCCGCGCTGTAAAGTGGCTTCAAGTTGGTGAATGGGCGCATCCTGGTAATGCGGTTGCAAAACGTTTAACTGATATTACTCCATACACAGATTATATTGAAAAACTTACCGCCATCTTTGCTCCAGAGGAATTAGATGATGTAGATACACAACCGGAAATAGACTATCCAGCTTACTCTTCTGCAGATTTTCTCTCAGATGTGTATATGAATGAACAAGATTATAAAACATTGGTAAATGTTTTAAAAATGAAGAAAAATATTATTTTACAAGGCGCACCTGGAGTTGGAAAAACTTTTACTGCCAAACGACTTGCTTATTCCATTATCGGTGCAAAAAATCCTGATCGTGTTCAAATGATCCAGTTCCATCAGAGCTACTCATATGAAGATTTTATTGAAGGATACCGGCCAACTGAAAATGGGTTCACCATTAAAAAGGGCTCTTTTTACAAATTTTGCAAACTGGCTGAAGATGATGATGAAAATGATTATTTTTTTATCATTGATGAAATCAATCGTGGTAATTTAAGTAAAATATTCGGTGAATTATTTATGCTGATTGAAAAGGATAAGCGTGGTATTGAACTGCAATTGTTGTATTCTGACGAGAATTTCTCTGTGCCTGCAAATGTATACATTATTGGTATGATGAATACTGCTGATCGCAGCCTTGCCATGTTAGATTATGCTTTAAGACGACGTTTTTCATTTTTTACTATGAAACCGGGTTTTAATACGCCTGGTTTTCAAGTTTACCAAGATTCTCTAAAAAGTGATGCCTTTAACAAATTAATTGCTTGTGTGAAACAACTCAATTCCAAGATAGTAGAAGATATATCACTAGGTGAAGGATTCTGTATTGGTCACAGCTACTTTTGTGGTTTAACACCAGAATCTGCCAACACCCAAACTTTATCATCCATTGTAGAATATGAATTGATTCCACTTTTAAAAGAATATTGGTTTGATGAGCCCGCAAAAATCGTAGACTGGTCTGATCGACTAAGGAGTGCTGTTAAATGATTCCTGTACAAAATATTTATTATATGTTGTCCTACGCTTTTCAAGCATTACAAGCACAAAATTACAAAGATCTGGCTACAGAAAAATTTCATAATACCGCTGAATTATGTGCAGCCATTCTTGATAAGGGCATTAGCGTACAGTTAAAACGCGGCTTAGGAAGAGATTATGTGCCAAAATCAGAATCTCTTTCTACACTACAGGGAAAGCTTAATATTTCTGAATCCATTAAAACTCAGACTCTGCTGAAGAAACAAATGATTTGTACATATGATGAATTTTCAACTAATACACAATTTAACCAAATTATTAAATCTACAATGTTATTGCTTCTTAAAGCCAATATCACAAATACGCGTAAAAAGAGTCTACGGAATCTGTTATTGTTTTTTTCTGATGTTAATGAAATTGATTTACGTTTTGTAAATTGGAACCAACACTATAATCGTTCCAATCAAAGTTATCAAATGTTAATTGGAATCTGTTATCTGATTTATAACGGACTTCTACAGACACAGAACGATGGTACCACAAAAATAATGGACTTTTTTGACGAACAACGTATGTGCCGTTTATATGAAAAATTTTTGCTTGAATACTATCGTAAAGAACATCCAGAACTATCTGCCAATGCATCACAGATCGCATGGCAACTTGATGATTCTGAGAACCAATTGCTTCCTAAAATGCAAACTGATATTATGTTGTCTCAGGGAAACAATATACTTATTATCGATGCAAAATATTATTCACATATGACTCAGCAGCAATATGGAACAAACACTTTGCATTCCAATAACCTCTATCAGATTTTTACATATGTGAAAAATAAGGAATTTGAATTAAGAAAGCTGGAACATACCGTTTCCGGAATGCTCCTCTATGCCCAGACTGATGAAAATGTTATTCCCAATAATACATACCAAATGAGCGGAAATCAGATTTCCGTGCGTGCATTGAATTTAAATCAGGATTTTTCTGGAATTGCCGAAGATTTAGATTCTATTATAGGAAATCATTTCTAATCATTTAATAACAACTGCAAAAAAACTAATATCAAATATCTTTTAGATACCACATAATACAAAATTATAGTAAACTTTATACAAAGGAGGGATTTTGATGGAAAAACTTATATTTTGTAATTTGGATCTGCTAAAAAATAAACCTGACGAAAATGATTACGAAGAATATGACTTTTCTGATTTCGATTTTGAACAGTTCACCAATAAACGTAATATATTCATGCATAAGTTTAAAGAATTATCGGAAGAATCGGACAATAAAATCTATTTTTATAGTAAAGACTGATTTATTAAAAGATTATGCAGATGCTTTTCATTCTCACGGATATACTAATTTTTTATTTAAAGATAGAAAAAAAATCGAAACTTTTGTTAAATCGTATAAAAATAAGAGTAACTACTTTGTATTTGTAGGTGGCAAAAATGCTGACTTCAACCTCGCAGTTAATACTCGTTCTTTATATATTGTACCCACATGGTTGCCGCTTGAAGAGAAAGCACAAAAATATGGTATTCACGTAAACACAGTAAAACAGCTCAGAAAGTTTATTCAAACACTAAACAATCAAAATGTATGGTATTCCAAGTTGGAAGTAGATGCTATTACTACTTGTTACTCTCTTATGGATGCAAGATACAGCTCTTATGCAAATACTAACGAAGAAAGAGAAATGCTACTACATTTTCAAGAACTTCTAAAAAAAGGAAGAAGCCGAAATTATTATCAAATACTTTTATATCATTTTTTAGCTGGAATGACCAATTCAGCCGTTTTTAATGATATAGAGTTGTTTGGAATAATCCCGTCATCTAATTGCAATGTAAACGAAGATTTGTATTCATTTATGGATCAAATTAGATGTTTAAAGGGAATACAACCCGTAAAAAGAAAATATCCTGAAGAGTATACAAATACGCAAAAAAATCTATTACTACGCCATACACAAAAAAAACCCGCACATATCAGCCATTCACCTGAAGAACGTGCAAATCTGGGTGGAGATGAAGAGTTTTCTACAATTTGTATTAATCCAGATTATAAAAAGAGGATTGATAAGTTAAGAAGAGAAAACAGATTTAATGTATGTATTTTCGATGATTATATGACACATGGAAATACATTTAATTCTGTAAGGACGCTATTTGAAACACTCGGTGCTAATAAAATTGTATGTGTTTCATTAGGTTTATTTAAGGCTCCTTTTCAAAAGAATGACTATACTATCATTGGAGATGTGTTCGGCTCAACTTATACCTTTCAAATTGAAGCATGCCAGAAATTAAATAATTTTGAAATTAATGATAATGCAAAAATAGAAGTAGATGCACTATATAATATATTTAATTCCTAATAAAAAATGAGATGAGATAAAATGATACGATATATTATTGCCCTAAGCGAACTAGGGCTAAAAAACCATGATTTAATATTTCTTTTACAAAACAATATTACTTACATTAAAAAGATGTTTTATGATAGTTCACTATTTGAAAGTCACCTTGAATTAATGATATATCAAGAATACTTTTCAAATAAAGAACAAATAAATAATGCTCTTCTCAAAGCTGATTCAATTTTAGAGATAAACAAAAATTTAAATATAAAAGTAACTTTTTATACTGACACAAATTATCCTCAAGAATTAGCAAAAATAAATAATCCACCAGCAATTATCTATTATAAAGGAGGAGAGTTTTCCGAGATTTCTCAATATTCCATTGCTTGTGTTGGGACTAGAAAGCCCACAAAACTTTCGTATAATGCGGTAAATTATCTTGTGCCACAATGGATTAATAATAATTGTTCTATTATTTCAGGCCTAGCCTGTGGTGTAGATAAACTATCCCATCAAGCATGTATTTCTGCTGGTGGAAAGACTGTTGCTGTATTAGCTCATGGGCTTGATACTATTTATCCAGTAGAAAACAAATCATTAGCTAATCGAATACTTTCTACCGGTGGAATACTAATGTCTGAATATCCTGTATATACAAAAGCTGATAAATTTAGATTTGTTAACAGAAATAGACTGATCGTTGGAATGTCAAAAGCTATTGTAATATATGAATGTGATGCAAAAGGCGGTACAATGCACAATGTAGACTTTGCTATACAGCAAAACAAACCTATCTTTTGTCCTGATGTAGGAGACGGAATATTAGATATCCAAACTGGAACTCAAAAATTAATTAATGAGCATATTGCTACCGTAATTAGGCAGGGTAGGGATATTAAAAATGTACTTAATGCTATAGGCATTAAAAATATAGATACATCAATGAAAAACATTACTATTAAAAAAATATTTCTTCATGCTATTTTATCTATTCTTCATAATGAAATAGTATTGGATTCAACTATACAAGAACTGAAGCTACCGTTTAAAAATCACAGTTCTTTTTATAAAGATGTAATACAGTTAATTGATAAAAATATGCTTGACATAGATACGCTACTTAATTCACTAATTCTAAATAATATTGCAAGTATTGATAAATCATTGCAATTTAACGATTAAAGGTTGCACTAAAAAGGGACCTCAGTGTCCCTTTAAACAGCATTAATAAAAACATAATTACATTATCATTAACAGTAATCTTTTCCATTCCTTTTTGTCACATCTATATGTACCGTACTTTTACTGATCCCAAACTGTTTTGCTGTCTGCCGCACCGTTGCATTATTATCTAT
>ERZ791621.1259-NODE-1259-length-10515-cov-2.20956_pt1 | contig 10515 bp, 10 predicted proteins | sample MGYA00510270_ERZ791621 | MGnify/ENA primary metagenome ERZ791621 (study PRJEB30046, sample SAMN00715189) | human gut metagenome | study: EMG produced TPA metagenomics assembly of the A metagenome-wide association study of gut microbiota in type 2...
TTAATATAATGAAGTAGATAAAATAAAAGATAATATAAATGAGACAGTAGAGGAAAAAGAAAAAGTAGAGAAAATTATTGATAAAGAAGAAAAGGTAAAAATTGAGGAATTTGTTGTTAAAGATGCACAATTTGAATATTTAAAACACATAGAAGAAAATAATTCTTATGCAAAAATAATTAAACATATCGCATTTGACAAAATTGAAGAATTGTATATACCTGACAAAATTGATGATATACCTATTACTATCATAGGTGAAGAAGCTTTTTGTAATGACAAATTAATTGGTCAGGTTATTTTGCCAGATAGTATAAATATTATAGAAAATAGAGCATTTTATATAAGTTCGCTAAAATCAATAATTATAGGAAAAAATATAAAAGAAATAGGCAAATATGTTTTTTGTGGTTGCAGAGAATTAGAAAGTGAGATTGATATATCTAAATTTAAAGATTTAATTGTAGGGGAAGGTGCTTTTTCAGGAGTTGATATAGGTAATGTTATAATAACTCCAAATATGAAATGCAAGGCATTTTCATTTAGTTATTCTAAAATAAATAGAATAGAGATACAAGATGGTGTTACTGATTTATATTTTAGCGAATTTATTGGTAGTAATATAAGAAAAGTAAAGATACCTAATACTATTACGACGATACCTAATAGATGTTTCAAAGATTGTACCTCATTAGAAAAAATTTTAATTCCTATTTCTGTAACTAGTATAGAGGAGTGTGCTTTTGAAAGGACAGAAAAGTATCATCCCATTTGTCTTGATGGAACACCTGATATGAGATATAATTCCCATTATTATACTGTGAACTTAGATGTTACTATTTATTGTGAAGCAGGTTCATATGCTCAAGAATATGCTCGTAAAAATGGGTTTAATTGCAGACCAATATCAGAATTTTAAAAACAATGCCATTCTCTAATGAGAATGGCATTTAATATATAAGTCAATAAAAAAGCCATCCAAAATTATGGATGGCTTAGTGTTATTTAGGTTTCAAAAATTATAGCATTGCTGCACCGATAATACCGGCATCATTACCTAAAGATGCAGTACAAATAACAGTCTGCTTTTCGTTGTATTTTGTGATTCTTTCTTTTTCAACAATAGCTCTTACAGGAGCAAGAAGGTTTTCACCTTGTCTGCAAACGCCACCACCGATACAGATAATATCAGGCTGGAATATGTTTACGATATTTACAAGACCTGTTGCTAGGTAGCCAACATACTTGTTGATAACTTCTTTACCTGTTGCGTCACCTGCAAGCATTGCGTCAAATGGTGTCTTACCGTTAACCTTGTTAATGTCACCACCAACAGACTTTAGCATATATGAGAATTCAGCATTTTCATTCATAATAGCTTCTTTAGTCATTCTGATTAGTGCATTAGCTGATGCGTATGCTTCCCAGCAACCTTTTCTGCCACAACCACATTCTTGACCATCTTTAACGATTACCATATGACCAAGTTCTGCACCGGCATAGTTGCTACCACTATATAGCTTACCGTCAATGATGATACCACCACCAACACCTGTACCAAGTGTAATAGCTACTGCATTCTTACAGCCTTTTGCTGAACCTGCTAGGAATTCACCCCAAGCAGCAGCATTGGCATCATTTTCAATCTTTACATACTTATGAAGTCTTTCTTCAAGCATCTTGCTGATTTCCCAGTTTTGGAAACGCAAGTTAGGACAAGTTTCTACAATCCTTGTTTCAGGATTTACTGCACCCGGTACACCAATACCAATGTGTGCAATATCATCCATTGTTAGATTTGCTCTGGCAATAGCTTCTCTAACGATTTCTGCCATTGAGTCACATACTTCACTTTCAGGTCTAGGAATAGCAGTTTTACACTCTGCTCTTGCAATAATGTTAAATTCTTTATCTACAACACCTGCAACAATATTTGTACCACCAAGGTCGATACCTATTTTATATTCGTTCATGGGAATTAACCTCCTATTATTTATGCTTAGAATTATACCACAAATAGGTACTATTTTCAATGGTAATCATCAGAAAATGGGATAAATGCTGAATTATTTTTTAAAATAGCAAATGAGTATAAGTGAGTATATGAGAGAATAAAGGAGTATTTGAGAGATTGTACAAAGATAAATTAAAATATTTCAAAAAAGTGTTGACTTCTCTTTACAAAGGTGATAAAATCATCTTTGCAATTAAAGATTAATGAACAAGGAGGACAATTTTATGTCAACTTATATGGCTAAAAAAGGCGAAGTTGAACGCAAGTGGTATGTAATTGACGCTAAGGGTAAGACTCTTGGTAAGGTTGCTGCTGAAGCTGCTACTCTTCTAAGAGGCAAGCACAAAGTAACATACACACCACATGTTGACTGCGGTGATCACGTAATCGTTGTAAACTGCAAGGACATCGTTCTAACTGGTAATAAACTAACTCAGAAAGTTTGGTACAGACACACAGGTTATATCGGTCATCTAAAGGCTACACGCTATGATACACTTATGGCTACACGTCCTGAAAAGGCTGTTGAACTTGCTGTTAAGGGTATGCTACCTGATAACTCACTAGGTAGAGCACAGATTCTAAGACTAAGACCATTTGCAGGTGCAGAACACAACCATGCTGCTCAGTCACCTGAAGCATATGAAATTTAAGGAAGGAGGCTATTATAATGTACGATAAGACACCATTTTTCTATGGCACAGGTAGAAGAAAATCATCAGTAGCTCGTGTAAGACTATATCAGGGTACTGGTAAGATCACAATCAACGACAGAGATATCGACGAATATTTCGGTCTTGATACACTAAAGCTAATCGTTCGTCAGCCTCTTGAACTAACAGAGACAGGCGAAAAGTTCGATGTTGTATGTAGAGTTGCAGGCGGTGGCGTTACTGGTCAGGCCGGTGCAATCCGTCACGGTATTTCAAGAGCACTTCTACAGTACGATAGTGAAAACCTAAGATCAGCACTTAAGAAAGCTGGCTTCTTAACTCGTGACCCTCGTATGAAGGAAAGAAAGAAGTACGGTCTAAAGGCTGCTCGTCGTGCACCACAGTTCTCAAAGAGATAATTTTTTGCACAACATATATTATTTCCCTTGGAGTTATTCCAAGGGAATTTCTTTTATAAGGAATTGTTTATAAATATAAGGATTATGGGAAAAGGATAATATACTATGAATTTTTTAGAAGAAAGAATAGTTAAAGACGGCATTGTAAAAGAGGGTAATGTTCTTAAGGTTGACAGTTTCTTAAATCACCAAATGGATATTGACCTATTTAATCAGATGGGTGAAGAATTTAAGAAAAGATTTGAAGGTAAGAACATCAACAAGATTGTTACTATTGAGGCTTCCGGTATCGGTATTGCTTGTGTAGTAGCTCAGCACTTTGGTGTACCGGTTGTTTTTGCTAAAAAGTCAAAGAGCATTAACATTGAAGGTGATATGTATATTGCTGAGGTTGAGTCTTTCACTCATAAGTGTAAGAACCAAGTTATTGTTTCAAAGAAGTTTTTAAACGAGGACGACCATGTACTTGTTATTGATGACTTTCTAGCTAACGGTTGTGCATTACAGGGTCTTATCTCTATTATTAACCAAGCCGGTGGTACTGTTGAAGGTATCGGTATTGCTATTGAAAAAGGTTTCCAGGTTGGTGGCAATATTATTCGTAATCTTGGTTATCAGCTGGAGTCACTTGCTATTGTTGAAGATATGGATGCTAAGACAGGCAAGATTACTTTTAGAGAACAGTAAGAGGTACATAATGGCTAAAGAAAAAGTTAATAATAAAGAGATGGATGCAATATATACCCTTAATGGAAAGATTAATCCTTTAAAGGCCTTTCCTTTTGGACTACAACATATCCTTGCAATGTTTGTTGCAAATATTACACCTATCATTATTGTTGCAGGTGCATCAGGATTATCTACTAAAGATGCAAGTATGTTACTTCAAAGTGCAATGATAATTGCCGGTATCGGTACACTTATTCAGCTGTTTCCACTTTGGAAAGTAGGTTCGGGACTTCCTATTGTTATGGGAATTAGCTTTACATTCGTTTCCCTGGCTTGTACAGTAGGTGCACAGTATGGTTATGGTACTATCATAGGTTCTGTACTTATTGGTGGCTTGGTAGAAGGTGTTTTGGGACTGTTTGCAAAGTTTTGGATTAAGATAGTTTCTCCTATAGTTGCAGCCACAGTTGTTACTGCCATTGGTTTCTCACTTCTATCAGTAGGTGCTCAGTCCTTTGGTGGTGGTTCAGGTGTTGATAACTTCGGTGCAGTTGAACATTGGATTCTTGGTATGGTTACACTTGTTAGTTGTATTTTGTTCAACATTTTTGCAAAAGGATTCTTAAAGCAACTTTCAGTATTATTTGGTCTTGTTGTAGGCTATATTTTAGCTTTATTTATGGGTATGGTTGACTTCTCAGCATTTAAAGATGTTAGTGTTATTTCACTACCTCATATCCTTCCATTCAAGCCTGAATTTAATATAAATGCGATTATTGCATTCGTACTAATCTTTATGGTTTCAGCTACTGAAACTATCGGTGACACATCAGCACTTGCATCTTCAGGTTTAAACAGAGATGCAACGACTAAAGAAACTTCCGGTTCTATTGCTTGTGATGGATTTGTAAGCTCATTGTCCTCTGTATTTGGCTGTTTACCTATCACATCATTTAGCCAAAATGTCGGTCTTGTAGCAATGACTAAGGTTGTTAATAAATATGCTATTGCTACAGGTGCCGGTATTATGATTCTTGCCGGATTTTTCCCTTATATTGGTACACTTCTTGCAACATTACCTAGTGCAGTTCTTGGTGGTTGTACAATTATGATGTTCGGTACAATTGTTATTAGTGGTGTACAGATGATTGGTAAATGTGGTTTCTCTCAGCGTAATATTACTATTGCAGCACTATCCCTTAGTGTAGGTCTTGGCTTTACTCAGTGTCCGGAAATTTTTGATATTTTCCCAACACTTGTTAAGACAGTATTTGCAGAAAACTGTGTTGCACTTGTATTTGTAACTGCAATTATCCTTAACCTTATCCTTCCTAAAAATATGGAACAACAGTAATTTTATTACTTATATATACCACATAAAAAGGCATTCTCAGTGAGGATGCCTTTTTATGTGGAAAACTTTTTAGTTTTAGTATCTTGACATTTACTGTTTAGAGTTGTTAAACTGTAGTTAATAATTATTAATAAAACCATATTAATATGGAAAATTTAGGAGATATAATTATGAGTTTAGATATGAAAGAAAGAATGTTAAGTGGCAAGCCTTGTTTGTCATTTGATAAAGTATTAGAAGAAGAAAAACGACATCAGCAGAGATTGCAGTTTAAATTTAACCACCTTGACCCTGATGATTCTAAAGGTAGAATTGCACTTCTTAAAGAAATGCTAGGGGGAACAGGTGAAAGAGTATGGATGGAAAGACCTATCTACTTTGATTATGGCAAGAATACATATGTAGGTGAAGGCTTTTATGCCAATACCGGTGTAACTATTCTTGACGGTGCAAAGGTTACTATCGGTGACAATGTTTTTCTTGCTCCATATGTAGGTATTTATACTGCAGGTCATCCTGTTCATCCTCATCCAAGAAATTTAGGGATTGAATACAATTTTCCTGTAACTATCGGTGACAATGTGTGGGTAGGTGCTCAGACAGTAATCAACCCGGGTGTTACTATCGGTAGTAATGTTGTTATCGGTTCAGGAAGTGTTGTAACTAAGGACATTCCTGACAATGTAATTGCAGTTGGTAATCCTTGTAGAGTAATAAGAAAAATTACTGATGAGGACAGAAATTATTATTTTAGAGATATGGAAATTGATAAAGAGCTATATGATTATGCCGAAACAGGTGTTGATATAGAAAACAACTTTGGCAGTAAAGGAGAATAGGAGAGAACTATGAAGAAAGGGATAATCTTTGATTTAGACGGTACACTATGGGATACTGTTAACCTTACAGTAAAGGGTTGGAATGAAGTTTTAAGCAAATATGACTTTTGCAAATTATTAACAAGACCATTAATGGAAAGTTATATGGGCAAAACTTTGGAGCAAATTGCAGAACTTCATATGCCTGACCTTGACTATGATACAAGAATGAAAATAGCTAAAGAGTGTGACAAAAATAGCTATAAGGTGCTAAACTCAAGCCGTGGAGAAATTTATCCTAAGGTAGAGGAAACACTTAACAGTATGAAGGATGAATATTCCTTCTATTGTGTAAGCAATAGTGAGGACGGATATGTTCAAATTTTTATGGAAGTTTCTCACCTAGGTTATTTGTTTGATGACTTTGAAATGGCAGGTAGAACAGGTAAATGTAAAGGTGAAAATATCAAGATGGTTGCAGAAAGAAACAACCTTGATATGGCTTGTTATGTTGGTGATACTGTTATGGATAAAGAGGCATCTGTTATTGCTAATGTACCATTTATCTATGCTAAGTATGGCTTTGGTGATACTGATAGTGAGTTTGTGTTGGAACAGTTTTCTGATTTATCTAAGGTAGCTAAAGAAATTTTTCAATAAAAATAAGGTGGGTGCTAATTAAAGTACCCACCTTTTCTATATCTTATTATGGTTTAATAATGTTGATTTCATCAAAATCAAGTAGCTTAATACCTAAGTCATTAAGCTCATTTACACATTCATCTCGTAAATCTGTCTTTAACATAAATGTAGGTGTATGTGCATCAAAACCGATTACAGCAGTATTACCAACTTCCTTAGCAATATTCCAAAATACCTTGTTAGGATAGTTCCTGCCGTAATATTTACCTAGCATATTGTATTCTAAAGGAATATTAAGCTCCTTTGCTTTTTCACAAAGTCTGGTCATTTCCTTAATATATACCTTTTTACTACCCTTATGATTAACTAAGTCAGGGTGACAAAGATAAGTGAAAACACCTTTTTCAAGTCCTTCAATTACTTGGTCTGTGTATTTCTTTAGGTAGTCATCATCACCACGCTCACCGGTATAAAACTGTTCTTCGTCATATTCATTACCGATTAGGTGTTCACCAAGAATTAAGTAGTCTGTATCTAAATCTCTTATAGTTTTAATAAGTTCATCATAGGTTTCAGGATAATACTCAGTTTCAAAGCCTAAAAGAATTTTAATGTCATCCTTGTATTCCTCAGCTAAATCTCTAACTGACTGTGCATATTTTTCTGCAAAAATAGGACGCATACGGAAGTGACTGTAGTAGTTTGGCTTTTTGAAGAATTGAGGACAATGGTCAGAAAAGCCAAGAACCTTAACACCTGATTGTATAGCATATTCAACATATGCCTTGTCCTCACCTGTAGCATGATTACATCTGAATGTATGTGTATGAAGATTATATAACATATCAAATCTCCTTTATATATTAATATAAGTAAAGCCTTCTATTACTAGAAGGCTTTAGTAGTATATGTTTTAAGCAGGTTGTTTATCCTCTAGACGAGGCCCCTTTTCACCATTATCTTTATCCTTAGCAAATAGAACTTTTAGGATAATAGGAGCAATGATAGTTGTAAGTACAACAACAATAACAAGTGGGCCAAATAGCTTAGGATCCATTAGACCACAACTTTCACCTTTCTTGGCAACGATAAGAGCAACTTCACCTCTTGAAATCATACCTGCACCAATTTGGAAACATTCTTTTGTTGAGTAGCCACAAATCTTACCACCTAATGCACAACCAAATAACTTAGTTGCTACAGCAACAATAGTGATTAGAATTGCAAATACCAGTAGTGAAACTGTTAATTCAGGCATTTCAATTGTTAGACCGATACAAGCAAAGAAGATTGGAGAAAGTAACATATATGATAGTGTAGAGAATCTGTTTACTAGGTATCTCTTACGATTAGTCATTCTAAGTACAAGACCTGCAACATAAGCACCTGTAATATCAGCAACACCAAAGAATACTTCAGCTACGAATGAAGATACTAGGCAGTAAGCAAAAGCAATAATAACATGTCTTCTACTATCTCTTGAAGTATGCTTGTTCATCCACTTGTATATCTTTAGCATAATGAAACCGAGAATTGCAGCAAAGATAAAGAATAGAACAATCTTGATTAGTACAAACCAAATGTTTACATCCTTACTCTTGAAGCTTGTGATGATTGTTAAAGCAATAATACCCAGAACATCATCTATAATAGCAGCACCAAGAATTGCGTTACTTGCAGGAGTATTTAACTTGCCAAGTTCCTTTAGTGTTTCAACAGTAATTGAAACAGAAGTAGCAGTTAGAACAACACCAATGAAAATAGATTTTAGTAATTTTTCTTGGCTGTTAGGGTCATCAATAAAGAAGTAACTTGCACCTGCACCAAAGATAAGTGGTGTGACAACACCGATAACAGCAATAATCAATGAGGCTTTACCACATTTTTTCATTTCTTGAACATCAGTTTCAAGACCTGCACCAAACATCAGTACAATAACACCAAGTTCGGAAAGCATACCAAATAGCTGATCAGAACCGGCTGCTTGTGAGAAGAAACCATCACCTGTACTCCAACCCACAATAGCATTTACAACAGGACCAAGAATAACACCGGCAACCAATGCACCAAGAACCTGTGGCAAACGAACCCATCGTGAGAAAAGTCCAAGTAGTTTTGTAGTTAGCAAAATAGCAGCTAAAACTAAAAGATAGCTGTAACTATGCAAACTTGTTAGATCAATAAAATCCATTTTTTAACCCCCGTTTTTAACACCCTCTATATACTGTATATAATAGAAAGAAAATTAGATTAATAATGTTCGTTTCTACGATAAAAGTAATAGAAAAATGTCTTATAAAATTGTGAGTGTTTCCTGTCATAAAAACACCCAAAAATCAACTTCATTATATACCCATTTACCTTAAAAGTCTATACGAAAAATTCAATAAAAATAGCTCTTTTTGCAGAAAAAGAATAAAAAATCAGCCCCAAATAGGGGAGAAAACAGTATTTATTACAGAGTTGTAACAAATATTTTTCTTGCATTTAATAAATTAAATGGAGAAAACCTAGATTTAATGGGCTTTCTCAAATTTTTGTAATAAATTTGTTTCTAAATCAGAACTAAAGATTACAGAAAAGTTACAGATAACTTTCTCTATTTTGCACAACAAAAAGCCATTAATAATTCTTTTAAAGAATATAATTTTGGCAAGTCCAAAGGATTTTCGCTCTTTGTTGTATATTATGCACAAATTCAAAGGCTGTTATATGTTTGACATAAACAAATCAAACGGATATACTATAGACCGTAGGCAAATTGCGTCTATGAAAAATTAAGAAAAGGAGAGTTAATTATTATGGCTATTAACAAGAAGAGCTTGTTTGTATTAGTTTCAATAGTGTTAACATTGGCTATTACTTTTGCAACAGTTCTTTCAGTTGCTGCTCTTACTAATGATGAAGCAACTTATGGCACAGATATGAATACTCCTACCACATCAAACATTAATACAGATAACATTTTGGATAAGGCCAGTCTTCAGCTTTCAGATGATGATGAAGTTATCAGAACAGACAACAACGGTCTTATCAGTATTACTATTTTAAAGGCTTTTCAACTTCCTATTGAACACAATGGAAAGACAACATCAGTTACTATGGCAAGTGGTACAGTTGCCGATGCACTTGATAAAGCCGGTATTACAGTAGCAAATGACGAGAAGGTTAGCCCTTCACTTACAACAGAAGTTGATAAGAATACTAAGATTGTTATTAACAAAACAGTAAATATTACTGTAACAGTAAGTGGCGAAACTGATTCTTACGAAGTACCTAAGGGTACAGTTAAGGAAGCATTAGAAAGTCTTGACCTTGGTTATAAAAAGGCTGACAAGCTAAATGTAAAGGCTAATGCAAAAGTTTATGACGGTATGGAAGTTAATGTAACTAAGGTTACTGTTAAGAATGTAAAGGAAACAAAGACTATTGACTTTGATACTAAGGTAACTAAGGATAGCTCAATGAAAAAGGGAACATCAGTTATCACTCAGTATGGTGTTGAAGGTAAAAAGGTAGTTACTAAGAAATGTACATATGAAGATGGTGTTCTTGTTTCTTCAAAGGTTGTTTCAACTAAGGTAACAAAGAAACCTGTACCACAGAAAAAGACAATTGGTACTAAGGTTACTAAGAAGAAAACTGCTAAGAAAACTAACTCATATACAAGTGGTGGTAGTAACAACGGTGGTAATACATTCGTAGATAACAACGGTAACACAGTTTCTTACAAACAGATTATCACAGGTTCAGGTACTGCTTATACTGCTCCTGCAGGTTCAGGTACTGCAACAGGTAACTTAGCACAGGTTGGTGGTGTAGCAGTTAACCCTAACATTATTCCTTATGGCAGTAAACTTTATATTAAAGCATCTGACGGTAGTTATGTATATGGTTATGCAACTGCTGTTGACACAGGTGGTGCTTTAATGGATGGGTCAGCAAC
>ERZ791621.1263-NODE-1263-length-10496-cov-2.64563_pt1 | contig 10496 bp, 8 predicted proteins | sample MGYA00510270_ERZ791621 | MGnify/ENA primary metagenome ERZ791621 (study PRJEB30046, sample SAMN00715189) | human gut metagenome | study: EMG produced TPA metagenomics assembly of the A metagenome-wide association study of gut microbiota in type 2...
CCAGAATATCTGCATATCATCTACACCTTTGTATTCGGCAGCGTGGTATACAACGGCTGTGCGGCAATCCTGAACAGTGTGGGAGATTCGAAGACTCCGTTGCGGGCGGTGATCGCTTCCTCTGTCGTGAATATTGTGTTTGACCTTTTTTTAATCATTATCTGCAAGATGGGAGTGGCGGGAGCGGCTTTTTGTAGGAGGTCGGATCAGTGTACTTCGGCAGTAATCTGTTTTGCAAAAGTCATGAAGGGGAGAGAAGAGATTGGCCTGTCTCTGATGAAATGGAAGCCGGAGGCTGGTTATATCCGGTTGGTAGTGAAGACCGGATTCCCGGCGGCGTTCCAGTCCTGTATGATCGCACTGGGCGGCATGAGTGTCCAGAGACTGGTGAATTCCTTCGGCTCGTCCACCATGGCGGCCTACGTGGCGGCAAATCGTGTGGACAGTGTGGCGATCCAGGTCATCGTCTCTATTGGAACGGCACTTTCGGTATTTACTGGGCAGAACATTGCGAAGAATCAGTATGACCGGATCCGGGAAGCTCTCTATAAGACATTGGGTGTCATGGTGGGAGCCAGTATTTTTATTGCCTCCATGGTACTTATTTTCCGGGTTCAGTTAATGACGCTGTTTTTGGATGCGAACGAATCGGCAGAAGCCATCGGCATCGGCTGCACCTATCTGACCATTATCGGCGTGGCTTATGTGATCGCGGGGGTGATGCAGAGCTACCAGAATGTGATCCGGGGAGCCGGAGATGTGAATACCTGCATGGTAGCAGGATTAACGGAACTGTCCGGCAGGATCGTGTTTGCTTATCTGCTGTCCGGAATTCTGGGAGTTACAGGAATCTGGATCGCCACACCCCTGTCCTGGAGCTGCGGCTGTGTGATCCCGGTGATCCGTTATTATTCCGGCAGATGGAAACATAAAAGGCTGGCTTAATGCCCGGAACTGCCGGAGTGCAGAGAGCAGCTATTCCGGTCGCATCCAGCCGGCGAATTCCAAAATGGACTGGTTCTCCGCTTTTTTCTCGCTTTGCTGCATCTGCTTGCGGTATTCTCTGGGAGACATCTGCATCAGCTTGATGAAGTAGCGGTTGAAGCTGGATACGGAATGGGAGCCTACCCTCTCGGAGATGTCCAGAATAGAGTGTTCTGTACTGCGCAGCAGGATACAGGATTTCAAGATCCGGGTATTGTTCACATAGTCCAACGGGGAGGTGCCCATGATATCGTGGAAGACCCGGCGGAAGTGCGTCGGACTCCAATGGCACAGTTCCGCCAGATATTCAATGGTAAACTGCTGCATATAATTTTCTTCGATATAATCCAGAGCGGGTGAGATCACCAGAGAGTTTTCGACGATCTCGCCCTCTTTTTTGCGCCCCTGTAAGCTCCCCGGGAGAACCCGGTTTCGCAGTGGCGGGGTTGGCACCGCCGAGACTTTCAATCCTGTACAGCTCGATATAGAGGGAGCACAACAGGCTTCTGGCACTGATCTGGTAACAGGGATTCTGTTCTTCCAGTTCGTGGATGATATGAGATACCAGATAGTTGATGTGGGGAAAAGACTCTTTGCTGAAAATATAGCGGAACCCCGGGAAGCCGTCTGTGGAGAGGTCGTGATTTTTCCAGGAAGCGGGGAGAAGATTGCGGAACAACTCCTTCGGATCCAGAAACAGATAGGACCAGTGGCTTTTTGTGCCCGGGGCACTATAAGTGGTGTGTGGAACGTTACGGGGCAATACGGTGACATCACCGGCATGGAAGGTCTGTTTTTCGCCATTGATCTCTAATGTGCCGCTGTCGGAATGACAGATCCCGATCTCCAGACAGTTATGAAAATGAAGGCTTCCGCTGGGAATATCGGAAATCTTCCAATAATCACCGGACAGAAGCAGTACCGGGAAGTGTGTTGGCAGATAATAACTTCGGTATTCTGTGACAGCTCGTTTGGATTTCGCCATAGTGTGCCTCCTGTTCCAGAGTTTCCTGAATCGCTTTGTGCATCCTGTATGATGATGCAACGGAAAGACATGCTGCAGTAGAAATAATGTCTATACATTATATATAACAATTAAAATGGATAAAATCAACCATTATGTTGCGAAAATGATTTTTTTAGGGTTTGCAACGTTTCCGTGGAAGAGATTAAAAAAGGCTAAAAATACCGTGAAACAGCGAATCCTACAGCAAAAACGCTCCAAAATTCACGTAAAATTTACGAAAATGCAACGAAACTTCAAAACTTACGAAAAACGACCATGATCTATAATGATTGTTTTTGCATAGTTTTCTATATTGATTGATTAGAAAAATATGACAACATGTATGATAATATGCTTACAAGGTTACAAAAAGTGTACAAAATGACGAGAAAATATAGTTGACACTTGAGGAGGTTCGACATGGCGAAGAAGAATGCAGCCAATGTGGTGGGTGTGAAAACAAAAACCACTTGGAAACAAGCTTTTAAAAGAGACTGGCAGTTGTATCTGCTGTTATTGTTTCCGTTGATCATGGTAATTGTATTCAGCTACGGAGCATACCCGGGACTACGGATGGCCTTCATGAATTACAAGCCGGCGAAGGGATATGCAGGCAGTGAATGGGTGGGAATGAAGACATTCATTAAAATATTTAAGGATGCCGATTTCATGAGAGCGCTCCGCAACTCCGTAGTGTTCAATCTGGCAGACCTGTTAGTTGGTTTCCCGATGCCCATCATTCTGGCATTGATCCTGAATGAATTAAGATATCCCAGATTCAAAAAGGTATCCCAGACGATCCTGTATCTGCCGCACTTTCTTTCCTGGGCCATCATCGGAAGCGTAGCGATGACAATGTTCCGCCCCAACTCCGGTCTGGTGAATATCCTGTTAACCAATATGGGAATGATTTCTGAAGGAATCCCGTTCCTGAATGAGAAATGGCACTGGGCAATCACTTATCTTCTGATCGGTGTATGGCAGACAATGGGATGGGGCACCATCCTCTACCTGGCAGCGATCACCGGTATCAACGGAGAATTGTACGAAGCAGCCATGATCGACGGTGCGAACCGTTGGAAGAGAATGTGGCACATCACGCTTCCCGGTATCAAGAGCACGGTAGTAACACTGCTGATCTTAAACCTCGGACGTGTTATGGGAAGTAACTTAGAGCGACTGACCGCATTAGAGAATTCGCAGGTCAAGGACTTCCAGTATCAGCTGGCTGTCTACATATACAATAAAGGTATCGGAGCCGGAAAGTTCAGTGCGGCGACCGCAGTTGGTCTGTTCCAGTCACTGATCGGACTGATCCTGGTTCTGTTATCCGATAAATTTGCCAAGAAGCTTGGCGAAGATGGATTACTGTAGGAGGTGGGAGAGATGAAGAAAAAAGAAGTGAATATCAACGAAGAATCTACCTCTGCAGGCGGAGCACATGCGGTCAACAAATTCCGCATCAGTGATTTCGTCATGATGGCAGTGATCGTCATCCTCTGCGCCAGCTGTGTATTACCGTTCTTACATGTAGCAGTAAAATCCATATCCGGTAATACCGCAGTAATGTCCAAGAGCGTTTACTTCTGGCCCAAAGACATCACCTTCGATGCTTACAAGAAGGTATTTGCAGATAACTCCATGACCTACTCCATGATCTTCTCGGTGATCGTTACCGTGATCTTCACCGCTCTGGGAATGCTGGTATGTACCTGTGCCGCTTATCCTCTCTCTAAGAAGAGATTAAAAGGTAAAAAGCTACTGACCTTCCTGCTGATGGTACCAATGTATTTCAGCGCCGGCATCATCCCCAGCTACCTGTTATATCAGAAGCTGCATGTGCTGGATACCATGTGGGTATTGATCTTACCTCTGATCTATTCCCCGTACAACATGCTGATCATGAAGAACTACTTCCAGAGTACGATTCCCGACAGCTTAGAGGAATCCGCTTTCCTGGATGGAGCAAGTAACTTCCAGATCCTGAGCAAGATCGTATTACCGTTGTCCAAACCGATCCTGGCAACATTGTCTCTGTTCTACGCTGTAGGCCGTTGGAACTCCTATGCAGACAATATGTACTACACCAAGAGTGCTAACCTGAAGCTGATCCAGTACAAGCTATATCAGCTGGTGGCATCCGCAGCAGAAGCACAGACTTCCTCCCTGGCAGATACCGGCAGTGCGATCCAGTCCACTCCCGAAGTATTACAGGCAGCAAGTATCATGTTTGTAACAATTCCTATCATTATTATTTATCCTTTCCTGCAGAAGTACTTCGTACAGGGTACCATGATCGGAGCAGTTAAGGGCTAAAAGTTAAAAGGAACAAAACAACCAAGTTAGTTTCCCCCAAAACTGGGGGTACACATAAAACTATGTATAATTTTTAAGGAGGAAAATCCTCTCCTCGCCAAGGACTCGGATTTTTCCTTCGGAAAAACAAGGAGGATTGATTTATGAAGAAGAATACTCTTCACAAGGTAATGGCAACAGCACTTGTTGGTGCTATGGCAATGAGCACTCTGACCGGATGCGGCAGCAGCGCAGACAACACAACCGCAGATGCCGGAACAAAGGAATCTGTAGCAGAGAGTTCTGCAGCAAGCACAGATGCAGGAGCATCCACAGCAGTAGCAGGTATTGACGGATGGGAGGCTTTCGCAGACAATGTTACTCTGCAGATCCCCGTATACGATCGTGGTTCTTCCGGAAACGGATGCTCTGATGTAGAGAACAACTACTGGACCAACTGGGTACAGGAGAACTTCGGTGATAAGTACAACATCACGGTAGAATATGTAGGAATTACCCGTAGCGACGTTATGACTGATTACGCTATGCTGGCAGCAAGCCAGAGCCTTCCTACCATCTGTATGGAATATGACTATGATAAGCTGGCAAGCTGGCAGGCAGACGGCTATCTGCAGACCTACGATGTAGAAGAGTTCAAGCAGATCGCTCCTATTTACTGGGAGACCATGGTAGAGCACGGCAACGATGCTTACACCAAGCTGGATGATGAAGATTATCTGGTACTCGGTTACAGACCTTACGGTAACACCACTTATACCTGGTGCACTTTCTATCGTCAGGACTGGATGGAAGAAGCTGGCTTCTCTGAGTATCCCGTTGGCGACAACACCAAGCTGTTAGAGTTGTATGCAAAACTGGTTGAGAACGGCCATCAGTATCCTTTAAGCGGTAAGAAAGTAAGCGGCGCAGGTATTGACCAGAACTATGGTTACAGAGATTATCCTCAGGATGAGACCACATGGGCAACCACCGGTGACTACCAGATCCCCGCTCTGTCCACCGAGGCTCAGAAGAGATTCTTAAAATGGGAGAACGAGCTGTACAACGATGGTTACTACAATCCTGAGTACTATATGAGAGATGCTTCCGAGGCAGAGGCAGACTTCATCAACGGTGAAGCATTTACCTGGACCGGATATATCTCCTCCAGCATGAACGTACTGAACTCCTTCTATGATGCTAACCCCGATGCCAAGCTGGCAGTAGCAGTGACTCCTTCCACCTGGACACAGGATGAGACCTGGGGATCTTCCGCTTCTTACAGACCCGGAACCAACTTCGGTATGATGATTGGCTTCGCTAACGATGCTACCGAGGATGAAGTAAAGGCAGCTATGATGTACCTTGAGTGGCTGAACCAGCCCGAGAATCTGTTCACTATGCAGTGGGGTATCGAAGGCGTGAACTTCAATTATGATGATAACGGCGATCCCGTAGCAGTAGCAGATCAGACCGGTCTGGCTGAGCAGCAGGGACACAACAACAACGTAGACTACTGGTGTGCAGTAACCGCAGTTAAGACCCTCGGATCTATCGAGAAAGATATCCAGGCAGTTACCCCTCAGGGTATTCCTCAGGACTTCTATGATCAGATCCTGGCTAACTACAACGGACAGGTTGCTATCTATGAAGCAGGCAAGGCTAACTCCGACTGTCTGTTCGCAACCGCTATCGATGCTGTTACCGAGTACAACCAGACGCTGTATGATCTGTATACTGAGTACCGTGACAAGCTGACCATGTGCCCTAAGGACCAGTTCGATTCTCTGTATGAAGAACTGAGCCAGAAGTACCTGGATGCAGGTTATCAGGAAGTTATCGATGAGAGACAGGCTGCTCTGGATGCAGGTAACACCACCAGACTTCAGTAAGTAAAAAGTTTTATTACAGGAAGTACATACAGCCCCCAGGCATGAATGGCTTGGGGGCTATATTAAAAATGCAACTATTCAGAGCGATTTTGTGAATGGGGTTCTGAATAGTTGAAGATACTTTATGTCCTTTTCCGACCGACTGTTTTACAATAAAAACAACTGTGGGAAAAGAATATAAAGAGCCAAAAGGCAGAAATGGAGGAACTATGTTAAAACTGGAATATGATAAGAAAGAAATAGAGGGAGTCATTGACAAGATCGTCAAAAAGACTATGAATATGGATCTCACTTGGGACTGGCCCTGTGGTGTGGCATATTACGGAATCAGCGATGCCTATGAAAAGACAGGCAAGAAGGAATATCTGGATCTGTTAAAGGATCGTATCGACGAACTGATCGATCTGGGACTGCCCAAGGTATGGACAGTAAATGCCTGTGCCATGGGACATTGCCTGATCACCTTATACCAGGCCACCGGAGAGCAGCAGTATCATGACATTCTTATGAGTAAGATCACTTATTTAAGAAAAGATGCCCTGCGTTTCGGAGATCATGTATTGCAGCATACCGTATCTGCCAACAACGATTTCCCGGAGCAGTGCTGGTGTGACACTTTGTTTATGGCAGCGTTCCTGATGCTGCGTGTGGGCGTGATGGAACACGATGAAGAACTGATCGATGATGCCTTGAACCAGTACTACTGGCATATCAAATATTTACAGAATCCCAGCAGTGGACTCTGGTATCACGGCTATGACAATATTGCCGGAGATCATATGTCCGGCATCTATTGGGGAAGAGCCAATGCCTGGGCAGCATTTACCATGTCGCAGGTAGGCGGTATTCTGCCTCAGTGCTATCTGTATCCGAAGTATATCGATGTGGCCGGCTCCTTAAATGAGCAGTTGGCAGCCCTGAACGTATACCAGACGGAGAATGGATTGTGGAGAACCGTAGTGGATGATCCGGAATCTTATGAAGAGATTTCCGCATCTGCAGGAATTGCCGCAGCAATGCTGACCAGAGGCAATCCTTTACACAGCAAATATATCAACAAGGCCATCAAGGGCCTGCTTGCCAATGTCAGCGAGGATGGTAAGGTGATGAATGTCTCCGGCGGAACTGCCGTCATGAGAGACAAGGAAGGATACAGAGGCATTCCCAAGGCGTATATTCAGGGATGGGGACAGGGACTGGCACTTTCCTTCTTTGCAACCTTGTTAATTTCCGATGATATTGAGAAGGATGGTGCGTTATAGATGTTTCGCAGGAATTTCCTGTTCGGAAAGGATGGAGGAACGGCCAATCTGATCGATGTGGGCAGCGAAGACCTCTATCAGCCGGGCAAAGGTTACGGTTTTGTAACAGAAAAAAACAGAAGAGAGCAGGAGTTGCTGCAGATCCGGGAACTGAATTCCTCTTTTGATACGATGTACTGGTATCAGAACGAACAGCTGTCCTTCCTGAAGGAAGATGAGAACGGCTGCTATCTGGATTCTGCGGAAGAAGTGGCAGCGTTGGAGAGGCAGTCGGGAGAACCGATGTCTGGCTCACCCAGGAGGATTCCGCTGATCTTCAAGGTAGATGTACCCAGACAGGGGAACTACAGGATCACCCTGACCATCCGCTCAGAAGAGGAAATGGGAGAGATACTGATCTTCACCGGAAGAAGACGGCTGGCTTTTCATGGCACAGTGGGAGCCGGTGAGTTCACTTATACAATGATTACAAATGTCTGCGATATTGTACCTGTGGGTTATTCCCGGATTTTTGCGGATAAGACTGTGGATATTGCAGTACTGGCGGACAGACCAAGGATCAGTGCTCTTACGGTAGAAGAGGTGAACGGTCCTACGGTTTATCTGGCGGGAGATTCCACAGTGACAGATCAGCCCGGAGATTATCCCTATTATCCAGGCACCTGTTACTGTGGCTGGGGACAGATGCTTCCGGCATATTTTGACACACGTGTGGCAGTGTCGAATCATTCCCACTCCGGACTGACTACCGATAGCTTCCGCAAGGAAGGGCATTATGCGGTGATCTCTCAGTACAGCAAGCCGGGAGATTATGTGTTTTTCCAGTTCGGGCATAATGATCAGAAGCTTCCCGGGCTGCAGGCAAAGGGCGGATACCGGGCGAATCTGCAACGCTATATCAAAGAAAATCAGGCAAAGGGAGTATACCCGGTACTGGTGACACCCATTGCAAGAAATACCTGGCGACTGCGGGATCAGACTTATCTGGATCTGCTGGAGGAATTCGCGGATGTATGTCTGGAACTGGGAGCACAGTACGGAATTCCGGTGCTGGATCTTCATGCCCACAGCAAGAAATATGTGTTGGAAAAGGGCTTACAGGATGCCAAACCCATCTTTTTCCCCGGGGACTATACCCATACCAATGACTTCGGTGCTTATAAGATGGCAGGATATGTGGCACAGGAGATCCGGGAGAAATGCAAAGGTCATTCTGAAAGAGCCTACGCTTATCTGGCAGAGTGCGTGACGGATGGTTTCGGCGCATGGGAGCCTGTGGGACAAATCAATGTTCCTAAGAAACCGGAGGTCTACAAGGACATTCCGGATCCTGCAGGAGATCAGGTGCTGTTGTCTGAGGCAGAGCAGTTGGAACGTGTGGTCAGACTGTGTCTGAAAGAGGAATTGCTGTAACAGGACAGATATTGTACCGGAAAATAGAAGTGAAGAAATGACAGGAATGAAAAATAAGCAGGAATATGAGGAGGAACTCGAAATGGGAAAAGGTGGTTTTACTTTACCGGGAGAATCAGGATATGAAGAACTGACTCTGAAAATGGCGGAAAAATGGGGAGCAGATGTGATCCGTGACAGTGATGGAACCGTGCTTTCCGACGAAATCACCCATGCCGGTTACGGAATCTATTCTACCATTTGTATTATCAGAGATCACAATGCCTGGGCAAAGGAGAATCAGGACAAATTACAGCAGACCTTCCTGTGCACACCGCCCCAGGCAGCAGAGAGTGACACCCTGACCATCGGACTGATGGACAGCTTTTTTGCGGAGCAGTTCCGGATCAATGACAGCGCAGAGAGTCTGGAATATTGGGAAGTCTATGACAGAACCACCAATGTGAAGATCGACAATGCGGACTGGAGCTATGACAAAGAGAAGGGAAGCGTGTCCCTGAGCGGCATCATCCCTTTTCATAAGTATACAGTAAGCTTCTTAGCCTATCGTATCTGGGAAGAAATCTCTATGTACAATCATACTACGAACCATTGGGACAAGGAGCATCTGATGCAGATCGATCCCAGATATCCTGAGACTCAGGAGTATCTGCTGGGCTGGATGAAGCACTGGTGTGAGACCCATCCGGATACCACGGTGGTGCGCTTTACCTCCATGTTCTACAATTTCGTATGGATCTGGGGCAGCAGTGAGAGGAACCGGAATCTGTTCTCTGACTGGGGTTCCTATGATTTCACTGTGAGCGTTCCTGCTTTACAGGAGTTCGAGAAACAATACGGATATCGCATGACAGCGGAAGATTTTATCAATAAGGGACAGCTGCATGTGACTCATATGCCTGGCAATGCGAAAAAGGCGGATTGGATGGCATTTATCAATGATTTCGTTATTTCCTTCGGCAGGAAGCTGATCGATATGGTGCATTCCTACGGCAAAAAGGCTTATGTCTTTTATGACGACAGCTGGGTAGGTGTGGAGCCTTATAATGGCAGATTTCAGGAGTTTGGTTTTGACGGACTGATCAAATGTGTATTCTCCGGTTATGAAGCCAGACTGTGTGCGGGCGTGGATGTGCCTACACATGAACTGCGTCTGCACCCCTATCTGTTCCCGGTGGGGCTGGGCGGTGCTCCGACTTTCATGGAGGGCGGAGATCCTGCCCTGGATGCGAAAAAATACTGGAACAGCGTAAGACGTGCCCTGCTGCGTGCGAAGATCGACCGGATCGGTCTCGGCGGATACCTTCATCTGGTGGAGGGTTTCCCGGATTTCTGTGATTATATTGAAATAGTGGCAGATGAGTTCCGTCTGATCCGCAGCTTCCACGATGCGGGAGAACCTTACCGCATCAAGACCCGTGTGGCAGTGCTGCATTATTGGGGAAGCTTACGTTCCTGGACCTTGTCCGGACACTTTCATGAGACTTATATGCATGACCTGATCCACATCAACGAAGCTTTGTCCGGACTTCCTGTGGATGTGAAATTTATTTCCTTTGAGGATGTAAAAAATGGTATACTGAAGGACGTAGATGTCGTAATCAATGCAGGTAGAGCCGGAAGCGCCTGGAGCGGCGGGGGGGT
>ERZ791621.1266-NODE-1266-length-10483-cov-2.10462_pt1 | contig 10483 bp, 10 predicted proteins | sample MGYA00510270_ERZ791621 | MGnify/ENA primary metagenome ERZ791621 (study PRJEB30046, sample SAMN00715189) | human gut metagenome | study: EMG produced TPA metagenomics assembly of the A metagenome-wide association study of gut microbiota in type 2...
ATGGTATTCGCACAGCACTACTGCGGACAGCAATGCCGTTGTACGCATCACCCGGCACCACGAGCTTATCCTGCAGCAAACACTGCGTGATTTTCCCGATCAGTATCTTTTTCCAACTGAACATGGCAGCCTGACGATCACCAAAGCAAACAGCAGCCTTCGCGTCAGCGAGGCCCCCTGCCCTGATAAGCTCTGCGAAAAGCAGGGCCCAATTACCGGCAGCGGGTCTATCGTCTGCATTCCCGAAGGCGTTATTATTGAAATAATAACTTCCAAAGAAGGAGACTCTCCTGATGCGCTCCTCCACTGATACGACAATTAAAACCATGCTTGTCCTGGCACTGCTGGCAGCGCTGGCAGTTTTGCTGCGTCTGGGCGAAAACCTGCTGCCCCTGCCTGTCCAATTGGGCGCAATTCGTCCGGGACTGGCCAATACTATTACTATTTTATGTTTATATTTGTTCGGTCTGCGCCTGACCGGGCTTTTTTTGACTGCCCGCGTTCTTCTGGTCGGACTTTTGAGCACAGGCCTTTTTACACCTGGTTTTCTTATCGGCCTTGGAGGAACGCTTTTAAGCCTGCTGCTGATGGAAGCAGGACGGCGCCGTCAGCTTTTTTCACCCTATGGTATCGGCATCCTGGGGGCTGCCGCACATAATACAGGTCAGATCCTGACTGCTTCCCTGATAATGCAAAGTTCCGCTTTATTCTCCCTGCTGCCGTTACTGCTCCTTTTATCATTGCCTTTCGGATTGCTGACCGGTGCTGTTGCCGCAAAAACATTACCGTTCCTGAAACAATATCTGCATTGAATTCACCGATCCTTCACTTTTACTAAGTTTCAGCTTATGATATAGTAAAAGATGATATCAGATAACGAAGGAAGTTTTTACATGAAAAAATTACTGCTTTTATTCTGCAGCCTGCTGCTTGTGGCCGGCTGCGGTAAACCGGCTGCTACCCTGCCCACTGTTATCGGCAGAGGGCCGGGTGGGTTTCAACGGCGGCAGTGTCGATATCCCAGCTTATAAAATAACAGCGCCTGCTGCCGGAAAAATCTTAGGACTGATCCTTGAATCTGGCGAACGTATCGGTAAAGGGCAGCCTTTATTTGCAATTGAACAGCCGGAGCTTGACGCCGCTGTTGAAGACGCTGCTACCGAAGCGGCCCGCGCCGATGCTGAGCTTACTAACCTGGAAAGCGGAAGCGGTGAACAGGCCATAGCCGCTGCTGATTATTCACTGCAGAGTGCCGAGAGCTCTTATCAGGCGGCGGAGCAGAACTATCAAAAAATGGCCTCTCTTTACGCTCAAAACGCTATCGCCAGGATCAAAGTGGAACAGGCACAGGCAGCACTGGCGGCAGCAGAAGCCAACCTGGAAGCCGCCAAAGCGCATCAGACACGTTTGACTGCCAAAGCTTCACCCGAAGCTATCGAACAGCAAAAGCAAGCAGCACTCCAGGCACAACAGCATTATCAACAGCTGCTGCAAAAACAGCAGGCCAACGAAGCCCAGAGCCCCTGTACCGGCATAGTGACGGAAAAGCTGCTAAGCAGCGGAGATACAGCTGCTCAGGGACAACATATCCTGACTATCCGCGCAACCGAACAATGCCAGGTAAATCTGAAAATGCAGCCGCAGCAGGCCGCAGCTTTAAAAACAGGTCAGGAAGTAATTGCCGAGGCCGCTGTACTCAAAAAAACTTTCCCCGGTACTATCACAGCCATTGATAACGGTACTGTCACCATCATGCTGGAAAACAAACTGGAAGAACTAAAGGCAGCAATGGAAGTCAGCATCAGCCTGAAAAAATAAAACTTCCAAATAAAACATAATAATAAAACCTTCAGCACAGAAACTTAACGCTCTGTACTGAAGGTTTTACTTTTTCATCGATTCTGATATCAATAACGCTCTACCGCCACATCATGCGCCAGTTTGTACTTAAACTGCATCCCCGGTTTACAGCTGACATTTTTGCCTTTAAAAGCCAGACCTGCAAAAGGAACAGCCACACCTGCCGCCAGCGAAGTATAATTCATATCTCCTGAAAATTTTATTTCCTCATTATTCAATCTGAGCAGATAACCATTGGGCAGATAATAATCTTTAAGCCGCATCCTGATCACGCCCTTTTGTGACAGCAGCTTGCCTTTCTGCACTTTTTTCAGGTACCCTTCCAAAACAGTTCCTTTAGGAATGATGACCTCATCAGCAACACTGACAGCTTCCAATAATTTTACAGAAACAGTATCGCCGACTTTATTTCTCTTACTTTCCAGAAAATTCATCAGCTCTAACTGCAGCACAGTATCCTCTGGAATAGTAATGCCGGTTCTCGATATCTGCTGCTCTGCGGCCACCGAACTTCCGATCGGCAGGCAGACCGCGGCAACAGCCAGCAACCCGGACAGTAAACAACACAAAAATTTATGCACTTTTTTTGCCTTCTTTCACCAGCTGTAATTATTGTTTTTTCAGATCGTCGCTGCCCTTAACGCCTGACAGCCACAAGCCAATCGCTACAACATTAATAAACTGCCCTAAAAAACCCTCCAGCAAAACCAGCATTTTTAAAAACCGCGACTCCGGCACAATATCACCGTAACCGATAGTCAAGATACTGACGCCGCTGAAATACAGGCAATCAAGATATCCATTCAGACGATTAACAGTACGCGGCAGCAATTGTTCGTTGCCGCCACTGTCCTTATGCGGCACCAACTCCCAAAAATGCGGAACATTACGCAAAACTGTACTTTCCTGCAGTTCAGTAACATGCATATCGCCGTCCCACTCCTTCACCAATCCTTCGACACTGGTCGTATTAGTAGCCACAAAATTTTCGGTGTCGCTGAAAAAATAATATAAATTGCCGAAGGCCAGCCAAATCATCAGATAGGCGCTGATAATAAGCATCATACGCCGCTGACCCGTAGTATTGCTGTTGATTGCCGCCCAGATCGCAATACTGATAAAACTCAATAACAAGAACAGCAGCAGCAGAACGATGCCCAACAGCAGACCTGCCTTGAAGCGGCCATTGCCGTAAATAACTATATAATCAAATAATACACTGGCGATCACGGGCGCGCCGGCCAAAAGACCCAGTGAGATCAAAAATTTATAAAAATTTTCGTCAAGCAGCTGCTTGTACCATTTTTTCAAACCAAAAACATCGATTTTTATTTTCATTCTGCTCATCTCTTTTCTTGCTGACTCTCTTTGCATTGTATCACGATTACAGGTATTTAAGAAAGTATCCTAAGAATTTTTTTATTTAAAAACCGGGCTTCAATATTATCGTAAATATATTATCTGCACGCTTTCTATGCTATAATAAATATGAACAACAAAAATTTATGTATCAGGAGGCAAATATCATGGCACTTTTAAACAAACTTGGCGAAATAGTTAAATCCGCCGCTGAAAAAACTGAAGAACTCACTAAAACTCTTGGTGAGAAAGCAGAAGCTGCCCTCGAAATCCAGCGCCTGAACTCTCAAGTCAATAAAGAACGCAGTAAAATCAGCGATACCCACAAAAAAATCGGTGAGATCCTGTGGGCTAAATTTGAAGCAGGCGAAGAAATACCTGAAGAATTCAAGGAACACTGCACTGCTATCAGTGAAGCTTTGACCAAAATCGATGAACACAAAGTCGCTATTGCCAAAATCAAAGCAACTGCCTTTGCCGGAGAAGAACCGAAAACATCCTGCCCGTCCTGTGGCGCTCAGGTGACGCTCAACTCAAAATTCTGCGGCGAATGCGGCGGTAAAATGCCGGTCCATGAACCGGAACCCGTTGAAGAAGAAGCTGCTCCTCTGACAGAGACAGTCGACGAAACCAAAGCAGAAACTGCTGAAGTTGTGGATACTCCTGCCGAAGCAGAAGCTGCTAAAACTGAAAAAACAGAAACCAAAGCATAACTGTTATAAGAAAAACCAGTCCATATGGACTGGTTTTTTTATCTGTTCAAGATTTTACCTATATTTTTTATAGAAATAGAAATCTTTCCATCAGGGTTGCTGACAAATTCGATATAATCGTTATTTTCCAGGCATTCAGCCGGCACGATGATCTCGATCCCAGTATCGGTTTTGATCTTCATTGACTTACTCATGCGCAGAGCATAATTTTTATCAACCGGTACCTGCTCAGGAAGCTTCGCTTCTTCCAGGCCTTTTTGCAGCTCCTGCTGCAGAACCTCTGAATCAGAAAACACCTCTTTTACCAACGCTGCTGTTTCCAGTTTACTGTCAGTTTCAGCTGTTTCCGCCAGATAGCTTTTGACCTTAGCAACAGCTTCTGTGCTGCTGTACCCGTAGTTTTCAGCGATCTGTCCTGCCATTTCCGTTACCAGCTTCACTGTTTCCCTCGTTGAGGTATTAGTGCTGCACTGCAAAATACGCTGCGGCAAAATATAGACATCTTCTCCGCCTATACTGCGTTTTTTATCAGCAAAACGCAGCTCGCCGCTGGCAGCATTAACTAAAGCAAAGGTATTGACCTTCTGCACCGGATTAGGAAGGATTGCATAGTGGCGAATGATCTCATTGCGTACGGCAGTGCCATCGTTGACTACCTGATGGGTATAAGCGGGCCGGCTGCCATAAAGCATCACTCCCAAATAACGCTCCGTTTCGATCGTAAAATCGCAAACTACGACATCGACTATATCTGTCTCACCAGCATCTGTAAGGCAGGTATCCAGATCCTTGCAGATGCCGGCGCTGAAATCAGAGAAAGTGATATGCTCATCCAAATAATTTGATGCCGTTTGACTGAAAATGCTCTCAGGCAGGAACTGACCCGTTTTAGCCGACGCGTCCTTGAATAATTTATCGATATGCCCCGCCAGAAAATCATAAGTACCAGGCTCGCCCATATCCAGCTCTGCACCAGAATAGATGGTAGCCCCTGAATTAAAATCCATAATATGCAAAATCGCTTTGCTGATAACTATCATTTTTTCACCAACTTTTTTAAACTCGTAGTGCTATTATACCACAAGGGTATGTATTCTCACTAGGCTCGAAAACACCTCGCCAAGTGTTCAAACGATACCACAAGGGTATGTATTCTCACCAGGCTCGAAACTTTGCCAAATGTTCACAATACTAAGACAAATGCCCTTTATAGCCTGCCGGTTATGTGATAAAATAAAAGCAGTTTATAAATATTATACGGGAGCAAAAACAATGGAACGTCAACGATTCCTGCCGTTGCTGGCAGTCATTATCTTTATCTGGGTCCTCTGGCGTTATGAAGCGGCGCTGGCCCTGCTCGGCTTCTTCTGCAATTTAATCATGCCTTTTATCATCGGCGGCTGCCCGGCATTTTTCCTCAATGTTCCTTTGGTGCATATCGAACGCCTCTGGCAAAAACTGTTTGCACGCTTTTCTTCAGACTGGCCCCAAAAAATCAAACGTCCGGTCTGTCTGATCTTCACCCTGACTCTTATTATTGGCATCGTTCTGATCGGCGGGCTCAAAATTGGCCCCGATCTGCACCAAAGCTTTAATATGATCGTAAAAACACTGCCTAAAGCATCTGCCGAACTGACCGTCTCCCTTAAAGAAAGATGGTCCGAACTTGCCCTTTCGCCTGACACACTGGATTACCTGCAATCGCAATGGTCAGAATTGCTGCGTGCTGTAGACAGCTACTGGGAAAATAATAAAACAACTTTATTCTATAATACATTAAATATCACGACATCCCTGATCTCACTGGTCAGCAATATTGTTATCGGCGTCGTTTTTGCGGTTTACCTGTTGCTGAATAAAGAAACAATCTCCCGGCAAACCCGTAATATGATTTTAGCATTCTGCAGCGGTAAACGCGCGGCTTACCTGCTTGATCTAGGCAGTGCCGCTCATACTATTTTCTCCGGTTACATCGGCGGGCAGCCGCTCCCAACTTTTTTCCTGGGGGTTTGGATTATTATGCCTCGCCGGGATGCTGCTTTTAGGGCTGCCATATGCTCTGTCAATTTCGGTCATCGTTGGCTTTCTGGCTATTATCCCGATCATCGGCACTATCATCAGCGCCCTTTTAGGTCTTATTCTTATTGGGCTCGCCGCCCCCGGCAAAATCTGGCTGTTTATTCTTTTCTTCTTCGTACTGCAGCGTATCGAAGGCGATATCCTTTATCCTAAAATCGTCGGCAAATCTGTTGGTTTATCCGAGATCTGGGTTCTGGCAGCAATTACTGTCGGCGGCAGTCTTTACGGTGTTTTAGGCATCATCGTCAGCGTGCCTGTTGCTTCGGTGATAGCCTACATATTATCTGACAGTGTGAAAAAGCGTCTGCAGCAGAAAAACATTGACTTTGAACAGCAAAATCCATAAATATCCAAAAACTACTTTGTTGTTTTTATAAAAAAGGCTCTTCGCAATAATCGCGAAGAGCCTTTTCCTATCATACTTTAAATCAAAAAATATAATATAACTGTGTCCACATCATTCTATCCTTAATAATATTATTATCAGCACCCTGGTAGTCAAAATAGTTAAAAGCCGCCATAACATTACGAGCAACAGTATAATTGACCCCTATTTCATATCCCTTTATACCTGCATAACCAGTTACCAACTCCCTATTTGTTCTCGTATCATACATTTTATTAACATCCATCTCGCTTGTATGATCATAAATAGTAGCTGCCGGCTGATCATAATAAGCCACATAAGTTCCCCATGAGCCTGGATTATTATATTTTGCGCCTTTATAATCCAATCTTGCCGCCCAACCAGCTTTACTGTAACCCTGTTCAGGTAATACAGGTTTATCTGCTTTTAAATATTCCGCATACAAAATAGTACTCTTATCAAATTTATACCCTAACCCTACTGTATAAACATCATTTTTTTGGTAAGCAACTGTATTCCCGTCATAAATTGCTTCTGGGTGATAGTAAGCCGCCTGTGCAAATATTTTTTTATTTACAGGATAAGCTAAATGAAGGCCGTATAATTTCTCATTGCTTTCCTTAGTCGTAACCATATTGGCAAACTGGCCTACAAAAGCACTGGCTTTCAAAACGTTTCCGACATCTACTTTCAATGCTTTGATATTAGTAGCGACCGCATAGAAGCCATAACCAGACTTAAAAAACTGTCGGCCTGCTGTTATCTTTACGCCATTTAAGTTTCCCTGCACGTAAGCACGTTTAAATAAAGTATTTTCATCACCACTATCGTTCCTAAAATTCTGCGTGTTTTCCAACATTGCGCCATATTCCCACTGATCATTGATCTTTCCGTTTATGAATAATCGCGTCCGCAGTTCATCATGACTTCTACTTTTGCTATTTTTGAAAGCATAATCAGCAATCCTGATCTCACCTGTGATTTTTACATTATCAGACTGTTCCTCCAGATTACTCACACGAATGCCTAAATTATCAAGTTCTTCTGCAAATTCAGCAGCCAGTCGGTCTACATCTGCCCCTTTTGCCATCGCTTTAGCAACAATCTGTGCCATTTCATAGCGTGTAATCAGTCTATCACCGCCATAATGTCCATTATTATAACCTTCAACAATACCAGCATCAACAAGCTTATTAATGGAATTATAAGCCCAATGTCCTTCAGGAACATCCGTAAACGGATTATTCGCTGCTGCTAATCCAGTAATTCCCGTCAACAAGAATGCTAAAATACCTATTCTGATTTTTTTCATTTTTATCCCTCCCTAAATTATCTTTCTCAGCTTTTTTATAAGAATTTTTATGCATTGTTCAAAGTTTCTTACCAATAATTCAATTTCTTCCTTCTCTGCATTATCAATATGTATCCCAACACTTACTGTAGCAACACAAGAGAATAAAGAAGTCAATTTCTTAGCGGTATCCTCAGCTAACGCCCCTTCTTTATGCCTGTCTATGACGGTAAGGTTTGCTTCTATATTTTTTCCTAAAAGAAACGCTATTGCACATGCTCCTATATGACCTTTACTTCCACCAACTACAGAAACATTTAAATCCTCCCCACATAAAAAACAGTTACTGATAATTCTATATTTCCCGCTACCGTAGCCACATTTTATAACCACTTTATTCACACCCCTTCCAAGGAATGAATTTCTCATAGTTAAGTCCAAATTGCATTAAAATTTTACCTAATATGTGATTTATCTGCTGTTCAACAGTAATGTCTTGATTATAAAAGGTTAACAGCGGCGGTATAATAACACAATTAACTTCTGCTGCCTTAACTAGATTTTGCAGATGAATCTTGCCCAGAGGCATTTCTCTTGGAACTAATACTACCTTACGGTGTTCTTTTAAACACACATCCGCACTCCGCAGCAGCAAATTTTCAGCATAGCCATGGACGATACCGGCTAAAGTTTTCATGCTGCAAGGGACAATTACCATTCCATCTGTAGTAAATGATCCACTTGCAATAAGTGCTCCCAAGTTATTATTGACATAAGAGAAATCCGCTAACTTTAAAACCTCAGCAATATCCAGCGTAGTTTCCAATGCAAAATTTTTTATAGCACCTTCTGTTATTACCAAATGCGTTTCTATATCAGTGTAACTTTTTAAAATTTGCAGCAGCTTATAACCAAGCCAAACACCGCTGGCACCCGAAATACCTATCACCAGCCTCATAATCTCACTCTCCTCATTTATCCAATAAACCTATGTACAGCCAGTAAGGATATGTAACAACTGTCATAAATATAATACCTGCTACAATTCTGAACACCATAACTTTGATTAGATGCGTAAGCTTCAGATAACCAAATCCATATACTAGCATTAACGGTGCTATTTCATAAGGAAACAATGCCTGGTTAAATCCCATGATCATAGAATATCCGCCTATAGTAGCGGAATATCCTAAATTACTGCATAAATTAGCTATAGGGATCATCAAAGTTGCAATTAATGCCAGTGGATTAAGTAAAAAATTAGCTAATATAGAAAAAATATAGATGCTCATTACCAGCTCGTAGCTGTTCATTTGTTCAAAATACGGTTGCACAAAATTTATTACACTTTCTGTAATGCCGATACTAGATGCAACAGCTCCAATAGTTACAGCTCCAGCTAAAAAAAATACTACTTTAAATTGTATTTTGCTGAAGTCATCTGATTTGAGCAGCCCTATCCCAGGAAAAAAGCCCAAGCACCCTATTCCCAACATAAGTACTCCTTCAGGCAATTTATGCCACGAAGAAAAAATCAATAATATCAGTAATGCCGTGATCAATGTCACAGTCTTTTTTTCATCGATAGTTATCTTTCCTAATTTTCTATATTCAATTTTTAAATATTCTTTATTTAAATTCAAATGCTGTGGTCTCAGAATATAAATTAAAGGTATTGATACCAGCATCCATAATATCCCAGGAATGAACATATCCTTAGCCCAAGCTAACCATGTTATTTTCACCCCCAGGTATTGCTCTAAAATCCCCGCCGTCAGTATACTGTCAGTAGATGCTGTCATAAACGCCATTTTAGGAGACCATAAAGCGAAAAACACTACCAGCATCAAAGCTGATGCTGTCGCACTTTTTGCCTCAACCTTCAACACCTTGCAAATACCTATAACAACTGGTACCAATAAAGCAACCTTAGCCATAATAGAAGGTATTAATGGCGTAAAAATCGTGCATGTAAGTACTATCCCCCAAACAATCCCTTTTAAACTTCCTTTGGTCAAAAGCAGTGACTTATAAGCTATGCGTAATACCAAGCCAGATTTTACAATCATCCCACCTATCATCAAACCTCCCAAAGTTATCCAGGGAGTACTGGTTGTCCATGCAGAAAATGCAGTTGCATAATTTGTTATATCAAACAGTATATATAGGCCCGGGAGCATTATTGCAACAATTTCCTCTGGCAGCAATTCAAACATCCACATCATAATCGCCCATAAAGTCACGGCTAAATATTTCTGAAAAATATTGCTGATAGAGCAGAAAAATGGCAACAAAACAACGGTAAATGAACATATCCATTTTATTTTGTGCAGAGATAAATTATTCCACTTCATACAGCACCTTCTTTCTAAACAGAACAGGTCAGCAGTAGAAATTGCTGCCGACCTGTTTTTAGCGTCAATTATCTTTCACTACTTATTTCAGGAAAAGAATAATCTTCCCATCCGGCAACTTCGGCAACAGTAGCATATAATTTACCAAAAGGCATTGTCGCATCTATACCAATGGTAGAGTTCGTTTTTTCCTGTAAACTATCGCCGTGTGAAGAAGGATCTAATGGTGCAGAAGGAACGTTATTTACCAAAATAACATCTCTTCCAGGGTCTACGCGAAATGACAAAGCCCATTCTACTTCAGCAGAATCATGAACATTAATGTCAGGATCAACAACCACAATCCATTTAGGTCTTACATTACTGGACATTGCTGATAAAATTACGTGCCGAGCCTCATTGGCATATCTTTGCTTCATTGCGATTACAGCATACAACTGAGCTCCACCAGATGGAGTTA
>ERZ791621.1271-NODE-1271-length-10453-cov-2.48452_pt1 | contig 10453 bp, 7 predicted proteins | sample MGYA00510270_ERZ791621 | MGnify/ENA primary metagenome ERZ791621 (study PRJEB30046, sample SAMN00715189) | human gut metagenome | study: EMG produced TPA metagenomics assembly of the A metagenome-wide association study of gut microbiota in type 2...
TCACGTGGCTGCCCGCCTGGCCCGTGCGCTGGACAACTGGCGCCGCTATACGCCGGAACTCGCACGCCTCATGCACGCGGCCCTCACCAAAGTCGCCCGCACCGAAAATCTTTCGGCAGGCGTGAGCGAAGTGGTGGAAAAAGCGCTCAACACCTACTGATTACCCACCATCCGTCCTTGCTCTAAAAAAGAGAAGAGTTATGCAACAGATCACTTTAAGCGACATGCTCGCCAACGAAGTCAAGACCAACGGCCTTGATGAAAAACTCGCCCGATTGATCGAAACCGTGGCTGCCTGCGGCGTGGAAATCAGCTCCGAAGTCGCCTGCGGCGCCCTCATGGGCGTGCTCGGCATGGCAGGCAGCGAAAACGTGCAGGGCGAAGAGCAGAAAAAACTCGACGTCATCAGCAACGACATCGTCACCAAGGCCGTGCTTGAGTCGGGCGTTGTCGCCGCCTGCGCTTCGGAAGAAATGGATCACTGTGTGGCAGCCGACTGTACAGATCGCCGCCCCTATCTCATCTGCTACGACCCGCTTGACGGCTCAAGCAACATCGACATCAACGTCTCGATCGGAACGATCTTTTCGATCCTGCCCAATCCGCACGAAGACGCTACTGTTCCGCAGGACGCCGACTTTCTGCAGCCCGGCGACCGTCAGCTTGCCGCCGGCTACATCATGTACGGTCCGCAAACGCAGATGGCGCTCACTCTCGGCCGCGGCGTGGTGATGTTTACGCTTGATCCCCGCACCAACACCTACATCCTCACCAACGACAACGTGCAGGTGCCCGAACAGGCCAAGGAATTTGCGATTAACTGCTCGAACAAGCGCCATTGGGAAGCCCCCGTGAACCGCTACATCGAAGAACTTCTTGCCGGCAAAACCGGCGTTCGAGGAAAGGACTACAACATGCGCTGGGTGGCGGCTATGGTTGCCGAAGTACACCGCATCCTTTGCCGCGGCGGAATCTTCATGTACCCCAAGGACAACCGCGATCCCTCCAAACCCGGCAAGCTTCGTCTGATGTACGAAGCCAATCCCATGTCCTGGTTGATGGAACAGGCCGGCGGCCGCGCCACCAACGGCTACGAACGCATTCTTTCGATCAAGCCCGAAAAACTGCATCAGCGCGTGGCCGTTTTCCTCGGTGCCAAAGAAGAAGTTGAGCGCGTGACGTCTTATCACGCCGCTTAATCTCCATTCGCTTTTTCGCAACACATCTCAAGCGCTTCGCCATCCGGCTGGGGCGCTTTTTAATATTTCAGATTTACCTCTTCGTAGGTATAGAGCTCCATTCTTACTTCTGGTACATCTCCATTCGTCTTCACATTTCTCTTTTTTTATCAATAAGTTAAGCAAATTAATAGTTTTATATTTATCGAAATAATAGAGAATAAAATATTTGATTTATCAATCAAAAGGCGTAAGAATTCCACCAAAAGTAGGAAGGCTCGCTTCCCTTGATTTCACCCCATCAGACGCGCTGCGGTCACGACCCGCGCGAGGAGACAAACGCAATGGACAAAACGGAATTGAGTACCCGTTTCACTGACACCATGGCGAAGTTCACGGCGTACTTCGGCAAACATTTGCCCGACGACGTACTTGCCAAGCTCAAGGAAATGCGCACGCTGCAAGATACGCCGCTTGCCAAGGTGATGTACGACTCCATGTTTACGGATCTGGAACTCGCCGACAAGTTCAACGTGCCCTTCTGTCAGGACACCGGCGTCATTCAGTATTGGATTGAATGCGGCTCGGAATTTCCGCTCATCGGTCAGATGCAGGCATGCCTGAGAGAAGCGACGATCCGCGCCACCAAAGAAGCGCCGCTGCGCCACAACGCCGTTCAGATCTTCGACGAAAAGAACACCGGCAACAACACAGGCGTGCGCATTCCCTGGATCGACTGGGAAATTATCCCCGGATCGGATCAGTGCACCATCCACGGCTATATGGCCGGCGGCGGCTGCTCGCTTCCGGGTACGGCAAAAGTCCTGATGCCTGTCGAAGGCTACGAAGGCGTCGTGCGCTTTGTCTTTGACAACATCTGCGACCGCGGCATCAACGCCTGCCCGCCGCTGCTTTTGGGCATCGGCATTGCGGGTTCCGTCGAAGTGGCAGCCAATCTCTCCAAGAAAGCTCTGATGCGCCCGATCGGTTCACGCAACAGCAACCCGCGCGGTGCCGAATTCGAACAGATCATCGAAAAAGGTCTCAACGACATCAACATCGGTCCGGGCGGACTCAAGGGCGCACTCTCGGTGATGGGCGTTCACGTCGAACAAGCCGCGCGTCACCCCTCGTGCCTGGCCGTCGGTCTGTCGGTAGGCTGCTGGGGTCATCGCCGCGCCACCATTCGCTTTAACGCCGATATGTCCTATGAAATGATCTCGCACAAAGGAGTCACGCTGTGAGCAAGAAAATTCTGACGACGCCGATTCGCAGTGAAGACCTCGAAGACATCCGCATCGGCGACATTATCTATCTCAACGGTTACCTCATCACAGCCCGCGACTGCGCGCACACGCGTCTGGTCAAGCACGGCCGCAAGATTCCCGTTGATCTCGCGGGCAAAGCGATCTTTCACGCCGGCCCCATCATGGTGCCCGATCAAAGTTCCGGCAGCGGCTTTAAGGTCGTGTCCATCGGTCCGACCACATCCATGCGCATGGAAAAGTTCGAGAAAGAGTTCATCGAAGAAACCGGCGTAAAGCTCATCGTCGGCAAGGGTGGCATGGGCCCCAATACGGTCGAAGGCTGCAGCCGCTTTAAGGCCTTGCACTGCGTCTTTCCGGGCGGCTGCGCGGTACTTGCCGCACAGTGCGTCAAAGAGGTCGAAGATGTGCAGTGGCCGGAACTGGGCATGCCCGAGTCGCTCTGGGTCATGCGCGTGAAAGAATTCGGTCCGCTCATCGTTTCGATCGACACCCACGGAGGCAACTTGTTCGAAGAAAACAAGAAGCTCTTTAACGAACGCAAAGCACCGATCGTTGAAGAAGTCGTCAAAAAGACCGAGTACATCGACTAATAAGAAAACGGGCGTCTCCGTTCATTTCGGAGGCGCCCAACCTTACGGGATTGACAGCCGTTGCGTTTTACAGAAGTCGCGACGGCTTTTTTTGTTGACTAGCCGTCGGCAAATTCGGTTTCGGCCACGCGGCGCATCACTTCGATGAGACTGCGGGCAGCCTTGGTAAGATAACCGTTCTTGCGATAGGCGGCCACCACCATGCGGTCGGGCCGCGCCGGCTCGATCGTGAAGTAGCGCACCGGTTGCGCCGGTCGGCACCGTTTGGCAAGCGTTTGCGTCACAAAAGTCGCGCCAAGTCCTGCACTGGCCAAATGGAGAGCCGCCACAGGCGATTCGCTTTCGAGCATCACACGAGGCGTTGTACGAGTCGCCCGGCACAGATCTTCGTAGAGGTTGCGGAACTTCTGCCCCTGCTTGATCGTGATGAAAGGTTCGCCGTTGAGACGATTAAACGGCATGGAAGCATAGCCGCCCGAAGCAGGCTGCGCCACGGTCTTTGCCACACGCGACTCGGGGCTCATCGCCAAAAGATACCGTTCACGAAACAGTTCGGCGTACTCGAGTTCGCTGCGATAGAGCGGCGCAATCACCAGACTCAGATCGGTCACACCGTCAAAAGCGAAATCTTCGAGCTCCTTGGTAGTCCCCTCGGCCAAAGACACAGTAACACCGGGATACTCACGTCGGAAGATCGGCAACACCTCAGCCAGAAAGAACGTAGAGCGATAGTGTGACGAACCGATGGTGACATGACCTCTCACCCCCTCGCCGATGTCGGCAATGAGACGGGAGCGCATACTGCGGAGCTGCTCAATTTCGCGCTCCGTCTTCATGAAGCATTCACCGGCATAAGTCAGTCTCAGAGGCTTAGCGGTGCGATCAACAAGCTGTGTACCGACTTCCGTTTCCAATCGATGCACAAACTGGGAGATGGACGGCTGAGAGATTTGCAGAACTCGTGCCGCTTTGGAAAACGACCCGGCTGTAATCAGTGTATCCAGATAGCGATAAACATTGCCGGACATAAGACCTCACCTTATCAATGAAATATTTTTTTGAAAAACCCGTCCTTAGGCTTTGCGGTGGGCTCAACAGACTGCGCTGACTCCTCCTTTGCCGCGTCAGTCTTATCGGACACAGGAACCGACTCCGGTTCAGGAACGGCCGCAGGCGCCGTCGGTACAACCGGCGATTCAACGATTACGTTCTTGGACGGCTCATGGGGCTTATTGGATTTGCTGCCCCCTAAAAAACCAAAAAAGCCGGACTTTTTGGGTTCCGGCGCAGGCAGTTCGGGCGCCGGTCCGATTTGCGCTTTGTCTGCAATTTGCTCAATGCGAAGTGAAAGCTTTTCAAGCGCTTTTTCAACAGCATCAAGACGCTTTTGGGCGTCCTGCGCGCTTGCCGTCGGAGCCTCGACGGCGGCCTTGATGCCTGCTAGTAGCTCTTCGCGGCTCTTAATCATTTCCTGACGCAGACTCTCCTTGGTTTGCTCCAAGCGGGACTGCTCGGCGTGATCGGCCAATGACTTGTTGGCATTGGCCTCCTTATAGGCCTTGCGAATTTCAACAAGCGTCGAGGCCTGCTGCATCAGTGCCCAGGCAATGCCAAAGAGCCAGAGACCTCCAAGAATCACCAACAGGATCAGACCCAACGGAGCCTGAATCTCTTCAACGATCAAGTTGACCGGCACAGGCGCCGTGATTCCCTGCCAATTGAGAATCAGGAAGATCAAGGCAAGCAGACTCAGAATAGCCAGAACAACAGAACGCAGCGTCATAGATCTCTACCGCAAAAAATAAAAAGTCCGTACCGGCAAATTTATCATGCCTTTCATAATATTTTAATTATAGAGCTAAACCTTCTGTTTCAACGACAGTTTTTGTTAAGAGCCATTGCTGCAAATAGACACACCGCCGCACCCGGAGAAAATCCTTACCAGAGTGCGGCGGTGCGAAGCAGCCGGTTGTAACAAGTTCCGTATCAGCTCATCGGGATGATGCCCGGATCAATGAGCAGGACAGCAATCGAAATCACGATGATCGAGACCACATTAAGCCAGAAACCTGCCCGCAACATATCGCCGATCTTCAGACGGCCGGTACCGAATACCATAGCGTTGGGAGGCGTCCCCACCGGCATCATGAAGGCGCAGCTCGTTGCCATCGTGGCAGCAATCAACAGAGACTGCGGATTGGCATTGATGGAATCAGCCACGGCTGCCACAAGCGGCATCAGGGTTGCGGCAAGAGCCGTATTGGAGGTGAATTCCGAAGCAAAGCAAGCCAGAGTCGCGACACCACCCACGATCGCCCATTCGGGCAGGCCGCCCAGGGCCACGGCCGCGGCGCCCACGGCATCGGCCGCACCGGTACGCTGAATGGCTGCAGCCATCGCAAGACCGCCGCCGAACAAAAGCAGCACGTCCCAACTCACACCCTTGGCCGCACTCGACCAGTCCAGCGCATGGATGCCCTTTTTCGCGTCCACGGGGATGATAAAGAGAATGATGCCGGCAGCCATAGCGATCACGGTGTCGCTCATCGGCTTCAAGGGCTTGGTGCCTGCGATTTCAAGGCCGCGCAACACCGGACCGAACGTCCAAAGCAAAGCAGCAGCCACGAACACGATCAGAACCGTCCATTCGCCGCGGGTGAGCGGACCGAGATGCTTGATTTCGCTATTGACCCATTCCTTGCCGCCGGGCAGTTCACCGGGCTGTTCGCGGAAAAGCACGTACACCAGGAGCAAATAGGTGGCGATGATGAGAATCGTCATGGTCGGGAACGAGATCTTGAGCCAATCGACGAAGCTCACGGGGTCGCCGTAAGTCTGCTCGACAAATCGAGCCAAAATGCCATTGGGCGGAGTACCGATAAGAGTGTAGACGCCGCCCAACGAAGCCCCGTAGGCCACACTCAGAAGCAGGCACACGCCAAAGTTGCGTTCTGCCTTATCGATGGGCTGATCAATGCGTGTGGAGCGAACAACCGCCATCAGAGCAAGGGCAATCGGAAGCATCATGGCCGCCGTAGCCGTGTTGGACACCCAGGCCGACAAGAAGCTCGTCGCGAGCATGATACCGAGCACAATTTGCTTGGGCTTGGTACCCACGATGCGAATCGTGTACAGAGCAATACGACGGTCAAGACCCCAGCGAGCGATACCGGCAGCGATCAAGAAGCCGCCCAAGAAGAGATAGATCGTATCGTTGGAGTATTCCTTGAGCGTCTGAGCCGGCGTTGCAACACCCAAGAGCGGGAAGCACACAATCGGCAACAGTGCAGTGACGGCAATCGGAACAGCTTCGGTAAACCACCAGATGGCCATCCAGAGCACCATACTCACGCAAGCGCGTGCGGCGTGGCTGAGCTGAGCCACATCACCTTTGGCACTGATGTACGTTTCGGGCAGGATGAAATAAAGAGCCAGGGCAAGCAAGGGGCCCAGGACGAGAGGGATGACTTTGGACTTGTTGTCCAGTGCGCCGATCTCAATACTGGATTCGTGCATGTTTGCCTCCTAAAAGAAGGGCAACTGTCTGGGTAAAGATCGGCGAAGAATGCCGTATCGACTGTTGCTCAGGGTTATTCGTACTCACGTCATCTCTTTGTTAAGAGATCATCGAGTTTTGATGTTAGTCAACGGCAGCGTGCTCTAAAACCCCTCTTTCTTAGTAAGAACCCTAATAAAATAAAAATATTTAAGCCATTTATAAAATTTTCACTATCAACCCCCATGCCTGCCTCTAATGTGTTCCGCTCAGGCGTTCGGCTCAAAAAAAAAACCGAACTCCCGCACAAACGGAAATTCGGCTTTTCGTGTCGTCTCCCCGGGTAAGGAGACTGGAGCCCGGGGAGATATGCTGTCGCAAACAGCCTTCGATTACTTGTCGGCGAACCAGTTAACGGTCGGAACGTAGCGGGTGGCGGCGTTGCCGGATTCCACGAGTTCCTTGCCATAACCCCAGTAGGTGTATGCCGTCAGAGAACCGCAGCAGATCATCAAGAAGGCGATCACAACCATGGCCTTGCGCAGACCGTGAGCGCGCCCCTTGATGACGTCCCACTTCACAGCCAGACGATACAGACCGATCATGCCGTGCAGTTCGGTGGCAACCAGGAAGATGAGCGTCCAGATCAGGCCGTTGTGATAGGTGTGAACGGACGAGAGGTTGGGATCGATTTCGGACGGAGCCGTGAGCATGCCCATGACGTGCGGGAACACCATGCCGGTGAGGATGATGGCGGTCACGAACTGGATGAACCACAGGGAGGAATCGGTGTGGTGCACAACCTTCACGTGAGCGCGGATGTCACGGAACTGCTTGTAGGAAGTCGGGAAGCGACGCAGAGCGCACAGAGCGTGGATGATGACGCAAAGCGTGATGATGCCCACGAACAAGAAGTGCAGCCAGATCTGTTCATGACCGAAGATCGGGGTGCCGCCGGAAACCTGAATCAGGTTCCAGAAGAGGTCCTTGCCGACCTGAATCGAGCTCGTGAAGGCCATGTGGCAGAACAGGAAGATGCCGAGGATGGCGCCGGTGACGGACTGAGCCACGTCAACGTAGGCAGGCCACTTGCTGGCACGCTTGGCATCCTTGAGGGTCACGCCGGCGATGACTTCGGGGCCGGTGGGGGTATGACCGTACTTGATGTTGTCGGGAGTCATGATCGATTTCCTTAATTTTTTATTGAAATGGGATCGCGGGCAGAGACGATCGCCCCGACCCTTGATTTTGATGAGCGAATAATGCTCCTTTCAGATGTTTTTAATATTGATATAGATCAAATTTTTATCGCTTAGAAGGCAGTTTATTTCTCTGTTTCGCCATCATTTTACGGGTTATCCCGCATTAATGACGAAAATCCATTGACTCACCCTTTTCATATTTGAGGGTAAACCCTCAATTTTTCGAAAAATTTAACAGTTCGTCTTCTTATTGCGACTGCGCTTTTTAGGCGCCTTTCCGTCGGCCGTCGCATGCAACCATTGCCCGGTGATGCTCTCGGAGCACTGCATCAGGTCTTCAGGCGTCCCTTCAAAAACAAGTTGACCGCCCGCGTTGCCCCCTTCGGGACCGATATCGGCCACCCAGTCGGCGCCGGCAATCACGTCGGTGTTGTGCTCGATCACGATGACGGTGTTGCCAAGTGCCGTCAAACGGCGCAGCACCCGCATCAGTACGGCAACGTCTTCAAAATGAAGGCCGGTCGTGGGTTCGTCCAATATATAAAGCGTGCGTCCCGTATCGCGCCGCGCCAACTCCTGAGCAAGTTTGATGCGCTGCGCTTCACCGCCCGAGAAGGTCACGGCGCTTTGCCCCAAACCGATGTAGCCAAGCCCCACTTCTTCGAGCATTTCAAGCTTGCGGACGATCTGCGTGTGAACGTCGAAAAAGGACAGTGCATCACTCACCGTCATATCCAGTACATCGGCAATTGACTTGCCTTTGTACTTCACTTCCAGCGTTTCGCGGTTGTAGCGTTTGCCGTGGCAGACGGGGCAGTCTACGTACACCGGCGGCAAAAAGCCCATTTCAAACTTGATGCGGCCTTCGCCCTCGCAGGCTTCGCACGCGCCGCCTTCCGTATTGAAACTGAAGCGCCCCGGTCCGTAACCGTGCTCGAGCGCCGCCGGTGTAGCCGCAAACACTTCGCGAAGCGGCAGCATGAGTCCGGTATAGGTTGCCGGGTTGGAGCGAGGCGTCTTGCCGATCGCACTCTGATCAACTTCAATGATCTTGTCGAAATAATCGGCACCTTCGATTTCTTCAAAATCAAGTGGTTGCAATTTGGCTCGATGCAGTCGCTTTTTCATATAGCGACCGAGTGTTTCGTTGATAAGCGTCGATTTGCCGGAGCCCGATACGCCCGTGACCGCCACCAAGGCACCGACCGGAAAGCGGCACGTAATATGCTTGAGATTGCGTCCCGATGCCCCCTTGATGACGAGCGCCTCAGAATCGGTCGTAAACACCTTGTGTGGTGCCTGGGGCATCTGAAGTCGGCCACTCAGATACGCGCCCGTTTTGGATGCTTCGCACGCGCAGATGTCTTTGACTTCCCCCTGACAGACGACCGTACCGCCCTGCGTGCCGGCCCCCGGCCCCATGTCCACCACCCAGTCGGCCGCACGAATCATCTCGGAGTCATGTTCGACCACGACGACCGTATTGCCGGCCTTCGTGAGTTTCTTGAGCATCTCAATGACGCGTCCCGTATCGCGCTGATGCAGGCCAACCGTCGGCTCATCGAGCACATAGGTCACGCCCGTCAAACCGGCGCCAAGCTGCCCGACCAAACGAATGCGCTGAACTTCGCCGCCCGAAAGGCTTGACGTTTCGCGCGAAAGCGTAAGGTACCCCAAACCAACGTCAATCAAAAAGCGAACGCGCTTTAAGACTTCGTCAAAAAGAGGCTTGGCCACGCATTCCAATGCCGACGAAAGCTCCAACGCTTCAATGCGCGCCACAAGCTCAATGAGTGGCAGACGCTGCATTTCGATCAAATTGATGCGGTTTTCCGGCACGCCCACGTAGACATTTTTGACTTCGGCTCGGTGACGCGTGCCGTCGCAGGCCGGACAGACGATGGTGCGCCGCAACACGCGCATGCCGTTTTTGACCGCCTCGCTCGTCGTGCGCTTCCATTTCTTTTCAAGCTGTGCGATCACACCTTCAAAATCGGGCATGCCGAGTACGTCGCGCTGCGCCTTGTTCGGACCATAGAGCACATAGTCTTTGATATCTGGGGAAAGCTCCTCAAAAGCGACATCCAAAGAAAAGCCCAAAAGGCGCGAGGCCGTCGACAAATCCGCAAAATTGGCTCGGTTTTGCGGCGTACAGCCGCACACGGCTCCCTGCCGCAACGACAGTCGTGCGTCGCTTACCACCAATGCCGGATCGAATCGTTCGACTTCCCCCGAGCCCTCGCACACGGGGCAAGCTCCGAGCGCGTTATTAAACGAGAACATCGCGGGACTCAAATCAGGCGCCGTAGCCTCGCAAATCGGACAGCAATAGCGCGTGTGAAACACCCGACGTTCACCGGTGTCCATTCTCAGATAGGCTGCGCGACCGTCAGCGGCCTTGATGGCCGCTTCAAAGCTTTCGGCCAAACGCGAACGCTGAGCGTCGGAACTTTTGAGTCGATCAATCACGATGTCGATCGTGCCCCCCGCCGCAGACTCGGCGAGCATTTCCTGCGACATATCGTCGAGCGCATATGTTTGACCATCGAGCAAAAGACGCAGAAAGCCACGCTTGGTCAACTGTTTGCACACTTCGGCAAGCGAAACGGCTCCCGGGATTTTCAGCGGCGCCAAAATCAGAACGCGAGTTCCTTCTTCAAACCCCAACACAGCGTCAACCATGTCGTGTACGCCGCTTTTTTGCAGCGGCACGCCGTCG
>ERZ791621.1284-NODE-1284-length-10360-cov-24.5031_pt1 | contig 10360 bp, 6 predicted proteins | sample MGYA00510270_ERZ791621 | MGnify/ENA primary metagenome ERZ791621 (study PRJEB30046, sample SAMN00715189) | human gut metagenome | study: EMG produced TPA metagenomics assembly of the A metagenome-wide association study of gut microbiota in type 2...
AGTTCGCTGCGGGTGGTGGAGTAGAAATCGCAATAGATGCAGCGTGTCTTGCAAAAGGGAATATGGATGTAGATGCCTGCCATGAGCCTGTAAATTGGTTGGGGTACAAATATACGATATTTTCTGTTTGTAGATTGAGTGGTTCTTCATCTTTACTTGTATTTAATATTAAAATGGATATTGAAATGCGGAAGGACTGCCGTATGGAAGCCGTTCTTCTCGGGCTTAGGTCAGCAATATATACATTATCAATATTACTGTTTCAATACTGTTTGATAACTTTTTTGTCATCACTTGGCATGAATTACGCTCTATCCCTCTGTGGAAAGGGGATAGAGTGAGTGATGACAACTGTGACGACAGTGATGACAATCTATTTGTCGTCACTGTTTTTTGCGGTATATTCTCCGTTTTTATATGCTAATTTCCTTATAATCAATATTGAAAGTTGCGTATAATGGATTATATTAATATCGGTTAAAACATTGCATTTTCTTTATCATAGCCGCAAATATGGTATAGTGTACACGCTTTTCCTGTTATACAATAGATAAATTAGAGCGACTTTCTTCGGCTAATGATGAAAAAAGCTTCTTGCTTTAAGTTGTTATTCCTGGTTGTTTTTGTGATTTTGATAGATGTATAATGTAGTAAACCTACATATATAACTTCGTTTTCCAATTGCGGGCTCTACGGTTGCCAGTTGCAGGCTCTGCGGTTACCAGTTGGAAACCCGGCAGCCCCCAATTGCGGAACGAGGTTTTCCTTGATGTTTCACCTTGTTTTTGTACGTTTATAATAGGATTATGTACTATGTTTTTGCGGATAAACAACTGAGAAATAATTTTTTTTGCGAGTTGCAGAATTTTCTTTTGGCTGTTTGTTTTCTGTTTATTTCTATAACTATTTGTACATATATATTTCCCATGTTTTCTTTTTTTTGACTTAAAACCCGGTTGGGTTTTGATTTGTAGTTTTTATCTTTGCAGCATACAAACCTGAATAAATAATAGATATCATGAAAAAACGAATTGTTACCGGATTATTTACTGCCCTGGCTGTGATGGCAAACGCGCAGTCTTTTACCGAATGGCAGAATCCGGAAGTGAATGCTGTGAACCGTGCCCCGATGCACACCAATTATTTTGCTTACGAATCGGAAGGCGTGGCACAGACGGGAGTTAAAGAGCACTCTTCCCGTTTTATGACCTTAAACGGTACTTGGAAATTCTTTTGGGTGAAGGATGCAGATGCCCGTCCCGTTGATTTCTGGAAGCCGGGGTTCAATGATAAAGGCTGGTGCGATATGGCTGTTCCCGGTGTTTGGGAGCTGAATGGCTTTGGAGATCCTATTTACGTGAACGTAGGTTATGCCTGGCGCAATCAGTTCAAGAATAATCCGCCGCAAGTGCCTGTTGTGGACAATCATGTCGGTTCATACCGCCGGGAGATTGTAGTGCCTGCTACCTGGAAAGGTAAGGACATTATAGCTCATTTCGGTTCGGTGACTTCCAATATGTACCTGTGGGTGAACGGCAAGTATGTAGGTTACAGCGAGGATAGCAAACTGGAGGCAGAATTCGACCTCACCTCTTACCTGAAACCGGGACAGAAGAACCTGATAGCTTTTCAGGTGTTCCGCTGGTGCGACGGCACATATCTTGAAGATCAGGATTTCTTCCGTTATAGCGGAGTGGGACGCGACTGCTATCTGTATGCCCGCGATAAGAAACGTATCGAGGATGTCCGTGTCACTCCGGATTTGGATGCTGACTACAAAAACGGCTCTTTGCGCGTGGAAGTCAGTCTGAAAGGTAACGGTAATACCGCCTTGGAGCTATTGGATGCCGAAGGCAAGCAGGTGGCAACGGCAACTGTACGCGGTAACGGGGTTGCTGTAATGAACCTTGACAATCCGCACAAATGGACAGCGGAAACTCCGTATCTTTATACATTACGTGCTGCTTTGCAAGGCAGTGGCGAGGTTATTCCCATAAAAGTGGGTTTCCGTAAAATTGAACTGAAGAATGCGCAGGTATTGGTAAACGGCCAGCCCGTCCTGTTCAAGGGAGCCAACCGTCACGAAATGGATCCTGATTACGGTTATGTTGTTTCCCGTGAGCGTATGATTCAGGATATTCAGCTTATGAAGCAGTTCAATCTGAATGCGGTGCGTACCTGCCACTATCCCGATAATAATCTGTGGTATGATTTGTGCGACCAATACGGTATTTATGTGGTAGCGGAAGCCAATATCGAGTCTCACGGAATGGGATATGAAGAATCCACTCTTGCCAAACGTGCCGATTACAAGAAAGCTCATATAGAGCGTAATCAGCGTAATGTACAGCGCAGTTTCAACCATCCGAGCATCATTTTCTGGTCATTGGGTAATGAAGCCGGTTATGGGTCTAACTTTGAAGCGGCTTATGACTGGGTGAAAGCGGAAGACCCGAGCCGTGCCGTGCAATACGAACAGGCCGGAAAGAAAGGAAAGACCGATATATTCTGTCCGATGTATTATGGATATAACGATTGTCTGAAATATTGTGAGGATGATTCTATGAACAGACCTCTCATTCAGTGTGAGTATGCGCATGCCATGGGTAATTCGGAAGGCGGCTTCAAAGAATATTGGGATATGATTCGCAAATATCCCAAATATCAGGGTGGCTTCATTTGGGATTTTGTAGACCAGTCCGTACGTTGGACCGGTAAGAACGGTAAGATGATTTATGCCTATGGCGGTGACTTCAACCGCTTTGATGCCAGCGATGTCAATTTCTGTAACAACGGTCTTGTCAGTCCCGACCGCGTACCCAATCCTCATATGTACGAGGTAGGACGTATCTATCAGAATATTTGGACAACTCCGGCCGATTTGCAGCGTGGAGAAATTAATGTATTCAACGAAAACTTCTTCCGTGACCTTTCGGGCTGTTATCTGGAGTGGGAAATGCTGAAAGACGGCAAGGTGATGCGCAGCGGTCGTGTGGATGACCTGAATGTAGCTCCGCAGCAGACTGCTAAAGTCAAACTGGATTTGGGAACTGTCTGCCAGTGTGCCGAGTGGTTGCTTAACGTGTCTTATAAATTGAAGGAACGTGAAGGTCTGCTTCCGGCAGGGCATATTGTCGCTAAAGACCAATTGACGCTGAATGCCTATCAGGCTCCTGCAATGGATTTGAAGAACACGGAATTGTGCAACGTGGAAGTGGCCGCTCCCGTGATACAGGAGAATGACTGCAACTATCTTATTGTTTCCGGTGAGGCTTTCCGTATGGAGTTCAACAAGCATACCGGTTATCTGACCAAATACGAAGTGAACGGTCTGGATATGATTAAGGAAGGTGAAGCGCTTACGCCCAACTTCTGGCGTGCTCCTACCGACAATGATTTCGGCGCTAACCTGCAACGTAAATATGCTGTCTGGAAGAATCCGGAGATAAAACTGACTTCTTTCAGTCAGCACACCGAGAACGGACAAGTGATTGTGGACGCGGCTTATAAACTGCCGGAAGCATCGGCGGAGTTAGGTCTGACATATGTTATCAACAACAGTGGCGCTGTTAAAATCACTCAAAAGATGGTTGCCGATAAGAATGCCAAAGTAGCCAACCTCTTCCGTTTCGGCATGCAGATGCCTATGCCCCGCAGCTTTGAAACTGTAGAATACTACGGCCGCGGTCCGGTGGAGAACTATGCAGACCGTAACCATTGTACCGACCTCGGTATCTATCGCCAGAGCGTATCGGAGCAGTTCTATCCGTATATCCGTCCGCAGGAGAATGGCACAAAGACGGATATACGCTGGTGGAAGATGCTGGATGCAGCCGGTAACGGTATAGAGGCAGTTGCTGCCGCTCCGTTCTCCGCATCGGCTTTACACTACACGATTGAATCTTTGGATGAAGGCTGGAGCAAGCGCCAGGGGCACTCTCAGGAGGTGGAAGAGGCGGATTTGACAAACTTCTGCATTGATAAGGTTCAAGCCGGTTTGGGATGCGAGGATAGTTGGGGACGCATAGCCCGTCCTGAGTATCAGGTGCCTTATGCTGATTATGAATTTACGTTTATCCTGACTCCGGTACGTCATAACATCGGAATACAATGAGGAAACCGGCCGGAAGTAAACGTTTTCCGTAGAGGTACGTTGCATCCAGCCGGACTCTTCTGATATGCAAGGCATCGGACTGCCATTCCAAAGTCGGTTATGAGACTTTCGGGGGAGTCCGGTGCTTTGTTCTGTTTACACCTTAGGAGCGATTTATTTTGCTCCGTCCAGATACCCTTTTTTGAACATATTGACAAAGAGAAAGAACAGGGAAAGTAGTAACGGGCCGAATATGACCCCCATAAATCCAAAAAGAGAGAGGCCGATAACCACTCCGAAGACAGTGATGAGCGGATGAATATCGGCCATTTTCTTTTGAATGACGAAACGTATCAGATTATCGAGTTGCGAGATGACAAGGGAACCGAATATGACCAGTCCGATTGCTTGGAACCAGTTGCCGATAAGTGCCATGTATATGGCTATGGGAATCCATACCAATGCCGTACCTGCCATGGGTATGATACAGGCAAAACCTGTAAGAAAGCCCGAAAACAGAATATTGGGAGCATCGAATATCCAATAGCCGAGCATGGCTACTCCGCCTTGTATTACGGCAAGCAAAGGTATGCCGATGGCATTGGAACGGACAATCATATTGATTTCGTGTACTATCTCCTGTGTGTTGGTTTCATTGAAAGGAAGAAGTTCGTTGACATATTGCTCCATTTTCTTTCCGCCTATCAGCATGAAGTAGAGGACAAATACCAATACAAACATGTTGACGATGAAGCTGCTGATGCCTCCCATTAATGTCTGTCCGATGCGTGGAAGAGATGAAATGAAGAATGAAAGGCTGTTTCCGCTTAGTACATTGTATCCGGTTCTGGCCTTGATAATGGAGGCGGCTTCTTCAAAAGGTGCAATGACTGCCTGCGGATCAAGGTTGATGTTCTGCAGGTTTACTACCGCCAGCCATACTACCAATGCCAGAGGAACGAGAAAGCATAAAATAGCTTCTGCCGTAATGACGGTGGCAGCTATGCTCCGTTTTATCTTTCGCTTTTCGGACAGATAAATCATCTGGCGCCTGACCAGTATATAGATGGTCAATGCACCCAACAGACCGCCTAAGAAGGGAGTGATTTGCCTGGCGAGGATAATCCCCAACCCGATAATGATGGTAATCAATGAATATTTCCAGTATTGCTCTTTTGTACTCATAGAATATGTTGTTTCTTTGAAAAAGAAACATTATAAGAGCCGGAAATGTTTTTGAGGAATATGCGGAGATTGAATTTTATCCTTCATCCAGCCAGCCTTTTCCCTGACGTACGATTTCTGCCTCGCCACCGGTGCAGTCCACTACTGTGGAACCCTCTATGCCACCTATTCCACCGTCGATAACCAGGTCGACGATATTGCCGAACTTCTCATCAATCAGTTCGGGGTCGGTGCAGTATTCAATGTCTTCGTTTTCGTTATGGGGGAGTGTGGCGGTCATGATAGGGGCATCCAGCAGGCGTGCCAGTTCCTGTATTATCGGATGGTCGGGCATACGGATTCCTACTTCTTTCCGGTTGCGGAATATCTTCGGCAGACGGACTGTGCCGTTTAAGATAAAGGTGAAAGCGCCCGGAAGGTTGCGCTTCATTAATTTAAACGTGTTGTTGTCGAACTTGGCATATTCGCTGATACTGCTCAGGTCGTAGCAGATGATGGAAAGGTTGTTCTTCTTGGGGTCGGTGTTTTTGAGTTGGCAGATACGTTCTATCGCACGTTCCTTCAATCCGTGGCAGCCGATGGCATACATGGTGTCGGTGGGGTAGATGATGATGCCCCCGTCGTTCAGAATGTCGATTACTTGTTGCAAATCTGCCGGGTTGTTGTTCTTTTCATAAAGTTTCAGAAGCATGATATTGTCGGACTTGGTTTAAAAGTATATTACAAAAGTAATAATAAGTTTCTTGAAATCAAATGTATAAGGATGGATTTTATTTTGAGGAGCGCTTTTTGCGGAGTTCTTCCGCCAATCGCCATTGCAAGGCTGCTTCAACCTCTTTTCCGGCTTGCATCAAAGCGTCCCCGAAGAGTTCGTGAGCCCCGGCATGTTCGGGCTTTAGGGTGGTGGCTTTGTCCAGGTCGGCTATGGCACCTTCAATGTTTCCGAGTTTAAGCCGCAACTTTCCACGGTTGTACACGGTTTTGAATTCGGCGGGACGCAAGCGTACGGCATGGTTCAGGCATTCTTCGGCTTCCTGGTATTGGTTTTCGTTGAAGAGGGTGACGCCTTTTCGCACCCAGGCGTCCGTGTATTCGGGATAAAGCTCCAAAGCTTTGTCATAATTGGCAAGGGCGGCACGGGCGTCGCGGGCTTGGGTGATGCACTCGTTCCCCATGGCATAATATTCGCGGGCGTAGTCTTGCAGGCGCTTCCGCTGTTTTTCCATGTCTTGTTTCAGGCAGGCGTTGTCCGCTTTCAGCCGGTTGATGATATTCAGCTTTTTGCGGATAAGACGTTGCACTACGGGTTTCTCGATGTCATAACGGGAATGGATGGCCTTGAAGAATTCATTGAGGAAGGTCTCGAAGTCTCCCTGGTCGAAGGCTTTGGCTGCCGCTACATATTGCACATCTGCCTGTGCCTGCTTCAAGGCACGGTCAATGGCCTGGCGGTTGTTGAAGCGTTGGGCGAATCCTACAATTTCGGGACGTACGAATACATCGGCGCGGCTGACGGGCTTTTTCAGTTGTATTCCTTCCAGCGATGTGCACCGGCTGAGTGCCACGTATGCTTGTCCACCGGCAAATACGCCACCGGTGAAGTCGATGACTACCCGGCTGAAAGTCAGTCCCTGGCTTTTATGGACAGTGATGGCCCATGCCAGTCGTACAGGATATTGGGTGAAAGTTCCTAATTCCTCTTCCTCAATCTGTTTTTTTTCTTCGTTGTATTTGTAGCGGATATTCCGCCAGGACTCCCGTTTCACATCACATTCCTTGCCGTCGTCGGTAATGATGTAGAGTGTTTCTTCAATAGGGTCGAAGCCGCTGACAATGCCGATTGTACCGTTTACCCACCGGCGGTCGAAATCGTTTTTAATGAAAATGATTTGAGCGCCCGGTTTGAGTACCAGTTCCTGAGAGGTGGGAAGGCTGCTTTCGGGAAAGTCGCCCATGATTTCACCATGAAACGTAACGGGGTCTCCCGGAAGCTCGGCAAGTTTTTTGTCATTGATATAATCCACATTATCGCGGCGGGTGGCGAGGGTGATGTACATATCGGCTTCGGACTGTTCTATCTGTGTACCGTAGCGGGTATTGAGCAGTTGCAGGTCGGCAGCGCCTACTGTATTGCTCCGTATATGGTCCAGTACGTTGACAAATACCTTGTCGGTCTGGCGGTAGACGATTTGCAGTTCAATGGACACGAGGTCTATCTGTCCGAATACTCTTGCAGAGAAGAAATAAGGGGTAGGATAAAAACGGTTCAGTATGTCCCGTTCATCCCCTTTCACTACGGGTTCCAACTGGAATACATCGCCTACCAGCAGGATTTGTTTTCCGCCGAAAGGTTCCCTGAGGTTGCGTGAGTAAACCCGCAAAATACGGTCGACGGCATCGATGATATCTGCCCGTACCATGGAAATCTCGTCGATGATAACCAGCTCCAGTTCTTCAAGGAGCTTGCGGTGAGGTTTGGTGTATTTAAAGAATTCGTGGATGCGTCCCCGTTGCAAGCTGAAATTGGGGTCATCGGGCAGCAGAGGATAAAACGGCAGTTTGAAGAAACTGTGCAGCGTGCTTCCCCCCGCATTGATGGCGGCAATTCCCGTAGGAGCCAGCACAACGTGTTTCTTCTTGGTATGTTCGCAGATATACCGGAGAAAGGTAGACTTTCCCGTACCCGCTTTCCCCGTCAGGAAAACAGACTGGCGGGTGTACTGTATGAGGTTCAAGGCATCTTGAAACTCCTTGTTCTGAGTGTCGGGTACGAAGGACATATGCATAGCTGGCTTTCAACCCTCAACTTTCGATTATTCCGTATTGTTTTAGTGCATTGGCTATGCCGTTGTCGTCAACGCTCGTAGTGACGTAACCGGCTGCGGCTTTAACATCGTCTTTGGCATTGCCCATAGCCACTCCGATGCCTGCATGACGCAACATGCTGATATCGTTTCCACCGTCGCCGAAAGCCATCGTTTCTTCCAGACGGATGCCGAAATGCCGGATTATCTCGTCGATGCCGCGTTGTTTGGTATTTCCTTTGGCGGTGACATCTACAAATGCCGGATGCCAGCGTCCCATTTCGCAGTTGGGAATGGAAGGCAGCAGGAGTTGCTCTTCTTCAATATCGATAAAGGGCGTCAGTTGGTAGTACTCCTTGTCCGAATGGTTGTCTGTATAGGGTTTGGGTGGGATGGGGTCTGTTTTGAGTTGTCTGTTGAATATCTCTGTTACGAGTTCGCCCGGCTGATTGACGCAAATATCGTGTTCACCCACCAGTATGCAGGGGAGATTGCGCTCGTGACAGAAGCCTGTCAGTGCATCGACTTCGGCTGCCGGTATGGGACTTTTGTAGATAACGGTATCGTCCACAAAACAATAGGCGCCGTTCATGGTGATGTAGCCGTCTATCAGTTTCCGTTCCTGCAGGGCGGCGAGGTTATTGATGATGACACGCGGACGTCCGGTAGAAATGAATATCTGTATGCCTTTGGCTTTGGCGGCTTCCAGCGCTTCGATGGTGGAAACGGGAATCTGGTGGGTCTTGAAACTCACCAGTGTACCGTCGATGTCAAAAAACAGGGCTTTAATCATATATGTCTCTTTTAAATTGGTTGGCAAATTTACTCAAAAGCAAAGATATTTCGTACTTTTGCGAATAATTTTATATACTGTCGTTAAACTCGGAAACTCAATTAAAATAGCTTGAACCTTATGAAGTATAATTTTGATGAAGTGATTGAACGCCGCGGTACGGACTCCGTAAAATGGGACGGCGTGGAGAATGTATGGGGACGTAAAGATTTGCTTCCCATGTGGGTGGCCGATATGGATTTCCGTACGCCGCCTTTTGTGATGGATGCGTTGCGCCGTCGTCTCGACCACGAGGTTTTGGGATATACTTTTGCCTGTGAGGAGTGGTATACCTCTATTTGCAGTTGGTTGCACAAACGCCACCAGTGGGATGTTACGCGTGATATGCTGACGTTTGTTCCCGGAATTGTACGCGGGCAGGCCTTTGCGCTGCAATGCTTTACCAAACCGGGTGACAAGGTCATGGTAATGACTCCGGTGTACCATCCTTTTTTCCTGGTGACCGAACGTTTGGGACGCGAAGTGGTCTATTCTCCGCTCGATTTGTACGACGGGCATTATCATATCGATTTTGAGCGTTTCTCTAAGGATATCCGGGGATGCAGGTTGCTTATCCTTTGTAATCCCCATAATCCGGGCGGACGTGTATGGACGGTCGAAGAGCTGCGTCGGATAGCGGATATTTGTAAAGAGAGCGGGACTATGGTCGTTTCCGACGAGATACACGCGGATCTTACCTTACCCCCTTATAAGCATCATCCTTTCGCCACGGTGTCCGAGGCTGCCGCACAGAATTCTCTTACTTTTATGGCTCCCAGCAAGGCTTTCAATATGCCGGGATTGGGCAGTTCGTATGCCATAGCGGTGAATGAGGATATTCGTCGGCGTTTCCGGGAGTTTATGGAAGCGGGCGAGTTCTGCGAAGGGCATTTATTTGCTTACATCGGCGCTGCAGCTGCCTATACGCACGGTGAAGAGTGGCTGGAACAGGTACTCGGATATGTACAGGCCAATATCGACTTTACGGAGAATTATCTGAAAGAGCATGTTCCGGGCATCGGTATGATACGCCCGCAGGCCTCTTATCTCGTTTTTCTGGATTGTAGGGCATTGGGCCTGCCGCAAGAGAAGTTGGCAAGACTGTTTGCGGAAAAAGCTCATCTGGCCCTGAATGACGGGACGATGTTCGGCAAACCGGGAGAAGGCTTTATGCGGTTGAATGTAGGCTGTCCCCGTTCGGTGCTGCAAAAAGCACTGGAGCAATTGTCCGCAGCGGTTAAGGAAGAGATGGCAAAGGGATAGGGCTGGCAGAAATACATGGTTGAATGGCGGCGTTACCTATTTATAATGACTGTTGTTCTTTAATATACCTATATCAGGTGATTGCGGCATCGGGTGCGATGCCGTATCTTTGCAACATCAGATTTAAAGAATGAATTAGTTAGTCATAATTACGTAACCACTTTTATGAAGATAAAAGGATCC
>ERZ791621.1292-NODE-1292-length-10280-cov-5.57946_pt1 | contig 10280 bp, 8 predicted proteins | sample MGYA00510270_ERZ791621 | MGnify/ENA primary metagenome ERZ791621 (study PRJEB30046, sample SAMN00715189) | human gut metagenome | study: EMG produced TPA metagenomics assembly of the A metagenome-wide association study of gut microbiota in type 2...
TACGTTGCGAGCGACACGTAGCGGAAGCGTGTCTTCGAAAATTTTGTTAATTCTTCACAATTGTTACAACCTAAATCAGAGTTTCGCAATTATCTAAATAATTCTTAAATAAAGAGGATAACACAATGATTCAGGAAAGAATTTTAGAATTGACAGAATATGGTCTTGTGACCGGACTGGTGGAGCCGGAAGACAGGAGATTTACCATTAATCGCCTGTTAGAACTTTTTCATCTGGATGAATTAGACGATGAAGTGGCAGCAGCCTATGCAAAGAGAACTCCGATGACACAGGAGAGTGCAGAGGCAGCATTGGAAGGCATCTTAAATGAGATGCTCGATTATGCGGCAGAAGATGGACTGATGCCGGAGGATACGATCACATACAGGGATCTGTTCGATACAAAGATCATGAGTATGCTTGTGCCGAGACCAAGCGAAGTGATCAAAAAATTCCAGGCACTCTATCAGATCAGTCCAAAGGAAGCAACCGATTATTTTTATAAATTAAGCAGAGATACAAACTACATTCGTAGATACCGTATCAAAAAAGACCAGAAATGGACTGCAGATACCGAGTTTGGAACATTGGATATCACCATCAACCTCTCCAAACCGGAAAAAGATCCAAAGGCGATTGCGGCAGCCAAGCTTGCAAAACAGAGCGGTTATCCGAAATGCCTTCTCTGCAAAGAGAATGAGGGATATGCAGGACGTGTGAACCATCCGGCAAGACAGAACCACAGGATTATTCCGGTAACGATCAATCACAGTGACTGGTTCTTCCAGTATTCTCCATATGTTTACTACAATGAGCACTGCATCGTTTTTAATGCAGAGCATACACCGATGAAAATCGAGAAAGCAACCTTTGGAAAACTGTTGGATTTTGTAGAGCAGTTCCCACATTACTTTGTCGGATCGAATGCGGATCTTCCGATTGTTGGAGGATCTATCTTGAGCCATGATCATTTCCAGGGTGGACATTATGAGTTTGCCATGGCAAAGGCACCGGTCGAAAAAGAGCTGGTATTCAAGGGATTCGAGGATGTGAAAGCCGGAATCGTAAAATGGCCAATGTCCGTGATCCGTATCAGCGCACCACAAAAAGAGCGCCTGATCGAACTAGCAGATAAGATTTTACTTGCATGGAGAGGTTATACGGATGAAGATGCATTTATTTTTGCAGAGACAGAGGGCGAACCACACAACACGATCACTCCTATCGCAAGAAAACGCGGCAATGATTATGAGTTAGATCTTGTACTCCGCAATAATATCACGACGGAGGAGCATCCGCTGGGTGTTTACCATCCACATGCAAAACTTCATCATATCAAAAAGGAAAACATTGGTCTGATCGAGGTTATGGGACTTGCAGTGCTTCCAGCCAGATTAAAAGATGAGATGGCTGCATTAGAGCAGGCAATCTTAGACGGCGCAGAAATCCGTGAGGATGAAGTTCTTGCAAAACATGCAGACTGGGTGGAAGAATTTCTGCCTAAGTATGGATTTACGGCGGGAAGCGGCTTGGAAGGTGAGATTACACCGGAAAAATTACATGAGATCATTCAGACAGAAATCGGTCTTGTGTTCAAAGAAGTTTTATTGGACGCAGGTGTTTACAAATGCACAGAGGAAGGCAGAAAAGCGTTCCAGAAGTTCGTAGATACCGTCAATGCATAAAAATACAGGGGAGTATTTTTAATAAACAAAAACTGTCCGGGGCAGTATCCGTAAGGAAAATGTCCTGTGGCAGTTTTCTTTTTTTATCTATTTACTTTCATACAGTATTGTTGTAAAGTAATAATTGTTCCGTGGATCTGCACATTTACGGTGCAGACCGCAGAAAAATGACTCGAGAGTAAGAAAACAGTGAGGAAGAGAATATGATTTCACAGAAAATACAGAAGGCATTGCAGGGAAGTTCTGCGATCCGTGCAATGTTTGTAGAGGGAAATGAACTTGCCGCCAGGGTGGGAAGAGAGAACGTGTATGATTTTTCATTGGGGAATCCTGCAACACCGGCCCCGGCAGCATTGAACGAGGCAATTAAGCAACTGGTGGATGAGACCGATCCGCTGGTTTTACATGGATATATGGACAATGCCGGTTACCCGGATGTCCGTCAGGCGGTTGCAGAGAACTTAAACAAGCGTTTTGGAACTGCATTTACTTCCCATAATATTGTGATGACAGTGGGAGCAGCGGGAGGATTGAACATTATTTTTAAAACGATCTTAGATCCGGGTGACGAGGTGATCGTGTTCGCCCCATATTTCGGAGAGTACAAGAGTTATGCAGCCAATTTTGATGCGGAAGTCGTGGAAGTGGCACCGGATTTTGAGACATTCCAGCCGGATCTGGCTGCTTTGGAAAAAGCGGTCAATGAAAAGACCAAGGCAGTAATCGTGAACACGCCAAACAATCCGACCGGTGTGATCTATCATGAAGAAACCATGAAAAAGATGGCTGAGATTCTGGAAAAGAAGGAAAAAGAGATTGGACACGAAATTTATCTGATTTCCGATGAGCCTTACCGTGAACTTGTCTACGATGGAAATCAGGAGGATTTCCTGACGAAATACTATAGGAATACGATTGTAGGTTATTCCTTCAGCAAGTCTCTTTCCCTCCGGGTGAGCGTATCGGATATGTGGTTGTTCCGGATGAGGTGGAAAATGCAGATCAGGTCATTGACGGCATTGTTGTATCCAACCGTACCCTCGGCTTTGTGAATGCGCCATCCCTGCTTCAGAAAGCGGTAGCAAAATGTCTGGATGAGAAAACCAATCTGGCATTTTATGATGAAAACAGAAAGATGTTATACGAGGGACTGCAAAAGCTCGGTTTCCACTGCATTAAACCGGAAGGCGCTTTTTATATGTGGGTAAAATCTCCGGAAACGGACGAAGAAAAATTTGTTGCAGCAGGTAAAAAATACAATATCATCATGGTAAAGGGCAGCGCATTCGGATGTGCAGGCTATGTCCGTCTTGCTTACTGTGTTTCCCATGAGACGGTAAAAAATGCCCTGACTGCGTTTGAAAAACTGGCAGAAGATTACGGATTGTATACTGAATGAAATGACTCGGAAATGAGCAGATTGTAATGAATTTGTGAAATATAACAGGAAAATTGAGAGAGTGGAGAGCGTAAAATTTATGAGTAACTGGGAAGAATATGTAAGAACAGTGGAACCGTATGTTCCGGGAGAACAGCCAAACCAGCCGGACATGATCAAATTGAATACCAACGAAAATCCATATCCGCCCGCACCGGGAGTGGTAGAGGCTCTGAAGAACTTTGATACAGATAAGCTGCGGCTTTATCCGGAACCGACCTGCAAAGTGTTAGTCGATGCGATCGCAGATTATTATGGAATCAGGAGCAGTCAGGTATTTACCGGTGTCGGTTCTGATGATGTGCTTGCCATGATATTTATGACGTTTTTTAACAGCAAAAAGCCGATCCTGTTTCCGGATATCACCTATTCTTTTTATGATGTGTGGGCAGATATGCTTCGGATTCCATTTGAGACAAAAGCGTTAGATGACAATTTTCAGATTAGAAAAGAGGATTATTATGGGGACAACGGCGGCGTGGTGTTCCCAAATCCAAATGCACCGACCGGAATCCTTATGCCGCTTTCAGAGATTGAGGATATCATTGCACACAACCGCAATGTGATCGTAGTTGTGGATGAGGCATACATTGATTTTGGCGGGGAGTCTGCGCTGCCTCTGATCGAAAAATATGACAATCTTCTCGTGGTACAGACCTTTTCAAAATCGCGTTCCCTGGCAGGTATGCGGCTTGGCTTTGCGATGGGAAATGAAAAGCTGATCCAGTATATCAATGATGTGAAATATTCTTTCAATTCCTACACGCTCAATCAGACAGCGCTTTCGCTTGGCGTGCAGGCAATAAAGGACAGGGAGTATTTTGAGGAAACCTGTGCAAAAGTCATCGCTACAAGGGAATGGACGAAGTGCGAACTGAAAAAATTGGGATTTTCTTTTGGGGATTCCATGAGCAACTTTATTTTTGCAACACATGAAAGAGTTCCTGCAAAAGAAATATTTGAAGCATTCTGGGAGCATAACATTTTCGTGCGTTATTTTTCAAAGCCGAGAATTGATAATTATCTGCGCATCAGCATTGGTACACAGCAGGAGATGGAGCACCTGATTGCTTTTCTGACAGATTATTTGAAGGAATAACAGAATACTGTCAGGTATAAATTATAGTTATAACCAATATGAAAAAAAGTATTGCTTTTTCGTCACGATTCGACTATTATAGAATTCGCGTCTGTAACGCTTTAGTGTGTAAAACAGGTATTTACTTTAAAACTTTACTATGTTAAAATATGTATAGATTTGAAATTTCTGACAATAAAAAAGAGAATGATATCATTTTGATTTATGAAAAGGAGAAAGTAAAATGAGCAAGAAACTAAGGACTGAGGCAGTAGACCATCTTTTTGATGCGATTTTAAGCCTGGAAAACAGAGAAGAATGTTATACTTTTTTTGAAGATGTCTGCACTGTGAATGAGCTGCTTTCCTTATCACAGAGATTTGAGGTTGCCAAGATGTTACGTGACCAGAAAACATATCTTGATATTGCAGAGAAAACAGGTGCTTCCACAGCGACCATCAGCCGTGTAAACCGTTCTTTAAATTATGGAAATGACGGATATGACATGGTATTTGCCAGAATGGCTGCATCAGAGACAAACGAAGCGTAAAACAGAATAGAAAAACCCGGAAAAAAAGAAAAACCCGGAGCTGCACGGATCATGTCTGGTATAGACAGTGTTCCATTCAGCACCGGGTTTTATTTTTCTTTTTTGGAAGGATCTTTTTCTTCGTGCAGCATCTGATCGACAATGCGCTCGATAATTGTTTTTTTCAGGTAGACATCATAGCTTAACATGCAGATAAAACTGAATGTCCGTAAAAGCTCTGCATCCTCACCTTCCATGCCCTCAAAAGTTTTCATGGAGGTGTTAAACTTCTTTGCAAGGTCTTTCATGATATTTAAGGTTTCCTGATGCTCCAGACCGAACACTTCTTTATAGATATCCTCAAGACTCATCTCGGAGCTGCCTTTTCCAAAATATCTGCCCGTGATCGGATTTAAGATACTCTGGATGTCACTGATGCTTAAGATACTTTTAAAATAGTAGATAAAGATCAAAGTCAGCACATGTTCTTTGGAATATTTTTTCTTTTCAGGTGGAGGAAGAAGATCGTTTTTTGCATAATTGTTGATCATGGTCTTAGTCAGGATCTTATCGTCCTCATGCCGCTTGGATGTGGCAAGCTGGGAATCCATAAATGTTGTCACCTGATCCATGTAAAGATCGATATTTGGGATATCTTCCGGTTTTACATAGTCGATTTTGTTAAATTCATCTAATATATCACTTAAAAATTGTTTTGTATTCATTTTTTTACCTGCTTTTACTCTTACTGGTTCAATCGTATTCTCTACATCAGATTATATAGTATTGAAAACTAGATGACAAGATACAATTGAATTTAATTGTATGAATTTGAATGTGGACGGTCGTAGATTTTTTCTGACGCAAAGGACGGTTATTTTTTATTGTTAAAAAAAGAAAATATGTTCGATTTTACTGTTCATAAGCAGGGATAATGTGTTACAATAGATGGGAATATGATATTGTAATAAAAAAGGGATTGAATATTACAAACAACAACGGAAATGGAGATGTCTATGAGCATTTATGATACATTGAACGAACAGCAGAGAGAAGCGGTATTTCACACGGAGGGACCGGTTCTGATCTTAGCGGGGGCGGGTTCCGGAAAAACACGCGTCCTGACACATCGCACTGCTTATCTGATCGAAGAAAAGGGCGTGAATCCATACAATATTATGGCAATCACCTTTACGAATAAAGCGGCAGGTGAGATGCGTGAGAGAATCGACCAGCTTGTGGGATATGGCTCTGAGAGCATCTGGGTATCAACGTTCCATTCTACCTGTGTGCGCATTTTAAGACGTCATATTGACCGCATCGGGTTTGACACTAATTTTACAGTCTATGATTCCGATGATCAGAAGACACTGATGAAGGATATCTGTAAACGTCTGAATGTGGATACTAAGATTTACAAAGAGCGAAGTCTGCTTGCTGCGATTTCCAAAGCAAAAGATGAACTGGTAGATCCACAGGAATTTTCTCTCCGTGCGGCTGCTTCCGGGGATTTTGCGAAACGGAAACAGGCAGAGATCTACAGAGAGTATCAGGATGCACTGCGGCGGAATAATGCACTTGATTTTGACGATCTGATCGTAAAGACGGTTGAATTGTTTAAAACGGATGATCAGGTGTTAGACTACTATCAGGAACGCTTCCGCTATATTATGGTGGACGAGTATCAGGATACGAATACGGCACAGTTTGAACTGATCAGTATTCTTGCCAGAAAGTATAAGAACCTGTGTGTCGTTGGTGATGATGACCAGTCTATCTATAAGTTCCGCGGTGCGAATATTTATAATATCCTGAACTTTGAAAAACATTTTCCAGAGGCAGTGACGATAAAACTGGAACAGAATTACCGTTCTACGCAGAATATTTTAAATGCTGCAAACGGAGTGATCTCCAACAATATGGGACGAAAAAGAAAGACACTCTGGACAGACAATGAAGAGGGGAAAAAGATCGGTTTCAAGCAGTTTGAGACAGGCTATGAAGAGGCAGAGTATGTCGCAAAGGACATCAATGCCTGTGTGAAGGACGGCAGATATCATTACGGTGACTGCGCTGTTCTCTACCGCACAAACGCACAGTCCCGTCTTTTTGAGGAAAAATTTATCGTATCCAATATTCCATATAAGATTGTCGGCGGCGTGAACTTCTATGCAAGAAAAGAGATCAAAGACCTGCTTGCCTATTTGAAAACGATCGATAATGCAAGAGATGATCTTGCTGTCCGCAGGATCATTAATGTGCCAAAACGTGGAATCGGTGCAACAACCTTAAACCGTGTGGCAGATTATGCGGCTGCGGCAGACATCAGTTTTTATAATGCATTGAAAATGGCAGACGATATTCCGACACTCGGCAAGAGTGCTGCAAAGATCAAGCCATTTGTGAATTTTATTCAGGTGATGCGCAGTAAAGTAGAGATTATCAGCGTTTCTGAACTTTTGCAGGAGATTATAGACGAAACCGGATATGTGAAAGAATTGGAAGCGGAAGATACCGAAGAGGCAAAGGCGCGTATTGAGAATATCGATGAGCTGATCAGCAAAGTGGTTGCTTACGAGGAAGGCGAGGAACATCCGACACTCAGTGGTTTTTTAGAGGAAGTGGCACTGGTTGCAGACATCGACAGTCTCGATGAGGGCAGTGATTATGTTGTTTTAATGACATTACATAGTGCAAAAGGTCTGGAGTTCCCGAAAGTTTACCTTGCCGGAATGGAGGATGGATTGTTCCCAAGTTATATGTCCATCACTTCGGACAGTTCTTCTGAGGATCTAGAAGAGGAGCGACGCCTGGCTTATGTGGGGATCACGAGAGCCAAAGAAGAACTTACAATTACCTGTGCAAGACAACGTATGATCCGTGGCGAAACGCAATATAATAAAGTATCGCGGTTTGTTCGGGAGATTCCGTCTGAACTGTTGGACAGTGAACTGAGAAAGCCGGCATCTGCAAGAGAATCTTCTTTTGGAAAAGAGAGCAGTTTCCCATCTTTTTTACAGAACCAGACAACAGCAAGACCGAAAAGAACAACACTGCGCCAGCAGCCTTCCGGACAGAGTATGCAGGCAAAGGCACTTGTCACAAAGGGTGTTGTAAAGTCAGAGCTTGACTATGGTGTCGGGGACACCGTATCGCATATCAAGTTTGGCAGAGGAGTTGTGAAAAACATCATGGATGGCGGAAGAGATTACGAGGTGACCGTGGATTTCGAAGGATATGGTGTGAAAAAAATGTTTGCCTCTTTTGCAAAATTAAAGCGTATCTGATTCTATTTGGGAGCAGGGACGTTTGTGTATCCGAAACTCTAAAAAATATATAAAATTTTTGAAAAATATAAATTTTTTATATTCGAAAAGTAAAGGATATGGTATAATGGGCGTAAGCAATGAGCAGTGCACATAGATTTTTCTGGTGTGTATTGCGTTTAGGTTTTGCATATCCTATAAAAGTATAAATAAGAGAAGGAGCGGAACACTATGAACAAGGTGGAAGATTTCATCAATGCGACAAAGTTAAACGACTTACTCAATAAGAAAGAGGATCTGATCAATATGACAAAGTTGAATGAATTATTAAACAAAAAAGAAGCAGAAGAAAAGAAAACATCAAAGGTTGTATGGATTTTTGCAATCATCGGTATTATTGCAGCAGTTGCAGCAGCAGTATATGGCGTATATCGTTTCTTTACACCAGATTATTTGGAAGATTTTGAAGACGATTTTGAAGATGATTATGAAGACGATTTCTTCGAAGATGAAGAGGACGAAGAAGAGCCGGCAAAACCAGCAGAGAAAAAAGAAGAAGAATAAAAATAATCTGGAGGGCTGCGGATGCAGCCCTTTTTTCTTGTGTAACAGATAAAAGAAATAGAAAACTGTGAAGTTAATAAAATGTCAATGGAATCATGGACAATTTTATAGTTGATGAAATAAAAATGCGAGGAATTTATGAAAAAAGGACAAATCATAGAAGGCGTGATCGAGCGCGTAGACTTTCCAAATAAGGGAATTATCAGAACAGAGGATGGCAGACAGGTTATTGTAAAAAATACGATACCGGGACAGAAAGTGTCTGCTTCCATCAATAAAATCCGCAAAGGAAAGGCAGAGGGCAGACTTTTAGAGGTATTGGAAAAGTCACCGCTGGAAGGGGACAAAACAGGATGTGTCCATGCCGGGGAATGTGGAGGATGTACTTATCAGACACTTCCATACGACAGGCAGCTTGAGATGAAAGCAGAACAGGTAAAAAAATTAATGGATGATGTGATCGATCAGGAAAACCGGGATTACCAGTTTCTGGGAATCAAGGAAAGTCCAAGGCAGACCGGATACCGCAATAAAATGGAATTTTCCTTTGGGGATGAATTTAAGGATGGACCGTTAGCACTTGGCATGCATAAGCGTGGAAGCTTTTATGATATTGTGACGGTGGAAAACTGCCAGATCGTGGATGAGGATTTCAGAAAGATCCTGTCTGTCACACTTGCTTATTTTCGTGAAAAAAATATCACCTATTACCATAAACTGCGTCACACCGGATATTTGAGACATCTGCTTGTCCGTAAGGCAGTCAAAACAGGGGAAATATTAGTAGATCTGGTGACTACAACGCAGACGGATTTTCCGGGAATTGCCGCAGCACAGATGGATGAAGTTGAAAGTACGTTGAACAATGCACAGGAAAACGCATTTGCAGGAACGGAAGAGGAATTATTAGAGGGCTGGAAAGCTGCTCTTCTTGCAGCAGATTACAAAGGTATCATGACAGGTATTCTGCATACGAGAAATGACAATGTGGCAGATACCGTGACGAATGAAGGCACGGATGTTTTATATGGACAGGATTTCTTTTACGAGGAATTGTTAGGGCTTCGCTTTAAGATCACACCATTTTCTTTTTTCCAGACAAATTCCCTGGGTGCAGAGGTGCTATATCAGACTGCCAGAGAGTTTATCGGAGATGCACTTCCAAGCGGAACAGACGCAGATATTGCGGAACATGGTAAAATTGTATTTGATCTGTATTCCGGAACCGGAACGATCGCACAAATGCTTTCTCCGGTAGCTAAAAAAGTAATCGGTGTGGAGATAATTGAGGAAGCAGTGGAAGCTGCCAAAGAGAATGCACAGTTAAATGGTTTACATAACTGCGAGTTTATCGCAGGGGATGTGCTAAAAGTCATTGACAGCATTGAAGAAAAGCCGGATTATATTGTACTTGATCCACCAAGGGACGGAATCAATCCAAAAGCTTTGGAAAAAATCATTCGTTACAATGTGCCTCAGATGGTTTATATTTCCTGCAAGCCGACCAGTCTGGCAAGAGATCTGGAAGTTTTACAGGCGAGAGGATATGAAGTGAAGAAGGTCTGTTGTGTCGATATGTTTCCTTCGACGTTTCATGTTGAGACGGTTGTTCTTTTGTCCCAACAAAAACCAGATGACACGATAGAGATCGACTTAGACCTGGACGAGCTGGATGCCACCAGTGCCGAGTTGAAAGCAACCTATCAGGAAATCAAAGATT
>ERZ791621.1295-NODE-1295-length-10267-cov-2.54025_pt1 | contig 10267 bp, 9 predicted proteins | sample MGYA00510270_ERZ791621 | MGnify/ENA primary metagenome ERZ791621 (study PRJEB30046, sample SAMN00715189) | human gut metagenome | study: EMG produced TPA metagenomics assembly of the A metagenome-wide association study of gut microbiota in type 2...
GGACTCGAACCCGCGACCCTAACCTTGGCAAGGTTATGCTCTACCAACTGAGCTACTTCCGCATTGTTGCATTGTTTTCGTTTGCGAGTGCAAAGGTAGATGAAATTTTTGTTTCTGCAAATATTTAGAATAAAAAAATGCAGGGCAACGCATTTTTTTAGTTTCTCACAACCCATTCCTGTCTGTCGGACGATACTGGAGTCATGTAATATTTTCTTAATGGAAATTGCGATACGCCCTTTGTCGGTGCTCCGGTCCCATAGCCGATATCATATTCAGTTCCGCATTCCGGGCAAATTGCTTTTCCTGCATTGTCGGCTTCTATGATGATATTCTTTTTGGCTTCGTGGGGACAGCACAGATCAAATGCATAGTAGGTCGCATTTCCGTAATTGTCGATTCCGCATACAACCAAAACACCGGAAAAGCCCGTCTTTTCTCCGGCAGTACGGGCTTTAGTGATGGATTTGTGATTGTATATGCCTACCAGATCTTTGTCGCCGAAGCGCAGGTCTATTTCCAAATAGACCGGTGCATAAGGAATGTCCGATTCTTCGAATTTGGAACACGAACAAACTAATGATATAAGTAAGCAAAATAAAAACCGTTTCATCGTTTATTAGGATAACAGCTGTTGCTCAGCCTCGTTTACTCTATTAAACGCGAAACCGTCCATGATATTTTGCATCAAGGCGGAAATCTGGTCATTGCATAAATTTCCGATACTTCCTTCGTGCGTATGGTGAACTTTCTTGACAGGGACGAATTTACCAGCTTCGATGTTTAATCCTACCTGCTTGTAAGCGTCACGGAAAGGCATACCTTTCAAAACGAGGCGGTTTACCTCTTCCACACTAAAGAGGAGTGCATATTTGTCATCGTCTAAGATCTGCTCGTTCACCTTTACTTCCCGCATCATGTGCGTAACCATGCGAAGGCAATCCTTCAACTCGTCGAAAGAGGGAAGGAATACTTCCTTTATGATCTGCAGGTCGCGGAAATAACCTGATGGAAGGTTGTTGCTGATCAGTGTGATCTGCTGGGGCAATCCTTGCAGCTTGTTGCATTTGGCACGCGTCAGCTCGAATACGTCCGGATTCTTTTTATGCGGCATGATACTGGATCCTGTTGTGAACTGGTCCGGCAACTTGATGAAACCGAAGTTCTGGCTGTTGAACATACAAGCATCGAAAGCTAGTTTGGAAAGGGTTGCCGCAATGCCGGCCATGGCAAAAGCTACGGTACGTTCCATTTTGCCACGTCCCATCTGGGCGTAAACGACATTATAATCGAGCGAGTCGAAGCCGAGCAGATCTGTTGTCATCTGGCGTCTCAGCGGGAAAGAAGAGCCATATCCGGCCGCAGAGCCCAACGGGTTGCGGTTGCAAACTTTATAAGCAGCCTGCATCATCTGCAAATCATCGGTCAGGCTTTCGGCATAGGCGCCGAACCAAAGTCCGAATGATGACGGCATGGCAATCTGTAAATGTGTATATCCGGGAAGCAGCACGTCCTTATAACGGTTACTCTGCGAGATCAACACCTCGAACAGGTCGGATACCAACTCTACGATTTCCTGAATCTGTGCGCGGGTGAACAGCTTCAGATCCAGCAGCACTTGGTCGTTACGTGAACGTCCGCTGTGTATCTTTTTTCCTGTGTCACCCAGGCTGCGTGTCAGCATCAGTTCCACCTGCGAGTGGACGTCTTCCACGCCCTCTTCAATTACAAACCGGCCACAGTCGGCAACGGCATAGATATTTTTCAGTTCGGCAAGCAAGATCGTCAGTTCCTCTTTGGTAAGCAGCCCGATGCTTTCCAGCATGGTGATGTGAGCCATCGAGCCGAGCACGTCGTACTTGGCGAGATAGAGATCCATCTCACGGTCTTTGCCTACCGTAAAGGTATCCACTTCCTGGTCTACCTGAACATTCTTTTCCCAAAGTTTCTGAGCCATCAAAAAAACATTTAATAAGGCAGGGATGCCAACATGGTCGATATTTTATCGATCGCATCCTGCAATGGTTTTGATACCATTGGTTTGATAAACGGATTCAGTTCGGCGCGGACGGTTATTTTCATCCGTGTGTCGTTCTCTTCTACCTGTTTTAGCTGAATCCAAAGGAACAGGGGAACAGGCGAGTTCGTGGTCGTGAATTTGATCGTCTTGTTCGGTTCACGTTCCACGATCTGGAAGGTTATCTTGCCTACCGGTGCGACGGAAAAACTGCAAGAGTCTTTATCGAACTCGAAATCTTGAATCTTATCTTGAGGTATGCGGTCCTGCACCTTTCCTAAGTTGGATAGGTCGGACAGCATATTAAAAATACGATCCTCGTTAAAGGGGATCGTTTTCACTTCGCTAACAAATTCAGTCATTTTCACTTACTTTGTTTCGGGATTCCAGTTTGCCGGATCTTTGCGCCATTCCTGAAGGACTGCGATTTCGGATTCGTCAATGTAATCTGTACGCAATGCTTCTTCCAGCACGGCATCATAGTTACTTAGAGTCGTCAATGTAACTTTTGCCTCTTTGAAAGCCTCTACTGCAACAGGGAAACCATACGTGAAAATGGCAACCATACCGGCAACGTCACAACCGAAATTACGGACAGCCTGTACGGCTTTCAAACTACTACCACCTGTAGAAACCAAATCTTCTACAATCACTACTTTTGAACCCGGTTTCAGTTCGCCTTCAATCAGGTTTTCCAATCCATGATCTTTAGGAGTTGAACGGATGTACACGAACGGCAGACCCAGTAGGTCGGCAACTAATGCACCCTGGGCGATTGCTCCGGTTGCAACACCAGCAATAGCATCGGCATTTTCATACTTTTCGCTGATTGTGCGAGCCAGCTCCAGTTTAATGAAACTTCTGATTTCCGGATAGGAAAGTGTCTTTCTGTTGTCGTTGTAGATTGGTGATTTCCAACCGGATGCCCATGTGAAAGGATTGGCCGGCTGCAATTTGACCGCCTTAATCTTTAATAATCTCTCTGCTACTAATCTTTCCAGTGTTTTCATACAACCTAATAAAAATGTTTATATCAGTCTGCAAAGGTAGACAAAGGGAATGAGATAACCTTGTAGTTCTTCAAAAAAATAAGCTATACATATTGTATAGCAGGTTTAAGGAGAGTTTATGCCACAGCTATGCCTAAAATACTGATCCGGATGCCGGATATGGCTTTCATGGCTTCTGCACAGGCGTTCATGGTGGAACCGGTCGTAATAACATCGTCCACCAGTAGAATGTGTTTGTTTTTCAACGTGTCGGTGTTCTCTACACGGAAGATGTCCTCTACATTTTCCGATCGTTCGAATATCTGCTTGCGGGTTTGGCTTTCGGTCTTTTTTATGCGGGACAAGGATGAGATGTCGACCGCGATTCCAGTGGCGGAACGGATGCCGTATGCGATCCATTCCGACTGGTTATAACCTCTTTGCCTCATTCTTTTCGGGTGGAGCGGGACCGGCAAAAGGAGATCGACGGTGTCGAACAGCCCTGTCTCCCGGTAGGTGGTAGCAGCCATGTGTCCCAGTTCGTATCCGAGTTTTTTGTTTCCATGATATTTTAAGGAATGGATCAGCTTTTGCCCGCTTCCCCCTTTCGTGAAGTGGAGCAGAGCGGTGGCGGCGACGAAAGATGTTTTTCCCTGTAAAAGCAGACAGACCGGATTCGTCTCCATATCCGTAAAATGCGTGTAGGGCAAATGATTCGAACAATGCAGGCAAATATGCTCTTCCCCTTCCATCAAAGACCTCTGGCAAAGCAGGCAGAGGCGAGGATAGAAAAGGTTGAGGAGGTCATTCAAAATCATCCTCGTAGTCATTCCCGTTGAACAGTTGTTTCAGGCAGCGGCTTGTTTCCCTTGTTTCGAAACCGCGTCCGGCGGCGAAGCGGAGCAGTTTGGCGTAAACCTCCCGATCGTCCTTACCACGGGTTACTTTCTTTTTGCTTTTCAGGAGAGAAAGGAGGATGGAGCGATATTCTTGTTCGTCGATACCTTCCAGTGCTTCCGAGCGGATACTGGATGGAATGCCTTTCCGCTGCATCTCGTAGTTGATCTTGACACGTCCCCATTTGTTGAAGCGTAATTTGTCGTTTACGAAATAGCGTGCAAAACGGCTTTCGTCGATGAAACGTTCTTGTAGCAGGCGGGAGACGATCCGGTCGCTTTCTTCCCCGGCCAATCCCGCCGCTTTGATTTTCTTTTCGACATCCTGGATGCAGCGTTCGCTGGCAGAACAGTAGGCGGCTGCCCGGTGAAGCATTTCAGATTCACTGATTTGTTTCATTTGCGTGCTTTTATGATCCGGTCCCTGCCGGACAGGTCTTGGATCAATTCGATATTCTTGTAGCCTTCTTCCTCCAGCATCTCAACAACCATATTGCCGCATGCCGCATTGATTTCGAAGTAGAGATGGCCGTTTCTTCTCAGTTTTTTCTTTCCGAAATGGGCAATATGCCAATAATAGAGCAGCGGGTCGTTGTCAGGGACGAAAAGAGCCAGGTGTGGTTCGTAGTCCAGCACGTTCCGCTCCATGTCTTTTTTTTCTTCCTCCTTGATGTAGGGCGGATTGCTGACGATGACGTCCAGAATGAACGGAATGTCCATTTCCGCTTTCTCCGGGTCTAGGATATCTGTCTGGATGAAAGTGACCGTTGTGTTGTTGCGTTTGGCATTCCGGCGGGCGGTCGCGAGCGCTTCCGCCGAAATGTCCGTCGCAATCACGCTTGCTTTTTTCAGATGCTTCCGGAGTGTGACGGCTATGCAGCCGCTTCCCGTTCCGATATCCAATATCTTGATCTTTTGGTCTGCATTGTCGAGGATGACCTGCTCGACCAGCTCTTCTGTTTCCGGACGCGGTATCAGGACGGACGGGTCTACTTCGAACTGAAGGCTGTAGAAATCGGCCGTTCCTAATATGTATTGGATAGGCTCCATCTGCTTCAAACGTTCGACTATGTCATGAATTCGGCTTTTTTCGCTTTCTGGCAGTTCTTTGTCTTTACAAAATAAAAAATGATGCGGCTGAATATTACAAACCCGCTCCATAATTAAACGAACTAGGCTGCTGACCTCGGAGGATGGGTATAGATCCCTCAATGATTCCTTAATGTATGCGATGGTTTCAGTCATATTTTGTTTTTGGGCAAAAGTAAGCATAAGATAAATTGCAACCAAACAAAGAAAGAATTTTCCGATATCGAAACAAAGGTTTCCAAACAGTGAAACAAAAATTTTTCTACGGTGAAAATATATTTTCCCGCTGGTTTTTCATAATCTTTGTACCTTTGTCCCGAGAACATCGCAAGGTATGTTTTGGGTTGCCCGAAACGATTCGAGTAACTCTAAACGCCTTGTCCTTGCAGGGAGCAGGATTATCCTCCAAAGTCGGATAATTCCAAAATCAACGATACCTTGTGGTGAATATAGGGTTACACATAATAAACTCTCTCTCTTCTCTTATACTGTTTATTCAAATGCGCAAGGAAAAACTGATAAAAATTGCTACCTTTGCACTCATTATCGGACTGCTAATGACCTGAGAAAGCAATTAAAACAACATATGAAACTCCTTCGTTGTCTTATAGGCTTTGGTCAGCCTCGCAGGGATAGCGAAGGAGTTTTCGCTTTAATATAAACCATGGCTGTACAAAGTGAAGCCGCACTTGAAAATGCTCTGATTCATGCTCTTGAACAAATGAGCTATGAATACGTGAAGATTGAAGAAGAAAGCAATCTTCGCGATAATTTCAAATGCCAGCTCGAAAAACATAATCGCAAACAACTTGCGGAAATAGGGCGTGAACATTTCACCGAATCGGAGTTTGAAAAGATTTTGCTTCATTTGGAGGGCGGCTCACGCTTTGAAAAATCCAAGAAACTGCGCGACCTCTATCCACTCGAAACCGAAAATGGGGAACGTGTGTGGGTGGAATTTCTCAATAAGAAACAATGGTGTCAGAATGAGTTTCAGGTATCAAACCAAATCACCATTGAGGGCAGGAAGAAATGCCGCTATGATGTGACGATATTGGTAAATGGTTTGCCGTTGGTGCAAATCGAATTAAAAAAGCGAGGGGTGGAACTGCGCCAAGCCTACGACCAAGTGCAACGCTACCATAAGACATCGTTTCATGGCTTGTTCGACTATATACAGGTTTTTTTTTTTTTCAACGGGGTAAACACCCGCCATTTCGCGAACAACCCTAATCAAGGCTACAAGTTTACTTTCAATTGGACGGATAAGGATAACAACCCCTTCAACGACCTCAGTCTGTTTGCAGCAATGTTCTTCGATAAATGTACCCTTGGTAAGATGATTAGCAAATACATCGTGCTTCATGAGGGTGACAAATGTCTGATGGTGTTGCGCCCCTATCAGTTCTATGCCGTGGAGGAGATTTTGGATAAGGTGCAGAACTCTACCGACAATGGCTTCATTTGGCACACTACGGGAGCTGGCAAGACTCTTACTTCTTTTAAGGCGGCACAACTCGTTTCGGAGTTGGATGGCGTGGATAAGGTGATGTTTGTGGTGGACCGTCACGACCTTGACACGCAGACGCAATCGGAATATGAAGCGTTCGAACCCGGTGCAGTGGATAGCACGGACAACACCGATGAACTGACGAAGAAACTTTCAAGCGATTCGAAAATCATTATCACTACCATTCAGAAACTCAATGCAGCCGTTACGAAGCAATGGTACAGCAAGCGTTTGGATGAAGTGAGGAAGTCGCGCATCATCATGATTTTCGATGAGTGTCATCGTAGCCATTTCGGTGAGAGCCACAAAAATATTGTCAACTTCTTTACCAATACGCAAATATTCGGCTTCACGGGGACACCTATATTCAAGGAGAACTCTAAGAACGATCGTACTACCGAAGAAATCTTCGACAAGTGTCTGCACAAGTATCTGATTAAAGATGCCATTGCTGATGAGAATGTACTTGGCTTTTTGGTGGAATACTACCACGGCAACGAGGAGGTATCACCGGGACAGGAAAGCCGTATGCACGAGATTGCCAAATTCATTCTCAACAATTTCAGCAAATCCACCTTTGACGGTGAGTTTGACGCGCTATTTGCCGTGCAGAATGTGCCGATGCTCGTTCGTTACTATAAGATTTTCAAGGAACTGAATCCTAAAATCTCAATCGGTGCAATCTTCACCTATTCATCTAACCCTAACGAGGACGATGAACTGACGGGCATGAACAGCGGTTTTGTCAGCGAATCCGTGCCGGAGGCTGACGATATGCAGGAAATCATCAACGACTACAACCAAATGTTCGGTACGAATTTCTCCATCGAGAATTTCCGTGCTTACTACGATGATGTCAATCTGCGGTTGAAAAAGAAGAAAACCGACATGAAACCGCTCGACCTTTGTTTGGTCGTGGGTATGTTCCTCACGGGCTTCGATTCCAAGAAGCTGAACACGTTGTATGTGGATAAGAATTTGGAATACCACGGATTGTTGCAAGCGTTCTCACGTACCAACCGTGTATTCAACGAGCGCAAACGTTTTGGTAAGATTGTCTGTTTCCGCGACCTCAAGAGCAATGTGGACGAATCCATAAAACTGTTCAGCAACGGGGGTACGGGCACTATCATCCGCGAGGCTTTCGAGGTGGTGAAAAAGGAATATGCCGACATCGCCAAAGATTTCCTTGCCAAATATCCCGACACTGCGGCTGTCGATGCGTTGAAGACCGAACCCGAAAAGCGCGACTTCATTCTCGCTTTCCGTGAGTTGATAAAGAAACATGCGGAGATACAAATCTACGAGGACTATTCGGAGGATGACCCCGAATTGGGCATATCCGAACAACAGTACAACGACTTCCGAAGTAAGTACCTCGACATTCACGACACGTTCCTTGACAGCACTACCGTAGGCGGTACTTCCATTGAGGATAATTCCACCGAAGACGAAATAGGACTTGAAGACATCGACTTCTGTCTTGAACTGTTGCACAGCGACATTATCAATGTGGCTTATATCCTCGAGCTGATTGCAGAACTCAATCCGTTCAGTGAAAACTATGAGGAACAACGCCGCCATATCATCGACACAATGATTAAAGATGCCGAGCTGCGCAGCAAGTCGCAACTGATTGACGGCTTTATCCGCCAGAATGTAGATGAAGACAAGGAGGGCTTCGTGGAGCGCAAGAAGAAAGCGGATGGTTCTGTTGACCTCGAAGAACGGCTCAACCAATATATCCGTCAGGAAAAAGGCAAAGCCATTGACCGCCTTGCGGAAGATGAGCAGTTGCCTACCGAACTGCTGAACCGTTTCCTCTCGGAGTATGACTTCTCACAAAAAGTGCAACCCGAAATCATTCAAACAGCAGTCAAGGAGAAGCACCTCGGCTTGCTAAAGACGCGCAGAACCGTGAACCGTATTCTCGACCGTCTGCGCAATATTATCAGAACATTTTCTTGGGACTAAAAGATGGCGTATGAAAACAAATGACCCCGACTATGTTTATATACTGACTAATCCCAGTTTTCGAGAGGATTGGGTGAAAATAGGTAAAAGTACTCGCCCCGTTGACATTCGTTCAAAGGAGTTGGACAATACCGCTGTGCCGTTGCCTTTTGAAATCTTTGCCACGATGAAGACTTCTAAATTCAATGAGGTTGAAAGACTTGTGCATAAGACAATAGACCGATTGACAGACTTGCGTATTCGGCAAAATAGGGAATTCTTTAATGTTGACCCCAAAGTGGCTCTTGATATTTTCAGAGACATCGCTTTGACAATTGACGATGCGGTCATAACTGAATATGAGGACAATAAACCTATTATAGCGCACCCCGAAAAGAAAGAAAAGAAATCAGAATTTTCTCGACCGAAAAAACGGGAGCGATTCAAATTCAGCATGGTACATATCAAGATAGGTGAATATATTACTTTTATCCCTACCAATCTGAAAGTGAAAGTTGCAAGTGATGATTCCATCGAATATGACGGACGAATTTACAAATTGTCTCCTTTTGTCGGTACGTTTCTTCCGGAAGAAAAGAGAACACCTTCAAATGCCTATCAGGGGAGCAAGTATTTCTCGTACAACGGAAAAATATTAGATGACTTAAGGACAGCCTTTGAAAAAGAAGCTGATAATGAAATAAACATTGTAGAAAACAAAACTGTTTAAGAACATGAGTGAAGAACTCCAACAAAAACTCCGCGCCCAGCTTTGGGAGGTTGCCAACAACCTGCGCGGCAATATGTCAGCCAACGAATTTATGTACTTCTCGTTGGGCTTTATCTTTTATAAGTACCTTTCTGAAAAAATAGAGAACTATGCCGACCGTGCGCTTGAAGATGACGAAATCACTTTCAAACAGTTGTGGCAGTCAGGCGAAGAAGATGCCCTTGAACTTCAAGAGGAAGTCAAGAAGCAGTGTTTGGAAAATATCGGTTATTTTGTAGAGCCGCAATATCTCTTCACCTCTATCATTGACGCAATTAAGCGCAAGGAGAATATTATTCCCTCTCTCGAACGTTCGCTGAAGCGCATTGAGGACAGCACGCTCGGACAAGAGAGTGAGGACGATTTTGGAGGTTTGTTTTCAGACATAGACCTTGCTTCGCCCAAGCTCGGCAAAACTACCGATGACAAGAATACGCTCATATCCAATGTACTGATTGCTTTGAACGGCATTGACTTCGGAGCGGACGAAGCTACGCAGATAGATATTCTCGGCGATGCTTATGAATATATGATTTCTCAGTTTGCCGCTGGAGCGGGCAAGAAAGCCGGAGAATTTTATACACCGCAAGAAGTGAGCCAGATTCTTGCCGAGATAGTGACTATCGGACATACTCGCTTACGCAATGTATATGACCCTACTTGCGGTTCGGGTTCACTGCTTATTCGTGCAGCTCATACGGGACGGGCATACGAGATATTCGGGCAGGAGAAAAACCCCACTACTTACAACTTGTGCCGTATGAATATGTTGCTGCATGGTATCAAGTTCAGTAATTTCCAAATAGAGAATGGCGACACCTTAGAGGCGGACGCTTTCGGTGACACCCAGTTCGATGCCGTGGTTGCCAATCCTCCTTTCTCCGCAGAGTGGAGTGCCGCCGACAAGTTCAACAATGATGACCGTTTCAGCCGTGTCGGTCGCCTTGCTCCGCGCAAGACAGCTGACTATGCCTTTATACTGCACATGCTCTATCATCTTGTGGATGGTGGTACAATGGCTTGCGTTGTACCGCCTGGGGTATA
>ERZ791621.1298-NODE-1298-length-10240-cov-5.60226_pt1 | contig 10240 bp, 10 predicted proteins | sample MGYA00510270_ERZ791621 | MGnify/ENA primary metagenome ERZ791621 (study PRJEB30046, sample SAMN00715189) | human gut metagenome | study: EMG produced TPA metagenomics assembly of the A metagenome-wide association study of gut microbiota in type 2...
GAGCACTTGGCTACGGACCAAGGTGTCGGGAGTTCGAATCTTCTCGCGCACGTATGCTAAATAGTCTTAAATTCTTGAAAAATCAAGGGTTTAAGGCTATTTTTGTATATGCAGATTTTATGAATCCTTTTTAATGCGGAAAATTCCATAAGATGGTATAATAAAAAAGATAAATTACTGGAAACAATGAATTAAGGTAACCTTAAGGTTATTCGAGTTGGAAAGTAAGATTTACGTGTTAAGATGGCATCATCAAAGATAAGAGGAGGAAAAAATATGTGGACGAGAGCGGAATTAAAAGACAGAGCAAAGTTTGCATTTAAAAGAAACTATTGGAGAAGTGTGCTGATCAGTTTACTGCTGGCGCTTTTGATAGGAGGCGGCAGTGGCGCAGGAAGTGCAGGTTCGGCTATGTCATCAGCTTTAGGAAGTGACGGAAGTGATATTACCTCGGACTCCTATGATGATTTTTATGATGACGCAGATGACATCTGGTATGGGATGAATGATGTCTATGACAATACAGATCATACAGCACTTCTTTTTGCAGGAGTCATTTTTGTTGTGATCTTTATGATTGTATTTGTGATCATTATGACTGTTACAATTCTTTTGGATGCATTTATTTTTAATCCATTGGAAGTGGGATGTAAACGTTTCTATTTAAGAAACCTCAATGAGGCAGCTTTAGTGGGAAATGCCGGATACGCATTTGATAACAATTATAAAAATATTGCAAAGACAATGTTTTTCCGTGATCTGTATACTGTTTTGTGGTCAATGCTTTTTATTATTCCTGGCATTGTAAAGTCATATGAATACCAGATGATCCCATATCTGCTGGCAGACAATCCACAGATGACAAAAGAGGAGGCATTTGCAGAGAGTAAGAGAATGATGCAGGGACAGAAATGGAATGCATTTGTTTTGGATTTATCATTCATTGGATGGGATATTTTATCTGGAATGACAATGGGAATCCTGGGAATCTTTTATGTGCAGCCATACAAAGATGGAACACATGCCGCATTATATGAAGCTTTAAGATACAGAACTCCGTATCAGCAGATTCAGAATCCGGCACCTTACCAGCAGAATACTGCAATGAATCAGCAGACAACAGAGATGCCGAATAGATTTGAAAATCAGAATATCGATCAGCCGTTTGAGGACAGAACGGATTATTAGGAGAACAACTACGGATGGATTACAAAATCTTGATCGCAGATGATGAGCCGGAGATCAGAAATCTTCTCCGGCTTTATCTGGAAAATGAAAACTATCATGTAATAGAAGCGGAGGACGGACAGCGGGCGCTCGATTTATTGCGGGCAGAGCAGCCGGCATTATGTATTTTGGATATTATGATGCCGAAGATAGACGGCTATCATGTATTGCAGCAGATTCGCAAAGAGAGTAATATTCCAGTGATCATTTTGTCAGCGAAGGACGCAGATTCGGAAAAAATCCTGGGATTAAATCTGGGAGCAGACGATTATCTGGCAAAACCGTTCAATCCTTTAGAGGCAGTTGCCAGAGTGAATTCTAACATTAGGCGTTTTTATTCTCTTGGAACAAAAGTGGTTCAGGAGGGAAATTTAGCTGTTCGGGATCTGGTATTGAATCAGGACGCGTGTACTCTGAAAAAAGGAGACAAAATCATACAGCTGACCTCTGTGGAATATCGCATCATGGAACTGTTAATGAAGCATCCGGGCAAAGTCTTTACAAAACAGCAGATTTATGAACATGGATGGGGGGAAGATTATATTGTGGCAGACAATAACATTATGGTCTGCATCAGTAAGCTGCGGGCAAAACTGGATGATAATCCTTCCGCTTATATTCAGACAATCCGTGGTCTGGGATATCGCTTGGAGAAGTAAATGAAGAAACAGAATGATTTACAGTGGTTTTTGATCAAAAAATTTATTGAAATACTAGCAGTTGTTGGAGTTGTGGAATATCTGTTGACTTTTCTGGTCAACAGATTTGTGCTGCCTAACGTACTGCTATATTTTTTTCCGGGCGTGGAAGAAAATCCGCTTTTGCTCGGCTCCGGCGTGATCTTCTTCCTGTCTGCAGTTTTAATGTTACTGATCTTAGGAGCATTGAATGCAATGTTTCCATCACCGCTTCATGAGATGGTACAGGCGGCTTTGGAACAAATGCAAAAAAATTTCATGCATACCGTTTCCGCTGGAAAAACTAATTTTTCTTTTTATGAATTAAACAGAGGGCAGGCAATTCTGCTTTTTCTGGTTGCTTTTGTAGTAGTGTTGGTAATTTTAACCCCGTATGTGTTAGGGGCAGTTTGTTTTGCAAAAATAACGATTAAAGAGTTTCGTCAGATCCAGAGAGAGAGGGAGGAGGAACAGAAAGAGTTTGACCGTAAAAGAAATCTGATGCTATCAGACATTGCACATGATCTCAGAACGCCGATGACCACGGTTAACGGTTATGCAAAAGCACTGGCAGACGGAATGGTGGTGGAGCCGGAGAAACAGTTGGAGTATTTGCAGGCAATACAGAATAAGTCGGCAAGGATGAACGATCTGATCCATTTATTATTTGAGTATGTAAAATTAGACAGTGAAGGTTTTTCACTGGACAGAAAAGAAACAGATCTGAGTGAACTGTTACGTGAAAATGCTGCACTCATTTATGCAGACTTTGAAGATGCAGGGATGGAATTCGAGATTGATATTCCAGAAGAAGTGGTTTCGGTATCCGTTGATCCAATCCAGTTTTCCAGAGTGATCACGAATCTTTTGAATAATGCAATGAAGCACAATGAGAGTGGTACGCATATAAAGATTGGCATGTACCGGAAAAATGGATACATTTATATTCTTGTAGCAGATAGTGGCAGGAGAATTCCGGGCGAGCTTGCGGAACATTTATTTGAACCATTTACAAAAGGAGATGTATCCAGAAAAAGTGGAAGTGGAAGCGGACTAGGACTTTCGATTGCAAAAAAAATCATTGAAATGCATGGATTTCAAATGGATTTTATACAACAGCTGGACGAGAAAAAAATTCCGCAGATTGCAGGCTATACAAAAGAATTTGTCATCAAGATCGCGGACGACAGCTACGACTCATCCCTCACGGCATGACGAAAAGCGCAGGGCAATAAAAAGAAAGCTGCGCATATAGACAAGCCGGAGGGATTTTTATATAATGAATAAAAAGTATTGTAACAGGAAAAAGGAGACTCTCATTGGATACATTTGAGATGTTAAAAAGGCTGTTAAGCCAGAATGAATTTGAACTTTTGCTGCCGGATCAGACAGGAGCAAAAGAAAAGAACACGGATAAAACAGCTATTCGTCTGGTATATCAGATGAATGACACGATAGAAAGCTTTCTTGTTTTTAAGGAAGCAAGAATGACAGGTACATACAAAGAAGATTATGAAGGGGCTATTGAGGCCTCTTTTTATCGCGATGGGGATGATTACGCACTTGTTGTCCGGCAGGAAGAGGAGGATTGTGTTGTCACTATCCTTTTTAAAACGCTGGAGCTGGAAACAAATCTGTATAATTATGGTGATATTGCGCATTTTTGGAGAAAAGGTTATGAAAATCTGCGGCAACTGGAATTTCGTATTGCGGTATTATGGGATAAATATGAGTATCTTGGTGAGGCTGTCTGCAATGAGGAAGAACGAAAACTCGTGCAGTTAGCCTATTTTCCACCTCTGAATTATACCTGTTATCCGGCGGTTTCAAAGCAGTACATTGTGCCGCGAGACAATCCATGGATACCGTCGGATGGTGCATTTTCCTTGATGAAAGAGATGGCAGAGCAGGTGGGTGACAGAAAAATTAAAAAATGGATACATTTTTATGAAAGGTATCCATATCCTGTTGTTGCAAGGTGTCTTGCAGTTTTATTACATCGGAATGCGCATGCAAAAGTAGTGGATCTGATCACAGAGAGGTTAAAAAAAGCGACATCCGTTTATCCTAATCGATCTTTTGGCGAAAAAGAGGATGAAAATATCGGGAAACTTTTAGGGCGGGCAGAAAAACGGAAAGAAGAATTGGAGCGTGCGGGAATCCATGCGGAGGTACTGCACGAAGAGCCGTTTACGACCGCAAAGGATACGCTGGATTTTCATGTGTATGTCATGCAATTGAAAAAAGGCGTAATAAACAGAAAAGTTTTGATCGAGGAAATTTCAGAATAATCACAGAAAAGAAAGAAGAATTTTGCAATGAACGAATTAATGGAGCAGATTAAGAAAAAAGATGCCAGGGCATTTACGCATGGAGGAAAATTTCATGCGGATGATGTGTTTTCGGCAGCACTTTTATTTTATATAAATCCGGAAATTACGATTTTACGTGGAAATCGTGTGCCGGACGATTTCGATGGAATTGTGTTTGATATTGGAAGAGGTGCGTATGACCATCATCAGAGGGACAGCAGAGTCCGGGAAAACGGTGTGCCATACGCTGCGTTTGGATTGTTGTGGGAAGCAGTCGGTGCAGAGATCCTTGGGGAAGAGCTGGCAGAGGAGTTTGACGAGGCTTTTGTGCAGCCGCTGGATCATAATGATAACACGGGGGAGAAAAACGAGCTTGCAACACTGATTGGGAATTTCAATCCGACCTGGGATGCACAGGGTGGAAATGATGAGGCATTTTTTCAGGCAGTAAGCGTTGCAGGCCTGATCCTTGAAAACAAATTTGAGCGTTATCGCGGAAATGAGCGGGCAGACAGGCGCGTGGAGGAGATTTTAGAAGAACACCGGCAGGCGGTTACATCTGGTAAAAGGGACAGCGAAGATGCAAAGATTCTGATTTTACCGGAGTTTGTGCCGTGTCAGAAGCGGTTGTCGGAGACGGAGATTGCATTTGTCATATTCCCATCCAATCGTGGTGGATACTGTATACAACCACAGAAGAAGGAATATTCCATGAATTACAAATGCAGTTTTCCGGCAGAGTGGCTTGGTCTTGAAAATGAAGAATTGGAACAGGTTACCGGATTACAGAGTGCAGGATTTTGTCATAAGGGAGGATTTCTTATGACGGTGGGAATGTTAGAGGACGCGGTGAAAGCCTGCCGTATCAGCATGGAGTTATATCATGAAAATCCGACAATCGTAAATCTCGGCGGGGATTCCTGCATAGATCCGCTGTTAAAGCAGCTTCCGGGAATGCAGGAGGCAACGGTGATACATATGGATTTTATGCAGCTCCCAGAGCTTACAGTGGATGGAATTTACGGTGAAGCAGCGATGGACAAGCAGCAGTGGAAAAACGAAGTCAAAGAGAATCTGAAACGGATTTTAAAACAGAAGCCGGAGGCAGTATATGTGGAAGGAAATGTGTTTGAGACATATCCAATCGTACATCAGCTGCGGAAAAAACATATTCCAGTATTGACAATGATGGAAAAAGATGGACAGAAATTAATCATTAAAATTCCTTCCGGGTCTTAAGTTACAGGAAGATAAAAAGTAGAGAGGAGCAATTTTTTTGAAAAGTAATAAATACGAAATTGATATGTGCAACGGTTCCATAATGGATAAACTGGTTTCGTTTGCACTGCCATTGATGCTGTCTGGCATTTTACAGTTAATGTTCAATGCAGTGGACATTATTGTTGTGGGAAGATTCAGTGGAAGTGAAGCGCTTGCAGCAGTCGGTTCCACAACGGCACTGATCAATGTTTTTACCAATCTTTTTATTGGAATCTCACTTGGGGCAAACGTGCTTGCAGCAAGATTTTTTGCTGCCGGACGCAGGGAAGAAATGTCAGAGACCGTACATACCTCCATCACGCTTGCACTGATCAGCGGAATTCTCATGGCGTTTGTTGGGCTTGTTTTTTCCAAAGGGGCATTGGAATTAATGGGAACACCGGAAGATGTGATCGGACTGTCGACGCTTTATATGCGGATTTACTTTATGGGAATGCCGTTTTTTATGCTGTATAATTATGGCGCGGCGATTCTCCGTGCAGTGGGTGACACAAAAAGACCATTGTATTTTCTGATCATCGCAGGAGTGATCAACGCAGGCTTAAATATGGTATTAGTGATTGTATTTGGGCTTGGAGTTGCGGGAGTTGGAATCGCCACCGTGTTTTCCCAGATGGTTTCCTGTGTGCTGGTTTTGACCTGCCTTTGCAGAGCAGAGGGAAGTTATAAGCTTTCTTTTTCAAAACTTTCTATGAAAGGCTATTACCTGAAACAGATTTTTCAGGTGGGAATTCCGGCAGGCATACAGAGTACCGTCATCAATTTTTCTAATGCATTACTACAATCGTCAGTTAATTCTTTCGGTTCAACCGCGATGGCAGGTTACACGGCAGCAAACAATATTCTGGGATTTTTGTATGTTTCCATCAATTCTGTGACACAGGCATGTATGAGTTTTACAAGTCAGAATTTTGGTGTTGGAAAGTATAAACGAATGGATCGCGTACTGATCGACTGCATGATTTTATCGGTGGGAACAGCACTTGTATTAGGATGCGGGGCGTATTTTTTCGGAGCGGAAATATTACAGATTTATACAGAGGAAGCGGACGTGATCCAATGTGGAGTTGAGATTTTATCCATCACGACAGTTCCGTATTTTCTGTGCGGTATTATGGATCTTTTTCCGGGCGCACTGCGTGGAATGGGATATTCCGCAGTGCCAATGGTATTGTCTATTATCGGAACCGTTGGAATGCGTGTCCTGTGGATTTTTGCATTTTTTCCACAGCACAGATCACTGTATTTTTTGTTTATTTCCTATCCGGCATCGTGGATTGCAACGATTGTGATGCAGGTGGTATGTTATTATTTTGTGAGAAAGCATTGTTATAAATAAAGGGGGAACGAACCAATGATAATCTGTAAAAACTGTGGGGCGGAATATGATGATGAGCAGGATCGCTGTCCTTATTGCGGTGGGGATAACTTTGGCAAATCTGTCCAGGTGCATGAAGACATGATGAATGAGCTGAAACGTGAAAAAAGGCAGTGGGAGAAAATGCCGGAAAAAGTGGCTGGCAAAGGAATGTCGTGGACGGCAAAGCTTGGGATAGCAGCAGTGATAATGGTTGCAGTGATCTGTATCATTGTATTTATTGTTTCAAGTATTTCCCATAAAGTATCTTATCGGGTAGAACAGAAGAATCTGGAAAAATTAGAAAGTCTGTACCAGAGCGGAGATTATGAGGGAATCTGTGAATATCTGAAAACAGTGGAATATACCTATCAGTCTTATTTTGATAAATATACAGAGATTGCGGGAATGCAGCGTTATTTGAATTATCTGAATGACGAGGATGATTCTTATCTGCAATGGATTGTAGAGAATGATAAGGCAGATGCATTGAGCAACATCAGTTACATCGTTAGTATATTAAATGAATGTCAGGAGGCAGCGGACGCATATTACAAGTATGAGGAAGAGGATGCTGTGGCATATTACAAAGAATATTGTTATGATTATATGAAGGAACACTATGCGATATCCGAGGATGAGATAAAGTCCTGCATAGATGAAGCTGGTGGGTTGACTTACGATGATAAAGATCAGATTACAGAAGCGTTACAGAAACTTGCAATCAGCCGATTAAAAGACAAAATGGAGTAAAGTATATGAAATGTTCAAAGTGTGGATATGATTATCCAGCCAGAGAGACAAAATGTCCTTATTGTGGAGAGCCGAATAAACTTGGTATGGAATGGGAAAAGGAGGAAGACGAAACAAGAAAAGAAACACTTCTTACCAAAGCAAAAGTGTTACATTCCATGCCGCTTTATGTTGCTAATAAAATTATGAATATCATTCTTTTGCTGGCAGTTGTACTTCTTGTTGTTTTATTTCTTGTCTTTTTCATTTTAGGCTATGTGGATGAAAAGCATACAGAACATCAGAAAAAATCAGCATCGGTAGAAGCAGCAGAAGAAATTTTCAAGACGGGAGATAATGCAGCGTTGGATGCGTATCTGCATGAGTATGAAGTTTATGCAGAGGACGGGTATGAAAAGTATACAGAACGTGTAGATATCTATGATAGATACAGCCATTTTATAGAAGATGTGATGGATTTAAGGGAGAAGTCTGACTGGGAAAGTGACAAAACGCCAAGGGCTTATGAAGTGGAAGATATCCTTTACTATGCACATGAAATTTTGCTTCAGGATGATTATCGTATCAGTGAAATTGAATTTCAGGAAAACCAGAAATATTTCAGTGAAATCCAGCAGAATACGATTGCAACATTAATGGGGACTTTGGAAATGACAGAGGAAGAAGTGAATGAATTTGTAAAGTGCGATCGATATTATGATGAGGAGGAAACTTTTGTAAAAATAATTTTTGAGAGAAAGGGGTGGGAATATGAAGAAAATTAATATCACCTTTTCTTTTCGGGATGAAACTGGAGATTACAGCGTAAAAGTGTTCCCTTTTGTTATAAAATGCATAGTGTCAGTGATCGTGGTATTTAATTTTATAGTAATTGCAATGGCATTACCAGGAGAAATCAGTGATCATGTGAAATATTCAGGAAAGGAATATTATAAATCAAGGTGTGAGGAAAAGTATATTGACAGGGAGTTTGACAGTCTGCATGACTATTTAAATCTGTATCATCTGCAGGGAGAAGATTACGGGATTTATTGGGAGATGGTAAACGGTTATGAGGATTATACCATATATATGAATTATAAATCCATGGAAGAGCAGGAAAATATATCTTTTTCTTATATGGGAAAGTATGATCAGCCGCAGGAGATTTCCTTTATAACATCGCAGAAAATAGAAGAGTATCGCAATAAAGTGTTAGAAAATGCAGAGAATGTGAAATATGAGAGAAATAAAAGATATTTCACAGAGTTTGCACAGAAGGCACAGTGAAAAAATTAAAGTAGAGACATTTTGCATCAGGCAGAAAAGAGGAAAAAGGAATGGTAAAAAGATATATTGACTGTTCAGCCAGAGAACTGGCTGCCTATCATAAAAAAGAATTATTACAGTCCATTGCGGACAGCGAGGGAAGAGTGCTTGCAGCAGAGACGATCGGTACAGTGACACCAATGTTAGTGAATATTACAAATGCAGAATTTGTAACTTCTCTTGGTGCGGATATTATCATGTTAAATATTTTTGACGTGGATCATCCTGAGATCAATGGATTACCGGAAGTTGCCCCGGAAGATACTATACATGAGATCAAACGTCTGACCGGAAGGATGGTTGCAATTAATTTAGAGCCGGCAGCAGTCCGCAATGATGGAGAAAAATCGGTGTGGAGTCTTACCGAAGGACGGCGCGCAACCGTGGAAAATGCAAAAAAAGCAGCGGACATGGGCGTTGATATGATCGTTCTTACCGGAAATCCGGGTGTTGGCGTTGATAACAGGGCAATTACAAAGGCATTAGCCGATTTAAACGAGGCAGTCGGCGACAGAGTGATCCTGACAGCAGGAAAAATGCATGCATCCGGTATTCTGTCAGAAGCAGGAGAAAAAATACTGACAAAAGAAGATGCTGAGACATTTATTGAAGCAGGGGCAGATGTCCTTTTACTTCCGGCACCTGGTACTGTTCCGGGATTTACCATGGAGCATGCAGCTGAATTGATCAAATCCACACATGAAAAAGGTGTACTTGCGATGACTACAATTGGAACTTCCCAGGAGGGAGCGGACGAAGCAACAATCCGTCAGATCGCATTGATGTGTAAGATGGCAGGTGTGGATATTCATCATATCGGTGATAGTGGTTATATGGGAATGGCTTTGCCGGAAAATATTACGGCATACAGCGTTGCAATCCGTGGAAAAAGGCATACTTACCGCAGAATGGCGATGTCACTTGTAAGATGAAGATAGAATGGTGATTTTCGACAAAAAGAAATGTAATTTTTTGTCAAAAAAGATGTTGACAAATGAATTGTGGTTTGTTATTATTAACAGGCTGTCGCAAGTAAGTGATAACAAACCACTTCAAAACGAAGCAAAACAAAATAAAAAAGTTGTTGACAAGTGCAGATGATTATGATAATATATCAGAGTTGCTGAAAACAACAAAGAACATTGATAACTGAACAGTGAATAACCTTGAAAGATTCTAAAGCGAACAAGTCCGCAGACAAGCAAAGCTTGTCAGAAGAAATCAAAGATTTCTTCCGGGTTACAAAAAAGATTTAGTTCGCGAGTAATAATTCAAGTCATCGAAAGATGAACGAACAGCTTTTAATAAAGCAAACCTTAAAAACA
>ERZ791621.1299-NODE-1299-length-10237-cov-2.55156_pt1 | contig 10237 bp, 7 predicted proteins | sample MGYA00510270_ERZ791621 | MGnify/ENA primary metagenome ERZ791621 (study PRJEB30046, sample SAMN00715189) | human gut metagenome | study: EMG produced TPA metagenomics assembly of the A metagenome-wide association study of gut microbiota in type 2...
GAAGCCATCGTCGTGCCGAGCTCTACACCTGCCACAGGAAAAATCGTTTTCGGATCCGGAGCCGAAAGATTGACCGCCATTGAAAACACTCCTTGTATCGTTGTTTTTTATCGCTGAAGCAAGCGATGGTTCGAGGTGCCCCGCTTGCGAACGCATCTTTAAATTATGCCGCCGTCTCCCACGTCTGCAAATACGCTTTCTCGACAAGTTTCGCTCAGAAAAAAACTCCTGCAGCGGAAAACAAAGAACCGTCGCAGGAGTTTGATTGGAGGCCAGAGGCAAATGCCGAATTACTTCAGTTTGCCGTGGCAATCCTTAAAGCGCTTGCCGGAACCACAGGGGCAGGGATCGTTACGGCCGACATGCGAGAAGTCGAGCCCCTGCGCTTCGTCGTGCTGAGCGTTAGCATCCGCAAGGCGCGATTCGCCGGCTTCTTGACTTGCCTGAGCAGCCTGCTGAGCTTCTTCGGGCAACTGGATTTGAACATGCATGAGCACACGACAAACGCCTTCACGCACGGTGTCAAGCAGCGTTTCGAACATGGAAAACGCTTCGCGCTTGTATTCCTGCTTGGGCTGCTTCTGAGCGTAACCGCGCAGATAGATGCCCTGACGCAGTGCATCGAGCGCCGTAATGTGCTGTCGCCACGTGGTGTCGAGCACCTGCAGCAGCACATGGCGGCAGCAGCGGCCCAGGCGTCGTGCCCGACCAAATCTTCCTTAGCCTTTTCAATAGCGGCTGCGGACTCAAGAAGCTTATTAAGCAAGTCTTCATCGGTGGTGTCATTGCTCGCTTCGAGCATGCCCTTCATATCGATGTCGATACCCCAATTGTTCTTGAGGTCACCGAGCAGACCGTCGAGATCCCACTGTTCTTCCACCGTTTCGGCAGGTACGCGAGCGCGGAAGAGATCCGTGAAGTATCCGTCGCGCAGATTCTTGATCATTTCGCTCACGTCGGAGCTTTCAAGAATCTCGTTGCGCAAACGATAAATTTCGCGACGCTGATCGTTCTGAACGTCGTCAAACTCCAAGAGCTGCTTACGGATGTCGTAGTTGCGGCCTTCGACCTTGCGCTGGGCACTTTCGATCATGCGCGTGAGCATCTTGCTCTCAATGGCCACGCCTTCTTCGAGCTTCAGACGATCGGCAATGGCGCGCATGCGGTCGCCGCCGAAGATGCGCAACAGCTGGTCTTCCATCGACAGGTAGAAAACGGAACTGCCCGGGTCGCCCTGACGGCCGGAACGACCGCGTAGCTGATTGTCGATACGGCGGGATTCGTGACGTTCGCTGCCGATGATGCGCAAGCCGCCGGCAGCCACAACCTGATCGTGCTGCACCTTCCATTCGGCCTTCAGAGCATCAATCTTGGCTTGCTTTTCCTCGGCGCTCATTTCGTCGTTGGCCAGAATCGCGTCGATCTGATGATTGATGCCGCCACCCAGCACAATGTCGGTACCGCGGCCGGCCATGTTGGTGGCAATCGTCACCATTCCCAAACGACCGGCTTCCAACACCACCTGGGCTTCGCGCTCATGCTGCTTGGCATTCAGAACGTTGTGTGCGATGCCTTCCTTCGTAAGGAGCTTGGAAATGCGCTCGGAGTTTTCAATCGAGGTGGTACCCACCAGTACGGGCTGACCGCGCTTCTGGCAGTCTTTGATGTCCTCGATGATGGCCGCGTACTTTTCGTTTTCCGTACGGAACACCTTGTCCTGCTGATCGACGCGGATCATCTGGCGATTGGTGGGAATCACCACCGTTTCCAGACCGTAGATGTCCTGGAATTCGTATGCTTCGGTGTCGGCCGTACCGGTCATGCCCGCGAGCTTCTTGTACATACGGAAGTAGTTCTGGAACGTGATGGAAGCCATCGTCTGGTTTTCCTGACGGATTTCCACGCCTTCCTTGGCTTCCACAGCCTGGTGCAGACCGTCCGACCAGCGGCGGCCGGGCATCAGACGTCCCGTGAATTCATCAACGATAACCACTTCGCCGTTCTGAACAACGTACTGCTGGTCACGGAAAAAGAGCGTATGCGCACGCAGCGATGCGTTCAGATGGTGCATCAGGATGATGTTCTGCGGCGAGTACAAGCTCGAACCATTGGCAATCAAACCGCGTTCCGTCAGGATCTTTTCGACCTTTTCGTGCCCCTTTTCGGAGAGGTACACCTGATGGGCCTTTTCATCAACCCAATAGTCGCCTTCCCCCTTTTCTTCAGCCTGGCGGGTGAGCAACGGCGGAATTTCGTTCACAGCCTTGTAGAGGTCTGTGTTGTCGTCCGCGGCACCGGAAATGATCAACGGCGTGCGGGCTTCGTCAATGAGAATCGAGTCCACTTCGTCAACAATCGCATAGGCCAGAGGGCGCTGACGACGGTTGGCGACTTCGTACTCCATGTTGTCGCGCAGATAGTCAAAGCCGAATTCGTTGTTGGTACCATAGGTGATGTCGGCCGCATAAGCCGCCTTCTTCGATTCGGTGTCTTGCTGAGAAAGGATGGTGCCCACGGTCATGCCGAGGAAGTTGTATAGGCGTCCCATCCAGGCCGCGTCACGGCTTGCCAGATAGTCGTTGACGGTCACCACGTGCACACCCTTGGCAGGAAGCGCGTTGAGGTAAACCGCAAGCGTTGCGGTGAGCGTCTTGCCTTCGCCGGTGCGCATTTCGGCGATCTTGCCGTCGTTCAGAACCATGCCGCCGATGAGCTGCACGTCGAAGTGGCGCATACCCAGCACGCGGCGGCTGGCTTCGCGAACGACCGCAAATGCTTCGGGCAGCAGCGCGTCAAGCGTTTCACCCTTTTCCAGACGTTCACGGAATTCAGCAGTCTTGCCACGAAGCTGCTCGTCGGTAAGCGCCTGAATCTCCGGTTCAAGCTTATTGATCTGAGCGCAGCGTTTGCGGTATTGACGAATCAAGCGGTCGTTGCGACTGCCGAAAATCTTGGTAAGAAACGAATCAAACATATATCAACCGATTAAATGTGCACTGTCAGCAAAAGCCTCGTGGACAGTACAAAAAATGGGCACAACACCGCCTGCGATGTCATGCTCGCACAATGGCGGTAATTATAAGCGACTGTAGCAATGCCTTTCGGTTCGGAATTTTCCGACATTTGTGCCATTTTCTTTCCGTCACAGCGCTTTGAAGCAACCGCCTGTAGACTACGCGCACACCGTCTGTGTTTGTTTATTCGTTTGTTTGGCTGCCTGCCGTTGGTTTCTATGTTTGACAACGTCCGCATCACACGCGCCAATGCGCGCTCCTTTGCGCAAATCAGTCTTGACCGAAGCATGTCGGAAACACTCGGTCAAGAGCTTTTTGACGTTCGTCGGATTGCGCGAGCCTTTCGTACGGCTGCCAAGTCGTTCAACGTCGGGCTCGACATCACAGACATCAAGAACATTCGGCGCGAGAACGGCGAAGTCGTGATCCTCGTAAAAAACACCGCTCAGCACGCCAAACTGCGGCAGATGCTCCCGCGCCTGAGAATGGCTCTGGAAGAAGCTGGGTTTCGTGACCCGATCACCCTTCGCATCAAACCTCCGACGCCTTCGATTCAACTGAGGGAAAATCTTGCTCTCGGTGCCCCGCGCGTGGCTTCCGACAAAAGCGTGGAAGTGATTCGCAAAAAAGCCGAGAGTATGAAACCCTCGGCTTTGAAGGATGCGTTGGCTTCGCTTGCAAAAACGCTTGAGAAAGCCAACCGCGAAGATTGATTTAGATCGTGGCCGTCGCCTCGTCTTCTTTAAAGGGACGCTGCGCGGCTTGGACTTCGGTGATTTCCCAGGAGTCGGGTTCAGCCAGCAACGCTCGCAACAGGCGATTATTAAGCGCATGGCCCGATTTGTAGGCGACATATCGAGCCAGAAGCGGATGGCCCAGCACGTAAAGGTCACCCATCGCGTCCAAAATCTTGTGCTTCACAAATTCGTCGTCGGAACGAAGTCCGCCCACGTTAAGCACGCGGAACTCATCCATCACGATGGCGTTTTCAAGCGTGCCGCCCTTGGCAAGTCCCATCGATCTGAGCAACTCCACTTCGGACACGAAGCCGAAAGTGCGCGCACGACTGACGGCTTGCTCATAGGTTTCAAGCCCCAAATCCACCACGGCATGCTGCACGGTCGAGTCAATCGCCGGATGACCGAAAGCAATCGCAAAATCGAGAACCATGCCGTTGTGCGGCTCCAGACGCGCCCATTTGTCGCCGTCGCGCACTTCGATCGTCTTTTTCACGCGTACAAAACGGCGCGGCACGGGCTGCTCCAAAATGCCGACGCTACGGATGAGATAGACAAAAGTCGCACCGGAACCGTCCATGATCGGAATTTCCGGCGCATCCACTTCAACGATGAGGTTATCAATACCCAAGCCGTTGAGCGCACTCATCAGATGCTCAATCGTGGAGACGATGACCTTGCCTTCGTTCAAAGTCGTCGCCAAACGCGTATCGTTGACGGCTTCGGCTCGACTCGGCAAATCCACCGCCGGCGTGATGTCGACGCGGCGAAACACAATACCCGTATCGGGCGGAGCCGGTCGCATCAGGAGTTTGACCTTGCGACCGGAATGTAGACCGATGCCGACGGCAGATGCCGTCTGTTTGATCGTTCGCTGCTTGATCATGCCCGACGACTAATTACTTGTTGCGAAGAATAGACGGAACGTTAGCCATCGAGAAAGGATCATTGCTGCCCGAAGAACCGCCCCAGACATCAGGTTCGGAAACACCGGTTGCCGGACGCATCGGCTGCGGAGCCGGTTCATAAGCAGGTTGCGGCGTGGCGGAGTGCAACGGAGGCGCCGTCACCACCGGCTGCTGCGGCATAGCGGCAGGTTGCTGTGCCGGCGTCGCATTGGATCGAATCACGTTGTTGATGTTGACAGTGTCGGTCGCAGGCGCCTGCTGCATATCGGAAGCCGGGCGATCCAGACCGGTTGCCACCACCGTGACGCGCAGCTCTTCTCCCATTTCATTGTCAAAGGCCGTGCCGATGAGCTGGATGGCGTCCTTGCTCACGAAATTCTTCATCACGGTCATCACCTGTCGCACTTCGGCCTGCGTCATCGTATCGGCAGAAGCCGTCACGTACACCAACAGACCGCGGGCGCCCTGCAGGTTGGCACCTTCAAGCAACGGGCAGGCAATGGCGCGCTGGGCCGCTTCACGGGCACGATCGGGGCCGGCGGCCGTTGCCGTGCCCATCATGGCCGTACCGCGTTCGCTCATCACCGTACGCAAGTCTTCGAAGTCAACGTTGATCAGGCCCGGCGTGTGGATGATTTCGGCAATACCGTTACAAGCCTTGTAGAGCACGTCGTCGGCAGCGGCAAAACACTCGACCATCGTGGCGTTGTCACCCACTTCCTCTTCGAGCTTGTCGTTGAGAATCACGATCAGGCTGTCGACCTGTTCCTTGAGATTTTCAATGCCGGCCTGAGCCTGACGCATACGGCGCGAGCCTTCAAATTCAAAGGGCTTGGTGACGACAGCCACCGTCAGAATGCCGAGTTCCTTGGCAATCTTGGCGATCACGGGAGCCGCACCGGTACCCGTTCCGCCGCCCATACCGGCCGTGATGAACAGCAAATGCGTGCCTTCGAGAGATTCGCGGATCTGTTCGGAAGCGTCAAGAGCGGCCGCCGCCCCCACTTCCGGCTTGGCACCGGCACCCAAACCGGTTTTGCCAAGCGGAATCACAATATCGGCGCGGGAGCGATTGAGCGCCTGTTGGTCGGTGTTGGCAGCGATAAAGGTGATGCCCTGAGCTTTTTTATCAATCATGTGCTCGACGGCATTTCCGCCGCCGCCGCCCACACCGATCACCTTGATGCAGGCGTTGAAAATAGTGGTTGAACCGGTTTCCGGAGCAAAATCAAAGGACATTCGCTGTTTCCTTGTAATCCTTAAACACGCACAGACGCTGCCGCCCAGTTTGAGTCATGAACGCCTCTGCTGAGCAGTAAAAGACGTTCTGCGGCCGCTTTTCCACGAATCCGCTAATTATCGCCGATTTTGCACCGGAAAAGTGCACTTTTTTTAGCGCGTACGTTGCAAAAAGCAAATTTCGGCTAGACCAAAGAAAACGCTTGGGAAACCCACGCAATCGGTTCTCGCCCGTGAGCCTGCAACCAATCGTTGGCCGCCTTAAAGTGCCCGCACCCGATAAAAGGAACCGGCGGGCGACGAGCCGACAACGGAGAAGGGTGGTTGCTTGAGAGAACCAATACCTCGGCCTTGGCTCTGGCTTGGATGCGTTCCTTCTTTTTCTGTGCCGAAGCGCCCCACAACATAAAGACTGTGGGACGAGCCTCCTCTAGCACGCGATCAATCAAGCGATCCGTCAACGTTTCCCAACCTTTGCCCGCATGAGACTGCGGTGCGCCGTCTTCCACGGTGAGCGTCGCATTCATCAAAAGCACGCCCTGTCGCACCCAATCGGTCAGGTCACCCACGGCAGGATGTTCTCCCTCTCCTTCAAGGGCGATTTCCTTAAAGATGTTTTTGAGACTCGGAGGAAGCTTCTTTAACTGCGCGGGTACAGAAAAAGCCATGCCCATCGCCTGTCCCGGTCCGTGATACGGGTCCTGCCCCAAAATCACAACGCGCACGTCTTGGGGTTGCGTCAGTCGAAACACCCGATACGGATCCGGAGGATAAATCACGGCTCCATCCTTCAGTCGCTCCTGAAGGAAACTCAATAGATCTTTGCCCGCTTCGGATGCAAAGAAGGCATCAAATTCGCCCTTCCAAGACGCAGCAATACCGTCAGTCGCAAATCGATGCATCATGAGTCCCCAAAAAGCTCCTGCAGTGCGGCCCCGGGCGAAATTTCCCGCATAAAGGCTTCACCGACCAAAAATGCGCCCACACCGGCATGACGCAGACGCTGCACATCCTCTTGCGTACGCACTCCGCTTTCGGTCACAAACAATCGATCCTGAGGAATCAGTCGCTTCAGTTTCAAAGTTTGCTCAATGCTCGTTTCAAAGGTTCGAAGGTTGCGGTTGTTAATGCCGATCATCGGCGTTCCGGGAAGTTTGAGAGCCCGCTCGATTTCTTCTTCGTCGTGCGTTTCGACAAGCACGTCCATTCCAAGCGTTGCAGCACAGGCCGTCAATTCCGCCGCTTTTTCATCGCCAAGCGCCCGCATGATCACCAACACGGCGTCTGCCCCCATCGCACGCGCCTCATATACTTGGTAGACATCAATCAAAAAATCCTTGCGCAGCATCGGAATATTGACGTGTTTGCGCACGGCGACAAAGGTGTCGTTCGACCCCATGAAAAATTCCCTGTCCGTCAACACCGACAGACACGCTGCTCCATGCGCTTCGTAATCAAGCCCCGTTTCAATCGGACGAAAATTTTCGCAAATCACACCTTTGCTCGGACTGGCTTTTTTCACTTCCGCAATCACAGCAGGCCGATTGGCATTCATTTTGCGTTGAAGAGCTTGAGCAAAGCCTCGGGCCGGCGATTGGGCAAGTGCCCGATCCTTTAACGCCGGTAATTCGACTTGAGTCTTTGCCAACTCAACTTCTTGAGCTTTGACAGCAAGAATCTTTTCCAAAATATCGGTCATAACTTTCTAAGAGCGCAACGGCTCAATCCTTTTTCGGTACGTCTAGATTGTATCGACGAGCGATCGCCTGTCTGTTCTTCGGCAGTGTTTTTTACCTGAACCGACAACGCATTTCTGATCGCCGAAAAATCAAGTTTTCTTAGGTCGAACTTTTTTCGCGGAAAAATTTGCAAGAAACAAAAGTTTTCTTATAATGCGTGATTCCCGCGGGGTGTAGCGCAGCCCGGTAGCGCGCCTGCTTTGGGAGCAGGATGTCGGGAGTTCGAATCTCTTCACCCCGACCACTTGCTTGACAGAAGCATCTCTGCCCGTAGCTCAGTTGGATAGAGCATCGGCCTTCTAAGCCGAGGGTCGCTGGTTCGAATCCTGCCGGGCAGGCCAAGCGAGACGGGAACAAAAATTTGATGGTGGGTGTAGCTCAGTTGGTAGAGTCCCGGATTGTGATTCCGGTTGTCGTGGGTTCGAGTCCCATCTCCCACCCCAGAATTCCGAACCTCTAGCCCTTGCGGCTGGAGGTTTGTTGTAAAAAATAGGTTTTGCCCGGGTGGCGGAATGGTAGACGCAGAGGATTCAAAATCCTCCGCCTAAAAGCGTGAGAGTTCGAGTCTCTCCCCGGGCACCACCTCCGAAGAGCCTTCAGCAGCATTCTGCCGGAGGCTTTTTCGTTTCTGCCTCAAACAGCATTCCAACACCAGAAACAACACCAAGAGTGTAAGCATGCAGCCCTGGCTTGCATGTTTTCAGTAAGGTAACGATGTGAATCTTTGCTTTACTTTTTAGCCGATCTCATCGCTATAGCGCTTGTTTTTAAGCATTTTTCAGCTTAATTTGCACCAATGGAATCCGCGCTTCTACCTTTGTGCGTTATCGGTATAAGAGCAATGCTTCACCAGGATCGTGACTGCAATTCAAACAGATGGCAAAACCGCCTCTAAGGACAGTAGGTCAGAGAGAGTTCCGGATCCCGACGATACCTCAGCGAGGCTATTTACCTAGTGCACGGCAATCGTTTTGACCTGAGCCCACACATCCATGCCGGGGCGCAATTGAAGTTCGTGGGCCGCACGTGCCGTCAATTCGGACATGATGACCGTTCCGGCCGCCTCAACCTGCACCACTTTGCGACTCGGATCGCTACCGTCGTCAATGGCGGCCACCGTGCAGGGAAACACATTCTGAATGCTTGTCTGAGATGGTTTGCTGACGGAGAGCGACACGTCATCGGCATTGACCATCAGGCGCACGCTGCTTCCAAGTGCCACCCCCGTATCACGTACCCAGAAGTGCATGGCGCCGCTTACGACTTTCATCAGACTCCAGTCGCTGTCGCGCTCCTCTACTGTTCCCATCACCAGTAACGAACGGCTGGCTTTGCGGCCTTTTTTCTGCATCAGATGCAACCAGGTTTCCGCCACAGGCCCGTTGTCAACAAGTTTGCCGTTATCGATCACTGCTAATCGATCGGCCAGGCTCATCACTTCTTCTTCGGAGTGCGTTACGTAAAGAATCGGCAAATTGAGTTCTTTCTTCAGCCGATCAATCCAGGGCATGATTTCCAATCGACGGGCGTGATCCAAGGCGGCAAGCGGCTCGTCCATAAACAGCGCCGTCGGTTTGATTGCCAATGACCTCGCAATGGCACAGCGCTGACGTTCGCCGCCGGAAAGCTCCGACGTACGTCGTTCGAGCAGATGTCCGATCCCCAACAATTCGACCGCATCGTCCAGACGCTTTTCACCGTCCTTGTCCGAAATGCGCTTCAAGCCGAAGCGTAAATTTTCACGAACATTGAGGTGATCGAACAGACTGGCTTCCTGAAACACATAACCGATGCGGCGTTCATAGGTCGGCACGAAAATCCTCTTTTCGTCATCTTGCCAAACCTGGCCGGCGATTCGCACATAACCTTTCGCTTTTTCCAATCCGGCCGCACTGCGCAACACTGTGGTTTTGCCGCACCCTGATACGCCAAAAAGCACTGTCACGCCTCCGTTCGGAAGCGTCAGGTCCACGTCCAGCGTAAAGCCCGTGCTGCGGGAAAGCGTCAGGCGAATGCGATCGTCAGTGTTCTCGGCCATGTCCACACTCAAAACGGTTTCGGAGTCGAAAATTCGAAGAAAAACGCTACACCGGCGTGGCCGACACATTGGCGGCCTTGGCACGACGGTTAAAGAGCGTCACAAAAAGCAGCACCAGGAAGGAAAAGACAAGCATGCCGCCAGCAAGCACATGCGCATTGTCATATTCCATGGCTTCCACGAAAGTGTAGATCTCGGTTGAGACTACCTGTGTCTTGCCCGGAATATTGCCGCCGATCATCAGCACCACGCCGAATTCTCCGATGGTGTGCGCAAAGGTAAGCACCATGGCAGTTAGGAACCCCGGTCGAGCCAGCGGAATCACGACGGAAAAAAAGGCGTCCAGGGGTTTGGCCCCCAAAGTTGCCGCCACTTCCATCGGTCGGTTGCCGATGGACTCAAACACCCCTTGCAGTGGTTGCACGGCAAAGGGCAAGGAATAGATGATGGAGCCCACGACCAAGCCGGAAAAATTGAAGGTCATCAGCCCCAATCCAAGCGATTGCGTGAGCTGGCCGATGGGGCCGTGCGGCCCCATCGCAACCAGAATGTAAAAACCCAG
>ERZ791621.1302-NODE-1302-length-10220-cov-2.17688_pt1 | contig 10220 bp, 9 predicted proteins | sample MGYA00510270_ERZ791621 | MGnify/ENA primary metagenome ERZ791621 (study PRJEB30046, sample SAMN00715189) | human gut metagenome | study: EMG produced TPA metagenomics assembly of the A metagenome-wide association study of gut microbiota in type 2...
GGCGAATATCCCGGTCACACTAATCAATCAAAGTATAGGCTGTGTCTACACCACGACCACCGACACAAATGGACTAGCTCTATTTGAACTAACCGCTGGCATATGCGCAATCTCCGCAAATCAGGAAACCACGACTGGCAACAGGGATTATATATTGAGTGGTAGCCTCTCCAATATCCAGTTCGAGGCCAATGGAGAAGAACGATCCGTAGAAATACCTTTGGAAGTGTCCGAACGAGGCCGTCTGCTGATTAGCGAGATTTATTTCAGCGGTTGTCTCTGGCCTGACGGGAAAAATGTCTATAACAAAGATCAATACCTCACGTTGGTCAATAACTCCGATGACTTGATTTTCCTAGATGGCCTATGTATCGCACAAGCAGGACCCGTAAGCGTGACAAAGCCTTCCGGATGGATGCTCCATACCGATATGAAAGAAATACCTTTATTCATGATGTGCTGGGAGTTTCCGGGAACGGGAACCGAATATCCCATTCAACCGGGGGAGCGACAAACGATAGCGATTAACGCCATAAACCATACCAATAGCGAAGTGGGAGTTCCGGCCTCGCTCGATTTATCCAGCGTGGAATGGGCTTTTTGGGATCCTATCTTGACCGGAAGCCAAATCTCTGCCGGTGTAAAACCTCTAAACTTGGTATGGCGTGGCACCGGTTTCTCCTATCTGTTTTCCATGAACGGCCCGACGATCCTCTTGTTCCGTCCCAAAACGGACTTAAGAGAATGGATCGCCAATCCGGATCACATCCAAAAAGAACCTGAGAGTTTCAATACGCTAAAATACCTCCATATACCCGCTGATTGGGTGCAGGATATCGCAAATTTCGTCTCTTCAACCTCTACGGTAGCTTACACACGTATCCCATCTTCTATGGATGTGAGTCCGGGTATAGCCACATCCGGCGGCTCCGGCCTGGCAATGCGTCGGAAATATGAGCAAGAGGGGAAACGCTTCCGCTGGAAAGATTCCAATAACACCGCCGAGGATTTCGAGAAAAGTCCACCTTCCTTAAAACGGTAAGCCTCTATGAAGATCACTATCATTCTATATATGATATCACTATCTGTCTATGCCTCACGGTCATGGGCTCAACAAGAGAGCGCATGGGCTTTATCCGCCAATCCTGTCAGCATCAGCTATGTGCCTAAGGACAGCGCTATGGAAGCTGGTTTAAGTTATTTGATCCATCAAGCCGCCTTACCTGCCAGCGACCAGCCGGATCAAACACAGACCTATAGGGCTTATGTATCCGGTAACCGAAAGCTGGGTCTGCTTTGGCTGGCGGGTGGTATCAATTGGTCGCAAAGCCTACTAAAAGGGAGAAAATGGAATTTATTATCGCAACCGGACTATCTGATTACGGCCGGCGATTCCTTGGGAGAGCCACAACGCATCGAGAAATACAGGATCTACGGACAAGCGGCTTACGTCTTATCTCCGAAAATCAAGGTCGGGATAGATGGAGACTATACAGCTACAAGCAACGAAGATCGCTCCTCTTACCATATCTACCATGGGATGGCACACTTAATCCGGATATCAGGAGGTATCGTTTACGAACAAGTACGCAGACGTTTTGGAGCCTCGATCCATTATACCCATCGTACAGAGGAATTAACGTATGATACGGATAGTAAAGATAAACTTTATACATTTCCTCTGGGTTATTGGCTTCCGATGCAAGAATTATCGGGAAGTTTCCTGTTTCGCAGCCAAGGAAAACGCCTAGGTGTTTCCTTGCAAACGGAAACCCTAAAAGAGCATTGGAGTCTTTTCCATGATCTCTTCTACGAGACCCAGCAATTAGCGGACAATCCAAATAACTCCGGCAACTTGAGAGGCTGGGAAGAACGGCTGCATCAAATCAGTTACCAAGGTCGTTTTACCCGAACGAATAAATCGTGGACGCATATCTGGTCGCCCACAGCCCGATTCAACCAAACTACGGCCAACCGCATATTACAACGGAATCCCACCACAAGCTCGTCTGCCATATGGACTACATTCGCCACCTATCGCCTAGCAAGGCAACGGATGTTATCTACCCAACTAAGTTACGAGGCGACAAAGAATGATACTTCGGGCGAAAAGGTATCCACATGGCAAATGACTGTCGGATGGAATCGTTTGGAAAATGATTTCTACATATATCCTTTTACGGTCAAACAATATACAGGGCTCTTCCACGGAGAGATTGCGTTTTTTCGACAAATCCGCCTACCTAAAGAAAACAAGCTAAGTATCCGCCCGTCCGTGTATATCGTATCGGGCTATGGTACCGAGATCAAATGGGAGAAGGAAACGCAGAAGGATGAGAATGGCTCAGCAGAAATCAAGCTAGAGCAGAACATGCAAAAAGTGAACGAGGATTTTATTGCTCGCACGGCAACCCGTCTGGGTATCGGTACGGAAATGGAATATCGGCATCCCATTCATTCCGCCTTATCAGCGGGATTTCGTTTAAAGGGTAGTCTCGAACAAATGACAAGTCCTCAATCGACCCTCGGAGGGGGTGGAAACTTCAGTATTGTCATCTGGCTATAAATAGGTCTAATACTATGCGTTACTCAACTTTGTACAAAATACCAATAAAGATCGTGACGATATTTCTTTTATTGTCATCACTTCATCCGGGCAATTACCTTCACGGGCAAAAGCAACCGGATACTCTGTCCTTCTATTTACCCAACATTTTGGTAACAGCCATAGAGTCTAAGACTCCGGGTACGGTTTCCTTGCTTCCAGCGTCAACGTTGGAACATACGCAACCGATCACGATCTCTGATCTGACACAATTATTACCGGGAGGTCTCACCAATAATTCTGGGGTGACAGACGCACAATATTTCTCAGTGCGGGAGGTTTCTTTAAAGAACGGGGTAAACCAATTTCATAAGAACGCAGCTATGGGTGCCCAAATATGGGTAGACGGCTCTCCTCTTCATTTCAACACCGGCATCAACGAGCCTTACGAAGGATATGATGCCCGTTTTCTATCTCTCAACCAAGTGAAAGAGGCGGAAATCATCCGGGGAATACCTTCTGCCCGGTACGGAAACTTAACAAATAGCGTATTATTACTCAAGACTCATCAAGGTAGAATGCCTCTCTCCACCAGCATACGTTACAATCCGAAACTGAAACAATATATGCTTGGAAAAGGCTTCTGTATCTCCCCACAAGGCCATACGCTCAACCTGTTAGCGGACTATACCAGCCAAGGCGATTTCCATACCGGCGGCATACGCTTGGCAAACCTTTACCATTGGTTGCCCGCAGGGAAAAAACTAGAATTAAGCCTTACTTACACCTCTCGCATAGGAAAGGAAAAGCAATTCGTCAACGAGCAGAATCATACACAAAGACAACGATTGGATCAGCGATTTTCCATACAAGGGGAATGGCAACCCGACCGACGTTGGCTCAAGAAGCTGTCTCTGAGAATAGACGGTTCCCTTCAAAAAAGCAAACAAACAAAGAGTCAGGTCAACAATGCCTCTAGCCAGCTTTATACAGACCAGAAAGAGAGCGGCGAATGGGAAGCCCATGTTTTATCCTCAAACTACATGTACACATTAGTCAATGAAAGCCGACCTTTTTATGTAGAAACCGAGATGCTGGCGTCTACCTTATTCCCTCTACGACAAGGGAGGGAGATCAGCTTAGTAGCCGGATTCTCATACCGTAGTGAGGGTAACGAAGGGCGAGGCAGGGATTTCGATCGGCAAAGGCCCCCTTCTACATCTATCCGTCCCCGCTCATTCCGGGAAATCCCGTCCTTGCATACGTTCGGTGGCTTCATTGAGGCCACATACCGGACTTCCAACCTCCATGTAGAAGCCGGATTAAGAAATCAAGGATTGAAAAGCCGGGATTATGCCTTAATCTATCAGACAGAACCTCGCCTGAATCTCTTATGGTCTCTCTGCTCCTCTCCCTCCGGCTATACATTGAGTTTAAAAGCCGGGATCGGATGGATCAGTTTCATGCCGACATTGGATAAACTCTATCCGGAAGCTACTTATAATGATAAGGTCTCTTTCTATTATAATGATAGCAATGAAAGTGGAAACACCCTTGGTATTCTCACGACACATGCCCCCGGAATGGAACGAAATATGAAATTAAAAACTACCGTAAATCGAAAGATAGAGGTTGGCCTTATAGGGAAGACTCCGGCCATCCGACTTGACATGACCGCTTTTTTCGAGAAACAAACGGATGGCTTTTCCTCCTCGGCGCAATATATTCCATTCAGCTATCGGGAATATGATTATCTATCAACCGCCCAACTTCGTCCTGAATACAAAGATGGACAGGTATGGGTGAACGGTAAGGCTGTCCCTTATCAAGAGAAATATAGTTACACGCCGGTATCTGTACCAGTCAATACACTCCATAGGAAGAAACATGGGATCGAGATGGTAGCGGACCTCGGGACTTTCTCACCCTTGCGTACCTCCCTAATCGTAGACGGGATCTGGTTATATGTACGAGAAAAGAATACGGCCCTTAACGGGATCTGGCCGATCCAGTACACAGATAAAACAGAATACCCCTACGTAGGTTTTTACGACAAGCAAGGCGGACCGGGAAATGAAAGTCGTTCGGAGATCATCTCCACGAACTTCCGTTTCATCACGCGCATCCCCAGAATCGGACTGGTCACTACTCTTACGTGGCAAATGATATGGCTCTATAAATATCGTACGCTCTACAACGGTAGCACTGGCGAGAATGTATGGCCCCTATATTGGTGTGGAACAGACGGAATCATACATCCGTTCACCGAGACACAGAAAGAGGATCCAGCCTTCGCGCCTTTACTCTCCACCACCGCGCCGGAACGATTCCTGCCAAACTCGTATAAACCATATGGTATGCTGAATATCCGGGTAAACAAAGCTTTCGGAGAGCACATCACGCTGGCATTCTTTGCCAACAACCTCGCCGATTTACGCCCCACTCGCTATTCGGCCAGCACGAGATCTTACCTTCAACAAAATACCCAGCCTTTTTTCGGTCTGGAATTACAAATAAAACTATGACATCATGAAAACAAGCATACTTTACATATTCCTACTGTCAGTCCTTTACGCCTGCGACTCCCACTCTCTTCTTCCACCCAAGCAGCAATTGGATCAGCAAATAGCGCAACTGAATGATTATTCTTTGTTGAGCGGTCCCTTGAACGACCAGCTATGCGAAGAGATAGAAACCCATGCCCAAGAAATAGGGAATGACTCGCTTTTGCTGGCAACCCGCCAAATCATATACACCCGCTATTGCAGATTACAGGACACGGCCCATGCGAGAATGCTACTCGACCGCATGAAACCTTATGCCATCCGCATAAAAGACAAGCACCTTCTCATGAATCACCTGCGTATGGCATTTCTTCACGCACAGACACGCCAACCCGCAGAATGCGAGCGATGGATAAACGAGGCACGAAAATATGCATATATAAATCCTCAAAACTGGTATATCACGGCGGCTAGCGCTTGTCTTGAATGTGGATTATATCCCCAAGCACTCATCTATGCGGATTCAGCATTGGTGAACTTGAAATATAAAGTGATAAGCTCTCCTCACTTAGTAAAAGCTATAGCATTAAGCCGTACGGGAAAGACCGCCGAAGCGGAGGAATGGACCCAACGATGCATTACCGATATCCGCCACTTTCAGGCGAAACACCAAATACACACGATCAGCTATCTGCAATATCAACTCTTCATGGAATACGCCGTCTCTCTCCGGAAACATGGAAAAAACAAAGAGGCACTATCCGTATTGGAGGAATTAGACAGAGTCTCATTCAATAATGTCGCCACGCCTCTCTTGAGGAACAAAGACAATATCGAGGAATATAAGGTGCGTGTGGCACGTATGTTGTCCGAATGCCATTATGCGACCGGAAATCAATCGGAAGCCATCCAACAGGCAAACCGGGCAGACTCCCTACAATCCCATTATGCCCAAGAGCAAATGAACATACGCAGAAAGATGATCAGCGAAAGCCTGCAAAACGAACTATTATCCACCCGCTTAAAAAGTCAGAAGGCGGAAGCGGAACAGGCACGGCTCATCCAGTATATCCTTACCGGAGTCATTATTTTGCTCATGGCTATCCTAACCGGAGGATACCTTTGGTGGAGAAATCATCGCCGTCGCCTACGCCAGTTATTCGATTTATTGATAAGCCATCATGCGGCTTGGTTGCTAATACACGATCCGCTTCCGCTAATCTCCCGGCCACAAATAAAGTTACCAGATCATTCAGAGGCAAACACCGAGGTCGCAACAAAAGCTGATAATCTCCTATATCAACGAATCCTATCAGTTATGAAAGAGCAAAAGCCTTTCTTAAATCCTAATCTCGACCTTGTGACCCTCTCCCGTCTAGTGGGTACTAACCGAACACAACTATCCACCATCCTCAATAGGCAGACGGGAATGAACTTTAGCCGTTGGCTGGCTGAATACAGGGTACACCACCTCCTCTCGCTCGTCGCCCTACACCCTGACAGTGACATCACCGCACTGGCCTCCGAATCAGGCTTCACCTCTCGTACCTCCTTCTTCCGGCAATTCCGGCAAGTTACCGGGCTTACGCCTAACCAATACAAAAACGTACGGAAAGAGACCGGCAAATAACCTGTTAAAGTACCGGCCTTACCTTTGGTGCAAGGTCTTTACGGCCCTTGGTGTACCAGATCGTTCGGATCAAGTTTCAATACGTTCGCATCTTTTCCCTTCCTTTGGTATACCAAATGGGACTGTCTATATTTGACCTCGCAAGTCCCCTTTATGCGGGTTACTTAAGACAGTACCAATATGGAAGAAAAGCAAAAGCCATCCCTAATCGAACGCAGGCTATATGCCCGCATCTTACAAATCATGGAGGATAAGAAGCCTTATCTCGATCCACAGTTCAATTTGTGCCAGTTGGCCAACCTCGCTTGCACGAACCGTACCCGGCTATCCTCTACCTTGAACAATCAGACGGGTATGAACTTCAGTCGCTGGCTGGCTATCTATCGGGTAGAGTACCTCATACGGGAATTTTCCAAGTGCCTCACACAAGAGCCGCAGGAGTTATACAAGACGGCTGGGTTTACCTCCCGTACCTCTTTCTACCGCCAATTCAAGGAGGTGACGGGCAACACTCCCATCGAGTACTTCGCCAACCTATATTATAACAACGTAAATGATTCAACTAAATAAATAGCGATATGAGACATTTTACACTCCTACTCTTATCCGTTTTTACTGTCTATCAAGCCAAGGCGGATATATTGATCCCCTTAGACAAATATCCTACGGGGGAAAAACGTTTCAACTTACATAAGGGGGGTAAAACGAAATGCGTAAAAACAGTATAGAGTAAAACAGGCTTGTTTTAACTGAAAAACAACAGGTTAACAATATATTTTTAGAACTGACCAAGAAAAACGAAACGCGCAAACGGTTTAATTGAATTGAACTGCATTTTAATTTTGAATGGGGTTTGAACGGATTTCTTGAACATAAGTTTAATTGGACGGCAGATTTGGTTTAATATGGGGTCTACATGGGCGCAAATGAGGCGCACTGGGGCGTTTTGTTGGCTCGGTTGATTGTTTGTCCGCTGAAAGAATGAAGAGGCTTAAAAAGAGCCTCTTTTCTTTTGCTTTGTTGTGGATTCGATTTGTTAAATCTGTTGATAGATTATTCTATATAAGTGCTATTTGGTATATTTGCGACAAAGTAAATAGCAAATACGTTATGATAAAGGTTATCCATGTACATTTGCTCTACGAGAAGAAGAACTACTATTTTGGCTCGATTTCGGCTATCTTTAACGTGCTTTCGGAGGAAGAGGTAGGCATTACCAAAAATAGCCTTCTGCACGCCGGTATGACTGATGGAAGTTGTAAGATCACCAAACGGGCTATGATCATTCAATCGCACCTGATAAGGGCTACTAAGTAGTTGTTTTAATAGCATTTAATACTCATTTGAACGATTTTTGTTTGAATAGCGGGTTTCCCGCCGTCTTTGAACGGTCGGAAATGCCGCTTTTTTCATGTTGGTTGTGCACTTGGTTGTGCGTTTGGCTGTGCATTTTTGAGCTTGCAAAAACGAAACGTGTCGTTTGGTTGTGCATTTGGTTGTGCATTTTACTATCGTTTTTTATGCGATTAGAGTATGCAAGACTCCTTTTAAATGGTTGTATTTTGAGTTTTAGGTGTTATTTGATATAGGGAGTGTATTTTTACAAATATTTATTCACTACCCTCTTTTCAAATTTATATTGCTATGAATTAGCACAATAACTATCTTTTTAGTGTATAAACCGTTTTTCGCTTCGTTTAAACAAAACCTCCTTACTTCTCCAATAAATTATTATACAAATCCTTTTGTTTGGTAATCGAATCCTTTATGCAAGATATATTTACACTATCCAATATATCCATTTGTTCTTTTAAATAGTTTAGACGATTAATATATGCCCGTTTTTGTTTATAACTACTCAGTGCTTTGTTCCAATGTTCAACGTCTTCGTTGAATTTCAATACAACTTCCTTTTGGAAGAACCCATCAAATAGATCAGGATTTAATATTAAGTCCTTTATAGGATAGTTTTCCGGTGCATCCATGTCTATACATGAATAAGAAATAGCTCTTGCTATCCTTTTATCATAATCTTCCCTTTCATGCAGTTTCCTAACATTGTCTTTTGCTTTGCACAATGCATTAGCGTGTTTGATAATACAGTAAAAGCCATTACTGTGTAAAAACTGCTGCAGGTTATATATATATGCATATATAATTTGATTGTAAAATTGTTGTGTGAATTGCTCTTTTATTTCTGCATCTATTCTTCCATCTCCAGACAATAATTCTTGAGGAAGAGGATTGTCAATCTCATCCACATTAAACCAATACCCCTTATAATTAACAGGATATAGTTTAATCATATTTTCAAAATCATCACTCTTTATCATATCACAAATTAAATTATCGTGTTCATTCGAATACTAAACTTCACCAGTGCCATGGCAGTAATGCGGTTGACGGGGATGTCTTTGGGGTCATGGTGTGGATTGTAGCTAACCAATTTAATGTATCCCTGCTGATCACTGTGGTTGACATACTTTACACAGACATACTCGTCTCCCTCAATGTCGTAGGATACGATATACATCTCCCCGAAAATAACATTGTTAAAGTCCATAATCTCCTTATATCCCACAATGTCACCAGATTTAAGGAGTGGATACATACTGTCTCCTCTCACATAGATTGCACCATCGCAACGGGGAATATCGGGCATAGTGATCTCTCCCAAGATGTTTTGATCTTTATTAGAGAAGATCGTTTTCAGATTAGCCGCCGCCTCTACATTATATACAGGGATGGATTGTTGGGTAATTACCTTATCGACCACTTTCGGGTGATGCAAGATCTGGATCTCTGGGCGTTTTTCATCCACAACAGTCGGCACTTGCTCGCCCATCAGCGTCACTCCCTCACTTTTCAGCATCGATCCACGACCGATAAGAAGCCAATCAATATTAATAATATCAGAATATTCTGAAAGCTGAAACTTCTTAAAGAAGTCATAACTGGGAGCACTCTTCCCATTAATTATATCATACACTGTTTGAGCACGTTCATAGCCTAGTTTTAGGGCAAATGAATTTTTACTCTCATTGATATAATCAAGAATTTCTGCTATTCTTGCAGAAATATCTGTGTTTTTATTTCTGTTTTCTTTGTTCATATCAGAATATTCTGTAATATTGCACCGTCGTTACAGATGTAACCGACGCTGTAAAGATAAACATTAATCATTAAATAGTAAATATGGCAAAGATTTTAGCAGACACAGAAATCAGAAAAAAGTTGGAGGAGATTTTTCAGTGCAGCCGCAAAACCGTCAGCGAGGCATTGAACTGTCGGTCCGATTCGGAACTGGCAAATAAGATCCGCGCAATGGCAATCAAGATGGGTGGGTCGGTAAAGAGAGAGGAACATGTAACAATCATTTAAACAGCATTCAAAATGGAAACAACAAATAAAATCGATTACAAGGCGCTTTGCGAGGCACCGTTCGATATGGACTCCACGTATGAGGTGAACTTCCGGATGCTGGTTTATACCGGGCGGAAGGAGGAGGAACGGCCGGTGTTCCGGGTGGTGATCGCCAAGG
>ERZ791621.1304-NODE-1304-length-10215-cov-4.0812_pt1 | contig 10215 bp, 8 predicted proteins | sample MGYA00510270_ERZ791621 | MGnify/ENA primary metagenome ERZ791621 (study PRJEB30046, sample SAMN00715189) | human gut metagenome | study: EMG produced TPA metagenomics assembly of the A metagenome-wide association study of gut microbiota in type 2...
CGGTCGGCAGACGGATTTTTTCATTTTGGGGCTTGACTTTTAATAGTTAGTCTCCGCATCGTTAAGTCATGGTTGGTTTGGTTCTGGTAGGAAAGCTGCATCGTGGTGGGTGCGTTATACAGAGAAGCGAGCAGATATTGTTTCATGTTTCGGATCGGGCTGCTGTTATCTGCAAGGCACTTCAGCACAAAGCGGATATGGTCGGCGTTCAGCTTCATAAACCGGCTGCGTACCACCTCGGCGGGCTTATCGTCCCCGGCAATGTGCAGCAGTTTGCGGTTGGTGGCACAGGTGTCCACCAGCAAATCTACGATCTGATAGATGGTATCCTCATCGTCCGGGCAGAGCCGGAGCAGAAGGTCTACCTCCAAAGACTGCGAAAAATATTCTTCCAGTTGGGCGCGTTTGCTCATCTCATCTGCTTCTTCTGAATAGAAAGGATACGTTTCACTCTTTTCAGTATTATTTTCATCAGTCTTATTACATCGTGATTTTGCAGGGTCTTGACTTGCGCTTTTGAAGCCTCCAGAATCGTGAAAATCACGATTCTGGAATATTGATTTTGACGATTCTGCCGAAAAGTTCTTCACATACACCAAACTTGGCTTTCCCAGACCTCTGCGTTTTCGTTCAATCAAACCAAACTTTTCAAGTTCCCGGAGCAGTCGGGTCGCTTTGTTGTCTGCGCAACACAACGCCCTCTTGACATCCTCAATGGTGAAGATGATGAACACCCGGCCCTGCTCGTCCAGCCAGCCATTTTTGACGGAAAGGCTCATGCGGTCGAGCAGGATACCGTACAGCGTTTTGGCATCGGTTGACAAGGTCTGGAACCGTGGTTCCTGAAACAGTGCTTTGGGGATACGGTAGAAAGCGAAAAGCTCTCCAGCTTGTCCATAGAAGTAGTCAAGGATCATGCTGTTTTTCAACCGTCTGTCCTAAAACGAACGTGATTCTTCGTGCGTAGGAAGATGTTTTTGCAACATAAATAACAGGCATTTTGAAAACTCACCTCCAGTCATTCAGTTGAGATATGTAAAAAATTGACGTTATACCGTATATGTTTTATGGTGCATATACCGATTGCTATATTTTGTATAGAGCAACGCGATATTTGATAGCTTTTTTGGGCATTTTCATCTTCGTTGGGTGCGTAACCGTCGGCACTGTTTTTGCCGATTTGTGCAATAAAAAAGAAACAGCCAGAAAAAATCTAACTGTTTCTCGTCAATTTTATTGTACAGGGGATATAATCCGAATCATCCCCATACGGTGCGTGATCCGCAAGAAGTATTCAGATGGTCGCCCGTTCAAATCGCATCTGAAGCGCATCTCTCCTGAAGTGTGACTTTTTTACATTGAAGCAAAAACGGCAATTTTTTCTCGAAAGTAATGCTCGTCTGAAAACCCGCATTACGCCTATATTTTTTGCCGTTTTTCCAAAGAAATGTTTTTTCCTTTGGGGGCTTCTTTAAGGTCCGCATGGGAGAGCGTTCGGTTCGCATCCGAGAGGTCAAGGGTTCGAATCCCTCTAGGTCCATAAAACCAAAATGTCCTGCCGTATCCCGGCAGGACATTTTTTGCTAGTTTTTTGTTTCAACGCACTGTCTTAGAACATCACAGAACGCCATATCATTATCTACAGCAGCGATTGCAGCGTTGATCAAAGTCTCTCGGTCAGTGTTGCCCCAGTTAATATGCAGACCATATTCTAACGCCATGCAGCGAATCAGTTCACGGGTGCTGCGGCCATTTCCCTCACGGAAAGGATGGATGATGTTCAGTTCAGCCATCGTCTGCGACAGATTTTGAATCTGCTTTTCTTTATCCTGTTCGGCAAGCAGCTTCTTGGAGCGAATGGTTTTGAACACCCGCTCTAATTCTCGGTCAATCAGGTCTGGTGGGCAGAACATCGTGTCGCCCTTGCTGATTTGCTCCTTGCGGATGTGCCCTGCAAACGGGTACACATCTTCAAAAAGGAAACGATGAATCCGAAACAGGTGAGTTTTGGTAAAACGTCCCTTGATTGGCTCCTGCAACAGAGCCATCTGCTTGACTGCTGTAAATTCCTCTTCGGCCTGTTTAAGTTCTGCTTTGTCACGGATGTCCAGCTTGTTGATCAGAACATCCGTATCCAGGTAGCAGTACACGGACTGCACTGTGGTGTAGACATCATACTTTGAGAACATAATCAGCCCTTCTTCGCGTACTTTGCGCGCAGTTCGTTCACGACCTGTTGATAGCTGGCCTGACCGCTGCCAATGCGGTCAAGGTTGCTGCGTGTATCTTTGCTGATGGTCATGCCCTCAATGGCAAAGGTTCCATACACATTGCGGAGGTTGCTCTTGTGCTGGGCAGGGGTAGTGTACTTGACGCTCATGGTTTGGCCTCCCTCTGATTTACATGATACTATATAAAGTTTATCGTGTATGCGTCCTCTTGTCAATCTATAACTTGATGCCAAATGTAAAAAGCGCAGCTTCCATTCTTTCCGAGTAGAAGTTGCGCTTTTACGGTACATCGTATTTTATTGTGAATTAGGATGCGATACATCTGAACCCCATGCGAGTACTATCTCAAGGGCCTGTAGCTCACTTGTCCGCCAACCATATTACGCCCCAAACAGCTTCATCTTGAAAATCCGCGGCTTGGAGACCATACTTGCGAGCGAGAAAGGTCGTTATGATGGCGCTGAACTGCCTCACCTACCGCAAGTAAAAGAAAAAATAGGATAAGCAAGCCGTCCGGGAGGATCTGCGGATCTTCCCGGACGGCTTTTTTCACAGGCGCAGACGGCGCTGCTTTTGCCGGATTCATCCCCGGGCGTCCTGCCGGGTGGTGTGGAAGTACTCCTTGGGGGTCATGCCGTACTCCTTTTTGAAGGCGCGGAAAAAGTGGTTGTAACCGCCAAAGCCGCTGGTCTTGTACACCTCGGTGATGGGCAGCCCCTGCTCGATGAGGGTGCAGCAGCGGTCTAACCGCGCCTTTACGATATAGCGGTGCACCGTCTGCCCGGTCTGGCGTTTGAATTCCCTGGCAATATGTTCCCGGGAGACGAAAAACTCCTTTTCCAGCCGCTCCAGCGTCAGTTCCTCGGTCAGGTGCGCCTGAATAAACAAAAACACCTCGTCCAGCATCAGGTGGTGGCGGCTGACCGATGCGGTGTGGAACTCCGCATGGATGCAGGCACGCAGCGCCAGCACCACAAACATTTGCAAAATACCGTGCTCGAACACCGCTGCACCGAACTGGGTGCGCTCCTGCGGGAGCATCAGCAGCTTCCGGGCAAGGTTTTTCAGCAGCATATAGATCTGGCTGTCCGGGCGCACAGCCACCTGCCGGAAGGGCACCACGTTGAAGCTTTTTTCAAGGTCGGTATCTGCGTCCGAAAGCTGCGCCAGCGTCTGGGGGGACAGCTGCACCCGAATAAGTTCCAGCGGGCCGTAAGCACCGGCGTATTCCAGTCTGCCGCCCTGACCGGGCTTGAAGATGATGAGATTCTGCTGCTGTGCGGGCAGCACCACCTCGCTGCACCGGAACACACCGCTGCCCCGCATGACCAGAAACAAATCATAATACGCGCCGGAATAAAATTCCCGGACGGCGCTCTGCTCAAAAAGATAACGCTTGGCTGTATAATTCACCAAAAAGTCCTCCATGAAACTGTCATGTGTAACAGATTGTTGTACACAACAGAAAAGCACAACTGTTATAATTGCATAATACATCAATTTGCGATAGTTTTCAATCATTTTTTGGATATGTATTGATGAAAAATTAACGTATAATGCAAACGTAGAAAAGAGACTTGTGCGAAATGTCTCGTGGTTTCACTGTTTTTAAGGAGGATAAAACACAATGGACCAGAAAAAGACCATCCGACCCTTCTCCATGAAGGACAAGATCGGCTATACGCTGGGCGATCTGGGCTGCTGCTTCACCGAGCAGTACCGCGCCATGTATCTGTCGATCTTCTACACCCTGATCCTGCAGGTCAACCCCTTCCACGTGGGTATCCTGCTGCTGATCACCAAGATCTGGGATGCCGTGAATGACCCCATCATCGGTGCCATCGTGGACTCCCGCAAGGCCACCAAGGGCGGCAAGTTCATCCCGTGGATCCGCGCCTTCTCCTTCCCCATGGCAGTGCTGTGCATCCTTGGCTTTGTCAATGTAGGCAATATCAACTACGGCCTGCGTCTGGCCTACATGTTCGTCACCTACGTTCTGTACGAGGCGCTGTACACCTGCGTCAACGTGCCCTTCGGTACTCTGTCCAGCGTGATGACCGATGATGTCAGCCAGCGCACCGCACTGTCCCGCTACCGCAGCCTTGGCGGCACCATCTTCATGACCGTTATGGTCATGATCGGCCCCCTGTTCCTGTATGTGGACAACCAGCCCGTGGCTGGCCGCTTCCTGATGCTGGCCTGCATCTGCGCTATGCTGGGTCTGCTGTGCCTGCAGATCACCTGCGTATGGTGCAAGGAGCGCGTGCAAGTGCCCGAACGTCCGCAGGGCGAAAAGCTGAACTACCTGCATGTGCTCAAGGAGATCTCTCACAATAAGGCTCTGCTGGGCGTTATGTTCTTCAGCCTGACCGGCATGATCGGTGCTTCCGTGGTCAACGGTCTGAACACCTACCTGTATAAGGACTTCTTCGGCAACGTTAAAATTCAGGCTGTCTCCGGTATGCTGAGCGTGCTGTACGCTGTGCTGTCCTTTGCCATCACCCAGCCTCTGGCCAACAAGTTCGGCAAGAAGGAGTGGTGCTGCATGGGCGCTGGCTTTGCCGCCATCGTGTTCGGCATCCTGTTCTTCTTCCCCGTCCACAACCCTGTGACCTTCATCGTCATCAACGGTATCTGCTATCTGGGCGCTTCCGGCATGCAGGTGCTGATCTGGGCTATGGTCAACGACGCCATCGACTACCACGAGCTGCAGACCGGCGAGCGCAACGAGGGCATCGTTTACTCCACCTACTCCTTCTTCCGCAAGCTTGCAAGCGCCATTTCCGGCAGCCTGTCCAGCTTTGTGCTGGGTGCCATCGGCTACAACGTTACCGCAGGCGCTGTGCAGACCGCAGGCGTTGTGAACGCCATCTGGAAGAGCTACACCGGCATCTACTTCCTGGGCTACGGCATTGCAGTTGCCATCCTGTTCTTCGTCTACCCCCTGACCAAGCAGAAGACTGCTGAGATGCTGACCGAGCTGAAGGCTCGCCGCGCCGCAAAGGAGAGCAAGTAAACCATGAAGATCTTACAGGTTCAGTTTAAAAACCGCAATGGCCACACCCTGCGCGGCATCGTGACCCTGCCCGACACCGAGGGCAAGGTACCCTTTGTGGTGCATCTGCACGGCTTTGCCGGCAGCTGCAGCGGCTACAAGTCCATGTACACCCATCTGTCCCGCGCTCTGGCAGCGCAGGGCATCGGCAGCGCCCGGTTCGATTTCTACGGCAACGGCGAGAGCGACGGCGAGTTCGAGGATATGAGCTTTGACGGCTTGCACACCGATGCACAGGATATCTTTGCATGGGCCGCTGAACAGCCCTATGTGGACAGCGAAAAGCTGTTCCTCTCCGGCCAGAGCATGGGCGGCTACATTGCCGCCTCCTGCGCACCGGTCATCCAGCCCCACGGCCTGATTTTGCTGTGCCCGGGTGCCGGGATGTGGTTCGGCTGCGCCCAGCGCGCCGACGGCATTATGCAGACCGGCAAGGACTACGCCGACATGGAGGGTCTGTGCTACAAGATGGCCTTTAACTACGAGATGGCAAAGCACCCCGACCCCTTTACCGAGGCCAAGGGCTACAACGGCCCGGTGCTGCTGCTGCGCGCCGACGATGACCGTCTGGTGGACGAGGGCACCTGCAACCGTTACGCACAGGTGTACACCGCACCCGATGTGGACACCATTGCAGGCGGCGGCCACAACTTTGCCACGCTGGCAGCCCGTGCCGCCGTGGAGGAAAAGACCGCAGCATTCATCAAAGCAAATCTGTAAAGCAAAGTGTATCTGCAAGGAGGTTTTCGTATGCAAAACGTGATTCTGCAGCCCATCAAGGTGGGCGGACAGACCTTTAAGAACCGCATCATGTTCCCCCCGCTGACCACCGGCTACGAGAAAAACGGCATGATCAGCGAGCAGGACATGGGCTTCTACACCCGTCTGGCAAAGGGCGGTGTGGGTTACATCGTTCTGGGCGATGTGGCACCCATCAACAGCTTTTCTCCCACCCCCAAGCTGTTTGACGACAGCCAGATCCCTGCCTTCAAGGCACTGGCCGACAGCGTACACGCCTACGGCACCAAGCTGGGCGTCCAGCTCTTCCACCCGGAGTACGACGTAGACGCCATCAACAGTCTGTTTATGCAGAAAAAGTTTGATGAGATGCGTCAGCGCCTGCATCACGACATGATGTTCTTCACCGATGAGGTCAGCGAGGAGATGCTGATGGCCATCATCGATAAGATGTGCGCCTGCGCAGTGCGTGCACAGAAGGCCGGTGTGGACGTCATCCAGATCCACGGCGACCGCCTGAACGGTTGCCTGTGCTCCACCCGCATGAACCACCGCACCGATAAGTTCGGCGGCAGTCTGGAGAACCGCGTCCGCTTTGCCCGCATGCTGACCCGCGCCATCCGCAAGGCTGTGCCGGATATGGTCATCGACTACAAGCTGTCCATCGTCACCCCGCAGCGCGGCAAGGGCGGCATTGACGAAGCCGACGCCGTGCAGTTTGCCCAGTGGCTGGTAGAGGACGGCGTGGATATGTTCCACGTTGCGCAGGCCAACCACACCGGCAACATGGCCGACACCATTCCTCCCATGGGCGTACAGCCCTACGGCTTCTTCGTCAAAATCGCCGGGGACATCAAAAAGGCCGTCAATGTGCCGGTCAGCGCCGTGGGTCGTATCGTGGATGCCGAAATGGCTGCGCGTGTCATCGAGAGCGGCATGGCCGACATGGTTGCCATGGGTCGCCCGCTGCTGGCAGACCCCGACTGGGGCACCAAGATCGCTGCCGGGAAGGCCTGCGATATCCGCCGCTGCATCAGCTGCAACAAGGGCTGCACCGATGCCATCCAGAACCGTCAGTTCCTCTCCTGCGTGCTGAACGCGGAGAACGGCTACGAGAACACCCGCAGCATCCAGCCCGCAGCGCAGAAAAAGAAGATCGCCGTTCTCGGCGGCGGATACCGCGTTCCAGACGGCGGCCCTGCCGGTCTGGAAGCCGCCCGTGTGGCAGCGCTGCGCGGCCATAACGTGACCCTGTTTGAAAAGACCACCACTCTGGGCGGCCAGCTGAACATTGCCTGCGTACCTCCCCGCAAGGAGGAGATGCGCCGCGCCGCACAGGACCTGATCCACGCGGTCTGCAACGCCGGTGTGCACCTGTGCATGGGTCAGACCCGCACCGCAGAGCAGCTGAAGGATGCCGGTTTCGAGGCCGTCATCAACGCTGTGGGCGCACACAGCGCCGCACCCCGCATCCCCGGCATCGACAGCGTGAACGTGGCCGACGCATGGAAGGTTCTGGCCGGTGAGCAGCAGGTGTACGGCACGGTTGCCGTCATCGGCGGCGGTATGGTGGGCTGCGAGACCGCAGAGTATCTGGCTGCCCGCGGCTGCAAGGTGTCCGTTATCGAGATGATGGACAAGATCGCCGCAGGCGAGAGCACCACCATTCTGCCCACCCTGCTGGAAAACTATAAGACCTACGGCGTGGAGCAGTACCCCAGCCACAAGGTCAAGGAGTTCCGCATGGACGCCGTCGTCTGCGAGAACAAGGACGGCGCAGAGGTGACCATCCCCTGCGATTACATCGTGCTGGCTATGGGCGCACGCTCCAACGAATTTGACGCTGCTGCGCTGGAAGCTGCCAGCATCCCGGTGTATTCCATTGGCGATGCCGCCGGCAAGGCTGCGGATATCTCCAACGCCATCCGCACCGGCTACGATACCGCCTGCCAGCTGTAAAACAAAAATATCGTTCTATTTGTGGGTCAGAAACGCCTGTGGGCGCTTCTGACCCACTTTTTTTACCCTCTCAGGCGCTCCCCCGGGCGCCCCCCCCCCCCCCCGCGGGGAGGGGAGGGGAGAGCGGACACGCCCGGAAACTTTACGGGTCAGCCGGGAACTGTACCGCCACCGCTTAAGCCTTCACCCACCGGGGGAAGATGTCGCGGAGCGCATTCAAAATCATCCCACATAGACCAAACATACACAGAAGGGGCAGCACATTCGTCATGAATACTGTAACACAGACTAAAACAAAAGACGCAGCACAAAACCGGTTCTTTCGGCTTGCACTGCGTCTAAGCGTCTGGCATGATGATAAGATAAAGAGTTCGGTCTGTCAATAGAAAGCGTCTCATGATGCAGAATTCCGGCGGTAAGATGCAAACAAAACGAAAGACTGCGCCGTATAAAGAACACCGCTTAAATTCAGGCTTTCCCCTCTCCGTCACCTCCTGCTTTTTCGCCCAGCTCAGAGTTCGCCGTCCTGCCACCGGCTCCCGCTCTGGGGGAGCTGCCCGCCGGAAAGCGGACGGAGCGGGGCGTCCAGCTCCAGCAGGGTGGCCGCTGCGGCCTCATCGAGGCTCTGGACGCTGCGCAGTTTCCGGCTGATGGCGCGGCTGCGCACCCCGATGAGGTTGTCAAGCTCTTCGTCGGTCTGGCGGAGGCGCTGCTGCATTTTGGAGAGCCCCTGCCCGAACTTGTCGAACTCGGTCTTCACGGCACCGAGCAGCTGCCAGACCTCACCCGACCGCTTCTGGATCGCCAGCGTCTTGAAGCCCATCTGCAAACTGTTCAGCAGGGCTGCCATAGTGCTTGGGCCGGCCACATTCACCTGATAGTCCCGCTGCAGCACTTCCAGCAATCCAGCATTGACCACCTCGGCATACAGGCCCTCAAACGGCAGGAACAGGATGCCGAACGTCGTCGTATAGGGCGGTTCCACGTACTTTTCGCGGATGTCCTTTGCCTCGCTGCGCAGCACAAGCTCCAGCGCGTGGCGGGCATTCTCCACCGCCTGCGCATCGCCGGAAGCCTGTGCACCCTGCAAATGGGCGTAGGTGTCGCCGGGGAATTTCGAGTCGATGGGCAGCCAGACCGTGCTGCCGTCCACGCCCGGCATCTTGACGGCATATTCCACCCGCTGGCTGCTGCCGGGGATGGTGGCCACGTTGGTCTCGTACTGTTCCGGGGCAAGGATCTCTTCCAGAATGGCCCCTAGCTGGATCTCGCCGAGGATGCCGCGGGTCTTGACGCCGGAGAGCACCTGCTTCAGCCCGCCGACGTCGGCGGCAAGGTTCTGCATCTCGCCCAGCCCCTTGTACACCTGTTCCAGCTGCTCGTTGACGGCCTTGAAGCTCTCGCTCACCCGCTTTTGCAGGGTATCCTGCAACTGTTCATCGACGGTGTGACGGATCTCATCCAGTTTGCGGTTGTTCTCGGCCTGCAGGGCGGTCATGCTCTCGGCCATGCTCCGGCGCAGCTCTTCCAGCTTCTGGGTATTGGATGCTTCCAGCGAACGCAGACGGCGTTCCAGAAGCTGCTGCTGGCTGTCCTGCCCCTGTGCCAGCGTCGTGCTCATGTTCTGCACCGCAGTCTGCAGCGTCTCGCTGACGCTGCGCAGGGCGGTGTGATTCTGCTCAGCAAGGGCCGACTGCCTGGCCGCAAACTCCCTGGCCTGCGCATCCAGCTGCTGCTGCATCCAGCGCTTGAGCTCGTCGTGATCCGGTGCGCTGCCCTGCTTTTTGCCGGTGCGCCAGAGCACCACGGCCAGTTCCAGGCAGATGGCGACCAGCAGAAGGGTGTAAAGTCCTGCCAGATATTCCATGGATGGTTTTCTCCTATCATCAAAATCCGGGTCCCGCAGAAGGCAGGGCCCGGTGTTTTTTACAGTAATTCGTAGTTCACAAGTTCCTTGCGGGTGTCAAGGGCATCGCCGTACAGGCCCACGCCGTCCACCTCGCATTCGCCGGACTGGTTGTCGTAGGGGTCGGAGCGGAAGCCGGTCATGGGCGGGTCGAAGGGGGCCTCGAAGGCGCGGTTCGCCACCATCCGCCCGGTGTCCAGACTGCCGAAATAGTGGCGGCGCATCGTTTCATCGCCCTGCCGCGCCATCGACGCGCCGAACGAGCAGTCCGCATACATCCAGCCCTTTGGCGCGATGTAGAACATCGCCCAGTCGTGGCAGCCCCA
>ERZ791621.1313-NODE-1313-length-10143-cov-2.58128_pt1 | contig 10143 bp, 7 predicted proteins | sample MGYA00510270_ERZ791621 | MGnify/ENA primary metagenome ERZ791621 (study PRJEB30046, sample SAMN00715189) | human gut metagenome | study: EMG produced TPA metagenomics assembly of the A metagenome-wide association study of gut microbiota in type 2...
CGCTTCACGAGCCTCAGCCGAACGTTTGGATACACCGAAACGATCAAGCAATGCCTCTGTAGAAGAGGTCACCACGCCTCCAAAACGTCCGTTGATCTGGAATCCGAGCCCAAAGCCTTTGTATGTCAACATATTACTCCATCCCATATTGAAATCAGGAGAAGTTTTTCCCAAATAAACGGGTTCCCCCTTTTCCATTCCAAAGGTTCCGTCGCTCTTTACCTCAACATATCCCAGGTGGTCTTTCTTCAAGAAGGTGTTGGCATAAATATCGTGGATACTTCCGCCTTCTTTCAAGATGACACGACCACCATCCTTCAAAACCTCCGGAATATTAATCGGTTCATCCATCAAATCCGTATGATAGTTTTCAACCATCTCCTTAATCTCGTTTATATTACGAGAGAATGTCAATGTTGAAGAGATTCCTAATCCGAACTTAAACTGATCGGAATAGCTTAATGAAGCCTCCCAACCACGATTTTCCACATTACCGGCCTGCAAATAAATCTGCTTGTATCCGGTAAATTCCGGAAGATCACCCAAGAAAGTCTGATTGTATGTATTAGAATGATAGTAGGTTACCTCCGCACTTAATTTATTCCACAACTTCAGACTTAATCCAAATTCGTATGACTTTGTACGTTCTGCCTTGAAATCAGTAAACGGATAGATACCGGTAGGATCTAATGCACCACCCACAATAGGGGTAGTTACCGTACCCGGAGTCAGTCCCGAACGGGATACAGGCGCACCGACTTCCGTATACGAACCGCGAACTTTCAGGTAAGAGATAAATTCGGGCAATTTGACCATCTCGGAAATAATCCCGGACAGACCGATTGAGGGATAGAAGAAAGATTCTTCATCGGTATTCACCAAACGTGAATTCCAGTCATTACGTCCAGTCAGCGTCAAATAAAGCATACTCTTCCAACCAAGTTCCAAATTGGCAAAAACAGCATGATTACGTACACGACTATCACCACCCTTTTCTGAGATACGACCATTAGCCGGATCGATATTAGAAGCCGCAAATTTATTGGGCACTCCCAATAATGTCCCTTTGTATCCTCTCTCCAATGCCCAATAGTTAGAATAGTTCCAACCCGCATTGGCAGAAATACTGAAATCAGCTATATGTTTGTTTACGTTCAACATAAAGTCGGCATATTCCTGACGGTCTTCATAGTTATTGTATCCATACAGTCCTTTCTTTCCTTCCGCAAATTTATCGTCGGATGAAGCGTAAATCTTGCGTTCAAACAATACATGTGTGTCATCCATTCTGAAACGGGCTGTTGCATTCAACCAATCGGTAATATTATAAGTCAACCCTACGTTGAACATATAACGACTCTTTTCATTCGTAGCTACATTGCGATAAGCAGTCCAGTAAGGGTTCTGTGAAGCATATACCGGATCTGCCACCGGCCAATACTGAACCGGAAGCTGGCGACTTTCATCGAAATGTTCGAATGACTTAATTCCATCAAAGTCTTCACCACGAGGGAACAAATAGGCGGCCATCACCGGATTCCAATATTGTCCTTGCGATACCATATTCTTGTCTTTCTGTTTCACATACGACGCACCTAAATCGAGTTGTAATTTATCATTAAGGAAAGTTGCCGTATTACGGATTGTGAAATTCAAACGTTCATATTCATTATTAGGCACAATACCTTTGGAATTGGTAGAAGAAACAGAAGCAAAAGTCTGATTCGATTTCGTACCGGTGGTCAACGTAACCGAATTAATAAAGTTTGTTCCGGTATTAAAGAAATCCTTCTTAGGATCATAACTTGTAGGAGTCAACAGTTTCTCACCCCAGCTTTCATACATATCTTTTTTGTTACCATACGTATTTTGAAACTCAGGAGTCATATAAGCTTTGCTGAACTCTGAAGAAGAAGAGAACTGCACTGAAAGTTTTCCTTCTTTTCCTTTTTTAGTGGTAATCAAAATTACACCGTTAGCGGCACTACTACCATACAACGCAGCAGCCGAAGGACCACTCAAAACAGAAAGACTTTCAATATCTTCGGGATTGAAGTCGGCGATTCCTTCTGTTCCGGCCTTACCTTCACCCATAATACCACTGTCGGTATTTCCCATATTGGTATTGAACAAAGGAATACCGTCCACCACATACAAAGCATTGTTATCACCTTCGATAGATTTTGCACCACGCATTACAACACGTGTCGCACCACCAACTCCACTAGCACTTTTGTTAATACTCACTCCGGCTATCTTACCGTTCAGCGAGTTTACGAAGTTAGCATCTTTTACCGTAGTCAGTGCATCTCCCTTGACTTGTTGTACATTGTAAGACAACGCCTTTTCTGCACGTTTGATACCCAATGCCGTTACAACAACTTCATCGAGCACTTCTGTATCCTGCTTCATTACAACCGGATAGAAATCTTTCTTGGAAACAGGAATTATCTGTGCAGCATATCCGATATAAGATACTTTGAGAATAGATTTCTCTGCTGCCTTGATCGTAAAGTTACCATCGAAATCGGTAATCGTACCTGTAGAACTACCATCCACAGATATATTTACTCCAATCAACGGTTCACCGCTCTCATCAGTAACCTTTCCTTTGATATTTTTAAGGATTTGTGCAACTACAGGCTTCTTTTCAGCTATTATAATGTAGTTACCTTGTATTTGGAATGAAAAGCCCGTCCCTTTTAAGATGGTATCAAGTGCGGTTTCGAGGGATGCGTTCTGCAAATTTAACTGGGCTATTACTTTTCCTGTCAATTCGGAATCACTATAATTTATAGACATTTTAGACTGTTTTTCCACAGTCTTTAAGGCATCAATGACTGTAATATTCTTTTGTTGGATAGTTATTTTACTATCATTTTGTGCCAAAGCGAAAGTCTGTATAAGAATAAGACTTAAAAAAGTGAGAAAGACCCGCTTATGAGCTATTTTTTCTGCTATTTTTTCGTAGATTTGTAGCATCTTTAGTATTAGTTAATTGGTTATTATTCTAGGATCATTCAGAATAGCGTCAATATTACGCTAATATTAAAAGAGATTGATTTCATATCCGGGAGGAACGGCCATTCCTTCCGGGTATTTTTTTGCATTACGTATTAAATTTAAAAGGTTCTACAATATATTCATTCTTTACTAGTTACATAACACTTATTTCCCTTGATAACATAGTTTACATTTCCAACAACTTGCGATATAATCTTCATAACTTCCTCCAGATTCGCCTGTTTGGAGAAGCGGAAACTATATGTATTCTTTTTCAAGCTATGAAGGCTATATACAAAAGCATAAGGAAATTTGCGTTCAAGACTTGTAAAAATATCCTCCAGATACATATTACTAAAAACCAATTCCCCACGTTGCCATGCCGTCACATCATCTATCTCCGGCATCCGCAGGTTGTGCGCTTTCGTATGTTTGTCATATACCAACTGTTCATTAGGCTTTAAAATAATATTGGACAGCAAGTTATTGAATTCAACTTTCACACTACCTTCCAGCAAAGTAGCCATCAGTTCGCTATTTTCTGGATAAGCATTTACATTAAATTCAGTACCTAAAGCAGTAACTTGATAATCATTGGCCTTTACAATGAAAGGATGCTTCTTATCCGGTTTCACTTTAAAGTTGGCCTCACCAATCAAATATACACTTCTAGTCTCTCCTGTAAATTTTTCCGGATATAGTAGTATACTCTTCGAATTCAACATGACATATGTACCATCCGGTAATGTAAGTTCACGAATTTCCGCTGTCGGTATATAGCATTCAACTAAATCTTTTTCCGGCCGTTCCTTTTCCAACATCAAATAAATAGAAACAGATGAGACTGCTAACAATAAAATAGCTGCAGCTCTCCATATAAGCAACTGGTAATTTCTACGTGAAGTGATAGACTGCATTCCCAGATTCTGCCGCATTCGTTGTATTGATTGTTGCATGCCATCAGGCACTTTCTGTTCTCCTGCTTGTTTCCAAAGCTCACGAAGAGCCTCACTCTTTTCATCAACATGCTCCTCATCAGCCAACCACTGTTGCACTTTCTTATGCGTATCGGCTGAATAGTTATTATGGCCGAACAATTCTATGAGTTGTTGAATATAATCTTTCATGAATCTTTTTCTTTCTTTTTGGGCTTTATACACTAAATACAACTACTACATACATACTACTTAAAAATATTAGAGAAAAAAAATAAAAAAGAGGAGTACCTTCTTTAATTCGATCAATGCCAAATAAACCTGATGCTCTATTGTTCGAATAGAAACATCGAGTTTATCAGCTATTTCTTTATGACTTAATCCCCTGAAACGACTAAGTTCGAATATCAACCGACGACGCTTCGGCATCTTCTCCAGTGTCAACTGAATAATTAAGAGCATCTCCTTATAATACACACTATTCAATATCTTTTCCTTTTCTGTCAATTCATAAAGAAAAGTTTTTTCTATAACCTCCGTCTGATATTCTTGCTCTACCTGTTGATGTTTAAAGATGTTCAGAACTATATTTCTAGTCATTATGAAAATGTAATTATCTAGTTCTTTATCATTATCCAGCCATAACTCCGGCTGCATCCAAAGCTTACAGAAAACATCTTGAGCCACATCTTCTGCATCACTTTCAGATTTAAGCAGCATTTGAGCAAAGTTCTTTACTTTCGGAAAATTCACAGTATAAAACCTCTGAAACTTTAATTCAATCTGCTTGTCGTTATTTTCCATCTCTCTAGTATTTTTCAGCGTTAACGGTTAAATTAAATGTACCATGTATAAGGTTAAAGAAGCGGTAATATAATAATTCATTATAAACTTATAATCTGAAAGCAAAATAAAAGATTAATAACACAATAAAAAAATATTATTACTGTTTTTTGATTTTTTTTCAAGTAGCCATTACTACAAAGCTCCCTCAAACAAAACAAATGTACATTACACACCCATAAAAATAAAAAAGGCTTCATGAATCAATGATTCATAAAGCCTATAAAGAATACTCGTACTCGAAGCGGGAATTAAGAATTAAACCCCAATACTACGCAGATAAAATATAATAAACTGATAATCAAATTATATTATTAGAATTTATTGCGGAGCATTGCAAATAAATGGTGCAAAATTGTTGTTTAGTGGTGCAAAAATCGTATATTTGCACCACGCTAAAAACGGCAATATCAATGAAAGGATTAACACTATTCAGAAGAACTACCAAATCAGAGGGAATGATTAAATTGCGATTCCGCCTGAGAGACGGTCGTGGGGTGGACTTATATCACAAGAGCGAAATCAAGGCTGATATTAAAGACTTAGCAAAGTTTGAAGACGATGGAGAACTTCGTCCTAAAGTATCTATCTACAATCACGAACTGAAAGAAAAGATAGACCGGGAAATGTCAGCCATTGAAACCGCCTATATTGAACTTTGTGCTAAAATGGATAAAAGCCTCATTACAGCTACATTGTTTGAAGAAACAATCTGCAGGCATCTTCATCCCGAAAATTATATTGCCGTAACCAAAGAAGAAACTCTATTGGAAAGATATGCCCGATTCATCAAGGAGGGATATAGAGACGGTACTTTTGCAGAAAAGAGGGTGCTTCAATACAATGGATTATATAATGAGTTGAAACGATATTTGACCATCCGTAACCAGTTAAATGTACTTCCAAAGAGTTTTTCGGCAGATGACTTAATGGAACTACGGCTTTTCTTATTTGAAGAATATAAATATGTTGAGAAATACCCAGCTTTATATAGCGAAATCAAGGAGCGTTGTGTTCCATCCAAAGAACGTGCACAGAATACCGTTGCCATCAAACTTAGAATGTTGCAGGCATTTTATACAGAATTGGAAGACCGTGATGAAATAGATGTGTCGCCTTTCAGAAAACTAGGTAAGAACCGGAGAAAAGTTGTAATGAAAGAGAGTTACGATGCACCTGTCTATTTATTACAGGAGGAATTTTTAAAAGTAATGAATACTGATGTTCCAGCAACATTACAGGAAGCCAAAGAAGCATTTCTTCTGCAATGCGCTTTCGGAAGCCGTATTGATGATTTTAAGTCACTGAATATGGATAAAGTTGTTGTCAGTGCCGAGGGGATTCCTTACTTACGCTATCTGCCTCAGAAAACACTGAAAAGTAATGAGCATAAAGACGAAGTGGAAATACCTATCATACGATATGCTTTAGATATTATTAAAAAGTGGCAGTTCAACTTCCCTATTCTAAAATACGTGACCGGTAAGAGTGGCTATAATGTAAAAATCAGAAAGTTACTTGAATATTGCCAAATAGATAGAGAAGTGAAAGTTTTTGATAAAGATAGTTCCGATAATATTTATAAACCCCTTTACACAATGGGAAGCAGCAAACTTTGTCGTAAGACTCACTTGGATATGCTGACTAAAGTACAAGTCAATATGTATGTTTCCGGGCATCACAAGGAAGGTAGTAGCGCAGTAAAACACTACTCATCCTTGATGTTGAAGGACCGCTTTATATTAATGTGTGCGGCATATAAACAACCTATATATAAAGTAGATAAACAACTGAATGTAATAGAAGAATGATATGGAAAACAAGATAGCTATTTTCAAAGATGCAGAAACCATATTGGAAGTTCCGGTATCAACCGAAGAAAAAACAGTATGGCTTAACCGACAACAAATGTCCGTTCTGTTCGACAGGGATGTAAAGACCATTGGCAAGCATATCAACAATGCCATGCGTGAAGAACTGGAAGGGCAAGTGGTAGTCGCAAAATTTGCGACCACCACCCGGCACGGCGCTATGGAAGGTAAAACGCAAACCAAACAAACAGAATACTACAATCTCGATGTGATTATTTCCGTAGGTTACAGGGTTAAATCTAAAAGAGGCGTGGCTTTCCGTAAATGGGCAAATTCTATCTTGACGGAATATATCATCAAAGGCTACGCCATCAACGACCAACGCCTGCAACAGCTTGGAGAGGTGATACGCATCATGAAACGTACCCAAAACGAGCTTGATGCCAAACAGGTGCTTAGTGTGATTGAAAATTACAACACCGCCCTTACCCTGCTCGATGATTACGACCACCAATGTATGAAACGACCGCAGGGAAGTAAAGCAACATGCGTTCTAAGTTACGAAGAATGCCGTGGTCTGATAGACCAAATGCGCTTTGGTGCAGATTCCGACCTGTTCGGACATGAAAAAGACGATTCCTTCAAAGGCAGCATCGGCAATATCTACCAAAGTTTCGGTGGTGAGGATGTTTACCCTACCCTTGAAGAAAAAGCGGCCAATCTTCTTTATTTCGTCACCAAAAATCATAGCTTCAGTGACGGAAACAAGCGTATTGCAGCTACTGTATTTCTCTATTTCCTTGACAAGAACGGTATTCTCTATCATGAAGACGGCAGTAAACGTATTGCCGACCATACCCTTGTGGCACTTACCATTATGATTGCCGAATCACGGACGGAAGAAAAAGAGATGATGGTTAGCATCATCATGAACTGCATCTAAAAACATATTCCGCATCAAAAATCCAATCGGGCTAATCATCTTGAGTTAAAGATTGTTAGCCCGATTTTTATATTGTCTGTGCACTGCATCTGTTTAGCATCTGTACAAAGATGTGGCAATGTACCACTGAATTTGACACATCATTGTCTGGCACAGAAATAAAAATCATATTTGCTTATTATGGCAATAATCAAACAAATTATTGTCTATTCCCTCATTTTTCCGAATTTCTTGACAAGTGGACATTTGACTGTCATTTTGTACACACCAATGATTGTACAAAACAATCGGGCTAAAAAACAGATTGTTAAGCTATATTTCAGGTTCTTGAAATCTTATTTTACCGCATTAATTTTGCATCCGTCAAAGCCGTTATCCCATCATGTAACGTGTGGAGATTGGAGCAGGTGCAGCGGTGAATGTCTCACCCATGATGGCTGCCAACCAACCTGCCTGTAAGAAAAATGCTGGAAGATTTAAGAAGTGGAAATTCACAAACACTGATGATTGTGTCTCAGGACGATTTGGAACGTGTCGTCCAAAACGCCATTGACAAACTGCTTGAACAAAGGGAAAACAAGCCGGAAGTATATCTGACGGCAGAAGAAACCGCCAAGCGATTGCAAGTTGACCGTTCCACCTTGTGGCGTTGGAACAAAGAGGGGTATCTTGTATCTGCCAAAGTAGGCAGCAAGGTTCGTTACAAATTATCCGATGTGGAACGAATACAGAAAGGTGAGCTTCTATGAATGAGAGCAGAATCACTCCGAAAGGAATCATAGACGATGCCATCGGCATGATAGGCAAGATGCAGGAATCCGCCTTTCCCCTTGATGTGTTTCCGGTACAAATCCGAACCATCATCCTGAAAATGCACGAATACCTGAATTTCCCGATTGATTATACCGCTTGCAGTATGCTATGCGCCATTGCCACCGGTATCGGTAACACACATATTCTGAGGTTCAAAAAAGGCTGGTACGTTAAGTGTATTATGTATATGGCACTTGTAGGACGCCCCGGCTCCAATAAAAGCCATCCACTCAAAGCCGCATTCAAGCCTTTCTTCGATTTTGACCGAGAGCAATTTCAGAAATTTGCCGGTGAGTTACGCAATTACGAGCGGATTATGAATCTAAGCCGTAAGGAACGGACTGCACAAGGCTATGATATATGTCCTGCCCCACCAATCCGCACACGCTTTCTTGTTTCTGACATAACGCAGGAGGCAATGGCTAAAGCCATTTCTGAAAATCCACGTGGCATCTGTTTGTTCATGGACGAGCTTCAAGGATGGATAAACAATTTCACCCGGTATAATAAAGGCTCTGAGGAACAGTTCTATATATCCCTGTTCAATGGCAGTAATTATATGTCCGACCGCAAAGGGAGCATGAACAACATACACATTGATAATCCCTTTTCCAATATTATCGGAACCATCCAACCGGAAATCCTTGCAGATACATTCAAGGGCAGCAAGAGCAACAACGGATTTACAGACCGCATCCTATTCGCCATTCCTCAGATGCAAGACAAACCTTACTGGGCAGAGGACGATATGGATACCGCCTATTATAATGAATGGGACAGGATAATAAGCAAGCTAATTCGCATGGAAATGTCCAAAGATGAGAGTAACCATGCTGTCCCTATCATCCTTGAATATGAACCGGAAGCCCGAAACCGTATCATGGAATGGCAACACCGGTGGGCGGATATGTCCAATGCCGAAGAATCAGACAGGAAACGGAGTATCTACAGCAAGTTTGAGACCTATATTCACCGTTTCTGTCTTGCCATCCAACTTGGCAAGTGGCTTTGCGATGAAGCACCCAAAGACCGGATAGATATTGATACGGTAGATAAGGCTGTCAAACTCGTAGAATATTTCAAAGATACCGCCTTACAGGTGCTTTCCATGATACAGAGCGAACTTGCTCCCAGGCAGCAGGAACTTTTAGATTTGCTGCCTGAACAGTTCACACGTGCGGAAGGCTTGAAAATAGCCGAGCAGTTGGAGTTGTCAGCCAGCACTTACGACCGGTTCCTGAAAGCATTGAGCAAAAACGGCTATCTTGGTCACAAACATGGGAATTATAAAAAGAGAGATGACAAAATGACAAAATGATAAATTGATAATTTAAATCTCCATTTTGTCAAATTGTCATTTTATCATCAGTAAAAAATAATATACAATCATATGGAAAACTTCAGATTCATATTAGAAAACTACAATCGGGAGAAAAGAAACCGGTATGCCTGTCCCTCATGTGGGAAGCATGAAGAGTTTACCCGATACATAGATACTGAAGGGATAATTCAATTTGCAGACCATGTAGGCAAATGCAACCGTGTAAACAAATGCGGGTATCATTATACCCCGGCTATGTACTTTGAGGAACATCCCGAATTAAAGGAAAAGATTACGGATACTTCCAATCTTTCCCTTACTGTCAAAAATATCAAGCAACCTATGGAAAAGCAAAAAGTTCCTTCTTTCATTGACAACGCAATCATGCAGCGGACTTTTCAGAATTACAGCCAGAACAACTTGTTCCTATACTTATCCACGCATTTCGGAGAGCAATCGGCAATGCGGTTGACT
>ERZ791621.1317-NODE-1317-length-10111-cov-2.9288_pt1 | contig 10111 bp, 12 predicted proteins | sample MGYA00510270_ERZ791621 | MGnify/ENA primary metagenome ERZ791621 (study PRJEB30046, sample SAMN00715189) | human gut metagenome | study: EMG produced TPA metagenomics assembly of the A metagenome-wide association study of gut microbiota in type 2...
ACGCGTTCAGACCTGCCAGTTGTGTCTCCAATGTATTGATCTGATCCCGGAGAGCCTGTCTCTCTGCATGGACAGCCTCCATGTCGTACCCGGTCTGCTCACCCAAAAGAGCATACTCGTAGGTTTTAATCACCTTATAGTCGCTCGCAGCGATCCGGGCCTTAAGGTCTGCAATCTGTGCCGTCAGCTGGCTGATCTGCCGCTGTCTGGCCAGTTCCGCTTTCTCCTCTTCTGTCAACTCCGGTTGCACCGGTGCAACTTCCGGCTCGGTGTAGACGGATCCGTCATCTGATAACTCATGCCAGTTATCTCCCTTCCGATAGAGTGTAGTGTATGCCTCATATTCTCCTTGATCCAACGGGTATTTACAATCCGGATCCAAATAGAGTTTAAATCCACTGGTGTTTATCTCCGGGGCTTCCGCGTCACCCATTGCGGCGATCCGGACTACGTGAGGACTCTCTACCGATACTATGACCTGCTGTGCGGGCTCCTCAATTTTATCTTTGTATAAAATATAACCCATGTGGGCTCCTTTCTGGCGCTGTTCTGGCCGCGCCCGCCATCTGATTTACTTCGTTAAATGGCAAGTTAAACCAAGATGCCGATTTGACTTTAGTAAATTGTGTATCGTGGAGTTCCGATAATAGCATTTCCAAAATTGGTAACAGGGTATTTGTCACAATAGGCGTACAAATTACATCTGAGCAGTCTAGCGGATCATTAATCATTACCAATATTGCAAAGACATATTACCCTAAAAATGCGTATGTTAGAGCAAATGCAACAGGTGGTACAAGCGGCAACAATCATAATATTTATATTAATAAATCTAATGGTACGATAATATTAAACCCATCAACGGAACGGTATTATTCTGCCAGTTTCTCATATTTGTCAGATTGAGATTTATTTGAAGAAGCAGCCCAATACCTTGGATTAATTAATTATTTATATGCCACAACAAAATTTAATATAAATGTTGCATCATTGCTAACATTTGCAATTTGATATGCATAAAACTTGCTATTACTTGCAAATCTTACACTAACTGCCCAATCACAATTTGCAAACACCCCAAATACATTTGCATTGTTTGGCAATCCAAAGTCAGACAAGGAGCCTAAAAAGGACTGTTTATTCGCCACTAATAGAGTAACAGATGTTGATATTGATGCAAATTTCAAACCATTTAAATTGCCATTTAACTCAGTATATGCATCTGCTACCGCCTTGGCATCCGGCACATATCCTGCTGCCTTAGTAGCCAGCAGATCATCCTTGGATGTGATCATCTGCGCAAATGCCGGGGCGGTCAAATCAGTAAAAAATTTTTTAATCTTGCCAAAGACCGTCTTTACGCTCTCGCCCGTATTAATGTTCTCGCGGTTCTCCGCCTCAGTAAACGCGATCTCTGAATCTCCGATGTCTCCACTAAATCCCTTGGCCAAATAGATCCAGTTGAGCTTATCATCCCTCGGTGCTCCGTCCGGTGCATCTTTAATTGCCAAATATGTACTGCCATTGTGATATACCACATCCAAACGCTCATATGCAATATTAGAGTTGTAATCTCCTTTGTAAGATATTCCGATTTTTCCGAGAGTTTTGTATCCCTCCGGTGCTGCCATGTCATTGTCCTCCTTATGCTACCTTCCAATATAAAACATTATCAACTACTACAAAATCCACTCCTGCGCCATCCTTCATATAAAGGTTCATCGTGGTTTCATCCAGATAGAACTTAGGTTCAGTGATTTTTGCATACGATTCTGCTCGATCCGCATCTATCTTGGCCTGTGCTGCAGATGATGCCGCCGCAGATGCCTGCTGTGTTGCTGTTTCTGCTTGCACTGTGATGTCTGCAAGATAGTTCGGCTGCAGTTTATCTGCAGTAATGCTTCCGTTCTTGATGTCTGCCTTTACTTTTCCATCATCTCCAATGAACCAGTAAACGGTGCCCGAATCAAGAAATTCAAACTGCGTAATAAGTGCAGACAGATCTATGTACTGTTCGCTTCCGTCCTTTAAGTAAATGATAAGCCGCTCAGTAACTGGATCGTATCCGAAGTTAATGGCAATCTGAGCCATCAAAGTATGCAAAACACTACTTGCACCAGAATAATACGTAATCGTAATATCTCCGGTATCCTGATTAAGAGTAATACCCGTGATCATCCCATTAGCTTCTATCTTTGACAGCTTAGTCAGGTCCAGAGTAATCACACGCTCATCAATAGTGCGAATCGCATTACTTAGCTTGTCCAAGTTGGTTTTATTTACTGGTGTCTTGGTCGATGGCTTATTCTCCCAATAGTTCTCTTCCCAGTCATACGCTTTCTGCATCCTGCTTCACCTCCTGCTCCTCGGCATCCCGAGCCGCAATCTCCGCCAGTAATGCATCCCTGGCTTTCTGCTCCTGACGTGTCAGCACCTCCTGCAGAGCCATACGCTTGACTTCCTCCGGCAGATCTGACCCATCAATAAAGTTTAAAAGAGCCTGTGTAAATTCTCTGATTTTTAAATTATCAAATCTACTCATATCACTTATCCTTTACATAAAACGGTATATCTTTTCCCATTAACAGTTATGCTTTGCCAACTTTCAGATGCTGTTATTTCAAGTGCGCCAAGTGCAACTCTTGCACACGCTACAACATCTGTTACCAATAAATCCTGTACTTTTACCTGTCCGCTAAATTCTCCTAATTTAGCAACAATACTATCAGCGTTAATCTTATTTGCCTTAATGTATCCAGCGGATGTCCAGTTTGCTACCTCCATGTAGTCGGCCTTTACGGTTCCGGCGCTGATATAGTTGGCTTCTACCGTTCCCAAACGGGCGCTTACACCCTTCAGATCAGAGACTGTCACATGATCTGCTTCCAGGCTCCCCACGCGGCCACTGACGGCATTCAGAGAGTCAATGGTTGCCTTGGTGGCAATCAGGTTGTTCAGTTCCAGTTTTGTCACATTCAACGTCTCTATGGTGGCATATTTGCTGACCAGTTCATCCGCATTTACCACACCGACCAGGTCTATCCGTTCTGCCTTGATCTTGATGCTTTCCGCAGTCTGATTGATCTCTGAAACGATATTGTCCTTGGATACCTTGGTTAGAATCTGCTGTGCATTAATGCTGATCTGCGTGGACAGGTTCTGGTTGATATCTTTCATTTCCAGACGAGTTTCATCCACCGTCCTTGTAAGCACATTTGTTTTTCCCTTTAACTGGATAATCTGCTTCTGCAGTCCATTAACCTGTCCGGTCCTGTACTCCTCGCCCTCCGCAGTATAGCTGTCCTTCAGCGCCTGAATGCCTTTGAGTGTTCGTTGCAGGATGTATGTATAAACAATCTCATGCGTTGTGTGCAGTAATATACCATCTCCCACCTCCAGGCAGGGATTGCCTCGAGCTTCCACCTGTGCCGGTCGATACCATACGACACCGATCACGCTGAGGACGTTGTCTGCGATGATCTGCAGGTCTGCAGCAGACTTGCCATACACCAAAAAGTTGTCCTCTATGATGTAACAGTTATTGCCGGTACCGGAGATAGCCCCGATGTCGTTTTCTTCCTGCCGGATCTGCAGCTTATCAATATGCTGGCAGATAAAATCCTCGTACTGACAGGAGATATAGTGGCTACGAGATACCTCTGTGGTGCCCATCGGATCTGCAGGATAAAGGTCATCTGCCGGATACAGATCATCCGCTGGATACAGCCCCTCTATCATCTGTTCAAGCACCACATACCGCAACTTACCAGCCCGAGTAATGTGGCCAAAGCAACCATTAATCTCACAGATGGCTTCGATTACCGTTTTCCCCGGGAGTTCTCCGGAATCTATGGTCTTTTCTACCACCATATCATCGTTAATCAACGTGATTTCTTCCTGTTCCACCCCGACATAAGCACAAAAAGCAGTTCTAAATTGTCGGAGCGTCATCGGAAAAGTTAGGCTGTTATACCACCCGGACACCTCAGCATTCAGGATGTCGTACATAGCATCATAGGCTACGATATCCTTATAAAGTCTGTCCGCCGTCGGCTTGTCCGAATATACCTTATACTCCCCCAACTGGTAGGCTTCGTCCTGACCTGCAAGCAAGATCGACACTCTCATTTTCTTACCCTTGAAATTTTCTACCGTATCAAGTACCTTTATTTCAAAAGACGATGCATTGCAGCAACCGAACCGAAGTTCCTGCTCATCACAGAGAGACTCTGTCATGGTCATTGTCTCTGACTGGAACTCAGCATTGGTCAAAGTTGTGCCGGATCCTGGATATGTAATTATTAATTGTTTATCCACAGAATCATCATAAAACATCTGTTGCATACTTTTTTCCATTTTAATACTCCACCAACGTCACCTTGAAATCGTTGTAATCTATGTCACTCTCCTGCTCTAATAGTGTGTGGATGCTGTAAGTAGTGTCTGACATATAAAAAATTCCAGAAGAATACTCCAGTGTCTCATCATTCCAGTAGGTACACCTGACTCTTCTCTGATTCTTCTCCGTCTGAGGAAGCTCTGCAAGTCCAATGATATTGTTCCACGCTCTTCTCTCTTCCAGATTCATCTCTCTAATATTCAAAGTCAGTTTCGTTTTAAAATTAGGCGATGTCTCCCGGTGCAATAGAATATTGGCATCTCTGTAGGCATCTATCTCCACACGCTGATTCGGAGTACTTTCCCAACCATCCGCCAATAAGAAGGAGTTGGGGAGAACAACGTCCCCAAACTTAATTAACCATCCTCCAAATTTCTGCATTGTTCTCCCTCCTTCCTAAATAAATGCACTCTGTCCATGTGTATTCTGGTACATCCTATCCTGCCGTACCGTCTCACGGAAGATTTCCTTTCCATCCAGTTGCGCCACAAACGTATAATTTCCACCACCATTTTCCGCCTGTGCCTGCTTAAATGCTTCAATCATAGTAGCCAATGGTGTCTCGATGTTGGTCTGCCCTCTGGGCTGATCTCCGAGAATTGCCGTAAATGGCTTCCCGCCCTGAATCACTGCACCGTTGGCCAGACGAGGAAGTGATACTTGCGCATTCCAGTTCGGAATATTAGGGCTCCATTTTTTTCCACCCCATCCAAATGGTACCCAGTCCGGAATGTCAATACTCAGCGAATTAATAGCGTCAATAATAAAATTGATAGCTTTAATGAACCCATTTGCAAAAGATTCCGCTATGATATTTCCCATATTTACAGCGTCTTTTGCAAATCCTACGATTGCATCAAATGCACCTTTCCAGTCTCCTACAAACACTCTCTTTACAAAAGTTCCCAGCTTCCCTAGCATGTCCTGTAGTGTGGTCAATGCCTCCTCACCATTTCCGGCCCACACAACCACACCTGCTATAGCGGCTATTACTGCCATTACAGCACCGACAACTACAGTTGCAGCTCCTCCGAGTGTAATAAACACCCCGGCCAGTATTGCACCAGCAGAGATCAGCAATAATGTCATATTCTTGGCATTCAAACCGTTTTCTGTTATGTCTTTCAGCGCAAGGATCAGTCCTGCGGCACCTCCGACAATCAGCCCGATTCCTGCAGCTATCGGTCCAAACAATATCAATAACCCTACAACCGCCAGTGCCAGTCCAGCAACATATCCAACAATACCTTCCCAGTCCACACCGTTTTTCCACATTTTCACGTAGTTGTATACCATCAATGCGGCCCCGGCAATCAGCATGACAATCCCTACCGCTTTGATCAGATACGGTGACAATTCTTCAAGGTCTTTCAACAGACCAGATATCCGCCATGCAAGAAGGACAAATCCTATAAAAATTGCTAAAGGCTTTATAATCTCCATCAACTTCTTAGCCTTTTCCAGCATTTCCACCATTTTAGGATTCACAGAAGCTTCTTCAAAAGCATCCTTACCGGTCAGCTCTCCTCCACCTGCCGTAGTTCCGCCCTGTTCGCTGAGTACATTCAGCTCGTCAAATGCTGCCAGCGCTTTCTTTGCAGACTTCGTAGTAGTGTCCAACGACTTAGCATAATCAATATTCTGCTTTTTTGCTCGAGTATAAGTACTTTTCCCTTGCAGGATTGCCATAAACTGGGCAATTGCATCCGCCGCCTTGATCAGCCAGTTAATAAGCTTTACCAGATATGGGATAGCCATATTGACGATAGGTTCAAATGCTGCTGCCAGGCTGTTCTTAAACTGAGCACAGCTACTTTTCAGTGCAGACATCTGTGCATTATAGTCCTTGGAATATTGAGCAAGATTCCGGAAGCCTTCTTTCATTGCGGATACCATTGCATTGAATCCCTTAGATATCCAATTAAATATAAATAAACTCAGCAGAATTCCCTTCAGTCGGCTTGCCATTGTAGATAACAGGCCCCCCGATTTCTTTGCACTGGTTCCGCAGGAATCCAGTGCTTTTCTTCCCTTGGATTCCAGTTCAGAAAAACCATTCCGGATTGTATGGACCTCTTTGTTGATTTCCGCTAGTCTAGCAAGCAGCTCATCATATTCCTGATATCCGTCTGTGACTCCAGCCTTTTTCAACAGTGCCATCCGTTCTATAATCTGCTCCTGCTCCTGCATCAGGGCAACCATATTCTGATCAGCTACCACAGCATTGTTTTTTATATCAATCAGCTGTTGTTCTGCTGCCTGCTGCTCCCTGATCTTCTCTGCAATCTTCTCTTCCTTTTCGCTGACCTTATCTGCTGCACTGGCCTGCTGCTCAATCTGTTCCATGATGGCAGCTGAATCATACTGTTGATACCCTACGGTGTCCTGCGGAATCGTTGCTTCGCCTACTGCAGCGCTGGCCTTAGCCATTTCTGCCGCTGCCTCTTCTGCTTTCTTCTTATTCCGCTCCATGATACTGTCAAAATTCTTCTCGAATTTATCCCAGTCTTCTTTTGACCATCCCTCCGGTGTCAGGCTGGTGTCCTTGGCTTTTTCCTCCAGTTCATCCAGCTTTTTTTCGATGTGTTCAGCACCCTTATCCAGTTTTGAATTGTCCAGATCAGAATGTAACCTGATCTCAGTATCGTACTTTGCCATGATGCCTCCTTAATCAAAAAAGAGCCTGCTAACACCTATACGGTATCAACTGGCTCACTGGCTCTCTGTCGACTTATTGATTTTGGCATATTTCATAAATTCATCTATTCTTGCCTGCTCCTCAGGTGTGATTTTCTCATCCTTTGGTGCCTTAATAGCAAATATCTTTTTGGCGCTCCTATACGCGTTTTTCTCTTCCTGCGACATTTTTGAAGTAATCTTTTTCTGCCGTATGTCCATTACATGTGTTAGGGAGCTCTCCTGGAGATTTCCCAACAGTCCCATAAATACGAACCAGTGCATTTCCGCCTTCTGCAGATCTATATGATACTGGTTACGGAATGCTGTATATATTCTCCACTGGTCCATATCCCAGTCCATGATAATATCTTCGTTTTTCTTCTGTTGATAGTTGTCATGGTTAAATTCTGTCATAAACCATTCAATCGCTTTCGCGGCTTCCTGCGGTTCCGGGCATTCCTTGGGAAATAGCAAATACGATGCAATATAAAATCGCTCCATATCCGATAAATCAGGATCCGACATGCACATGGACATTTTTATTCCCGTCCGGAAAGAAGCCGAAATAGGATATCCTTTCCAGTCTGTCGGAAGCTGATCCAACATAATATTAAACATATGACTCCCCCACTATTTATGGTGTCTTCGGTTTTGACGATTCCTATTGTGATTTATGTTTCCGCCATCTCTTTCTCTGCTGTATTTCTCCCAAAGTTCCTTATTTCTTCCGTTTGCATATCTCTGTGCAATCGGGATGATCTGATCAAAAAAATCAGTAATCAGGATAGGACTCGGCGTGATCTCACCAAATACCTTCTTGCAGGTCCTTTCTCCAAACACTCTGTCAATGTCAGACATGATCTCGTTAGTCTTTCCAATCATGATCCGAAGCTGCTCTATTTCCGGTTTTCTCGTAAATTCTTCTGCGGCTACATATTTTTTAACTTTTTCCAGATTATCTATCAGTTCTGTGAAATCTGCATAGAATTCCTGACTTCCAAAATTGCAGACAATCGTATCTCCCTTGTCATTTACCTGTACTTCTGTGCCACCCTTGATAGCATTGATTTTTTCCATGTATTACCATCCTCTCTGAATGTGATGGACGACAGAGAGGTGCGCCCACCACATATGTTAATATTGATTAACACCTGTATTATTTTGCGGAATCCGCTGTGAATGTATTGGTTTCGATATTAAATTTACCCTTGATGTCATCACCAGCCTGCTTTACACTCAGCACATTATGGACATAATCCCCGCCATCTCCACCATTGGAAGTAACCGATACTGTACACGGTACCCTGATTGCTTTATAGGTTCCCTCCTCTGCCTGCACCGCATCTTTCAAACGCAGTCTTACAAAAGATGTGTGAGCCTTTGCACCTACAGGAAGATCATCCACCAGTTTATCGATCATTTTCTGTACGTCATCATCTTCACAGTCTTCCTTGTCCACATTAAACGCTCTCTGATAGGACTTTACCTTATTGGATGCCTTTGCCATATTAATATAGTGCTTCGTATCCTCCTCCGGGTTCATCTCCTCTGTGAGGGATTCTACACCATTGCCAAGCAACGCATACTTCGGTTCTTCTGCTCCCATAGTGGTATCAATGTAATGCCTTAAATCTTCTCTCATTTTACCTGAGTTCCTTTCTTATATTCGATAAAAATCGTCATTTGATACAATGCTTCGTTCTGCCCATTCTCTCCCATAAAAAACGGGCTTGACACTCCTACTGTCTTGACGGTTCCACCCTGGATATCCGGAAAGTTTCTGTTACGGTTCCTATCCTCGATCCAGTCCGTTAACTGCTCCATCCAACTGCCGTTTTCGATGCAGCTTTTATCCGTCTGAGTATCCAATCTCACCACGAATTGATAGTAGTCCTTGTGGATTTCGTCTCCGCTGATGTATTTTCTCACATTAGTCATAGGTTCTTTGACTAACGCAAAATTGACATTGCCACGCATCCGGTCCGTATCGATATGTTTCATACTCTCCGGAGAGAATTCTTTCAGCCATTTGATAATGGATTGCGATACCGTCATTTCTGTAATTCCTCCTGCAGTTTCTTCTCTATCTTTTCCAGTCCACCGTTCTGCAGCATACGGTCCGCCCAGTGAGCTCCTCGCAGCGTGCCGTTACCATATTCCAGGCTTCGTGTTGTTGGAATCTTTTGCACATTTTTTCTGGATCTCCATCCATTCTCCGTCTGGAATCCTGCACAATGCAGATCAGGATCCTCATAAACAATGCCTTCCCACATGTAATGAGCGTATGGTGCATTCCACACAACATCCGTATTGTCCTCAATATGACCACTATCCCTGAGTGCTCCCTCATCAAGCGGAACATACGGATCTGATAAACGCAATATTTCATTTGCACAGATCTGTTGCAGTCTTCCTTTTTCTTCCAGTCCCAGTGTCTTTATACACACCCCCGGATCAAAATTACGGGTCAATCGTAAGGAATGATTTGCCATGCTTCACCTGTTGCACCGGTGCAACTTTACCTTCCTACAACTTTTATGTTCTTCAGTCGAGGTCTTCCTCGATTATCCGATACTTCCGTGACGGTGACTGCATACTGGAAATCCTCTTTCAGGTCAGTCAGGCGATAGTGTTCTCCTATTTCTTTTTCCGATTCTCCCAATACCAACTTGTCCTGATCCGTCTGTACATCCAGCGTCCAGTACCCTGCTGCCTCTTCTGCCGGTAGCTTCCGGAATTTCTGCGGTTCCAGGTAAGGCTTGTTGCCATATCCCCGCTGGAAGTCTACTGTGATGCTCTCAACCTTGCTTTCCGTCTGCACACCGCCAGAAGATGTTACATCTGTTTTGTTGTGGCGCCACTGAACTCCCTTCACTACTGATCTGATCCATGATTCCTCGTCTGTCTCCGGATCTCTGTGGAAATTGTATACCGTCATGGTATCCGTAAAAAGTACACTCATAGCGCACCTGCCAGTCCCGTACCGGATAGTCCGGAATGTATCACAGAGGTAAGCTGCTCTTCCTTCTCCTG
>ERZ791621.1326-NODE-1326-length-10034-cov-3.74757_pt1 | contig 10034 bp, 8 predicted proteins | sample MGYA00510270_ERZ791621 | MGnify/ENA primary metagenome ERZ791621 (study PRJEB30046, sample SAMN00715189) | human gut metagenome | study: EMG produced TPA metagenomics assembly of the A metagenome-wide association study of gut microbiota in type 2...
ACCGTGGGAGGATCGATAAGGGTGACGGGGGCTCCCGCGGGAGCCCTCTATTTTGCAGTTAGATTTTGCCACCGTAGTTTTTCAAGTAGTAGTAGCGCACGTACTTGGACATCGTGTAAAAGCAGTGGTTCATTGAAAAGATAAAGCCCAGTTTTCCATCCATAAAACCACGGTTAATCACGTAAACCTTAAAGAAAGCCCACAAAGGTCTCAGCAAAATGTCACTGACAAAATTGCAGTGTTTGCCTTCCGACAGATACTTGTCTGCTGACAATCGGCTGTAGAGTTCGATCTTCCGGTAGTACGAATCCCATGAAGCGTAAGGGAAGTGCTTCAATCTTCCCTCTAACCTTTCCTCATCAAAAGGTGTTACGACAGCTTCATGTACCTTGCCGACCGAATGAGCCCCTTCCCGAGGCAAGAGTCGCAGAACCCAATCTGGCCGCAGGCAACCGTGTTTCACATCTGCGGATGTGAAATGATTTTCTCGCTGGATTAGGTAGGCTCGTTTCGGCTTTACTCCAGTGACCACATCTCGTATGGATGCACGAAGTGTCGGCGTCACACGTTCGTCTGCATCAATTAAAAAGATCCATGGACACGTTGCCTTTTGAATTCCAAACGTCTTCTGAGCACCCCAGTCACCATTCAGGGACCGATGAAACACTCGGGCCCCCAGACTTTCAGCAATTGCCACCGTCTGATCGGAACTGTCATCGTCCACAACGACGATCTCTTCCGCAAAATCACAACTCTGCAGACATTCGCAAATATTGCGCTCTTCGTTATGCGTCAGCAAAACAACACTGACCGGTAACTTGCTGTTTTTCATAGGAAAACTCACGTCGTTTACTCGTACGTAAATTTTCTAAAGCCTCTGAAAAACCTCGGTCAAAACCTAATCAAACTTCCGTCAAAAACTCCCCGGCCTTGTTTCCCTTTGTAACAATGACGTCTCACACATACTCCACGGCAATGATTTCCAGCACTTCCACCCGTGCTGGATGATCAATTGTGGCAGGAGTCGGTAATTTCACACTGTCACCTTCTCGCTGTTTTAGAAACACCCGAGCAATGGGACTGACCCAACTTACGTCGCCTTTTTCCGGATCCGCTTCGTCAATGCCGACGATACGGATGGTGTGTTCCGTTCCAGTTGACAGGTTTTCATACGTCACAGTCGCCCCAAAAAACACCTGATCCGTAGGCGGTCTTCTGGCAGGATCCACCACTTCCGCACTTTCAATTCGCTTGTTCAGAAAGCGAATGCGGCGGTCAATTTCTCGCAATCGGCGTTTGCCATACTGATAGTCGCCATTTTCGGAACGATCGCCATTGCTTGCTGCCCAGCTAACGACATTTACGATGCTGGGCCGTTCAACATTGACCAATTGTTCGCGTTCGTCCAACAGTCGTCGATAACAAGCCGGCGTCATGTAGTTTTTCGTGTTCGGGGGAAGTCCAGGCAATTTGACTTCCTCTCCATCCTCATCTTCGAGTCGCAGATTGTTTGTCATTTCCTAGTTTCTGTTCTGGTTACCGTCATTGGCGATACTTCCCTCGCATCTGCAGGTAGGCCGGTACCCATTTCTTAACTTCAGAAGATTCAATTTCTTGCCAGTCTTTGAGTCGGTGCGATTGCATCGCTCCGCTCATTTTGATAAGCAACACCTCATCCCCGGACACAATGGCATCTTCGTTGTAACTACCAACAAAGAAAGCCTCTCTTCCGCCAGATTGGAATAGATCCGTTCCTACACTATAGTCTTCTGTCGCGTTCTGTACCCCCAACACTCGCTTCAAAAGCGTGGCGCTAACGTCATACGCTGTGGTACGGTGTTTTAATTCCTGAGGAGCCATACCCGGCCAATGAATGACCAACGGAATCTTGATTTGCGCCTGAGAAAAGTTTCCGTTATGTCCCCAATAATTAAGTTTGGAGTCATTGAACTCTTCTCCGTGGTCGGATGTCACTAGAACAATAGTGTTCTCGAGCTTTCCCTTCTTTTCAAGAATCTTGAACACGCGACCAATCAACACGTCCTGCCAAAAGGCTGAATTTTTATACCGATTGAAATAGGGCTGCGGATCAAAGTCCGGGTCTAACTCCAGTTGATTGACTTCCTTCCAATAATTTTTGTACGGAACGTCCAGATCTTCCGGAAAAGCGTTCGCGTGCAGATTATCGAGAAACATGAAGCTCATGAATTTCTTGTCAACACCTAGCGTATCCAGCCATGCCTCAAAATCATTGACGCTGTCCATATCGCGCTCGGGCGCCGTCGCACCTTGATCCGCCCCCATTCGAATGGGGCGAACATTCGCAAACACCGTAGCGTAGAACTCCGGTCGCATCAATGAAGCTGTGGTGAAGGCTTCGATCTCATAGCCGGCTTGCTGAAATCCTGAAACCATCGCCGAAGGAATATTGGCGGAAAGCGCACTTTGCCAGTAGAAAGGAGGCAGTCCGTAAAACAAACCGAAAACACCCGCTCGAGTGGCGTTTCCGGCGGAGTAGTGATCAGCGAAAGATATGGACTGACTTTTTATTCTCGTGAGATTGGGCATCGTCTTTTCATCAACAACGTCTGAACGCAACGAATCAATCGCCAGAATCAACACATTGAGGTCTGTCCCTTTGCCTAGTTGCAGCGGATGAAGCGGATAACGAAAGCTCCCCTCTTGAGAAGAAAGTTTCACACTGTCCTCTTTCACGGCAACAAGGCCAAACTTCGCCAACAAACGATTAGCACGAATAGGGTAATACAGAGGGATCCGTTCCGTGAGCACTGTCACCGATCTGACGCTTTGAGAAACACTGTAGGCATTTACGCCGTTGACAACAACATATCCCAACAAAATAGCCGCGCAAAACCAGCGAACCCTGATTTTTCGTTGAAAAATACCTGACAGCCATGACAAAAGCACAGCCAGCAACGCAACGGCACCTGTCAGCAGAGCAATTCGCAACATCATCCCGGACGAGAAGGAAAACACCTCTCGTCCACCGACGATAGCCAAGTCAATCATCGGCCAGTTGATGTGAAAGCGATACTGTTGGTAGACAAAGGTATCCGTGACAAGTGCCGTCAGCAATACAAAAGTCAAAAGCAGAGCCGTGCCCTTACCCGCTTTGGCATTGAGGCAACCAATCGGCCAAACTAAAAGCGTCTGCAACAAAACGTGACCGATGAAAAAAACACCCGATGCGGCAACAAACACGTAGAGCGATTGCCACCACAAAGCATTGGGAAGCCCTGTAATGAATCGGATGGATATCGCGGCACCAACCACGGCAAACAACACGGATAACCACACATTGACGTGTTGCTGAAAACTGGACTTGAGATTCATGCTTGAACTAGGAAATAGGCGACTTTCCTCAAATTAATTTTCTCCGCACTCCCATGGAGCCGGCTGAGGAAATTTGTCATTCAAATACCGGATCATCTCCGGAGCTTCGTCTTGGCGCAGATTATTGATGCAAAAAGCTTTGGTTTTAAATAGCTCGACGTCTCTTTTCAACTTGGCAAAATGATCGCGCACAACTGCCAACACTTCCACAGGCCTAAAGAAGCGTGTCTTCATACGGTTAAAAAAACGCGTATTTTGCCTAAAAAGGCACTGACACCCCAACTCATTTGCCATTACATAGGAAAACAGCACACGCGAAATTTCACCTCCCGTCCGAAAAGGAGAAGAGTTAGTCTGCAACAACTCAGGAAAACGAAACAACACCTCGCGAAACATGGAGATGTTGTACGCATCCATTGCATGTGCCGGCGTAAAAAATGGGATCCGTCTTCCGGTTTTTCCGCGATAGAGTTCCCATGCTCGAATCAGTGTTTTCTGCCAAGTATTGATTGAATCATCGTTCAAAATTAGATTCGCCCACATTGATGTCATTTTGTCTGCACCCGCATTGCTCATCCAAACAATCGGCTTACCTTGGGCATCGAAAAAGTCATCCGGTATCAACGGTCGACTCAACATCATGTCGTCATTGGAGTAGACAAAATGCTCCGACAACCCCGGTATCCGATCCAGATACATTTCAATGCAAATAGATGAAAAGACCGGTTGCAGATCTTTGGGAATGATCTCTTTATGATCAACCACCGAAATTTTAGGGTGATCAATCAACCACTTCGGGCGTTGATTATTCGTCACGACAAAAATGTGGTGAAACCATGGAGCAAACTGATTCACTGAACGTAAAGCGTACTTCAGCTCATCGAACTGCACGTACCGAATATCCCCTATATTCTCTGTTATCCGCTCCGGCCGAACCTTCTTCATGCGCTGGGCTTTTTGTCGTACAAAATCCGGGGCCGACCCATCACACCATAAAAACACGAAGTCGATAGCCGTCTGCATTTCTGATATCCGATCACCCTATTCTCAGAACCTTCACAGCCCACTATGACTCTTTCCGAAACCTATCCGGGAAAAACAGCTCAGAATGACTTGGCTTGATCAGATTGCTTTGCCCCCTCGTTCGTCGCTTGAGCTTGAGGCGGTACATATGCTGCCGTGCCCCATAGCGGGACAGTCGAGAGGCTATGTTTGAAGCTGCCGGATGTTTCCCTTGTAGAGTAGGAAAGATACATCAATGTTTGACTTTCTTCGTCAAAAATACGTCGGATCTTGAGCGTTTTCAAAAACACGCTCTTCGATTTTTCGAAAACAACTTCTCCCGTTTTTCCCTTCTTGATGCGGGCAATCATTGCGGGCGTGATTTCGCCAGTTTGTCGACAACTGACCGCGCTATCCGAAGGATCCGACAGGGATAAATTGGCCTCTATGCTCGCAACATGACATGTGACCCCCGGAACCAAAGGGTCCACAAAACTGTTGAGCTTGATGTCTTTAAGCGTAAAAATCCCTAATGACACATCAGCCACTTCGTTATCCGAACAAGCAAACAATGTCACTGCTCCTACTGCAGCAACCGACAGCGTGACAAGGAATCGCTTGACTGAAGATGTTCTAAACGATTTCAACACAGTCATACCTAATTTTGCGTTTGAATCAATTTACTCATTGTTGGTCGAGGCAAACTGGATGGAATAAAGATGCGCGTAGAGCCCCTTCTTATCCAGCAACTCCTGGTGTTTGCCGACTTCTTGGATTTGTCCGTCTTTCATCACAACGATTTTGTCGGCACCAATGATGGTGGATAAACGATGCGCCACAACAAACGTCGTACGACCCTTCATGAGTTCATCAAGCGACTGCTGAATATATTTTTCGCTCTCGGTATCCAACGCACTGGTTGCTTCATCAAGAAGCAAAATCGGCGCGTCTTTGAGAAGCGCACGCGCAATTGAAATACGCTGTTTCTGTCCACCGGACAGTTTGCTGCCAGCTTCACCAACCATGGTGCCCAACCCCTGGGGCAACGTTTCAATAAACGGCATGAGGTAAGCAGCTCTTGCTACCGCTTCGATCTCTTCACGCGTTGCTTTTTCATTACCGTAGGCAATATTGGCCGCAATGGTGTCGTCAAACAAAACAACATCCTGGCTAACCAAAGAAATCTGTTCTCGCAAACTCTTAAGTGTCACAGAGCTCTGCGCTACACCGTCAAAATAGATTTCACCCGATGTAGGAGCCCAGAAGCGAGGAATGAGATTGATTAGCGTGGTTTTCCCCGCACCGGATGCTCCAACCAAAGCAACGGTTTCACCAGCTTTTACATCTAACGTAAAGTTCTGAACTGACGGTTTGTCCGCTCCCGCATACTGATGAGAAACGCTCTCAAAACGGACGTCCCCACGCGTGTTTTTCAATTCAGTTTGACCGGGATCAGCTTCCTCTGCTTCATCAAGCATCTCAAAAATGCTTTCGGCCGCAACGCTCATAGCCGCAGTTGAACCATTCAGAGAGGAAAGATGACGAATCGGCGTCATCAGCAAAAGCAATGCCGACAGAAATGTGATGAATTCGCCCAAGGTAAGCATTCCGTGTTGCGCCTGCAACAAAGCAACCACCACCACAATGCTCACCGCGCACATACTTACAAAATGCGTCATCGGTGTACCGGATGCCGATACAGCTTTGCGGCGAAGCGCCAATTTTTTCATCTTTCCGTTGAATTTTGTGAAGCGTTCCTCTTCATAGCCGTATGCACCGTAGATCTTCACCATACGCTGGCCGCTGTATCCCTCGCGAATCACATTAGCCAGATCGGCCAATGCCTCCTGAAAACCTCCCGCATAGCGTCGAGTACGTTTTCCGACCCAACGGATAATCAAGGCCAAGAATGGGGCAACAACGAATGACACAAGTGACAGCTGCCAGTTGTGATAGAAAAGAACACAAAGAAGGGCCACAATTTGCAGTGAATCTCGGAAGATCGTTGCAATGAGTTCCATTGCACTACCCAAAGCAACCCCCGCCTGATTCAGAAATGTCGATAGCACGACCCCCGAATTACGGCGTTGATACACGTCTGCAGGCCATCGCAACACTCGAGAAAAAAGTGCTTGCCTAAAACTAAACAACACACTTTGGGATATCGACTGCAAATAATAGGCACTGACAAAGGACGCCACTCCATACGCTAAAGAAATAGCTAGAAGAGCTCCGGGAGCCCACCAGATAGCGTTGGGGTCTTTTTCGTAAAAGCCTTTGTCTGTCAATTGCCCCACTAGAATGGCGATCAGCGATGACGCACCTGCGTTGACTATCATTGCGCAGAGAGCGATTGCAATCTGCTTCTTATACTGAAAAACATAAGAAAACAAACGACGAACCGCCTCTTTTTGCTTTATTGTGGCTTTTTTCTGTGAATGTTTGCTAGGTTCCTTAGACATTGAACCGAAATTCCTTACGCATGCTAGTACAGTCCGCTGATTTTACAATGCCAAGCTTGAACACTCTGTGAAAATTGCAGTGTAGAACCGCCACCGAACGGTTATTTTTGTAACATTGGACAATTGTTTAACCGACTCGCTATCCTTGCGATTCACGTTCCTTTGTTTTGCTTGAGCCTGTACCATGTCCACCATTCTTTGTCGTCTCCCCAACCATGTTGGTGATTGCTGTATGTGCCTGCCTGCGTTGCGGCTTTTAGCTGCAAGCGGTTTTACACCCGCTCTAGTTGGCAAGCGCTGGGCGGAGGACCTATTGGCGGGGATGGGATGGCGTTTTGATCCGATTGAGGGAAAAGTTTCTGAGGATCTTTCACGCATTCGTTATCTTGCCAGCAACGCTAACGCATCTCAGGGACTTCTGTTCCCCAACTCCTTTGGTTCCGCCCTTCTGTTTAAGTTGGGACGATTGAAAACGACCGGGCTCCGGACGGATATGCGTTCCTTTTTGCTCAATAATGGCATTCCGGAACCAGGAACGATGCACGAAGTTGAGCGTTTCTTCTATGTTGCCCATGAAGCCATTAAGGCCTGGGGATCCACACCTGCCTTTGACAAGGTGCCCGAACGCCTTAGCCTTATCCTGATGAAGCGACATGAAGCTGCGGCTAAAAACCTCATTGAACAATACAAGATTCCGGAAAAATTTGCCCTCCTCGCCCCGATTGCTCGCGGCAAGCACCAGGGTAAAGTCAAACACTGGGAGCATTTCAACGAGTTGGTGGCTCCTTTGCGCGAGAAGGGAATTGATCCCATTGTCTTTCCTTCCCTGAGAGAAGAAGCCTTAGCAAAGGCTGCCTGCCCGGACGCAACTATCTTGCCGCCCACTACTCTGGGAAACTTTGCAGCCATTGCTAAACGGGCTCAGGTCGTCGTCGCCAATGACTCTGGTGTCAGCCATATTGCAGCAGCCGTCGGCGCCAAACAAATCACTCTTGTCGGCGTCACGGACACCAAACGGACTGGCCCTTGGAATCCCGACGCGATCGTCCTTGGCGAAAACGGCCGTTGGCCTGAAGTGTCTGAAGTTCTTCAAACTCTGGACAACGTGCTGAAATAACGCCCCTTACATGGGGAGCGTGCGGTATATCAGTACACGAACTTGGCAGAAGCAACGCTATCTGAATTTCTAAGCTGGTTAAGTAACTGATCGGAAGGAATGCATCCGTTCTTGAGATACATCTCCGCCTTCACGCCGTTGCTCCGAATGGATACTTCGCACGAAACGCTGCCGATTTCGTTGTTTTGTCCGGCTTGAAGCACTTCGACAAGAGTCTTCAGGCCCTTACCTTCTGTCAATTCAAGCATCAGCGTAGCGCCTTTCCGGACACGCATTTGTTCAATCGTCAGCACCTCATCACAGACAAACGACATACCGCCGCTACGCTCATCTTTGCGTCCTTTGCCTACAAAAATCAGCATCTCATCGGCCTTGAGCATGTGCTTATAACTTTCGTAAGCTCTCGAAAACACAAGCACGTCCATCGTGGTCTGTCCATCACTCAAGACCACGACACCGAAATTGCCACGTTTGCCCGTGATCGTACGTACGCTTTGGACAATGCCGGCAATCGTTTGTTGTTCTCGGCTGTCGCGGACATCCTTAAACGGAATAGCAAAATTGCGGGCTTCCACACGATACGGATCAAACATGTCGCCCGTAAGACAGAAGCCAAAGGCGTCTCGCTCGAGCGTATAGAGCTTGCGATCATCCCAACGTTCCGCTTTTGTCCAGTTCACAATCCGTTCATCTTCACCGTTTTCATCCGCAAAGAGACTGGCTTGTCCAAAGGACGCCGCGACAGCTTGCCCGGCCTGAATAGCGTTCTCCACATTACCGAAAAGCTTGCCGCGGTCCTTATCCAACGAATCAAACGCGCCGCCCTTAATCAGCTGTTCAAGAACCTTGCGATTCATCGATCGTACGCGCGCAGCCACATCAAAGATATCCAAGAAAGGACCATTGAGCAGGCGTTCGTTGAGCAGATCCTCGACGATGTTCTGTCCGACTCCCTTGATGGCGCCAAGGCCAAAGCGAACAGTCTTCTCATCCGGAACAGTGAAGAACCATTCACTTATATTAATGTCAGGCTGAAGAACCGTTACCCCCATCTCCCGGGCATCTTCCACCAACTCTCGCATTTTCTCGCCTTGGTTCATCACAAGGCACATGTTGCCAGCGATAAAGCAAGCTGTATGGTGAACCTTTAGGTAAGCCGTCTGCCAAGCTACGTAGGAATAGGCTGCGGCATGCGATTTGTTAAAGCCGTATCCCGCAAACTTTTCCATCAAGTCGAAGATTTCGGTAGCCGTCTCAGCGGTCACGCCACGTTCTGCAGCCCCCTGAATGAAAACGGCACGCTGACGCTTCATTTCTTCGACGTTTTTCTTACCCATGGACGGCCCCCCCAAGGAGGGTAGCCGCCGATTGCTCGAGCCACCAGCATCACCTGTTCCTGATACACCATGATGCCGTATGTTTCTCGCAAAATCGGCTCCATACGGGGATCAAGGTACTCCACTTTCTCTCGCCCGAACTTTCGATCGATAAAGTGCGGAATCTGATCCATCGGACCGGGACGATAAAGTGCGTTCAGAGCAACAAGATCTTCCAGACAGTCGGGCTTTGCTTGCCTCAACTGCTCACGCATACCATCCGATTCAAACTGGAACACGGCGCCCGTGTTACCTTGTTGGAAAAGCTCCAGCGTTTTCTTGTCGTCGGTCGGAATGCGTGACAAGTCAAACTTCGTGCCGGGATTCAAACGGTCAATGTACTCTGCCGCTTTAGTAAGAATCGTCAGCGTCGTCAGCCCCAGGAAGTCAAACTTCACCAGACCGACATTTTCAATATCCTTCTTATCGAATTGGCTGACGGTATTTTCCGGACTGCCGTCAGCGTTGTAGAGAGGACAGAAATCCGTGAGTTTGCTCGGTGCAATCAATACGCCGCCGGCATGCATACCCAGATTTCGCGTCAGCCCCTCGAGTTTTTGAGCGTAGCTCATCAATTCGACATAGTCGTCTCGCTCGGCCATCGCCTTAAATTCGGGCTCCATCTCGGCCGCTTTTGCAAGCGTGACGTCCATGCCCGGCTTTTGCGGAATCAATTTAGCCAGATCGTCGACCTTGCCGTAGCCCATGTTAAGCACACGTCCG
>ERZ791621.1332-NODE-1332-length-9975-cov-2.36714_pt1 | contig 9975 bp, 7 predicted proteins | sample MGYA00510270_ERZ791621 | MGnify/ENA primary metagenome ERZ791621 (study PRJEB30046, sample SAMN00715189) | human gut metagenome | study: EMG produced TPA metagenomics assembly of the A metagenome-wide association study of gut microbiota in type 2...
CAGAAGTGGAGGAACAGTACTTCTTCCCTTCATCGCATTCTTCTTATCCTATGTTTGCGCTAAACATGACCTTATTATAGCCAGTCTGCGTTTTTCTGTCAACACTTAAAATTTTGCTGCTGGCAGGAGCCGCCTCCGGGTCTATTCTTCCGGCCAGGGCAGATGGGATACTTCCAGCTTCTTGTCACGAAGCATCAATTCTTTTACTGCCTGATCCGCAGGCTTACCATCAAAGAGCACTTCATTTACCTGCTCGATAATAGGCAGCTGAACATCATATTTTTTCGACAGTTCCATGGCAGCCTTGGCGGAATACACGCCCTCTACCACCATCTGTACTTCCTTCATGGCTTCCTCGTAGGTCTTGCCCTGTCCGATGAGGATACCGGCACGACGGTTGCGGGAATGCATGCTGGCGCAGGTCACGATCAGATCTCCGATACCGGTCAGACCGCAGAAGGTCTCAAAATTACCACCCATGGCAGTACCAAGTCTTGCGATTTCGGTAATGCCTCTGGTGATCAGCGCAGCCTTCGTATTATCTCCGTAGCCCAGTCCGTCTGCGATACCGGCAGCCAGTGCCACTACATTTTTCAGTGCACCGCCCAGTTCAATGCCCAGTACATCCGGGCTGGTATAGACACGGAACACTTCGTTCATGAACAGATTCTGCACATATTCCGCGCAGCTTTTGCTCTTAGAACCCGCTACGATCGTTGTAGGAATCCCGCGGCTGACTTCCTCCGCGTGGGTAGGTCCGGACAGCACCGCTACCTGTGCCTGCGGAATCTCATCTTCGATGATCTGCGCCTGGGTCATCAGGGTATGCTCCTCGATTCCCTTGGAGACACTGACAATTTTCTGTCCCTGTGCCACCAGCGGGCTGATGCGGTGTGCTGTGCTTCTGGTATAGGAGCTTGCCACTGCCATGACCAACAGGTCCTTGCCCTCGATGGCCTGTTTATCATCCGTCGTAAAGATCATATCCTCCGGAAGCTTTACTCCCGGCAGCATCTTGTGCTCATGCTTCTCCTGAAGCATCTGAATCTCTGCGGGAACCGCAGACCATACCGTCACCTCATGTCCGTTCTTATGTAATACCACTGACAGGCCGATGCCCCAGCTTCCACCACCCAAGATACATACTTTTGCCATAATTATTTGTCCTCCCCTGAGATTTCTGTCTGCGCTTCGGCTGATTTCTTATTCTTGAACAGATAAGTCTTCCTCTCGTTCCCGTGGATCAGACGCACAATGTTCTGTCTGTGCTTCCAGTAAGCCATAACCGTAAGAAATGCAGTGATGGCATACATTTCATACAGCTGTGACTGTGGCATGGCACCGAACAGTCCCATCTGTCCGCAGACTACCATCTGGATCATAAATCCGGCATATACAAGCAATGATCCCAGCGAAACATAATGTGTGGTCAGGAAAGTGCCGAAAAACAATACCACACCCATCACGATAAAATAAGGATGGAACGAAAGAATCAGACCTGCAGTGGCAGCGATTCCTTTTCCTCCCTTAAATCCCATGTAAAATGGGAAGTTATGTCCGATGACAGCTCCTGCACCGGTGTACAGGCACAGCAGATAAATATTCTCCGGATGTCCGGTACTGAATAAGGCTCTGGTGATGCACACGGCAATAATACACTTTAAGCAGTCTCCCGCCAGTACGATCAGTCCTGCCTTGGTTCCCAGCACTCTCAGGGCATTGGTGGTACCGGCATTGCCGCTTCCGTACTTACGGATATCGATTCCTTTTGCCTTCCCGTAAAAGTATGCGGTCTGAAACAGGCCGAACACATAACCGATGAGTAAACAGATAACACGTTCCATTATTGATCTTTTTCCTTTCGTTCTCTGATAATAAACCGGAGGGGGGTTCCCTTGAAGCCAAAGGTCTCCCGGATCTGATTCTCAATATATCTGGTATAGGAGAAATGCATCAGCTCCTTATCATTGACAAAGATTACAAAGGTAGGGGGCTTTACCGCTACCTGGGTAATGTAATACAATCTCAGTCTCTTACCCTTGTCGGAAGGTGGCTGCTGCATGGCCACGGCCTCTGCCATGATCTCATTCAGCACACCGGTAGCCACACGCATGGCGTGATTCTCACTGACGATATCGATAGTCTCGAACAGCTTGGGCAGTCTCTGTCCTGTTTTCGCAGAGACGAACAGAAGCTCTGCATAGGGCATGAAGGATAAGGTATTACGCACCTTTTCGGTAAATTTATAAATGGTCTTGTCATCCTTTTCGATAGCATCCCATTTGTTCACCACGATGATCGTAGCCTTTCCTCTCTCATGGGCGATTCCGGCGATCTTCGCATCCTGCTCCGTAACACCTTCCTCTGCATCGATCATCAGTACCACCACCTCGGCACGCTCTACGGCACTGACGGTACGGACGATCATATAACGCTCCAGTTCTTCCTTGATCTTGTTCTTCCGGCGAAGACCGGCAGTATCAATGAAGACATATTCTTTGCCGTTATAAGTGATCTCGGTATCCACCGCATCTCTGGTGGTACCCGCGATATCAGAAACGATCAGACGGTTCTCACCCAGCAGTTTGTTGATCAGGGAAGACTTGCCGACATTGGGCTTTCCGACGATGGCCACACGGGTGCGGTCATCCTCTTCTTCCTCTGCCTGTTCCTTATCAAAATATTCCGTTACGGCCTCCAGCATGTCACCGATTCCCAGACGATTCACCGCAGAGATCGGATGGGGATCGCCAATACCCAGATTGTAGAATTCGTAGACATCCGCCATATACTTCTGGAAGCTGTCCACCTTATTGACCACCAGTACCACGGGCTTGTGGGAACGGCGCAGCATGTCTGCCACCTTGGAATCCGCATCCACCAGTCCCTGCTTTACATCCACCAGGAAAATGATCACGTCTGCAGTCTCCATAGCGATCTCTGCCTGTTCCCGCATCTGGGACAGGATCACGTCCTTGCTGTCCGGCTCGATACCTCCGGTGTCGATCAGGGTAAATGTCATATCCAGCCAGTGGATATCCGCATAGATACGGTCTCTGGTAATACCGGGTGTATCTTTCACAATAGATATATTTTCGCCAGCCAGTGCATTGAACAGGGTGGACTTACCGACATTCGGGCGTCCCACCACCGCAACGATGGGCTTGGTTTTTCTCTTTGCCATAATTTCCTCCGTTTCTTATTTACCATCTTAAAATCTATTCAGATGCATCTTCTCCAAGCAGGGCATCCACAAGATCATATCCGCTTGATTTTACAATATTCACGGGCACTTGTAAAGCCCCCTCCACGTCTGCCAGCGTATAATCATCCAGGAACAGATCCGCTCCGCTTCTGAGTACATTCCGGGGAAGATACAATGCTTCTCCCAGATTTTTGTCCTTTAACTGCTTTACAATATCCTGTCCCGTCAGAAGTCCGGACACCGTGATCAGCTCTCCGAAAAATTCATTGATGACCTCATAGACATGTATCTGCAGGCCGGGGTATTCCGACATCATTTCTTCCGACATCTTCTTTAAATAAGGAAACGCCAGTCTTCCCGTAGCCAGAGAGATCTCTCTGGTGCCTTCCCAGGATGGCTTTTTTCCTGCTTCCTTTTCTGCGGTACGCCTCTTCAGTCCGTCGTGGAATTCATCCAATAGCAGGCGGATCATTCCAACACCGTTCTCCAACTGCAGATATCCGTCGTAACGTTCCTCTTCCGGCACCTCTCTGCCCGCCAGAATGTACCATTCATCACTAGCCTGGATAAAGTGTGTCCCATATTTTTCCATGCAGATCTTCTGGTATTTCTCGATCAGATCAATGATCTCACCAGCATCCTGCGCATTAAACGGCTCTAACGGATATAATCCCTCCCGGTACCTGGATAATCCTACCGGCACCACCGAGACACTTTCCACATTTGGCAGATATTCCATCAGCTTCCGGATGCTGTATTCCAGTTCCTTGCCATCGTTTACGCCCTTGCAGAGCACGATTTGTCCATTCATACGGATTCCGGCGGCATTGAGGATGTCCACCTTTTTCAGGGCATCCCCCGCAAAACGGTTGTTCAGCATTTTGCAGCGCAGTTCCGGATTCATGGTCTGGAAGGAGATATTGATCGGAGATAAATGGTATCTGCAGATCCGGTCAATATCATGATCCGACATATTGGTCAGCGTCACATAATTTCCCTGCAAAAAGGATAATCTGGAATCATCATCCTTAAAATAAAGAGTATCACGCATGCCCTTCGGCATCTGATCGATAAAGCAGAAAATGCATTTGTTATGGCAATGACGGTATTCGTCCATCAGACCGTTCTCAAATTCGATGCCCATATCCTCATCAAATTCCTTGTCGATCTCTAAGAGCCACTGCTCTCCGTCCGGCTTCTCTACCAGCATCTCAATATAAGTATCCTGTGTCAGAAACTGATAATCAAAAATATCTTCGATCTCTGTATTATCTATGGCCAGTACTTTATCTCCGGGAGCGATCTCCAGTTCCTCCGCGATGCTTCCCGGCTTTACTGTTTTTACAATATGTTCTTTTTTCTTCATTCTAATTCACCTAACCATCTTTCTCCTATCCATTGTACAAGAAATTCCTTGACGTGTCACTAGCATAATGTTATAAATTAATTGTTATATTCAGAATAGTTCCGCAAAAATTAAGCATCGAAGATGCGCTTTTGCGAAGGAAGATCTGCATATTTTTACGAACAATAAAGCTCGTCCAGGAGGGACATCATGCCTAATTTACACGAACTGGAAAATGCCATGCCCGTGGCTCCTTTGAAGATCATCGCTCTGCCTTCCGCAGAAAAAATGGGACGCCGCATCAATGACTACATGGTAGAATTCCGTAAGAGTATCCATAATGACAAAGTGAAAAACGATCCTGCCTTTCACGGCTATATCGAGAGCAACTATCTCGTAGACGTGGATGTGCCCCGTTTCGGAAGCGGTGAAGCCAAAGCGCAGATCAGCGAGACCATCCGCGGTAAGGATCTGTTCATTCTCACCGATGTATGCAATCATAGTATTACTTACAACATGAACGGCTATACCAACCACATGTCTCCTGATGACCACTATCAGGATCTGAAGCGTGTCATCGCCGCCTGCAACGGCAAGGCCAGACGTATCAACGTCATCATGCCTTTCCTCTATGAAGGCAGACAGCATCGCCGCAGCGGCAGAGAATCCCTGGACTGTGCTTATGCACTGGAAGAGTTACGGGATATGGGAATTGATAACTTCATCACTTTTGATGCCCATGATCCCAGAGTACAGAACTCCACTCCGCTGAACGGATTTGATAATTTTACCACCCCTTACCAGTTCATCAAGTCCTTGTTAAATTCCGAAGATGATATGATCGTGGACAAGGATCACCTGTTAGTCATCAGCCCGGATGAAGGAGCTCTGGATCGTGCCATTTATTTTGCCAGCGTTCTGGGTGTCGATACCGGTATGTTCTACAAGAGACGTGACTATTCCACCATCGTCAACGGCAAGAACCCTATCGTGGCTCACGAATTCTTAGGTGACAATATTGAAGGTAAGGATATCATCATCATCGATGACATGATCTCCTCCGGTGGAAGTATGCTGGATACTGCAAAACAGTTAAAGGCCATGAAAGCCAGACGCGTATATATCTGCTGTACTTTCGGCTTGTTCACCGACGGTCTGAAGAATTTTGACGCTGCTTACGAGCATGGTGATTTCGATAAGGTCATTACTACGAATCTTACCTATCTACCGCCTGAGATCTACACCAGACCTTATTTCGTGGAAGCCGATATGAGCAAGTTCATTGCTTCCCTGATCGACTTTATGAACCATGACGCTTCTCTGTCCAATGTCATGGCTACCACCGAAAAGATCCACGGTATTGTAGAAGCCTACAACAATCGTACGGAAATGAGCGAATTTCATTTTTAATTTCCAACAGATCTGACAACGCATAAAAAAACGCAGAAGCCGTTATGGTTTCTGCGTTTTTCAGTTATATTGCTTATTTCAGTATTTCTTATTTCGCCATTTCTAAACCTCTTTCGACACGGTCTCTTTCAGCTGCTCAGTGGCGGGTTCTTCCGGCTTATGGTATTCCGGGAAATCCAATATAATCTTAAACAGATCTCCATCCAGCTGAATCTGGAATTCTCCGTGCTGTGCCTTGGTCAGATTTTTCGCAATATACAGACCCAGACCACTTCCCTCGGTAGTACGGGAAGCATCTCCCCGGATAAATCTCTCTGACAGTTCCTCACCCTTGAGATTCATGGGCCGGTCGGAAATATTTTTCAGAGAAGCGATGACTCTTCCGTCCTTTACCTGCATCTCCAGATAGACTCTGGTTCCCTCCAGGGCATACTTGCAGATATTCTGAAACAGATTTTCAATGATTCTCCACATCCTGCGGCTGTCGGCATAGATCATGCCGGCCACATCATTTCCGTCAAAGATCACCTGCAGCTTTTTCTCTTCCATTCTGTCGGAGAATTCTCCCACTGCCTGATTCAGCAGTTCCGTCAGGTTCAACTGTTCCAGATTCAGCACAATGTTACCGGAGGAGATTTTCGAAGCCTCCACCAGATCATCCGTCAACTGTTTCAGTCTCTGGGATTTGCTGTCCAGCACCTCAATATAGCTCCTGGCCGGTTCTTCCGTGATCTTTAGGCGTTTCAACAGATCCACATAATTGATAATGGAAGTCAGCGGTGTCTTAATATCATGGGAGACATTGGTAATCAGATCCGATTTCATCTGCTCATCCTTCATGCTGGTGCTTACCGCCTTGCGGATACCCTCTCCGATGTTATTGACTGCATCCGCCATCTCACGGTTGTCCCCATGAAGAGATTCCACATCCAGCTTATAATCCACTTCTCCATCACGGATCCTGCGGATTCCTTCCACGATATCGATCTGCTCCGCTTTTTGCTTGAACCTTAGTACCCCCACAATGCCGTCCAACACAATAGCCCCCAGTGTCGGAAGCACCCACAGAGCGCTTTTTCCCCGCAGCAGATAAGCTCCGAAAATTCCTGCCAGATTCACCAGTAGAAACAGATTATACGGGATCAGTGAGCTGATGGCGGAATTTCTGTGGGAAACCACAAAATGTACCGCCTTACCGAAGCTTGTGACGATCCAGTGCAGGAAACTGTCACTCCACATATTGTGGGATTTGATCCTGCGGATCAGGCTGTACCAGAAAACATTGATTCCCATGCTTACGCAGAAGCCATACAGCGCAAAGACGCCGTAGGCTGTCAGCCGTGTAATCTCCCGCCCCTGGATCTCGGAATGGCTGAGATATACCTTATTGGCCACATTCATCAGATAATCGTATCCGATTCTTCCGCCATAGATAAATCCCACCAGCAAAAGCGCCATGAACTCGATCCAGACATGATCGATACCGTTCAGGTACAGAACCGGCTCATCCTCCTCATCGTAAGCCACGCCGGCCGTTACGGTAAGATAAATACCCACCAGCAGCCACAATACTGCCAGCAGGATCCCTCCGCCGATCAGATACCAGATATTCGGAACGATTCTCTGGAACACCACATTGGCATTGTAAAAGGAATCTCCCTCCACCGGATAATTGGTATCCACTGCGATCCAGATATGAGTCATATCCGGATGCACATAACCATACTCTTTCAGATACTGATAGATCTGGCCCTCAGTCATTCCTGTGTTGCCGGTAAATTCCAGACTGTCCGGATAATAGATCAGATACCGTCTGTACTCCGAAAAATAATCCGTAATATCATTATCGGAACTGTTCTCAAGCTCCGATACATTCGTATAGGTTCCGCTAACTCCATCTGTTATCATCATACGGACCACATATTTCAGATTGCCCGCATCTTCTTTATACAGATCATTACAGTTCTGATACTGCTCATAGTTGGCTGACAACGTCTGGATCGTCATCTCCAGATTGTTCTGCAGCGCAATATATTCGATCCAGTTGTCCGCACAGGCTGTCAGCTGCTTCTCTCCGTCTACGGTGGCATAACGGTTCACCAGCATCGGGAAATATACCGTCAGCGTACCATCGTCTTCTCTGGATACCCGGATATCCTGTACACTCTCTTTCACAATGTATGTGAAAGCCAGGTCTTCCAGCCGATCGGTTCTCTGGCTCTCCGGAATTGCCTCGATTGCCTGTGCGACTGCTTCCTTCTGCTCCTCCGTCTGCTCTCCGCCTGCCACGAACATCAGCTGTCCGTCCGCATCCACGCGGAAGTTCGACTCCAGGTCTATCGGTCCGAAATAATTCACGAAGTCCGACATACTCATAATACGATCTGTATATTCCGCACCGTATTTTCCCCATTTGATCAGATCTTCCAGCTCATAAACTGCTGTTACAGGGCAATCTGCACCGCCGGTTTTCCCTGAAGCAAATTCCGTGATATCAACATGCTTATGCGGATCAAAGCTTCCATTGGTCTCCATCTGTCCTTTGATCACCATAAGCTGGATAATATCCGATACCGAGCTCTGGAACAGATCATGGAAAATCACGGAATCTTCAAATTCCGTTTCCGCATCCAGAGGGGATAATTCATATACTTTTGTGCCATCCGCTGTGTCTACCGCCAGATAGGAATTGAACAAAACCGCCGCTATTGCCACCAGCAAAAGCAAAGCCGCCGTCTGCTGCACCAGTCCCAGCATCAGCCGTTTCAATGTAGGTCGTCTCATGCCTGCTCCTTGTCGATCTTATAGCCTACTCCCCATACCACCTTCAGATACCGGGGTTCCTTGGGATTGATCTCGATTTTTTCACGGATATGCCGGATGTGTACCGCCACGGTATTGTCCGCTCCGATGGCATCCTCATTCCAGATGCTTTCATAGATCTGATTGATGGAAAATACCCTGCCCTGGTTCTTCATCAAAAGTAATAAAATATTATATTCGATAGGTGTCATTTTTACCGGTTCATCGTCCACTGTCACCTGTTTGGTATCATCATTGAGGATCAGTCCGCCCACCTGATAGATTGCTTTGTTCTCACCGGTCAGGCTCCCCAGGGAGGTATATCTGCGCAAGTTGGATTTGACTCTCGCCACTAGTTCCAGCGGATTAAAAGGCTTGCAGATATAATCATCCGCACCGATATTCAGCCCCAGGATCTTGTCCGTGTCTTCCGATTTGGCCGACAGGATAATAATGGGAATGCTGCTGTATTCCCGGATCTTCAATGTAGCCCGTATGCCATCCAGCCGGGGCATCATGATATCCATGATCAACAGATGGATATCCTCCTTGTCCAGGATCTGAATTGCCTGTTCCCCATCATACGCTTTATATATTTTATAGCCATCCTGACTCAGATAGATCTCGATGGCATCCACGATCTCTCTGTCATCATCACATACAAGAATATTTGCCATACTTCCCTCATTTCTCCGTTACTGCCCGGTTCCCCATCATTTTCGTTATTTCTATTTAAACATAATATTTTTAAATATTTTCGTGTTTTTTCTTAAATTTTCTTAATTCCCGTCAGGCACTCAGGAACTCAGGACTCCTTCAGCATTAAAAATGCCGCCAGATTTCCCCTCTGTCCGTGACTTGCCCGGTGGGAAAACAGATACTCCGGATTGTGGCAGGTACAGACGTTCGTTACCGCCATATGTTCCGGCGGGATCCCCACCCTTAACAGAATGCTCTGATTGGCTTTCCACAGATCAAGCTGATATTTACCCGGTGCTTTGCCCGGCTGCAACACATCCTCCGGAAAGCCTTCCCGGAACTGTTCCGCCACTTCTTCACTCACTTCATAACAATCCACACAGATGGACGGTCCGATGGCCGCCACCAGCTCCTCCGGGCGGCTGTTAAAATGTTCCTGCATATATCGTACCATACAAGCTCCCATTCCCGCTACCGTTCCTCTCCAGCCGGAATGCGCCAGTCCGATGGCCTG
>ERZ791621.1337-NODE-1337-length-9928-cov-2.24369_pt1 | contig 9928 bp, 9 predicted proteins | sample MGYA00510270_ERZ791621 | MGnify/ENA primary metagenome ERZ791621 (study PRJEB30046, sample SAMN00715189) | human gut metagenome | study: EMG produced TPA metagenomics assembly of the A metagenome-wide association study of gut microbiota in type 2...
GACAGCTCGGACGGGGTAAAAACCACCATAATGTCCGGGCGCCCGTTTTTGTCGTAAATTACTTCGTTTCTCATGGTTTTGCTCCTTTTCTGTATTTGCTGCGGCAGATCGGGCACTTGTAGCCGTACCACGGGATCACCGCCTGCTTGCTTACATTCCAGTCCAGCCCGCACTCTTGGCATACTTCATAGCGGCAGCCGTCGCGCTGGGCATGAGTACGGGCCCGCTTAGGTTTCGCGAGTCGTTCATGGGATCACCTCCTATCCAGCGGCCAGCCTGCTGCATAGCTGCCTCATAAGCAGCCGCTTGTATTTCTTCCGGGTTCTCCATTTCCGTGCGTGTTTGTATAGGTGCCACCATTTCGGGTGGGTGTTGGCTCTATATAGTAGGGAGTCCACAAAAGTGTCCACGGCCTTTCTTGTGTATTGCCGGAACTTCCGGAACCGCTCCGCGAGCTCGTCCATGAGTTGCCGGGCGGCGTGAGCTGCTGCCTTTATTGCGTCGGCGAGAGCGCCGAGCAGGGCAGTGGCGGCAGGTGGGCCGATCTGGATCGTGAGCTCTGTGTGCTGAGGTTCTGGTGGCGGCTCGTCCGGGAGTGGATCGCTTCGCGTCTGATCCGCAGCTATGAGCTGCTGGCGTTTCTCGTAGTCCTCGACGCTCATGTAGCCGTCGAATATATAGGGATCCGGTTCCTCGGTGGTTTCCTTTCCGTACCATGGAATATCTGCCGGGAGGTTTTCCGGACGTGGTATCGGCTCAGGAGGGAAGGCCGTCGAGTCTTTCAGGAGATTGCGGCCGCCTTCGTAGTGCCAGAGAATACCGGCCTCCAGTTCTGCGATCGTCATGTTCTCGCCGAAGTGCCCGCAGTAGTAGCCGTTCACCATGACAGCGTTCGGATCCTGCTCCAGAATTTCGGTGGCAGTGCTCAGATCCTCCAGCTCGAAGGTGTCAGAGTCTTGGTTGAGCCAGACGCTTTCAGCGTGCCAGCTTCGGCCAGTTTTCCATATAATCACCCACGCTATACCGTCGCGGATTTCTTCGGGGTACTGCCGAGCTATTTCGTGTAATGCTGCCATGTTGTCGCTCCTTTCTTTTTTATATAGTGGGGGATTTTCGCCCGCGGCACTTAAAGCTCTCAATGAGTCGGCGCTGGGCGAGTTCGGCGCTATACTCTCGGCGCATGTTCTTGTCGAGCTGGCCGGTGTCGCCTCTTTTCAGTTCTTTATAGATAGTCGCCACATGGACGCCGAGGTCGATCGCAATGTCGGCCGGACGTCCTCCGGCTGCGTATTCCGTCTCGATTTTCTCGCGGTCGCCGAATGTCAAATATCGGTAGTTTCGCACGTTCTCACCTCTCTTTCTGTGCTTTTCAGGTAAAAAAATAATGCGTCCGGAGGCTTTCGCTTCCTTTCGCATTTAATATTATCTTTTCCGGGAGTCTTTTTTTCCACAAAATTACTTTGTAATCGAACATGCATTCTGCTATAATCATTTATAGAAAGTGTTTGAAAGGAGGCAGCAATGGAATCACAATCCCATACTTATATTGCCATGGATCTGAAGTCTTTTTATGCCTCCGTGGAGTGCGTTGACAGAGGGCTGGATCCTTTGAATACGAATCTGGTGGTGGCGGATGCTTCCCGGACGCAGAAGACCATCTGCCTGGCGGTATCTCCCTCTCTGAAATCCTATGGAATCCCGGGACGGGCAAGACTGTTCGAAGTGATCTCCAAAGTAAGAGAAGTAAATGCCATGCGGAAAGTGCGGTCCCCTGGCGGCAGATTTTTGGGAAAAAGCACCTTTGCGGATGAATTGCAGAGGCATCCGGAACTGGAAGTTGGTTTTGTGACCGCCACGCCCCGGATGGCGAGATATCTGGAATATAGTACCCAGATCTATAATATTTATTTGAAATATATCGCACCGGAAGATATTCATGTCTATTCTATTGATGAAGTGTTTCTGGATGTGACACAATACCTGAAGACCTATGGTATGACAGCGAGAGAACTAGCATCCAGAATTGCAACAGAGATTCTGGAGAAAAAAGGGCTGACCGCCACAGCAGGAATTGGAACCAATCTGTACCTGTGCAAGATTGCCATGGATATTGTAGCAAAGCATATGGAACCGGATGATAACGGAGTCCGGATTGCCGAATTGGATGAGATCAGCTATCGGGAACTTTTGTGGGATCACAGGCCGTTGACGGATTTCTGGAGAGTCGGCGCCGGATACCGCAAGAAGTTGGAAGCCGCCGGAATGTTTACCATGGGCGATGTGGCCAGATGCTCTATCGGAGGACCGGGAGATTACTATAACGAAGATTTGCTGTACCGGATGTTCGGCATCAATGCGGAGCTTTTGATCGATCATGCCTGGGGGTATGAGCCGGTGACCATGGACCTGATCAAATCCTATCGACCGGAGACTAACTGTATCAGCTCCGGTCAGGTACTGCATTGCGCCACGGATTTTATGCAGGCCAAGATCGTAGTCCGGGAAATGGCAGAACAGCTGGCAATGGATCTGGTGGAAAAAAAGCTGGTCACAGATCAGATCGTGCTGACTGTTGGCTATGATATTGACAACCTGAAGATTCCGGAGATCGCAGATCATTATCATGGTGAAATCACGGTAGATCGTTATGGCAGAAGCGTGCCGAAGCATGCCCACGGCACTGGAAACCTTGATGCAATGACTGCGTCAGTCAGCAGGATTACAGAGACAACAATGGGATTATATGAACGGATTGTAGATCCCATGCTGCTGACCCGAAGAATCACTCTGGTGGCCAATCATCTAAAGGATGCGGACAGCGTAAAGGAAGAGCCGTTCTACGAACAGCTGGATCTGTTCTCCGGAGGCTTTTTGCAAACGGGGCAGAAGGAAACTTCCCGGGAAACAAAGCAGCTGGAAAAGGAACGGCTGGAAAAAGAAAAACACTTGCAGGAAGCAATGCTAAGCGTAAAATCAAAGTATGGAAAGAATGCGATTCTGAAGGCTGCCGATCTGCAGGAGGGAGCCACAACCATAGACAGGAACCGTCAGATTGGCGGACATAAGGCATAATATTTATCGGACCACAAAATCCGATAACAGGAAAAGAGTAAAAAGATGAATGAAAAATATAAGGACATGCTCCATCTGCCTCACCCGGTGTCAGCCACCCATCCCCGAATGGCTTTACAGGACCGTGCTGCACAGTTTTCACCGTTTGCAGCATTGGCGGGATATGATGACGCTCTGAGAGAAACGGCCCGCCGGACAGACCGTTTTGTGGAACTGGATGAGGACAGGAAGCAGGAGATCGACCGCCAGATTTCTTATTTGCAACAGCATCTGCTGGACACAGTACCGGTGAAAATTATTTATTTTGTGCCGGATGAGAAAAAGGACGGCGGCAGGTGTATTTCCCTAGCTAGGGCCGGCGGCAGTTATCCTGCCGTAGAAGGCTGTGTCCGCAAAATCGATGAGAACACAAAAAGCCTTCGGATACAGGGAACAGAAATTCCGGTAGAGAGGATCTACGGGATTGATTTTCTGTAGTTACATTGTAAATAGTTCAGAGAAATGCTAAAATATTACCAATAGTATTTTGAGAACAAGAATGGAAAGGAATTTCTGACAATGAAGAAAAAATGTATCAGTACAGCAACACTGTCAGTGCTTTTGCTTGTACTGTTTCTTCCTGTTTTCTATTATATAGTATTCTACGGGACCAATATGAACTACAACGAAATGCATAAGATCATTACCGTGGAGGGAAATAAAGTACTATCCCTGTGCACGGTGATCGGAGTGGCTGTACTGGGGGCAGCGTACTATTTTCTGCGAAAGATTCCTTACACCGGACGCATAGCAGTCTGGTTTACCGGGATCACACTGGCAGTCTGTATTCTGTTCTGTCTTGTGAATATAAAAATATCCAAATGCATTGCATTTTATGGTGGCTGGGATTGCGGCATGGTGGCCAATTCCGCCCGCTGGCTTTATGAGGGCCAGACACTGGGGTATGACGATTACTATACGATCTACAGTAATAATATTCCCGTTACATGGCTTTTGTATCAGTTGTATTCTTTTGCCTCAGGACTTAAGGGGTATCCCTACAATCCGGAATTTATCTGGATCCAGTTCCAGTGCGTCATGCTGTCACTGGCGGTATTCTGTTCAGTACTTCTGGTCCTTCAGGTCAGCAGGAACCTTGGAATTTCCGTGATTGCCCTGGTCTTTCAGAGCATCTTTCTGGGAATCTCTCCCTGGAAGATTATTCCCTATACGGACGGAAGCACCATTGCCATGCCGATCCTGATTCTTCTACTGTATTCATTGTTCCGGAAGAATGGGAGAAAACGGAAATACCTTTTATGGTTTTTGATAATGTTTCTGGGGTGCCTTGGCGGAATCATGAAAGCCACCTGCTATGTCACATTGATTGCGGTAGTACTGGTGGATCTGGTATGGTCTGCCTGGGAAGAGGTGCCAATGCGTAAGCGGCTGCAGAAGACCGGCTTAAAAATCTTGCTTCTGATAGCGGCTTTCGGACTTGGGGCTTTCTGTAAGCAGGGAATCTACTGTTCCGTACAGTATGATTATAATGCGGATATGGAGATCGGCTGGAGTAATTATATGTATAACGGCCTCAATGAGGATACTACCGGGGCCTGTTCCGGAGAGGGACTTGAGATCGTACGATCTTTTGCTGGTACGGATAAAAATACCCGGATACAATATGAGATGGAAGGAATCCGCAAAAGAATCGGTGATCGTGGTATTTGGGGTACAATCCGGTTCTGGCTGCGTAAGCAGGTCATGAATTTTAACGACGGGACGTTCAGCTGGTATCAGGAAGGGTATTTTCAGGCGTGGGAATATCCGTTGAACATAGACAGCTCCTGGAAAGAACCTCTGAGGGCTTTTTACTGGCAGGACGGCAGCAATTATATCTGGTTTACGACGATCAGCCAGGGATTATGGCTTTTTGTACTGTTGGGAGTCATAACAGAGGCTGGGATGCTTTTGTGGACGGCGGTGTCAACAATCCGCAGACCCAAATACCGGACAGAAGAGAACCTGTCTGACCGGCTGTGTCTTTCTACTGTGATGATCGTTACATTTATCGGTATGTTTTTATTTGTTATGTTATTCGAGGCAAGAGCCAGATATCTATATAATACCATTCCGGTATTCTCTGTCATGGCAGTTTTTGGATATTACGAATTGTATCGGAAATTATTCATATTTTGTGACAAAAGGCGGAAATAACTTCGTTTTCCGGTAGAAATTGCACGTTATGAGAGCCTATAATGTGAAAATAACACTGGTAAAATATACAAACATCCTGTATAATGTACAGTAATGACTGAGAAATGAGTCAGGAACAAAAAAGAGGGAGGAAGAATAAATGTACTTTTGTAAGAATTGCGGCGAGCCTTATATGACAGACGAAGCTGTGATGTGCGTAAAGTGCGGTGTGGCCAAGGGACAGGGGAATAATTACTGCCATAACTGCGGTAAGCCTTTAGCTCCGGATGCAGCAGTATGTTTAAACTGTGGCGTAGCCAATAAGCAGGCACCGGCACCGGATGCAAAATCCAAACTGGTAGCCGGTCTGTTGGCAATTTTCCTTGGTACGTTCGGCGTACATAATTTCTATCTTGGCTATACCGGTAAGGCAGTTACCCAATTGGTACTTTCCATCGTGGGAATCCTTTTATGCTGTGTGGTAGTCGGCGTATTCATTGTTATGGGTGTAGGTATCTGGGGACTGGTAGAAGGTATCATGATCCTGACCGGCAAGATCGACACAGACGGCAAGGGTAATCCCCTGGCAGATTAATATCAGGCCTTTTCCAGGCCAGAAGGAGGAGAAAATGGACGGACAGAATTTTGAAAATGAAAACAATGTTACAGTAGATACTACTGCAACAGAAGTAAGCTCCGCAGCAGAAACTGTACAGGAGACCCCGGTAACAGAACAGCCTGTGAACAATTATCAGGATTATACCGCAAATGTACAGCCTCAGGCAGCTGCAACAGCTCCTGTACAGCAGCCGGAGAATAAAGAAAACAATGTACTGGCTATTGTCAGCCTGGTACTGGGTATCCTTTCCATCATACTTGGATGCTGCACCGGATGGATCGGCGCACTGTTTGGAATCGGTGGTATCATTTGCGCAGTATTTGCCAACAAGCAGGGCAAGACCGGCCTGGCAAAGGCTGGACTGATCTGTTCTATCATTGGTATTGTACTGGGAATTATCATTACAATCTTAGCTGCTGTATTTTCTGTGGCATTTATGAGTGAACTTGCAAACTACTACTAAAAACCAGCGGAGCCTGGAAGATCAGCTTTATATTGCAGGATGGATATTTCTGCTGGTCGGAAGCATCGGAAGCTTTCTGTATCTTCATATAATCGTTCCGAGACTGCAGGGATATACCTGCGTGGTCTATCGATTATTTGGGATTTACTGTCCCGGCTGTGGTGGAACGAGAGCGGTAAGTGCACTGCTTACTGGACATCCGCTACTGGCCACCTGGTATCATCCACTGGTTACGTATACTGTTGTTATCTTTGGAGGTTTTATGCTAAGTCAGACCCTTGCCAGATTACATATTGGCAGGATCAAAGGCTGGCGCTTTCATGAATGGCATCTGTATGCGGCGGTAGGGATCATGATAGGGAACTTTATTCTGAAGAATATTTTGCTTCTGAAGTTTCACATTACATTATGACTGTATTTGCATTTTTTACATATACAGAATATTTTATCGCACAAAAGTGCAGAGGGAGAAAACATGAATAAAAAAACTACGGGTATCATTGCTTACATTACCTGGATCGGCTGGATCGTTGCTTTTTGCGCAGGTGACAAAGAGGGTGCTAAGTTCCATCTGAATCAGGCTCTGGTGATTCTGATCGGTCAGATCGTTGCAGCAGTAATCAACTACATTCCTTACGTAGGTGGTATTGTTGGCACTATCCTGAGCATTTTCCTGTTCGTATGCTGGCTCATGGGTCTGATTTATGCTTGCCAGGAGCAGGAGAAGGAAGTTCCCCTGATTGGTCAGATCAAGATTTTAAAATAATAAAAATGACAATAAGTCATAAAAAGAATCCCCGATGTTCATTGCATTGGGGATTCTTTTTATGGGTGCGCCTGGCAGCGCACGTTTCTGTGATTATTAAAAAAATGTAACTATTCTGCAGCAGAAGCAGCCGCTGTTTCCTCTGCAGTGGTCAGATTCACATCTTCGGGCTGTTCACCGTGCAGGAAAGTGATGATGATCTGGATCCGCTTGTAAGCTCTGGCATAATTTTCCTTTGCATAGTCTGCGGTCAGCTGATTGTAACCACCGTTATCATAGGCATCGTGGTAACTCTCTACCGCAGTGGTCATATATTCGCTTGCTTCATCGGCAAGAGATTCCAGATAATCAAATTCAGTAGGAAAATCCAACGCTGCAAAATCCTGAAAAGCACTGTCCAGCTGATCCAGATAACCGAGAAGTTCATCGGTGGCATTTTCGGATGTCGCGTCTACGTTGTTGATCTCGGTATCTATATCGGAGATCTCGGTACAAAAAGAATCTATTTCCTCCTTAAACTGTGTCAGCGCAGGATCCTTTCCGCAGGCGGTAAGCGTAAGTGCGGTCAGCAGTCCGGCCGTAAGGGCAAGTATTTTTTTCTTCAAAATTATATCCTCCAAATCATTTGATCCATCTAAAAATTTATCATATTCTGCAGTTTTACGCAACCTTATAATGTTAAAACGTCCCCTTTACGAATAAAAGGACATTGTGGTATGATTAAAAGAATCAAGATACAGGAAAAGAGAACTATGACAAGAGAAGAATTTATTACGTTAAGTAAAGACCATATTTTATATCTGGACGGCGCTACAGGATCCAATCTGGTGAAGGCAGGAATGCTTTCCGGCGTCTGCCCGGAGCAGTGGATCCTGGAGCATCAGGATGTCATGCTGCAATTACAGAAGGATTACGTGCAGGCGGGAACCAATATCCTGTATGCCCCTACCTTTACCGCCAATCGCGTCAAACTGGCAGAATATCATCTGGAAAAAAATATGACTTCCATGATTCGTGATCTGGTGGCTATTTCGAAGAAAGCGGCAGAGAGTACTCCGGGACATCCGGTTTATGTGGCCGGGGATCTCACAATGACTGGTGAACAGTTAAAGCCCATGGGAAAAATGGAACTGGAAACACTGATCGATATTTATAAAGAGCAGATTCTTTGTCTGGTGGACGCCGGGGCGGATCTTCTGGTGGTGGAGACCATGATGAGCCTGGCGGAGACCAGAGCGGCACTGATCGCGGCGAAAGAAGTCTGTGATTTGCCGGTAATCGCTACCCTGACCTTTGAAGCGGATGGAAGAACTTTGTTCGGTACGGATGCGAAAACGGCGGCCATTGTGTTGGAAAGCCTGGGGGCCAGTGCTATCGGAGCCAACTGTTCCACAGGTCCGGCTCAGATGGAGAGCATTATTTCGGAGATGGTATCCCATACCAGAATTCCTGTAATTGCAAAACCCAATGCCGGACTTCCTTTTCTGGATGAAAACGGAACTACCTGCTACAACATGGAAGCAGAAGAGTTTGCAGAAGAGATGGAAGTACTGGTCAATGCCGGAGCTACGATTCTTGGCGGCTGTTGTGGTACCACTCCGGAATTCATAAGACAGATCCATGAACGATTTGGTACAGATGCGAAGGTTGCAGCATCCCGAAGACCGGATGGAATTCGGTATCTGACCTCCGAACGTATTACCCACAGCTTTGGGCTAGATGACGGCTTTTTCGTTGTGGGAGAACGTATCAATCCTACCGGCAAGAAAGCACTTCAGGCACAGCTTCGTGAGGGCAGCTTTGAAAAGGTGATACAGTTTGCCGAAGAACAGGAAGCCTGCGGTGCCAAGGTACTGGATATCAATATGGGCATGAGCGGTATCGACGAGAAAGCCAGTATGCTTCGGGCTCTGGAGGAAGTCAGCGGTGTCACGAACCTGCCTCTTTCCCTGGATTCCAGCTACGTGGAAGTCTTAGAAGCTGCACTGCGTAATTATCCCGGACGTGCTCTGGTCAATTCTGTATCTCTGGAGACGGAAAAATTTGAAAAACTACTTCCCATTGTAGCCAAATACGGTGCTATGTTTATCCTGCTTCCTTTGTCGGATGCGGGACTGCCCAAGGATATAGAAGAGAAGAAAGAGATTATTCACAAGATTTATGACCGGGCACTTTCTCTGGGAATGTGCAAAGAAGATATCGTGGTGGACGGTCTGGTGGCAACGGTAGGTGCCAATCCGAAAGCTGCACTGGAAACGTTGGAAACCATCCGCTATTGCAAAGAGAACGGTTTTGCCACGATCTGCGGTCTGTCCAACATTTCCTTCGCCATGCCGGAGAGAAGTTTTGTTAATACCGCATTCCTGACGTTGGCAATTCAGGCGGGACTGACCATGGCTATTGCCAATCCTTCCCAGGAACTTCTGATGAGCTGTGCTTTGGCTGCGGATCTGCTGTTGAACAAAGAAGAAGCCGCTCTTCGCTATATCGAGTACGCCGGTGGCGTCAGGGAGCGCAGAGAAGAGAAAGAAGCGGAACTGGCAAAAAAACTGGCACTGCTGGAAAATCAGGGAACAACCGCCAAGACAGGCACTGCCGGCAATGCCGCCAAAGAAACGACTACTGATAATGGTCCGCAGATCAATGAAATGCAGGACAAGCTGAAGACGGCGGTACTGAAAGGCAACCGTAACGGCATTGTAAAGATCACGAAGGAAGCATTGGAAAGCGGAGAGAAACCTGCGGAGCTATTGAATCAGGTACTGCTTCCTGCCATTAATCAGGTAGGTGAATTCTTTGATCAGGGCAAGTATTTTCTGCCGCAGCTGATTGT
>ERZ791621.1341-NODE-1341-length-9885-cov-4.82604_pt1 | contig 9885 bp, 9 predicted proteins | sample MGYA00510270_ERZ791621 | MGnify/ENA primary metagenome ERZ791621 (study PRJEB30046, sample SAMN00715189) | human gut metagenome | study: EMG produced TPA metagenomics assembly of the A metagenome-wide association study of gut microbiota in type 2...
GCTGCTGGACGATACCGTGCGCCCCAACTTCTGGCGTGCGCCTACCAACAACGACGAGGGCTGCGCAGAGCCGTTTGAATTTGCCTTCTGGAAAACTGCGGGCCTGTATGCCCGGTGCGATGCCCTGACCGCCGAAACAAAGGGCGAGTTCGTCACCGTCCGCGCAAACTACACCCTGCCGGGCGGGCAGACGCTGCCCATTGAGTTTGCCATCGACGGCGCAGGCCGCTGCGACATTACGATGACATGGCAGGGCGAAAAGACGGAGCTGCCGGAGTTCGGGCTGCTCTTCCCGCTGCGCCGGGAGCTGACAGAAGTCTCCTACTTGGGTCTTGGCCCCCGGGAAACCACCGCCGACCGCACCGCAGGCGGCAAGATGGGCGCATGGAGCTACAACGTCCGGCAGGATTTTGCCCAGAACAGCCCGGTCTACCCGCAGGAGTGCGGCAGCCGCACCGGCGTGTACAGTGCAACTGTCACCGGCAGCGGATTGAATATAGGCATCGGCTTTGCAGGGGACGGCATGGCCTTCTCTGCCTTGCCCTACACGCCCCATGAACTGGAAAACGCCCGCCATCTCTACGAACTGCCTCGCGATGACAATAAGACCATCGTGCGCTGTGCTGCCTTCCAGCGGGGCGTGGGCGGCGACAACAGCTGGGGCGCAAAGCCCCATGCAGACACCTGCTTTGCGGTGGAGAAGGGGACAGCATTTCATTTTTTAGTTCAAAAATCAAACTATCACAATTTGCATTTTTAATGCACAAGCAACATCCAAAAACTGCATATCGCAAACAGGTTGTTGAGAATTGCGCTGCTTTCGGCAATGTGCGAGAAAAAACGAGGGAAACTTTGGCAAAAAGAGAGAGGGCTGGACGATGCCAGCCCTCTTGACAAGAAAATTCAACAACGGAGTATGCTGCTTTTACTGGATCAGATACCCGGCAGTCATCTCCAGATAATTGTCACCGGCATAGTTCGGGAATGCGGCCTTCATCGCTGCAGTAAAGTCCTCTGCACTGGTGCAGCTTGCGGCAAGTTCCTTGAACTGCACAAAGATTTGGATGGCATCAGCCAGAAGGTGCTGACCGACAGCCAGCGTTCTATGGAAACGGACGGCCTTGTAGTGCGTACGGTTTTCCCAGAGGTGCCGCCCCGTGTGGAGTACGCCCTCAGCTCGCTGGGGAATCCATGCAGCCCATCATCAAGTCCATGGAAACATGGGGATTGGCGTACAAAAGCGGAACTTTACCCGGAACGGAAGAATAAAAACAAAATGCCCCGATTGCTTTCTGTACAGGACAGAAAACAGTCGGGGCATAGTCGTATCATCAGATGGGGTCAATCTTCCAGTTTACAATGCTCGCAGCCAAGGGCAAGATAGTGTTCCATCTCCCCACCCAGAACCATCTGTGCACATACCCGAGCGGCCTATTGTACAGCAGCCAGTCCAGTTCTGCCCGCTGTGCCGGGGTGTTGCCGTACTCGTCCTCAATGGCGGTGCAGCCGATGGCAACGGTGGTGCCATCCTCGAACTGGGCTTCCACCCAGTTGGTGTCCATGTTGTAGCGGCAGGAAAGCAGTTTCATCATAGTAGTATCCTCCTAGACTTGATTTTGATGCACGGCCACTCAAACCAATGCCGTCAAGCCGGTGGGGGATAGAGCGATTTTGTTTGTCGGAGAGTAAGTGCACGGTTTCTGCACGGTTTCAAAACGTGCAGAAGGTGCTTTTTACTGCAAAATCCGATTGACAAGAAAAAACACAAGGCTCTTTATTATGATAAAGTTATAAGAACAGGATAAAGACAACTATTTGAGATTTTTGAAAAAACGGAAATCATTTTGATGATGTGGAACGTTTTAATAGACAGGAAGGGGGTGAACCGTATCCAGACAGAATTATTGCTGCGGAAAGTGCAGAGCGGAGATACGGGTGCGCTGGACACTCTGATTACAGCGTACTATCCACAAATTCTGAACTATTGCCGTTGGCATACAGCGGACGAGCAGCAGGCGCAGGATGCAGCACAGGAAACCTTTTTGAAAGCGGTGCGCTGGCTGGATTCCTGTGGTGGATTTCAGGGGACATTCCGTCCCTTTCTGTACAAAATCGCAAAAAACATTTGCATCGATCTGAACCGTACGATGGAGCGGACGGAGGTATCGCTGGAGAGCTTGCCGGGCGAACCCGCCTATCAGGAAAGCGGCTTTGCTGCGGCAGAGGAGAAAGCAAACCTGCGAGCGCTGACGGTCCAGCTGGAGCCGGAACAGCGGGAACTGGTATTGCTGCGGTTCGCACAACAGCTTAAATTGCGGGAGATCGCGCAGATCACAGGTCTGCCCCTGCGCACAGTGCAGTCCCGCCTGCGTGCCGCATTGAAAACCTTGAAAATGCAATTGGAAAAGGAGGACTGGAGATGAATCGAGCCTTTGAAAAAGAACTGTCCAGAGCACTTGCGGCAGAGCCGGACACAGCCGCACCGAAAACGCTGCTGCGCCGCTGCCGGGCGGAACATGTCGTAAAACAACGGAGTGGTTGGCGCGATTTGCTGCACTGCCAGTTCAAATTGCTGGGCTGGAAGGTGTGGGCACTGGAAGCAATGGCGGCACTGGCGTTGTACAGTGTAGGTCGGGAACTTGCCCTGTGGGAGAAGGCATGGACATTACGCAATGCACTGTTTGGTCTGAGCACACTTGCCATGCTGACAGCCCTGCTCGGTCTGCCGTTTTTATACCGGGCAAGTCAATATAAGATGCTTGAATTGGAACAAGCCACATATGCAGGAATCGGTCGTCCACTGGTGATGCGGTTTTTGCTGCTGCTGGCGGGGGAAACGATCCTGCTGGGAGTGCTGGTACTCAATGTGCGGGCAGCCGTGCCATGGAGCATCGGGCAACTGCTGGCGGTGTTGACCGTGCCATTCCTGACCGCAAACAATGAGCTGCTTCTTCTGCTGCGCTGGGTGCGCCCGGAATGGATGATGACCGGGGCTGTACCACTGTTTGCAGGGCAGCTGTGTTTGCTGCGGTTCGTGCAATTATCGGAACTGCCGAAAGGTCTGCCACTGGCGGCGGGCGTGCTGGTGCTCTGTATGGTGTTGCAGTGCATCCGGCTTGCCGCCCGGTCAGAATATATTGCAGAAGGCTGAAAGGAGCAAGCCATGGAACTGAAAATTCAGAATATTACAAAGCGATACCGGGATAAAACGGCGGTGGATGATGTGTCCATCACGCTCACGCCGGGTGTGTGGGGGCTGCTGGGGGCGAATGGTGCAGGCAAAACAACCTTAATGCGGATGCTGGCAGGCATTCTGCGGCCTAGCAGTGGCCGGATTTTGTGCGATGGGATGGAGATTGGGACGCTTGGTGCGGCCTACCGGGAAAAGCTGGGGTATCTGCCGCAGGAATTCGGGTTTTACCCGGAATTCACGGTGCAGGACTATCTGGAATATATGGCGGCGCTCAAGGGTCTGCCGCGCACAGAGGCTGCCCGGCAGATCGACGCACTGCTGGAGCGGGTAAGCCTCACTGAGGTGCGCCGCAAAAAGATCGTGAAGCTTTCCGGCGGTATGAAGCGCCGGGTAGGCATCGCACAGGCGCTGCTCAACGACCCGGAAATTTTAATTCTTGATGAGCCCACGGCAGGGCTGGATCCCGGAGAACGGGTGCGTTTCCGCAATCTGCTGTCAGAGTTTGCGCAGGAACGGATCGTTCTCATTTCAACGCATATCGTTTCGGATGTGGAATACATTGCGGCCGAAAATGCCGTGATGAAGGCTGGCAAAATCATTGCACAGGACACCACCGAAGGGCTGGTAAAGCAGATCGAAGCCAAAGTCTGGCAGGGGAATATCCCGATGGAACAGCTTGCCCGGTGGGAACACCGGCTGCGGGTAGTGAACCTGCGCAACGAGCTGGACGGGACGGTAACATTGCGGTATCTGGCAGATGCACCGCAGCTGCCGGACAGCATCTCGGCGCAGCCCAGACTGGAAGATCTGTATCTGTGGCTTTTCCCAGAGGAAATGGAGGAAGCAAAATGAACCTGTATCGTTTGGAATTGAAACGTGTGTGCAAAACTCGTATGACAGCTATTCTGCTGGCCATTGCACTGGTGCTGGCCGTGGTTATGGCATATCTGCCGGTGACCTTTATCGGCTGGACGGAACTGGATGCCAGCGGAAACGAAGTGCGTTACACGGGTCTGAAAGCAATCCGGAAACGGCAGGAGCAGCAGGTATCCGGTACCATCACGCCGGATGTCATGCGGGAAGCACTGGAAGCCTATCAGCGGGTGTACCGGCAGTATGATGCAAGCTCCATCAACGATATCCCGGTCGAGGTATTTTATAAAGAACTTGCCCGGTATCAGCCTCTTGTGAACAACGCAAAGGAAGCCTTTGCCGACTCGAAAACCGGCATGGCACCGGGCGTGATGGGGCTGACCGCAGAGGATATGCAGAACTTTTACAGCCAGCTCCCCAAACGGCTGGAATCGGTGATCTGGCTGGAACAAAGCGGAAAGCCCGGCTATGAGCAGGCGCAGGCCATTGTACAGAAAAAGTTCGATGCTGTACAAAAACCGTTCACCTATTCATTTGGGGTCAGTTCAGACGCAATGGATTACCAGACCCTGTTGAGCTTGCTGCTCACCCTGCTGTGCGCGGTGATTGCGGCCCCGGTGTTTGCATCGGATGCACAGACCGGGGCGCAGGACATCCAACTGTGCACAAAAAACGGCGGTCTGCGGCTAGCAGCGGCAAAGCTAGCGGCGGCGTTTAGTATCACAGGGGCGGCGTATCTGCTCTGCGGCGTGGTGTGGATCCTGGTCACGAATGCTCTATTTGGCTGGGAAAGCACCCAAACTTCCGTGCAATGGCTGTTTTCTGTGACCAGCCTGCCGCCGTATACCGTTGGCCAGATGGAGTGGGTCATGCTGGTGGCAAACTTCCTGATCTTCTTTGCGGAGGTGGCCTTTGTGCTGATGGCATCTGTATGGGCCAAGAACAACCTGACCGCTTTGTCTGTGGCGCTGATCAGTGTGGTGGCACCGCTGATTGTTTATATGGTCGTGCCGGGCTCCTTTGGAGAATGGCTGTCCACCCTGATTCCGGCAGGGGGCATTGGGCTTTCCAACGCATTACTGTATAAAATGATCAGCTTTGATTTTCTCTATGCAGGCGGGCATGCCTTCTTTCAGGCAGATGTACTGCTGGCATCGGCACCAATCAAGATCGTTCTGCTCGTTGGATTGGCAGCATGGGGGTATCTGCGAAAGACCAAGGTGGCTTAAAAGGAAACGCTACCAAAAAAAGTTCATCGGATGCATAGAAAACTGCATCGGATGAACTTTTGTTATTTGCAGTCAGTTTTTACGGTTCGATCACATTGAACGTCTTCTCGAACTTGGAGGCATACGCCAGCAGGCGCTTCAGAACGGTGGCATCGCCGCTGATCTGTACCTGCCCGGCCTGCTGACCTGTCATCAAGGCAAAGAGCTGCAGACGCTTGCAGGTGACGGAAGCCTGCGCATCCGGATGGTTCTCGCCGGGGTAAGACAGCAGGATGCCATTCGTACGGGTTACATAGAACTGTTCATTCACATCTGTCACAGTCAGATTCAGAGTCAGATCATCGTTCTGGGCGGCATTGGCGTCGGTCATGATCGCGATGTAATCCAGCAGCATGGCGATGGTCATCTCGCCCATTGTCGCGGTCAGTCCATTGGCTGAGCGCGCCAGTTTGGACAGGTTACCCTTGCGCAGCTCGGCAGCGCCCATCAGATAGGCATTGCGCCACGCGCCGGACTCTGCCTGATAGCCAAGCTGTTCCAGTGCATCTGCACACAGATTGCGTGCTTTCTGATTGGACGGGTCGGCGTAGACCAGTTCTTTGGTGATCTGCGCTACCCATTGATACTCGCCCTTTTCGTAGTCTTTTTTCGCTTTGCAGAGCACCAGCTCTGTGCTGCCCAGATATTCCACCAGCTTCCTGGCGGTATCGCTGGGCGGGAGCGGGTTCAGGTTGACCGGGTTGGCATCGTACCAGCCCAGATATTTCTGGTAAACGGCCTTGGAATTGTGCGCCAGTGTGCCGTAATACGGCCGGGTGTACCAGACCTTTTCCAGTTTTTTGGGCAGGGTCAGCATCGCCGAGATCTCATTCGAGGTATACCCCTGGTTCATGTAATGCAGGGTCTGGTCGTGGATGAACTTATAGATGGCGGCTGTGTTCAGCAGATACTCATGGATCTCCTCGCCCCAATGCGGCCAGTTGTGGCTCTGGAACACCACATCGGTCTTATCGCAGAAGCGCTGGTCGGCCTCGATGATATACTTTGCCCACTCGTTGGCATCACGCACCTCTGCGCCGCGCAGGGTGTAGAGGTTGTGCAGGGTGCCGGTGCAGTTTTCCGCCATCCAGAGGGCGCGGTATTTCGGGAAATAGGCGTTCATCTCGGCGGGGGCTTCGGTGCCGGGGGTCAGCTGGAACTCGATCTCCAGTCCGTCGATGGTCAGTTTCGGGAGATCTTCTCCGATCTCGTAGGTAGGCGCGATGAGGGACACCGTACCGGTGGACTGTCCCATGCCGATGCCCACGCTCAGCGCACCCTTTTCGCCCTTGTCAAGCACCGTGCCGTATTGGAACTGTGCGCGCCGCGCCATGGCGATGCCCGCATAGACATTCTCGCTGATGGCGTGCTTCAGAAAGCCCGCCGGCGCAAGCACAGGGACCTTGCCGGAAGCCAGCTGGTCTTGGAGCGAAAGGCTCGCATCTGCTGCCTGTGCGCGGTCGATGATACCCTCCACGCCGCCGAAGTGATCCACATGAGAGTGGCTGTACAGTACGGCCTTGATCTCCAGCGGGCCGAAGCGGTTTTCCATCAGTTCCTTGGCGGCTTTCATGTTTTCCCTGCACATCAGCACGTCAAACACGATCCAGCCATGGTCGGTGCGGATAAAGGTCGTATTGGCCATATCGAAGCCGCGCACCTGATAGATGCCGTCGCACACTTCAAACAGACCGGCCTTGGCGTTCAGCTGCGTGTTCCGCCACAGGCTCGGATTGACGGTGTCCGGCGCGTCCCGGTTCAAATCGCCGTAGCTCTGCAGATCCCATGCAGATCTGTTATCATCACCATCAATGATCCTGCCTTCCGCGTTGTCCAGCCAGCCGCGCTCTGCGTTGGCAAACTCCCGCCGGTCGGAAAAATCCAGCGCTTCATACCATGCGGCGTTCTTTTCTGCCGTGATAGCCGTTGCCTCTTCGATCTCGCCCGGTTGAGTGGAGTCCTTGAAAATGTCTGTGATAAAGTTCAGACCGTTTTCATCGGTGCTGCCTGCTGCATGTGCAGTCAGGGATGCGCCGCAGGCCAAAGCTGCAGCTGCCGAAGCGGAAATAAAGTTTCTGCGGGTCATCTTCATAGTAGTTTGCCTCCTTTATATCTGGGGCGATTTTACACAAACCGTGGGCGGCTGCCAGCCGCGCAGGGCATTCCAGTCGGGCTTATAGATGCGCAGGAAGAGATGAAAATCCGTCTCTCCGATGGGAAGCCAGTTCTCCGTGTTTTCCGGCATCGCATGGGAAAGTGTGATATCCACAGAACCGTCTGCATTTCGATTCAGGACAGACCGGTCATTGATGCAGTAGCGATCGATGGGATTGTCGATGAGAAAATCGTCCTCGCCATAGGAGGTCACGGACCAAAACCCCTTCTCTAATGTCGGAGGGAACGAATCGAAATGCAGTGTGTAGGTCTTTTTACCGGTCAAGACTGCACCGGTATGGTCTACCTCTGTCTTGGGATAGATGGCAATGTCGGTCGTGTTGGCACCAAGTCCCATCAGAGCCACCATTGCACGGTAGGTGTATGCGGTGCCAAAATTTCCGATCGGGTCACCGTAATAAATCCACTGACCCATTTGCTGCGCGTAGTTCGCTGCTTCCGCTTTCAGCTTGTCCTTCAGCTGAAGCAGCATAAGCTTCCACCGCAGTGTTCCGGCGAAACCAAGAGCCTTTTTCTCAAAGGTCTCGTTGGGGCCGACATGGAGCGCAGCGAGCTTCTGAAGCATCGGTGCATCCGCTTCTGAAGGTGGATTTGCTTCCATCAGGTGGTTGGCAGTGGTAAAGAAATCCTCTGCACTCATTGCGAGGACATGCTGCACCGGCACAAAATTATAGGCCGGGTCGTATTTTCCGGCAGGGGCAGTCCAACTGTCCATCTGGTATGCCGACAGCGGCATCAACTGCATCCTATCCTGAATGGCCCGGACGTTGGGCAGATCTTCCTGCCCGGAGAGCACGATGCGGGCAATGGTCCAGACCATATTGGTCGGCACATTGATCCGCTGCACCCCTTCCGGCAGTTTGCCCTGCCAGTCCGAGCGGGTGATCGCGTAAAGGCCCGGTGCTTCCAGCACTGCAACGGTATTTGTCCACGCATCCAGCACCTGTACATTAAAAAAGCGGTCGGTCTGCGGCACGCCGTAGATCATTGGTTCTGCGCTGACATCGAGAAATGCCTGCGTATAGATGGTATCCACATTCGGCGTGACGACTGCGCGAGATGCGGCGTCTGCCAGCTTTTTCGCATGGATGAACTGGTTGATCGGTGCACGGGTATCGTTCGGTGTTTCTGTGTTGGTTGAAACCTTTCGGGTCGCATCCATCAGAACCAGTGGAAAGGCGTACAGATACGCCTGTTCCAGAAGTTCCTGCGCCGCCATCGTCTGCTGTGCTGCGGCGGCTTTCTCTACGGGCAAAAGTGTAGCTGCGCAGACCACCGCAGCCGCAGTGGAAATGTTCAGAAATCCCCGGCGGGTCATTTTCATAACATGAAACCTCCTGTTATGCTTTTTGTTTTAGGCATATGCGCCTTATGGGAATAACCATTCGGTGTTCTGTGTTCATCATACGAAAAGAATGCCGGGAAGTCAACACTTTCTATGCACGATACGCCAAAAACATGAGTTTCAACAAAAAGCACCTCAGATTATTGTTGAAAGCTCCATTGAATTGTGCTTTTTGTGAATCCTCCTTGTCGGCTGCACGGCAGTATGTTATACTAAAGTCATCAACTGACAAAGGAGCACTGCGATGAGCGACCTGAATCGATGGATGCAAAAACACAATCTCTGCCCGGAAAACATTTTATATCTTTACCGCAGCGACCGGAAAACGGTCCTTCACCGCATGGACGGCGGGGAAGCCGCGCTGTATGCGCCGATGCACGGCATCCTGTCTGTTCTGCCGGAAGATCTGTTCCTGAACATCAGCAAGGGGATCGCAGTGAACCGCAGCCAGATCGTAAACATCGGCAACGATGGCATTTATACCATGTCGGACGGCCGAACGTTTCAGGGACGCAAGCGCGGCCTGAGCAGCCACCGCCGCCTGCGCATGGAGATCGGGCTGTCCGACACAAAGCCTCGCCCCATGAGCATGAGCCTGCTGGAAAAATGCAGCCTGCTGGACGATATGCCGCTGGCGTTCTGCGTCATCGAGCTGGTCTTCAATGAAGATGGACACGGCGTGGATTTCATCTTCCGCTATTGCAATGCGGAAATGGCCAATATCGAGGGTGTGCCGGTGGAGGAAATGCTGGACCGCTCGTTTTACAAGGTGTTCCCCAATGGGGACAAAAAGTGGCTGGTGTCCTATGCAGATGTGGCGCTGAACGGTACGAAGCATACCCTCCACGATTACAGCCCGGAGGTGGACAAATACCTGACCATCCACTGCTATCAGCCCGAACCGGGGTATTGTGCCTGTGTGCTGCAGGCAAACGAGCCCTGAAGCAACAGGCGGTGTGGCCCATACAATGGGTCATGCCGCCTGTTGCTTTTGTTTTGGGTAGCTTGAGCGAGCGACAACCACCAGCTCC
>ERZ791621.1344-NODE-1344-length-9863-cov-4.9114_pt1 | contig 9863 bp, 13 predicted proteins | sample MGYA00510270_ERZ791621 | MGnify/ENA primary metagenome ERZ791621 (study PRJEB30046, sample SAMN00715189) | human gut metagenome | study: EMG produced TPA metagenomics assembly of the A metagenome-wide association study of gut microbiota in type 2...
AGCGGTTGTCGGCTTCGGCATCGGCGGCGTGGCGGGCCATCTGCACAAGTACTATCCCGCCAGCTCCGACGGCTATATGGGCCGCCTGAACTATGTGCAGGACGTCTACGCTGACACCGCCGCCTGCCTGCTCATCCGCAAGGAGATCTACGATGAAGTGGGCGGTCTGGACGAGAGCTATGCCGTGGCCTTCAACGATGTGGACTTCTGCGTCCGCGTCCGTCAGGCAGGCTACACCAACGTATTCACTCCGTTCGCCCAGCTCTACCACTACGAGAGCAAGAGCCGCGGCATGGAGGATAACCCCGAAAAGCAGAAGCGTTTTCAGGGCGAGGTGCTGCGTTTTCAGGCCCGCTGGGGCAATCTGCTGGCTGCGGGCGACCCCTGCACCAACCCCAACTTCGACATTCAGCGCGAAGATTTCAGCCTGAAGATATTACCGCTGGAATGATAAGGAGAACGAACTTGGAACTCTCTGCCTGTATCGTTGTCTATAACGGCTGCGACGAAGCCCTCAAGGCGGCGCAGACGGTGCTGCAATACACCCGCCGCCACCCGCTGACCCTCTATCTGGTGGACAACGCCAGCCCCGACGGCAGCGGCGCACGTCTGGAAGGCGCCGCGCCGTGAAGGGCGGCGCTTTGAGCACTCAGCCCGGCCAGAAAGTCGAGGTGCGCTGCCGCAAGGAGAACGGCGGTTTCGGCACCGGACACAACACCGTCCTGCCGGAGCTGACGAGCGACTACCACTTCATCCTGAACCCGGACATCCAGCTCACTGCTGATACCCTCAGCGACCTGGCCGACTGGATGGCAGAGCATCCGGATGCTGTGATAGCCCGGCCGGGGCTGCGCTTTCCGGATGGCCGTCCCCAGAGCCTGCCGCTGCGGCGCTGTGCGCTGCGGCCTATGGTCTACCGCCAGCTGCCGTTTTTGAAATTCTGGGAGAAATATAACCGTGCGTATTTGATGGAGGGGGAGGATCTGTCCGCTCCCGTTGAGATCGAGTTCTGCACCGGCAGCTTTTCCGCCGTGCGGACGGCGGAGTTCAAGGCCGTAGGCGGCTTCGATGAGCACTACTTCATGTATGTGGAGGATGCCGACCTGACCCAGAAGATGCGCACCACCGGCAAAGCCTACCTCGTGCCGCAGTACACCGCCATCCATGCATGGCATCGCGCAGCCCACCGCAGCCTCAAGCCCTTTTTGTGGCAGACCGGGAGCCTGCTGCGGTACTTCCACAAGTGGGGGTTCAAGTTCTGAGGGCTTGCTGATGAAACATAAGAGCGCCATCCGCAAAAATTTTTGTGGAGGGCGCTCTTTCCTTGCTTTTTTTTCGATTTGATAGTAGAATAAGGTGTAATACTATCGCAAGCCTGCCAGTAGTGCACAGCGAAATCCTGCCAACGCGCGTGGCGCGGGAAGCCCGGCGGCTGGCGGCGTATTACCACCAACATTGTTTACAGCGGACGCAGCTCCGCTTTGAATCCATACAGGACCCGGCGGATACGCTGTCGGGCCTTGTACAAGCTGCACAACTTTTTTATTTCATAATATAAGGAGTGCACAAAATGAAAGGTATCATTCTGGCCGGCGGTGCCGGCACCCGGCTTTATCCGCTGACGATGGTCACCAGCAAACAGCTGCTGCCCGTCTACGACAAGCCGATGATCTATTATCCTCTGTCCACCCTCATGCTGGCGGGCATCCAGGACATCCTCATCATCTCGACCCCCACCGACACGCCCCGCTTCGAGGCGCTGCTGGGCGATGGCAGCCAGTACGGCATCCATCTGCAATATAAGGTCCAGCCGTCCCCGGACGGCCTGGCTCAGGCTTTCATCCTCGGTGAAGAGTTCATCGGCGATGACTGCTGTGCAATGATCCTGGGCGACAACATCTTCTACGGCAACGGCTTCTCCAAGATTCTGAAGAATGCTGTCTCCAACGCCGAGAACAAGGGCCGCTGCACCGTGTTCGGCTACTATGTGCCGGACCCCGAGCGCTTCGGCATCGTGGAGTTCGACGCAAACGGCAAGGTGCTGAGCGTCGAAGAGAAGCCCCAGCATCCCAAGAGCAACTACGCCATCACCGGCCTGTATTTCTACAACAAGGAAGTCGTCAAGATGGCAAAGCAGGTCAAGCCCTCGGCCCGCGGTGAGCTGGAGATCACGACCCTGAACGATATGTACCTCAAGCAGGATGAGCTGGACGTCCAGCTGCTGGGCCGCGGCTTTGCATGGCTGGACACCGGCACGATGGACAGCCTCGTGGAAGCAGCCGATTTTGTGCGGATGATCGAGAAGCGTCAGGGCATCAAGATCAGCGCCCCCGAGGAGATCGCATTCAAGTACGGCTGGATCGACCGCGATACCCTGCTGGAAAGCGCAGAGCGCTACGGCAAGAGCCCCTACGGCCAGCACCTCAAGAATGTGGCCGACGGCAAACTGAAGTATTAAGAGAGGCGGTATCCGCATGAAAATCATTGTTACCGGCTGCAGAGGCCCGCGTGGAGGGCACCGAAATCATCAAGCAGCTCCGGGAAGGCCGCAGTGAGCTTGGCCCCATCCCCGAGAAGCTGGTGAGCGCCACGGTCATTCCGGTGGACCTGCCGGAGCTGGACATCACCAACTACAAGATGGTGGATGACTTCATCCGCCGTCAGCGCCCGGACGTCATCATCAACTGCGCCGCTTTCACCAACGTGGACGGCTGCGAGGTGAACCATGACGCTGCCTTCAAGGCCAACGCAATCGGCCCCCGCAATCTGGCACAGGCCGCCACCAAGACCGGCGCCCGCCTGGTACACGTCTCTACGGACTACGTCTTCTCCGGCCGCGAGAACGGCGGCATCCCGCAGGATGAGGGCCCCAGTACCGCAGGATGAGGCCACCATTCCCGGCCCCATCAGCGCCTACGGTTCCACCAAGCTCATGGGTGAGAAGTATGTGGAGCAGTTCTGCCACCGCCACTTCATCGTCCGCACGGCATGGCTCTACAGCTACTACGGCAAAAACTTCGTCAAGACCATCGTGAACGCCGGCAAAAAGTTCGGCAAGCTGGAAGTCGTCAACGACCAGTGCGGCAACCCGACCAACGCCGTCGATCTGGCCCACGAGATCCTGCAGCTCTGTGTGACCCACGAGTACGGCCTGTATCACTGCACCGGCGAGGGCATCTGTTCCTGGTATGATTTCGCATCGGAGATCATTCGCCTGTCCGGCGTGGACGCCACCGTGGCTCCCTGCACCAGCGAAGAGTACAAGGCAAAGCACCCGGACAGCGCCGACCGCCCCAAGTGGAGCGCTCTGGACAACCGGATGCTCCGCTGCACCGTCGGCAACGATGTGCGCGACTGGAAAGATGCGCTGGCCTGCTTCTTTGAGCACTGGGACGGCGACAATGGGATGAAATGATCCTCTCTGTCGCTGAAGGTGACTGAGAGGGCAAGGCTGCTGACAATGAAGATAACACTGAGGAAAATCTTATTATGAAAAAATATCTTATCACCGGCTGCGCCGGTTTTATCGGTTCCAACTTTGTGCATTATATGCTCAAGAAATACCCCGAGATCCTGCTGGTCAACCTCGACAAGCTGACCTACGCCGGCAACCTCGAGAACCTGAAGGATGTTGAGGGCGACCCCCGCCACGTTTTTGTGCAGGGCGACATCTGCGACAAGGAGCTGGTCGAGAGCCTGTTTGCAAAGTACGATTTCGATTACGTCATCAACTTTGCCGCGGAGAGCCACGTTGACCGCTCCATCAAGAACCCCGAAATTTTCGTCCAGAGCAACGTGATGGGTACCGTCAACCTGCTGCAGCGCGCCAAGGAAGCCTGGTACGACGCCGACGCCAAGACCTGGAAAGAGGGCAAGAAGTACCTGCAGGTGTCCACCGATGAGGTCTACGGCGCTCTGGGCGCTGAGGGCTTCTTCATGGAGACCACTCCGCTCTGTCCCCACAGCCCCTATTCTTCCTCCAAGGCCAGCGCTGATATGTTCGTCATGGCATTCCACGACACCTATGGTATGCCCATCAACATCACCCGCTGCTCCAACAACTACGGCCCTTACCAGTTCCCCGAGAAGCTCATCCCGCTGATGATCAACAACGTCGTCAAGCACCACAAGCAGCTGCCCGTCTACGGTGACGGTATGCAGATCCGCGACTGGCTGTACGTTGAGGACCACTGCAAGGCCATTGATATGGTCTGCAACGGCGGCAAGGTGGGCGAGGTCTACAATGTCGGCGGCCACAACGAGCGCCCCAACATCTTCATCGTCAAGACCATCATCGAGCAGCTGCACGACCGCCTGAAGGACGACGGCATCAGCGAAGACCTCATCAAGCACGTCGCTGACCGTCTGGGCCACGACCGCCGCTATGGCATCGACCCCACCAAGATCAAGAACGACCTTGGCTGGTATCCCGAGACTCCTTTCGAGAAGGGCATCGTCCTGACCATCGACTGGTACCTCGACCACGAGGAGTGGATGGAGCACATCACCAGCGGCAACTATCAGAAATACTACGAGGAAATGTACAAGAATAAGTAACTTTTTGTAAATAGCCTGAAAGCGAAAAAAGCAGGGCGTGCGGCCATATGGCTGCACGCCCTGCTCTTTTTTGCCGGAGTTAAAGTTTGTCCTCTTTCATGTAGCTCTTTCATGTAGCGGATGAGCAGGGGCAGCTCATAGATCAGCATGGACAGCCAGCCGATGCCGTAGCTCACAGGCATGATTTGAAGGTCTACCTTGAGTACCAGCACCAGCACAGCGGCGGCGGCCACGCGGAAGCCCATGTTGAGCATACTGCTGTTCAGGGTGATCTTCAAATCGCCGAGGCCGCGGAAGCCGCCCTGGATGCCGTTGGTCACGCCGGGCATCAGGTAGAAGAGGGAGGCGCACCGCAGGAACTTGACGCCCAGGTCGATGACGGCGGGGTCATCCACGAAGAGGGAGATGATGGGGCGGGCGAAGAGCAGGCAGACGGCCATCAGGCAGAAACCGTAGATGAGCTCGATGCGCAGGCCGCAGAAAAAGCCCTGACGCACCCGCTCCTTTTTGCCGGCACCGTGGTTCTGAGCCATCAGGGTGGTCATGGCGTGGGCGATGTTCTGCTGGGGCATATAGGTGAAGTCGTCCACCCGGCTGGCGGCGGTGAAAGCGGCCATTGCGTTGATGCCCAGAGTGTTGACGATGGCCTGCACGGCGATCTTGCCCAGCTGGACGGTGGCCTGCTGCATGGCGCTGGTCCAGCCTGCGCAGCAGAGAGCCGTCAAAGACGAGCCAGCGCCGCCCCAGCTGAAGGACGGGGACTTTGAGCTGGATGTAGACGACGCAGAGCACACAGCAGAGCGCCTCGCTGAGGACGGTGGAGAGGGCGCAGCCTTCGCTGCCCCAGCCCAGCACCTCAACGAAGAAGAGATCGCCGCCGATGTTCAGCACCGAGCTTATCATCAGAAAGTAAAGGGCGCTCTTGCTATCGCCCAGCGCCCGCATGGTGGCGGCGAGAAAGTTGTAAAAGAAGGTGAAGATGAGGCCCGCAAAGACGATGCGGAGGTACTGCACCGCGATGGGCAGGATCTCTTCCGGCACCTGCATCAGCCGGAGCAGCGGCGTCGCCAGCAGGACGCAGAGGGCCGAAAAGACCAGCGAGAACACCGTGCCTGCGATGGCAGTGGTGGAGACCTGACGCTCCACGCGCTGGGTGTCTCCGGCACCATAGGCCGTGCTGACAAGGATGCCGGCACCGAGGCAGAGGCCGTTGATGAAGAGGATGGCCAGCGTCATCAGCGGGTTGGAGGTGCCGACGGCGGCAAGGGCGTCTTCGCCGACAAATTTGCCCACGATGATGCTGTCGGCGGCGTTATAAGTGAGCTGGAACAGGTTGCCCAGCACCAGCGGGATGGTGAATTTGACCAGAAGGGGCGTGATGGCTCCGGTCGTCATGTCTTTTGTCATGGATTCCTTCTCTTTTCCCTTTTATAGTATGTTCTGGCGTGCGCTGAACACGGCCAGTGCCGAACGGCTTTTGCCGTTTGCGATAAGCTGGGCCGCTGCGTGAAGGGCGGCACCTGCGCTGGGGGAGGCCGGGATGGCATCGGTGCGCAGGACCCGCTGCGCCGCCCGGACGGCATCGGCGGTGGCGACGGCAGCGATGTTGTCCACTACATAGGAGTTGTAGTTGCCGGGAACGAGGCCGAAGCCGATGTCCGGGATGCCATGGGAGCCGGTGAGGCCGCTGCTCAGGGCCTGACTCTCGTAAGGCTCCACTGCAACGATGCGGACGTCATTCGTCCACGCCTTGACCGTTTCGCCCACGCCGGTGATGGTGCCGCCGCTGCCCACGCCGATGACGATGCTGTCCACGATGCTGGAACCCTCCCGCGCGATGGAGCGCACCAGTGCAGGCCCCGTCACCCGGCGGTGAGCGGGGGGGTTGTTGGTTGTTGAGCCAGTCCATATAGTACCAGCCCTTTTCGGCGGCGGTGGCTTTTGCCAGCGCCCGTGCGCCTGCAGGGCCCGCCTGGGCCGGGGTATGGATGATCTGCGCTCCGAGGCGGAGCAGGCTCTCCTGCCGCATGGCGGGGGCGTCCTCCGGCATGACCAGCGTCACCGGGTGGCCCGCCGTCAGCCCCGCCAGCGTCAGCGCTGTGGCAAAAGGCCCTGACACGGCCTCCACGATGGTCTGGCCGGGGGTCAGCGCCCCGCGCTCAAGGGCCAGCGCCAGCATCCCCTCAGCCAGCTCGTCCCGCGCCGTGCCGGTGGGGCCGTTGTAGTTCAGATAGGCGTACAGCCGCCCCCGCAGCCCGCAGGCCGCAAGATAGCCCCGCAGCTCGACGATGGGGCCGGGCAGCAGGGTCTGGTAGATGTTGGGGTAGATAGGCACGGGCGGTCTCCTTTCGCGTCCGGGGGGAAAACTTACGCCTATAACTTTAACGCAAAGGAGAGGAAGCGTCAAGCGGGGCTTGGGCAGAAAAGAGAAAAATCGGAAGAAAATTTGGCAAAATGACGCAAAAAGTCCTTGACAAGGGACACCCCGTCTGCTATACTCCGTATGTAAAGCAAAAAACCTTTACAAACAGCGGAGGTCAGAGCAGGACAGAACATGGCAAAAGACTTTGAAATGGGCTATCTGCTCGATTTTTACGGCGAAGTGCTCACGCCCAAACAGCGCGAGATGCTGCGCCAGTATTACAACGATGACCTCTCCCTCAGCGAGATAGGAGAAAACTTCGGCATCACCCGGCAGGGGGCGCGGGACGCCATCAAGCATGGCGAAACCGCCCTCAAGGAGCTGGAAGAAAAGGTCGGCTTCGCGGCCCGGTACCGCCGGGTGCAGCAGACACTGGAAGAGCTGGAGCAGCTGGTCATCGACGCCCGGTTTGAATGTACCGGCCCGAACGCCCGGCTGACCACCACCGAGTATGCCGCCACTCTGAACAAGATGCTGAGGCTCATCCGCTCCATCGACGAAGTGAATGAGAGCTGAAAACTGATTTGAGAGGAGCACCGAACAATGGCATTTGAATCTTTGACCGACCGCCTTGCCGGTGTGTTCAAAAAGCTGCGCGGCCACGGCAAACTGAGCGAGGCGGACATCAAAGCCGCCATGCGCGAGGTCCGGATGGCCCTGCTGGAAGCCGACGTCAACTACAAAGTGGCGAAGGATTTCTGCGCAAAGGTCTCCGAGCGCGCCATGGGCCAGGAGGTCATGGAGAGCCTGACCCCTGCCCAGCAGGTCGTCAAGATCGTCAACGAGGAGCTGGTCGCCCTGATGGGCGGCGAGGAAGCGCCTCGTCTGGTCATCAAGAACAAGGGCCAGACCATCATCATGCTCTGCGGCCTGCAGGGCAACGGCAAGACGACCCACGCAGCAAAGCTTGCAAAATACTACATTAAGCAGGGCCGCCGCCCGATGCTGGTGGCCTGTGACATCTACCGTCCGGCCGCTATCGACCAGCTGCAGGTGGTGGGCAAGCAGGCCGGTGCGCCGGTCTTCACCCTGCCCGGCGAAAAGCCGCCTGCCATCGCCAAAAAGGCACTGGCCCACGCCAAGGACTACGGCAACGACATCATCATCCTCGATACCGCAGGCCGTCTGCAGATCGACGAAGTGCTGATGCAGGAGCTGGTCCAGATCAAAGAGGCTGTCCCCGTGGATGAGACTCTGCTGGTCGTGGACGCCATGGCCGGTCAGGATGCCGTGAACGTCGCCAAGACCTTCAATGAAACGGTCGGCATCGACGGCATCATCCTCACCAAGACCGACGGCGATACCCGCGGCGGCGCAGCCCTCTCGGTGCTGTCTGTCACCGGCAAGCCCATCAAGTTCCAGGGTACCGGCGAAAAGCTGGATGACCTCGAAGTCTTCCATCCCTCCCGCATGGCAAGCCGGATCCTCGGCATGGGCGATGTGCTGAGCCTCATCGAGCGCGCACAGGATGCCGCCGACGAGAAGCTGGCCGAAGAGACCGCCAAGCGGATGATGGAAAACAAGTTCGATATGAACGATATGCTGGCTCAGTTCGCCCAGATCCGCAAGATGGGCGGCGCGGGTGCCATGCTGAGCATGATGCCCGGCATGTCCGGCATCGACGCCAGCCAGATCGACGAGAAAGCCTTCGACCGCATCGAGGCCATGATCTACTCGATGACCAAGGCCGAGCGCGAAGACCCCTCCATCATCAACCCCAAGCGTAAGCGCCGCATCGCTGCGGGCAGCGGCACTCAGGTGTCTGACGTCAACAAGCTGCTCAAGCAGTTTGAGATGATGCAGAAGATGATGAAGCAGTTCAAGAAGAGTCCCAAGGGATTTGCCCGTAAGCTGGGCGGCCTGATGGGCAACCCGGGCGCCTTCAGAGGCATGAAATAATTCCGGTATACACCCCGCTGTGGGGTTGTACAGATAGATTTAATCCCCGCAAACCGGGGAACAAGAAATTTTTGGAGGATATTACCATGGCAGTTAAGATTCGTCTGCGCCGCGTCGGCGCCAAGAAGGCTCCCTTCTATCGTGTTGTTGTTGCTGACAGCCGCTTCCCCCGCGACGGCCGTTTCATCGAGGAGATCGGCACTTACGATCCCAACCAGGAGCCCTCTATCGTGAAGATCGACGCCGAGAAGGCAAAGGCATGGATCGCAAACGGCGCACAGCCCACCGATACCGTTCGCGTGCTGCTGAAGAAGTCCAACATTCTGTAAGTAGGAGGGCTGACCATCGTCTACCACCTGAGCGTGGCAGAGGGAGATATGGGCCGTGTCATCGGCAAGCAGGGCCGGATCGCAAAAGCCATTCGTGTGGTGATGCGCGCGGCTGCTGTGCGGGTCGATGAAAAGGTCCTTGTTGAGATCGACTAAGCACCCTACAGGCCCTTTGCTGTAATGGCAAAGGGCCTTTTTAATTAGGAATAACCTCTCCGTCACGCCTGCGGCGTGCCACCTCCCCTATCGAGGGGAGGCCTTGGCATACCGGAAAGCCTTGCCTCTTCGCCCCTTGAACAGGAGCAAATTTATGCAGCAATATCTGGAAGCAGGCAAGGTCGTCACCACCCACGGTGTGCGCGGCGAAATGAAGCTGGAGCTGTGGTGCGACGGCGTGGATTTCCTCAAAAAGACGGGCCGTCTCTATGCTTCGGCAAAGGGCGGCAAGTGCTATAACATCACCTCCATCCGCCCGCAGGGGCAGATGGCGCTGCTCCAGCTGGAGGGCGTGAACGATATGGACGCCGCCCGCGCTCTGCGGGGTCAGGTGTTCTACTTCGACCGCAGCGACGCCACCCTGCCCGAGGGCCGGTGGTATGTGGCCGACCTCATCGGCTGCGAGGTGCGGGATGCCGACAACGGAACAGGCTGCGGGC
>ERZ791621.1345-NODE-1345-length-9857-cov-3.21904_pt1 | contig 9857 bp, 7 predicted proteins | sample MGYA00510270_ERZ791621 | MGnify/ENA primary metagenome ERZ791621 (study PRJEB30046, sample SAMN00715189) | human gut metagenome | study: EMG produced TPA metagenomics assembly of the A metagenome-wide association study of gut microbiota in type 2...
TCATGGGCACAGGTATGCGGGCTTATGGGCCCGGGCATGCGGGACGAGATAAAGTCCGGACCATTTTCACTAAAGATACTAAGGAAAAGGAAATGCTTTAAACGGCATAAACAGATAGATAATACGCTATATACAATTACAGATCAATACCTTATCCATCAAAAACAGTGGGTGGAAGATGGAAGATAAAGGTGGAAGATAAACGGCTTGAAAACGCTATCTTCCACCCATTCATTTCGTTGATAATTAGATAAGTAAACAGAAAAAGGTGGAAGATGGAAGATCGGAATGCATTTTTCGTATGAGTGGCCCGATCTTACATCAGACACATATACTTACAGAGAATAATCCGGCAGAACACGTCCCAATTCAAATTATTTATTCTAACTTTGTGGTTTAAAACAGAATAAATCTCAAACGTTATGGAACATCAACTGACGATTTACAACACTTTAGATAGAAAAAAAGAGCTGTTTGTGCCTTTGCACGCTCCACATGTGGGCATGTATGTCTGCGGACCGACGGTATATGGCGATGCACATCTGGGACATGCCCGTCCGGCCATCACGTTCGACGTACTCTTCCGTTATCTCACCCGGTTGGGTTATAAAGTGCGATACGTGCGTAACATTACCGACGTAGGCCACCTGGAACATGACGCAGATGAAGGCGAAGATAAGATTGCCAAGAAAGCCCGTCTGGAACAATTGGAACCCATGGAAGTAGTGCAATACTACCTGAACCGGTATCATAAAGCCATGGAGGCACTGAACGTACTTCCCCCCAGCATTGAGCCACATGCCTCGGGACATATCATCGAACAGATCGAACTGGTAAAAAAGATTCTGGATGCCGGCTATGCATACGAAAGTCAGGGTTCGGTATATTTCGATGTAGCCAAATACAATAAAGACCACCATTATGGCAAACTCTCGGGACGTAACCTGGACGATGTACTGAATACAACCCGCGAGCTGGACGGCCAGGAAGAAAAACATAATCCTGCCGACTTTGCTCTTTGGAAACGGGCACAACCGGAACATATCATGCGCTGGCCTTCACCATGGGGTGACGGTTTCCCCGGCTGGCATGCCGAGTGTACGGCTATGGGACGTAAGTATCTGGGCGAACACTTCGACATTCACGGAGGAGGCATGGATCTGATCTTCCCGCACCACGAATGCGAAATCGCACAGTCGGTAGCTTCACAGGGTGACGATATGGTTCACTACTGGATGCACAACAACATGATCACCATCAACGGCACCAAGATGGGCAAGAGTCTCGGAAACTTCATCACGCTGGATGAATTCTTCAGCGGCTCGCACAAATTGCTGACTCAGGCTTACAGCCCGATGACCATACGCTTCTTTATCTTACAGGCACACTACCGCAGTCCGGTGGATTTCAGCAACGAAGCCTTGCAAGCAGCAGAAAAGGGACTGAGCCGACTGATGGAAGCAGTAGACAGTCTGGAAAAAATCACTCCCGCAGCTACTTCGGACGTCGATGTAAAAAGCTTGCGCACGAAGTGTTTTGAAGCAATGAACGATGACCTGAATACTCCGATTGTGATTTCACATCTCTTTGACGGAGCCAAGATGATCAATAATATCATTGCCGGCAACAACACCATTTCTGCCGATGACCTGAAAGACCTGAAAGAAGTATTCCATACATTCTGCTTCGATATCCTGGGTCTGAAAGAAGAAATCGGTTCGTCGGACGGACGTGAAGCCGCTTATGGAAAAGTGGTCGATATGTTGCTGGAACAACGTGTGAAGGCAAAAGCCAACAAAGACTGGGCAACCAGTGACTTGATCCGTAACGAACTGACTGCATTGGGATTCGAAATTAAAGATACTAAGGACGGATTTGAGTGGAAACTGAATAAATAAAAAGCTTCAGAAAGTTGTATTTAGAAAACATCACAGAGGATGCGGAGGGAACAAAGTAATAGCTTTGTATGCTCCGCGTCCTCTGTGGCTAATTCAGAACAGATATAAAAATGACAGCACAAGAATTTTTCAAAAACGACCTGTTTGCCACCAATGCGGGTGTAGAGCTGATCGAGATACGAGAAGGATACAGCAAAGCAAAACTGGAAATAAAACCCGAACATCTGAATGCGGGACAACGGACACAGGGAGGCGCCATCTTTACTTTAGCCGATCTGGCACTTGCAGCAGCAGCTAACTCACATGGCACATTGGCCTTTTCGCTCTCTTCCAATATCACTTTCTTGCGCGCCAGCGGCCCCGGAGACACACTCTATGCCGAAGCACGCGAACGCTATACCGGACGCAGCACAGGTTATTATCAGATAGATGTAACCGATCAGGAAGGCAGACTGATAGCTACCTTCGAGTCGAGCGTATTCCGCAAAAAAGACGAAGTTCCGTTCACTTTGTGACAATAGAAGTCTGAGGATGTCGGTAACCACTGACACTCTTCAGGAATGCCTTGGCCGAACCAAAGTTAAGGTGCATATCCAGACGTACCGGAAGGTGATTCCGGTCGTCCGTCACATAAAACGTTATGACCTCTTTCTCCTTTCCCTTTTTATTATATTCCACGAGTGAGAATATCAGGCAGCGATAGGTAGTATCGTTCTCGGCAGTAATCTTCTTAATTCCCCGGTAAATCAGGGTCTGTTCTTCTACTCTACGCCCCGTCGCCATCGGGAACTGGATACGTTGACCGATGGTATATTCCTTTGGATCGAACGAACGGGCCTGCGCCAGAATAGTAAGCATATCATAGATACAACGATTGTCACTTTGCTCCGTCTCGGTGATACTCCCGTCTTTACGCACCCGTTTTTGATTGACATAACACATGCCCTCCCGAAACGAGAAACGGGCTTCATCGACGGTATAACGTTTTCCTTCTTCGGCTCCCTTCCGAAAATAGCGGGGTTCCAGCTTTTCAGTCATGACGCTTGTCAGCGTATCCCGCATCTTAAAGAAGAAGTCGGCCTCTTTACTGCTAATGGCCAATAAATTGACCCGATAGGCCGGCTCGGAGTGATAAGTCGTCGAGTTAGTAGTAAGGCTGGCAAGTCCCACTTTCTTCCAAATGAATTTCCAGTTGAAATAAAGTTCGTACATGACGTGCTCACCGGACTTAAACGCATCGTTCTTTGCTTCACACTGGGCATTGCCCGATGATGGGAAAGCAAAAAGCAGGGCGATAATAAGACATATCCACTCTTTCCGCCTAATTGCGGCGGCTACGGTTTGCGTTTTGACTATCTCGGGTCTTTTTCTTCTTGTCTTCATCTGGTTTCTGTTTTTTAAGTTCGTCCGGCTTTTGCTTATCCAGAGGCACAGCTGTCACATTCCAGTCCTGAGTAGCATCCCAGTTTGCTTTAAATTCAATAATATGCGGATAATAGTATACCATCTCAGGCTGTATACCCTTCTCATAGTCACCGGCATCCCACACTCCGTTGCCATTGGTATCGTTTACCAACCGGGCTCCGTATTTGCCGGGATTCAGATAGTAAAACTCCGCTCTCCCGTCAATCACCGGACGCCTGCGAAGAACTTTATCCTGATTATCCAACAGTTCGACAAAAGCGATAGAATCTGCTCCGGTTATGTTGAGGAACACATTACCGTATTCTTCGATTTGACGAACCTTGAAGGCTTGCTTTATCTTATCGGTAAACAGCCCGTAAATGCCATGAAAAGCTGTGGAATCGACGGCAAATTCATACTCGCCTCCGGGTTCCCAATCATAATAGAGGTTATAGCGGCGCACATCGAGCGAATCATGTTCGAGCTCAAAAGGAACGTCGGTCCATATCGTATCTACTTTCTGGCGAAGATGAATAGCCGCACTGTCAAAGCGGGCTACCGGTTCTTCAAAAGTCATGGTGATATAATCGAACACGTCCATAGACGAAGGAGCGTGTGTGTTTACCGACAAGAACTTAGTCGGTTCCGGCTCATCGTCTTTCTTCTTTTTCTTTTTAGGCTCTTCTTTCTTCACTTTCTTTGCGGCCAACCTTAGCGTATCCGTACGAGGAACTAATTGATTTAACGTATCAGTGTACAAATAGTTCAGGCTCAACGTAAGTGTATCTTGCTGATAAAGCAAAGAGTCGCGTATCCAATAATGAATAGTGTCGTTGCGGAATGTCTTTTCTATCACAAAAGCATCCTTCTCGTCGAAATTCAAGCCTTTCAACACAGGCAAAGAATCTGCCGGAGCCGAAAAATACAAAGAAAATTTATTCGGAGTAAGGCGTTCGCTCTTAACCAGGTATTGTGAAACAGAAGGCTTTTTAAATGAGCGAAGCACAATATTATCGGGCAGGAAGTAGGTATATTTCTGCTCAACAATCGTATCGATGGTCAGTGAATCGACCCAGGCAGTATCCTGGCGTATCCGCTCTTCGAAGCGGGGAATAATCAGCGAGTCATTGAAAGCCACCGCTTCACCTTTTTGGTTATAGAAGAAATTCTGATCGGCATCCATTAAACCGAAAATACGATATTTGCCCGGTGCAATCCCACGAATCGTGAAGTGTCCACGACTATCGGTACGAGCTACACGATCAAAAGGAAGTTTGGTAAAAGCCGAGTCATTCAGGTTGGAATGTAGTCCCACCAACATACCTTTAATGGGTTCCAGATCAGAAGCTTCAAGCAAGGTGCCCGATACCTCCATTGTATCGATAGAGGCCCCTGTAGAGAATGTAAACGCAAAATTACCGAGCGGATTGCCCTCGTTGTTATCGACGATCGCATCCGAGAAATCGATTGTATAGGTGGTATTGGGCTTCAAAGAGTCGAGCAGGTTTACAGTAATCCGCTTCCCTCCGGGTTTAATCTCCGGTTGTTGCAAAAAACTCATCGAAATCAAGGACAATCTTTGACTTTTTAGTATTTACGGCTCCTGCTGCCGGCGTACTGCCGATGAAGCGGGGTGGAGTTTCATCAAAAGGTCCCCCATCCGGACGTCCCATACTGGCACAAGAATAAAGGGTAGCTACCAGAGCAGCAACTCCCAACAGACTACGGATGAGTCGTTTTTTTCTATATATATTGTCTTTTAACATGCTGCAAAAATAAGCCTTATCCATTAATTAATGCTATACTTTACACTAATTTATCCAAAAAGACTCTGTCCGACAAGACAAAAAACGTATCTTTGACCAACAATTTACAAACCTAATAAGATTAACCCCATGAAAAGACAACTGCTGACTTGCTGCCTGGCGATGTGTAGCCTGGCGACCATGGCTCAACATGACGAATGGAAAAACCCCGAAATTAATGCGGTAAACCGTGCACCGATGCACACCAATTACTTTGCTTACTCTTCAAGTGAAGAAGCCGCAAAAGCCGATAAGGAAAACTCAAGCAACTTTATGACCCTGAATGGCATCTGGAAATTCAACTGGGTGAAAAATGCAGATGCTCGACCGACCGACTTCTACCGGACAGACTATAATGATAAAGGTTGGGGACAGATGAAAGTCCCCGGTGTTTGGGAAATGAACGGATACGGTGATCCGATTTATGTCAACGTAGGTTACGCCTGGAGAAGCCAATACAAAAACAATCCTCCTTATGTGCCCATAGAAAACAACCATGTAGGATCGTATCGGAAAGAAATCATTATTCCTGCCGAATGGTCAGAAAAAGAAATATTCGCCCACTTTGGTTCGGTCACTTCAAACATGTATCTATGGGTCAACGGTAAATATGTGGGATATAGCGAAGACAGTAAACTGGAAGCTGAATTTAACCTGACCAAATATCTGAAACCGGGCAAGAACCTGATTGCGTTTCAGGTATTCCGCTGGTGTGACGGTACGTACCTGGAAGATCAGGACTTTTTCCGCTACTCGGGAGTGGGACGTAACTGCTATTTGTACAGCCGCAATAAAAAATATATTCAAGATATCCGTGTAACTCCCGACTTGGACAGCAATTATACAAACGGTACATTGAACGTGGCACTCAATCTGAACGGAAGCGGAACAGTAGAGTTGAACCTGACAGATCCGGCAGGAAAAAGTGTTGCTACGGCACAGGTTAACGGAAATGGACAAAAGTCTGTTGTCATGGACGTGAGCAATCCTGAAAAATGGACAGCAGAAACACCCAACTTATATACACTGACTGCAACCCTGAAAAACGGCAGCAACACGCTGGAAGTGATCCCGGTAAAAGTAGGTTTCCGCAAAATTGAATTGAAGGGCGGACAGATACTGGTGAACGGGCAACCGGTGCTCTTTAAAGGTGCCGACCGCCACGAAATGGATCCGGACGGAGGATACGTGGTTTCCCGTGAACGCATGCTGCAAGATATTCTGCGTATGAAGCAGCTGAACATTAACGCGGTACGTACCTGTCACTATCCGGACGACAATCTGTGGTATGACCTTTGCGACCAATACGGTATCTATGTAGTGGCAGAGGCCAATATCGAGTCGCACGGAATGGGATATGGCAAAGAAACACTTGCCAAAAATCCATCTTACAAAAAAGCACACATGGAACGCAACCAACGCAATGTACAGAGAGGGTATAACCATCCTTCCATCATTTTCTGGTCATTAGGAAACGAAGCCGGATACGGCCCGAACTTCGAACAGTGCTATACATGGATCAAAAACGAAGACAAAACACGCGCCGTACAATATGAGCAGGCGGGTACCAATGAATTTACAGACATTTTCTGCCCGATGTATTACGATTATGATGCCTGCAAGAAGTACAGCGAAGGCAATATAGACAAACCTTTGATCCAATGTGAATATGCTCATGCTATGGGTAACTCGCAAGGGGGCTTCAAAGAGTATTGGGATCTGATACGCAAATATCCCAAATATCAGGGCGGTTTTATCTGGGACTTTGTAGACCAGTCGAACCATTGGAAAAATAAGGATGGAATAGACATCTACGGATATGGCGGTGACTTCAATAAATACGATGCTTCGGACAATAATTTCAACGACAACGGACTGATCAGCCCCGACCGTCGCCCCAACCCGCATGCCCATGAAGTGGGATACTTCTACCAGTCAATCTGGACTACTCCCGGCGATCTGTCAAAGGGAGAAATAAAGGTATATAACGAAAACTTCTTCCGCGATTTGTCCGCTTATTATATGGAGTGGCAATTACTGGCAAACGGTGAAGTAATGCAAACCGGAGTCGTTCAGGACCTGAACGTGGCTCCCCAACAAACAGCGACTCTCAAACTGAATCTGAATACGGAAAAGATCTGTCCATGTAAAGAGTTGTTGCTCAACGTAACTTATAAGTTGAAAGCTGCCGAAACACTGATGCCGGCAGGAAGTACAGTGGCATATGACCAGCTGACCATCCGTCCGTATACAGCCAAAGCATTGGAATTAAAGAACCAGAAAGCATCTAATCTTGACATTGTCGTACCGGTCATTAAGGACAACGACCATAATTATCTGATTGTAGAAGGCGAAAACTTCATAATCGAATTCAATAAGCACAATGGATATCTCTCTCGTTACGAAGCAGATGGTATGCAATTATTAAATCCGGGAGCTCAACTGACTCCTAACTTCTGGCGTGCTCCTACCGATAATGATTATGGAGCAGGATTACAGCACCGGTATGCTGTCTGGAAAAATCCGGGACTGAAGTTGACTTCATTGAAACAAAGTATCGAAAACGAACAGGCAATCGTTCAGGCTGAATATGAAATGAAAGCTGTAAAAGGAAAACTATTCCTGACTTATGTTATCAACAATGAGGGAGCGGTCAAAGTAACTCAAAAGATGGAAGCCGGCAAAGAAGAAAAGGTTTCTGATATGTTCCGTTTCGGCATGCAAATGCAAATGCCCGAAAACTTCAATGAAGTGGAATATTATGGCCGTGGTCCGGTTGAAAATTATGCCGACCGCAATCACTCTACTTTAATTGGCAAATATCGCCAGACAGTTGCCGAACAGTTCTACCCGTACATCCGTCCGCAAGAAACCGGTACCAAAACCGATTTGCGCTGGTGGAGAGTATTGAATATCAGCGGAAACGGTCTGCAGTTTGTAGGTGACGCTCCTTTCTCCGCCTCTGCCTTGAACTATAGCATCGAGTCTTTGGATGACGGAGTACAAAAAGACCAACGCCACTCTCCTGAAGTAGCGAAAGCTCCTTTCACTAACCTTTGCATCGATAAAGTACAGATGGGTCTGGGATGTGTCAACAGTTGGGGAACACTTCCACTGGAGAAATACCGTGTACCTTATCAGGATTATGAATTCAGTTTCATCCTGACCCCCGTACGCCACAAAGTGAATATGTGAAACAAGATTCCATGACAACAGGGACAGTGGTCCGGAATTTTCCGGATCACTGTTTTTTTATCATCTTTTTTCTGCCCCGCCTGTTTCGCACCCATCTGAAGTAATTTTGAGCTTTACACCTATATTAATTAGAGAAAAACATCGTTAAAAACAGATATTAAAAAACAACGGTATAGAAAATAAAGAGTACTTTTGTCGCGGAAAACTAATTAAGGGTAATCAGTTTTCACCTATACCTGATAAGGTTATCACGATAAACCACTTTGCCACAAAATGAACATCATTAAAAATTGAATATAAAGAAGGTATGAAAAGTAAAATTGTTTTGTTTGCATTTTGTTTAGCCTTGTTGTCGGGTTGCGGCAAAAAGGGCTTCAACATGGGAGGAACTCCCGAATGTGCAGTAGAGACATTGCAGCCCACCACTGTCAATCTGAAAAGCTCCTATCCGGCCACAATCAAGGGTAAACAGGATATCGAAATCCGCCCGCAGGTTTCCGGGTTTATCACTAAACTGAATATTGATGAAGGATCTATGGTCAAAAAAGGACAGGTACTGTTCGTCATCGATCCGGTGCAGTATGAATCTGCCGCCCGTGCAGCAAAAGCCGCTGTAGCCACAGCTAAAGCGAATGTTTCTACTCAGGAAATCACTGTAAAAAACAAACGTGAATTAAACAAGAAAAACATCATCAGCGACTATGATCTGGAAATGGCTGAAAATACACTTGCATCTGCAAAAGCTCAATTGGCATCTGCCGAAGCCCAGCTGATCAGCGCTAACCAAAATCTGGCATACACACGCGTAACAAGCCCTTCGGACGGTGTAGCCGGAACAATCCCTTACCGTGTAGGTAGCTTGGTAAGCGCTTCAAGCCCGTCACCTCTCACTGTGATCTCGGACATCACTCAGATGTACGTTTACTTTTCACTGACAGAAAAGGAATTACTGAACCTGATCCGTCAGGACGGTTCTCAGACTGAATTTCTGAATAGCTTCCCAGCTGTTCAACTGACATTGGCTGACGGAACGTTGTATGCCGATAGCGGTAAAATAGAGACGGTAAGCGGAGTCATCGACCAAAACACAGGTGCTGTAAGCATGCGTGCCACTTTCCCGAATCACGGACATCTGTTGAGAACAGGCGGTACCGGTAACATCCAGATTCCTTATAGCAAGGAGAATGTAATCGTTATACCTCAAAAAGCAACTTACGAAATACAGGATAAGAAATTCGTATATCTGCTCCAGCCGGATAACACTGTGAAAAATACCGAAATAGAAATATTAAATCTCAACGACGGACAAAACTATGTAGTCACTGCAGGACTGAAAGCCGGCGACAAAATCGTTGTCGAAAACGTCAGCACCCTGAAAGACGGTGCTACTATCAAGCCGCTCACCCAGCAGGAATCGGCCGAACGCTTTAAAGCAGCTTTGGAAGAACGCAAAAATCAGTAAACGAGTTAACTCAAAAAGCAGAATATGAAATTAGATAGATTTATTAATCGTCCGGTACTATCAACGGTTATCTCCATCGTGATAGTGATTCTA
>ERZ791621.1351-NODE-1351-length-9837-cov-3.46984_pt1 | contig 9837 bp, 7 predicted proteins | sample MGYA00510270_ERZ791621 | MGnify/ENA primary metagenome ERZ791621 (study PRJEB30046, sample SAMN00715189) | human gut metagenome | study: EMG produced TPA metagenomics assembly of the A metagenome-wide association study of gut microbiota in type 2...
CCGGAGACTCTATCAATTGGTATATGCGGCGCGACGACCGCATCGCCGATTTCAAACGGCTCGGGCATAATCCAGCCTATCTGACAGGCGTAAAGTTCGACATGAAGCGCATCAATTTCAGCTCCAACATCAACGATGTGGTGAAAGAGTCTGATACGCTAATCTTCGTCACCCCTTCTCCATATCTGAAAGCTCACCTGAAAAAGCTGAAAACACGGATCAGAGACAAGTTCATTATTACCGCTATCAAAGGTATTGTCCCCGATGACAATCTGATTGTTTCGGAATACTTTAACAAGGAATATGGCGTTCCTCCCGAAAATATTGCCGTACTGGCCGGTCCATGTCATGCCGAAGAAGTGGCTCTGGAACGTCTCTCTTATCTCACCATCGCTTGTCCGGACAAGGATAAAGCACGCGTTTTTGCCCGTCGACTGGGCAGCAGTTTCATCAAGACTTCTGTTAGCGATGACGTGATAGGAATTGAATACAGTTCCGTACTGAAAAATGTATATGCCATAGCAGCAGGCATCTGTAGCGGTTTGAAATATGGAGACAACTTCCAGGCCGTACTGATATCAAACGCTATCCAAGAGATGAATCGATTCTTAAATACGGTACATCCGATAAACAGAAACGTAGATGAATCTGTTTATCTGGGTGATTTGTTGGTGACCGGCTACTCTAACTTCAGCCGTAACCGTACGTTTGGTACCATGATCGGTAAGGGATACTCTGTAAAAAGTGCCCAAATTGAAATGGAGATGATAGCGGAAGGATATTATGGAACAAAGTGTATTAAGGAAATCAATAAACATCATCACGTAAATATGCCGATACTGGATGCTGTATACAACATCTTATATGAGCGCATATCTCCGATGATTGAAATAAAATTGCTGACTGACTCGTTTAGATAAACAAGAAAGCAGACAAATAACTCTTTAACTCCTAAATAAAGAAAGATATGATTAGTTTGAACATTGAAAAAACTTTTGGATTCATTTCCAAGGAATCGGTTTCTGCCTACGAAGCTCAGGTAAAAGCCGCACAGGAAGCGCTGGAAAACGGCACTGGTAAAGGTAACGACTTTCTGGGGTGGTTGCATCTGCCCTCTTCTATCAGTAAAGAGCACCTGGCCGACCTGAAAGCTACCGCACAAGTATTGAGAGACAATTGTGAGGTAGTGATCGTAGCCGGTATCGGAGGAAGTTACCTGGGTGCCCGTGCGGTGATCGAGGCATTGTCAAACAGCTTCACTTGGTTACAGGAAAAGAAAACAGCACCGGTCATGATTTATGCCGGCCACAATATTGGTGAAGATTATCTGTACGAACTGACTGAGTTTCTGAAAGATAAAAAATTCGGTGTAATCAATATCTCTAAATCCGGTACAACTACAGAGACCGCTCTGGCATTCCGCCTGCTGAAGAAACAGTGTGAAGATCAACGCGGCAAAGAGATGGCAAAGAAAGTAATCGTAGCCGTTACAGATGCCAAGAAAGGTGCGGCACGCGTTACTGCAGATAAAGAAGGATACAAATCTTTCATTATCCCTGACAATGTAGGAGGACGTTTTTCCGTGTTGACTCCGGTAGGTTTATTGCCCATTGCAGTAGCCGGATTCGATATCGAGCAACTGGTAAACGGTGCTGCCGACATGGAGAAAGCTTGTGGAGCCGATGTTCCTTTCGCAGAAAACCCTGCAGCGATTTATGCCGCTACTCGTAACGAGTTATACAAGAACGGCAAGAAGATAGAGATTCTTGTTAATTTCTGCCCGAAGCTTCACTACGTAAGCGAATGGTGGAAACAACTTTATGGAGAATCTGAAGGAAAAGATAATAAAGGTATCTTCCCGGCAGCAGTCGATTTCTCTACAGACCTGCACTCGATGGGTCAGTGGATTCAGGAAGGTGAACGCACAATCTTCGAAACAGTGATCTCTGTAGACAAAGTGAACCATAAGTTAGAAGTACCTTCGGATGAAGCTAACCTGGATGGCTTAAACTTCCTGGCCGGCAAGCGCGTAGACGAAGTAAACAAAATGGCCGAATTGGGAACCCAATTGGCTCACGTAGACGGAGGAGTTCCCAATATGCGTATCGTGATTCCGGAACTGAGCGAATTCAGCATCGGACAATTACTCTATTTCTTCGAAAAAGCTTGCGGTATCAGCGGCTATCTGCTGGGCGTAAATCCGTTCAACCAGCCGGGTGTAGAAGCATACAAAAAGAACATGTTTGCTTTACTGAACAAACCCGGATACGAAGAAGAATCAAAAGCTATTCAGGCAAGACTGTAAGAGCCCAATAAAACAGGTATATAATAGAAAAGAGCGGTACTATCGGAAGTATCGCTCTTTTCTATTATATACCGATCCGTCAGATCAATCGTCTTGTTTATCGGAAGTTTTGATTTCCAATTCATACTTGGCCCCTTCACAATTAACAGGTTTGGAGAAAAGGTAGAATTTAAGTTTCACTCCATCTTCGGTCACTTGCTGCACCTTTGCCCTGATACCTATTTGAGTCTGAGAAACTCCATCCTTAAACCCTAACTTGCCATTATCCTTATCCGTAAACTCTTTATCATCACTGAGCGTCTCTTCCGGCAAATCATTAAAATCAATCTCCACAGCAGTCTCTTTACTACCCGGAGTTTCCTCTTTTACCAGAAACGTATTCAACTCCTCTCCATTGCCGTCCAGTTTCAATGAAATTTCGAGTTCATCATCTACTTTGAGAGGAGGTAAGGCCTCCATTTGCCGGGTATAATCCATCTCTCCGTCATTGACGTACAGTCCCTGCATTTCGATCGTAGGACTTGGAACAGAATCTTTGCAAGCGGTAGTCAGCAAGCATAACGACAGTAAAGGGAAAAATAGTTTTTTCATGCAATCATATCACTTAATAGATTTTGCAAAAATACATATTCTGTTCGATTCACCAAAATAATCGTATCTTTGCACTCCAAATCAATAGGTATATATCATGTTTCAGGAAGCAATTGCGCAATATCTCAAGCAAAATCATTATGAATCTATCCAACTGAAATCCGTGCTTTTCGATATGGACGGCGTACTTTTCGACTCCATGCCTTATCATGCCGAAGCATGGCACAAGACCATGAAGGCCCATGGGCTGAATTTAAGTCGGGAAGAAGCTTACATGCACGAAGGCCGTACGGGGGCCGGAACTATCAACATCGTATGTCAACGTCAATTGGGACGTGACGCCACTCAAGAAGAAATAGAGAGTATTTATCTCGAAAAGAGCATCGAATTCAACAAGCATCCCCAAGCCGAACGCATGCCGGGTGCATGGGAATTACTACAAAAAATCAAAGCGGAAGGTATCATCCCGACCGTGGTTACCGGTTCCGGACAAGCCTCACTGCTGGATAGACTCGAGCATAACTTTCCGGGAATGTTTCGTCAGGAATTGATGGTGACTGCCTTCGATGTCAAATACGGAAAGCCGAATCCGGAACCCTATCTGATGGCATTGGAAAAAGGAGGATTGAAACCTAATGAAGCTATTGTCATCGAAAATGCCCCTTTAGGTGTAGAAGCCGGACATAAAGCCGGAATATTCACCATTGCTGTCAACACCGGACCTCTGAACGGGAAAATACTGCTGAATGCCGGTGCCGATTTATTATTCCCTTCAATGCAAGCCTTATGTGAATCCTGGGAGAAATTAGCCCGACTCCTACATTAATTGGTCAATAAAACTAAAATGGCTGATAATTGTTTAATTATCAGCCATTTCTTTGTACTCCCGAAGGGAGTAATATTTTTAAAACAAAGCAAAACAGAAATAAACATATTCTATTGATTTAATGCACATTTACAAAACAATTACTCCTAATTATGTTTGGTTTTGTTGTGCAATATTGCGTATATGTTGTGCAAAAGCCTTATATTTGCACAACCAAAAACAATAAAGAATGGCAACCGTAAAAGCATTTATTAGAACTGGCAAAAAAGACAGAGAAGCTAATATCAGGTTTCGTATTTCAGATGGACGAAATGTTCAACTATACCACAAATCCGAACTCTTAATACTACCTTCCTTATGGGATGAAAAGAGAGAGCAATATAAAGCTAAATGCATCGTCAAAACAGAAGACCGCATACAGTTAAATACAGCGATATCAGATCGTAAAAAACTACTCCTTTCTATCTACAATGAAACCCCAGACATAACGAGCGAGAAGCTGGAACAACTTGCAGATGAACATCTACATCCCGAGAAGTACCATAAAAGCAACAATAACTTTTTCGATCTAATGGAAAGCTATCTGCAAAAGAAGAAGTTGTCAGAAGTTAGAGAAAGAAACTTTCAGGTACTCTTACGATCATTGAAGCGATATGAACTATTCATTTCAGCTTGCCATAAAAAAGATTTTAAACTAGACATTAACAAGATAGACACCGATACAATTGAAGATATAGAAAGCTTTCTTCGTAATGAACATACACTTTATAATGAATATCCTGAGATTTACGAAAAAATCCCGGCAGTAATCGGTACGATACGCAAAGTACCAAAGCCTCAGCCCAGAGGCAATAATACTATATGCGCACTCTTCAGCAAATTTAGAGCTTTCTATAATTGGTGCAACAAACAAGGAATAACCAACAATCGCCCTTTTGAAAAATACAGTGGCAATACAACAGAGAAGTACGGAACCCCTTTCTACCTAACATTAGACGAACGTAATATCATAGCGGACTTTGATCTCTCAGCACGACCACAATTAGCAATACAAAGAGATATTTTCATCTTTCAGTGCTTAATCGGATGCCGCGTTTCTGATTTGCTAAAAATGACCCAGGACAACATCATTAATGAAGCAGTAGAATATATACCACATAAAATCAAAGATGAACGTCCTACGGTGGTCCGTGTACCTCTTAATCGACGTGCAAAAAAATTAATTGAAAAATATAAGGGCGTTGATACAAAAAAGCGTTTATTCCCGTTCATTAGTGCTCAAAGGTATAATGACGGCATAAAAGATATACTCCGGTTATGTGGAATAGATAGATATGTAACCATACTTAACCCCACTACAGGAGAAGAAGAAAAACGACCAATTTATGAAGTATCCTCTTCACATATGGCTCGTAGGACGTTTATTGGCAACCTTTATAAAAGAGTAAAAGACCCTAATTTAGTAGGTTCATTGTCTGGACATACAGAAGGTAGCAGGGCATTTACTAGGTATAGAGAGATAGACGATGATATTAAGAAAGAAATTGTTGATATGCTTGAATAATGAACGAATTGTATATATTACATTTAAAATTTGAGTTCCCTCCATAAAATACTGTCCGTAATTTTATACAAATCAAAAATCACGGACAGCTCTTTTTTTTAATTTATACAATCGGATAGTCCTAACTGATAATAGCCATCCAAACACCACTATAAAAACAATTAATAAATAAAAAAGTACTTCTATATTTTTCTATCTAACATTGTGGTAAATAGATCAATTCTTTTATTTTGCCAAGCTTACCATTGAAGCAACCATCGCAGCTATAGAAGCAATGGAGCTACTCATGCCAACAGCTCCTGCCGTAGTCATTTTCTTCCGTTCTCCTTTGCTGGGCACAATTATTTCACACCCGGGTTCAATGGCATTTGCCGTATTTCTTCTCAATCGGGAGACTGTACCATTCATATATACAACATAAGCACGCCGTTTCAAGGCCCGGTTTCCAAAACCACCGGCTTGTCCTATATAATAATCAATTCCACTTCCTTTCTGATAAAGCACAGTATTGGGGTACATCACAGCACCGTTAACAGTCACGGTACTGACATACTTAGGAACAAAAAGTACGTCGCCCTCCCGTAATACCAGATCTTCATCCGATTTCGGCTTTGCCAGAGCTTTTTCAAGTTCAATACCGACAGAGTAAGTCTGATCCACTTCCAAAGAAGATAAAGAGACCGAATCTTTTCCGATTCCCTTTGTTGCAAACCGAACTGCATCTTGCTTTTGCCGGATTTCATCCGCCGTCATCCTGCGCATCAGACGCGCACCTTTCGCATAGGCGCTCTTCGATAACCCTCCGGCTTTTGCTATCAAGTCACTCAGCCGTTCATTCTTTTTAGTCAGCGCATAGTTTCCTGTAAATGTAACTTCCCCATTGACCGTCACATTTGCCTGCTTTTGATACCCTGGACTTCTACGTACAAACACCATATCATAAGGTTCCAATTTCAGTGTATTGCTCTCTCCTATCAACAGTCCATTTTTCAATTCTACTGTAAAGCTTTTCCCTATCACAGTAGAAGAAGAAACACTTTTAGGATCTTTAATTCGTCGTGACACATCGATACGAACAGTCGAAGCCGATTCCAATAATCCGCCAGCTTTTAAAATCAAGTCCTGAACACTCATATTCCGCGCAAAGGGAAAATAGCCCGGTTTTGCCACGTCACCATAAATGAAGAGAACTCCTTCTTTTTCCAATTCCTTTATACTTGAGATATAGAGTACATCATTCTTTTGCAGAGGTAAATCGGGTGCAGTTCCTTCCATAAGTTTTTTCAGATCAACAGGAATCATTTCATGAGACAGATCTTCACGCTCCCGCCTCAACAAGGCTCTATTAAGAAAAGCATCTCCACGAAGACCTTCCGCCTGTTGTATCAGCCACTTTATAGTCCCCGTCACACTATCCAACTGATACATGCCTGAACGATAAACCGCTCCATGAATTTCTACTTTATTTGAAAAACGTCCCAATACCGCCTCAACGGACACTTCATCGTTATCAGTCAGAATAAAGTTATCGTAATCCTGTTGGTCCACATTATATATTTGCTTCTCCCTTCCGCTACGACGCACCAGACGGACCGTATTCCGATAAGCATCTCCGGTAAATCCACCCGTATAACCAATCAAAGTAGCTAAACTTTCTCCATGTTTCATTTCATAGATCATCGGTCTCTTCACCTTTCCCGATATACTAACCAAATTTTCATAAGGGAATACCAAAATCACATCTCCTTCCGACAAACGTATATCATCTGTAAGTTTTCCTTTCATAATATACTCATACACATCCACATCAGCTACTTTCATACCACTTCGTACGACTTGAATGGTTCGTAAACTGCCTATACGATTAACTCCTCCGGCACGATACAAAGCATGAAACACCGATGCAAAAGCCGATAACCGATACGTACCGGGAACTTCGACCTCTCCCATCACATTGACCATAATGGAACGTATTTTTCCTAACGTCACCTTGATATGTGCCGATTCTCCGGAGATAGCTGCATAAATCTTACTAAATTCATGCCGCAAATACCGTTCAGCCTCCTCCATATTCATACCACTCAGGTAGATAGGACCGATATTCTCCACCATGATACTACCTTCCGGAGAAATAGTCTCTCGTACCGTATTTTCCGAAGTTCCCCATACATCGATAATCACTTCATCCCCCGGCCCCAACCTATAATTTTCCGGAGTAGGAATATTTAAATTTGGCTCAAATGACAAATTCCGGCTGGCAAATATATTGCGTCCAAAAAATTTTCTATACCCACCACGATCAAAATCCCCCCTTTCCCTATATTGCTGTGCCATCACTCCTCCTGCAGCAAGCACAAATAGAAAGAACAACAATTCTTTTTTACTCATCCTTCCATTTCTGGAATTAATTCTCTCAATACATACAAAAAAATAAAGAACAACAAGTAACAACATAAACATACAAAGTTTAAAATTTAAAAATTAATTACTAATCAAGCGAATAACAATATAAATAAATACAAATTACATTAAAAACACACTCAATGCGAAATCTTAAAAAACAAACATAACCTTCAGAAACCTACATCTTTCGTAGTAAAAACAATAATAAAAGCAAAGGAAGTGAAAATATCTTTTGCGACTATTATCAAGATACAAAAATGACTAAATAAAACCTACAGTGGTATAAAATTGACATTTAGGTTACAAAATTCATATTCTTAGATAATTTATCACAATCACCACTCAAACACATCATAACTCACTCCAATCCCAACATAGTGACTTGCCTTATTCCCAGAAAAGCCGTATCCGACCTGTACACCCAGCCCGAGCCGTTTCCGCTTTGCCCGCTCTCTGACGAACACAGTCCTCGTTTTGCTGTACACCTCTATACTATCCAGCTTTGCCCGGTAGCCCGACACATAAGCCGTATAAAGGCTATCTTTGTAGATTTTCTGCGTAATAGGCAAATACACTGTATCCCGGACTGTATCGCCCGGTACAGGGACGGGAACAACGAACGGGAACGAATCTACAACGCTTTCATAAACCGGAACGGGAACTGTACCCCAGACCGTATCAATACGATTTGTAATGATCGTATCTCTGACCACTTCACCCGGTACGCGTTCCACCCTTGTCGGGCGGAATACGATAAACAGGACAAGAATGATTATGATAATGTAAGGCAAAGATTTCATGGCCGTATGATTACAGGTTTCATAAAATTAGAGAACTCCTTCCGTACATCGAAACATGGACAAGCCTTGATATATTCAAACGGTTCTACCTCCCCATTATCATTTAAGTCAGGTGATGTATCCCGGTGTCCAAGTACCTCGATAATAGGGTAGTCTCTACAGAGCTTCTCTACCAAATCGCGCAAAGCTATTCGTTGCGCTTCTGTCCGGGTATCAGCAGCTTTCCCATTGACATCCAGGCCGCCGATATAGCAGATACCAATCGAATGTTTGTTATACGACCGCCCACTGTCCCCTTTCGTATTGCAATGTGCCCCGTCCACAGACAAGGGCCTACCGTTCTCCACAGTCCCATCAATATCTATTACGTAATTATACCCGATCTGATTAAAGCCTCTCTGTTTATGCATCCGGTCAATGTCTTTTGCACGCAAATCCTGTCCGAAGCGCGTGGCCGAACAGTGAATAATGATTGAATCAATTGTTTTCATATTGTTTATTTTTTTATTAGTTTATAAAACTTTTCAAGAGTTAAGTTGTTAAGGAGATAAAACATAACATAAATCAATAACTTTGTTGCCTTAATAGCCGTTTGTAACGCTTTTGCCTGTGAAGGTAGAAGCGTTATTTCTTGTTTTCACATTTTTAAATACAAATTCATTACACAAGCTCAATAATTATCCTTATTTATTCCCTCCATGAAAATATCTCCATGATAAAAAATATTATTATCCCACAGGTTTATAAGCATTTTTAATAGATACACAATGAACTTTTATAGGAATAAATATGCTATATAACATGCTTAAACTTTAAAAACACGGTTATGCGGTCTGTGAAGATAGTACGCCGTATCTTATTGCATACAGATGAAAAACTATATCTTTCAAAATAATAAATGCATTTAAGATAAATGCTATGTGCATCCATTATTAATAAGTCAAAAACCGACTCAATTAAAAAATAGTCCAATAACAACTCCTGCTTTTTTCTTCATCGCTAATGTAACATCAGCCATTCCGTAATGATAGCCACCGAATGTTGCAACAGTGTCTCAAGAGATGATATTTATCCCAAATTGGTCAAAATATTCTAAAACAACCTCGCTAAACAATGAATTACTTTAACTATCAGAACATTACTTGTTCCAAGCACTGTAACCACATCGCTATGACTTAATTCTTGGAGTAAAAATATTGCATATATTATTCTTTTAGCGGTTTTATTAACACTTTTATTAAAAATAAAAATCAACCTTTGTATTCCAATATTTTATATTTTGTAAACTTGGTCTGGGAAGATAAAGTTATACATTTGTTTGTTTTGTTTGTGTAATTCCCCGTCGCTA